>Ga0209018_1002290_pt1 | contig 13723 bp, 11 predicted proteins | sample YNPBryBLVA2012_FD_185814 | JGI IMG/M metagenome (GOLD analysis project Ga0209018, IMG submission 185814) | Anoxygenic and chlorotrophic microbial mat microbial communities from Yellowstone National Park, USA - YNP Bryant BLVA 2012 (SPAdes)... ...
CCGATCGCTCGTCGTAGATGCCCCCCAGGCCGCGCACCGCCGACCTCCTCACCTCCACCTCTTCATCGCGCAGGGCCTCGATGAACAGCGGCAGCAGGGTGTGGTCCCCCTCGCCCACCTTGGCCAGCGTGCGAAAAGCGCGAGCCCGAATGGTCGGTATGGGGTTATAGGTGAGGCGCTTGACCGCGTTGACGGCCTCGTTCCCCCCCACCATCTCCAGCAGGGCGAGGATGCGCAGGTAGATATCTTCCAGGTTGTCCCGGTCCAGCTCTTCGGCCAGGCCCTTGATCACCTCCGGCCCCACCGAACTCACCACCCTCGCCAGTTGGGGATGTATGGGGCGGGGCTTGTCTTCCTTTATCTCCACCAACAGGTTCTGCAGGAACGCCTGGTTGTCCATGTGGACCAGCAGCCTGGCCGCGAATTCGCGGTTCTCCTCCTTCTCGTCGAAGAGCAGGCCTATCAGCGGTCGTCCCACGTCGCGCCGGTGCAGCCCCAGCAGGGTGGGCTGCACCACCGCGCCGCGCCAGTCCCCGGCCTCGACTATCTCCAGCATGGCGCTGGTCAACTGGTAGAAGCGCTGGAGCTGCCGTTCCACGAACAACCGGTTGGCCACCTTCACCGCAAGTCGGGACATGGCCTCAAGCGCCCTGTTGTCCTCCTCTTCCTTGAGCGCGGCGGTGAGACGGGGGAGCTTGTCGAGGACCGCCTCCTGCAGGCCGGCCTGCTCCAGCCGGTCGTAGATCTCCTCCAACACCGCCACCGCCCGCAGCCGGTCCCCCGGGGATGGAGCGGCAAGGTTGCGCGCCGCCACGTTGAGTATCTGGTGAGCCCTCTCCTCCTCGCCCAGCTGCAGCAGCTTGCGCACGATGAGGGCGATCTGGCGGTCGCTGCGCCCCTCCAGCACCCGCAGGCTGCCGCTGGAGCGGATCTCGGTGATGGCCCCGTAGGCATCAACCTCCTCACCCGCTTCGGGATGGTTGCTCATCAGGTAGTCGAGCAGCCCCGATAGGCGCAGCTTCTCGGTGATGGCGGGATGGAAGGAGACCTCGCTCTCCTCGTACAGCTCGTCCAGCAACTCGTTGAGAACGGCGGATATGTCCACGAAGTCTTCCTCGGGCATGGCTTCGCGCTGCTCGATCAAGTTCCGGTACTTCTCGATGACCTTGTCCGTGAGGGCCAGGATGTTCTCCCCCTCCACCCCGTGCACCACCTCGCGCCGCAGCTGCTCGTCCTGCAGCGCCTCCGGCTTCTCCTCCACCAGCACGTCCACCAGCACGCCGGGGTCGAGGGCGGACAGGATGTTGACCATCTCCCCGTCCAAAACGCCGCGCAGCTCTTCGTCCTCTATGCCACCCAGCAACCCATACATGCGGTCCACCGTCTCGCGTATGATGCGCGCGCGGTTGACGTCCACCCCCGGCTCGGCCGAGCTCTCCGCCTGTTCCAGTACCGCGTAGAAGGCACGGTTGATACGGGCGGGGTCCTTCAGGGTCAGGGACACCTCCTCCTCGTCCACTTCCGGCAGCTTTATCTTTCCGGTGAGGTAACGTATGAATATCTCGTCCTTGAGCATATCTTCCGGCTGGTCCGCCGTGCGCCCCGCCCCGGCTTGGCCCATCGGGAGCTCCTGGTCCTTCGAGAGCGACACGTATATCTTCTCGTCCACCTTGATGCCCCGCACGCCCGCCTGCTGCAGCAGCGACTGCAGGCTGTCGCTGATGGTCTTGTCGGTACGCTTGCGGCTGAACGTCTCCATGAAGGAGCGGAAATCGTCGTCCTCCATCTCCGGGGTGAAGGTGATGCTGCGGATGTCCCAGAGCGAGAGGTCCTTGAGGAAAGCGGTGACGTTGGGACGGGCCTGCTCCCGCTCTCCCGGCCGGTAGTCGTTTATCAGCAGCTTGCCCTCCACGTCGCTGAAGGTTATGGTGCCCCACTTGTCCATGGCCTCGCGCAGCGCCTGCAGGGCCTTCTGCACCGACCCCCCCACGATGTCGCTGGAGGGCGGGTAGAGGTGGAAGTTGACCAGGGAGGCATGCAGGGCGGCCAGGATGTCCAGCGCATCCTGCGACAGGCCTTCCTCGACTCCCTGCTCCTGGCCTTCCGTGCCGTTCCCGACGCTCATACGGTACTCCCGCCGCTGGCCGCTACGCCCGTTTCCAGAAAGCTCTTCCCGCATCCTCGAGCCATAGAATAATTCAAGTCGGGCGCGCCCCTTCCCTCTTTCCGCCACAAGATTATACCATCCACCCCGTTTTTCGTCCGCCGCGGTTGCCGGCGGCAGAGCAATCCCGGCTGCCGGCAAGCGGCTTACCCGGGCCGGCTTCCGCGGCCGGCTCCTGTCAGCTGACGAGATTGGCCAGCCCCCCCATGAGGAGGGCCAGCAGCACGGTCGCGGCGGAAACGGCCAGCGTCACCCTCCATCCCATCTCCTTCCAGAGCACCGCGAAGGTGGCGGCGCAGGGGATATAGACGGCGTTGACCAGGGCAAAGATGAATATCTGGCGGGGGGCCATGAAGCCCCCGATGGAGGCGGTGGCGGTGCCGGTGGCGAATACCACCAGGAGCTGCAGGGCCAGCTCCTTGCGCAGGAAGGCGAAGATGAGGGCGAGCCCGGCCACCGCGGGGATGCCCAACCACCATTCCATCACCGGCCGCAGCGGGGCCTCCAGCTTGAACACCCAGCCGCTCCCGTAGAGCAGCCCCAGCAAAAAACTCCCGCCCAGCATGATGGGGGTGGCCACGAAGACGAAGTCCTTGAAGCGGACCCATGTCTTCTTGAGGACGGTGATCGCGGCGGGGCGGCGGAAGGGGAACACCTCCATGACCAGGCCGGAGGGCTCCCCGGGTAGGAGCCGGTTGAGGGTTAGCCCCACCAGGGTCACCAGCAGGAAGAGGATGAGGTAGAGCAACAGCGCGTATCCCCAACCCGCGTACCTGGAGACCCCGCCGATGATGACCGCGGTGCGGGCGCTGCAAGGGATGAGCACGATAAGGGTGGAGGCGATGATGCGTTCGCGCCGCGTGGAGAGGACGCGGGTTCCCATCACCGCAGGCACGTTGCAACCCGCGGCGGTGATGAGGGGGATGACCGCCCGGCCGTGCAGGCCCAGGTGGTGCATGACCCGGTCGGTGAGAAAGGCTACCGAGTTGAGGTACCCGGTGTCTTCCAACAGGGCCAGGATTATGTAGAAGGTAAAGACGTAGGGCACGGCCACTGAAAGGGCCGCTTCCACCCCGTCCACCAGGCCCCACTTGACCGCGGTGCCCAGGACCCCTTCCCCCAGCAGCGCGCGCACCGCCCGCTCCAGCGGCCCCGCCGCCAGCGTGGCCCAGAGCTCGCCGAAGAGGCGGGCCAGCAGGTCCCCGCCGAAGAAGAGGGCGGCGAAGACCGCCACCAGCACGGCCGCCAGGATGAGCAGCCCGCTTCGCGGGTCGGTGGTGTATTCCCACATGCGCTCGCCCCATGATGCCTTCTCCCCCCGGCCGCGCTGCTGCACCGCTTCCACGATGGAGCCGGCGATGCCGTAGCGTTCCCGCGCGATGACCACCGCCGCATCGTTGCCGTGCTCCCTCCTTATCTCCTCGCGCTTCCTCTCCACCAGGGCCAGCAGGCCCGAGGCCTCCTCCCTTCCCCGCACCAGGCCGGTGAACTCCTCGTCCCTTTCCAGCAGCAGCAGGGCCAGGGCGCGGCTGGGTACGCCGTACGGTATCTTTATCCCGCTCCTGCCCGCCTCGGCCGCGATCTCCCTCACGTGCTTCTCGATGTCCGCCGCGTAGTAGAAGGGCACCGGGAAGAACTCGCGGGGTGAGTGGGCCAGCTCCAGGGCCTCCTTCATCAAGCGGTCCAGCCCGTCGCCCCGGGTGGCCACGGTGGCCACCACCGGTATTCCCAGCAGCTCGTAAAGCTGTTCCAGGTCGGTTCTCGTGCCCTGGCGCTCCGCCTCGTCCACCAGGTTGAGGGCGGCCACCGCCGGCACCTCCAGGTCCAGCACCTGCAGGAGCAGGTAGAGGTTGCGGGCCAGGTTGGTGGCGTCCAGGATGATCACCACCACGTCCGGCGCCGCCTCCAGGATGCCGCGCCGGGCCACCAGCTGGTCCTCGGATACGGCGCCCAGGGCGTAGGTGCCCGGCAGGTCCAGCACGCCGATCCTCTCTCCCGCGAACTCGGTCTCTCCCAGGTTCACGCCCACGGTCATTCCGGGGTAATTGGCGGTGAGCACCCCCATGCCGGTGAGCCGGTTGAACAGGGTGGACTTGCCCACGTTGGGATTGCCGATGAGCGCTATGAGGTGATCGGTCCTCTCCCGCAGGCGGGAGACCTCCTCAAACTCCTTCACCGCCGCCTACTTCTTCCTGAGCCAAATCTTGGAAGCGACCTCGCGCCCCAGGGCGTACTGGGCTCCGCCCGCCTTGACCAGCAGGGGGCCGTTGAAGGGCGCCACCTCCTTGACCTCCACCTCCACCTCGGGGAGCAGCCCCAGGCTGGACAGGTATTGCAGCATCTGCGGTTCCTCCTCCTCCACCCGGTCGATGCATCCCCGCTCGTCCTCGCCGCACTCGGAGAGCTTCTTGAGCTTGCGCTCGCGGATGCGCCCGTCGGCGTCGGGTATGGGATGGCCGTGCGGGCAGGTGTCCGGGTTGCCCAGCAGATCGGCCAGTCTGCCCTCGGTCTCGGGGGACAGCGCGTGCTCCAGCTTGCAGGCCTCCTGATGCGCCTTCTCCCAGTCCATGCCCAGCATATCCGTGAGGAAGCGCTCGCTCAGGCGGTGGCGCCGCACCAGGGTGCGGGCCAGCCGCTCTCCCTTGGCCGTGAGGGTCACTCCTTTCCGCAGACTTTGCGGCTCATCATCGGAAGGCCGTCCATGCCTATGCCCGCCGCCGGACCGGCTATCCGCGGCGGGCCCCCTCCCCCTGCCCCTGCCCTGGTAACGGACCAGGCCCTGCGCTTCCATGCGCCTGACCGTCTCCGAAACCGACGCGGGAGTGACCTTCAAGTGCTCCGCCAGCCTGGAAAGCCCCACATCCCGGCCTTCGCTGCCCAGCTTGAAGATGGCTTCTAGGTATTCCTCGACTATCTCCGAAGGCATGGCTGCTCATCTCCTTTCGTGGTCATGGCCGCTTATTTGTAAGCTTGCTTAATATTATTGTTAAGTTTATCCTAACATATTGCAAGCGGCTTCGTCAGGGGGTCGGGGGAGGCGGGGGAGGCGTGCCGGAGGGTTCACGCTCGCAAGGGAAGCAGGGGAGCGGCTGCCCGTCCGGCACCGGCGCGGCGCTTGATCGCCCGGGGAGGGGCGCGGTGCATCCCGGATGCCCGCCCTCTCCTATATGTCAAATGTCAAGACTTGACCCCGTTCAGACTTGACCCCGTTCAGATGACCACCAGGTCGTAGTCGCGGCTTCCCAGCCCCAACGCCTCCGCGTGGGCCAGCTGGGGTTCCCAGGATACGCCGGGATAAAGGTCCCGGATGCGGTCGTGCCCTCCCCGGTTGACCAGGTCCACGCTGGCCTGGTCGATGGCCACGATATCGGTGGAAGCCAGTATCCCGATGTCCGGGGCGAAGGGGGCGTCGCTGAAATCCCAGCAGTCGCAGGCGGGCGACATGCTCGTGAGGAAGTTGATGAACCCGCATCTTTCCCTCTTGTCCTGCAGGACGGCCAGGGCGTACTCGGCTATCTTCTCCTGGGCCGCTGCGGGATCCCCCGCCCAGCGTATCCCGATGGCTCCCTCCACGCACATGACCGTGCATTCCCCGCAGCCCCAGCACGCGGACTGGTCTATACCGGCTTTCCCCTCTTCCACCCTGATGGCTCCCGCCGGGCACCAGCGCAGGCAACCCGAGCATCCCGTGCACTTCTCCTCGTCCACCGCGGGTTTCACGTCGGAATGCATCTGCTGCTTGCCGCCCCGGCTTCCCAGGCCCATCCCCACGTTCTTGACGGCAGCCCCGAAACCGGAGATCTCGTGCCCGGTGAAGTGGGAAACGGCGATGAGCGAATCGGCGTGAACGGCGGCGGCGGCTATCTTCGCCTTCTTCAGGCGCTTTCCCGGTATCTCCACCTCCACGAAATCGTGGCCCACCAAACCGTCCGCGATGATGATGGGGGCCCCCAGGGTGGCCTGGGTAAAGCCGTGCATCTCCGCCGTCAGCAGGTGCTCGTAGGCGTCGGAGCGACTGCCCACGTAGAGGGTACCCGCGTCGGTGAGGAAGGGGCGGCCCTTGCGTTCCCTTATCTCCGTGACGATGCGGCGCAGGTAGAAGCTGGGGATGAAGGCGCTGGAGCCCCTCTCGCCGAAATGCGTCTTCACCGCCACCAGGTCGCGCGGCTTGAAGGTCCCGCCCAGGCCAGCCGCCTCGAAGAGCATGGAGAGCTTGCGGGGGATGCCGCGGTGGGCGGCGGCCCGCATGTCGACCATGAAGACCTTGCTCTTTCCCGGCATACCGCATCTCCTCCCCTCTCCACCACGGGCTCCGGCGAAACTCTTTACGGCAGTATTCTAACAGCCCCCGGTGGCGACCCGAACCGGCGCCTGCCCGGGATGCCGTTTCCCTCAGAACAAGATGACCAGGGCCAGGGCCAGGACGGCCGCCGCCAGGGCGGCCAGATCGGCCGGCTTCAAGCCGTAAGAGCGGTAGGAGGTGCGCTTGCCGTCGCCCCTCCATCCCCGGCAGGCCAGGGCCAGGGAGACCGCTTCGGCATCCCGGAAGCAGGCGGCGAAGAAGGGCATCACCAGCGGGAAAAGCGATCTCAGCCGCTTGAAGGGGTTACGGGAGTCCAGGCGGGCTCCCCGGGATACCTGGGCCACCACGATATCCTCGGCCCTGCCCAGCAACACCGGCAGGAAGCGGAATGCCAGCATCATCACCAGGGCCAGGCGCTGTACCGGCAGCCCCAGGGGGCGCAGCGGCCACAGCAGCCGCTCGAAACCCCTTACCAGGTCGGTGGGAGACGTGGTCAGGGTGAGAAGGGAGATGACCAGGGTGAGAAAGACGATGCGCAGCGAATAGACGAAGCCGTTGACAATGCCGGCGTTGGTGACGTTGAAGGGGCCCAGACGGAAAAGGACCCGGCCCGGCGCGAAGAGAAGCTGGGTGACGCTGGTGATGAGCAGGATGACCAGCACGCCCCGCAGCCCCCTGACTATCTGCAGGACGGGCAAGGCGGAGAGGTAGACGAGAAACAGGCCGAAGAGGACGAACGCGAGCACCGCGTAGGGCGAGTCCGCCAGGAAGGCGGCGACGGCCAGCAGCACCGCACAGGCGGTCTTGGCCGCCGCGTCCAGGCGGTGCAGCGGGGAATCGATGGGATAGTAGCGGCCCAACTGCACGCGGCTGAAGGCCTTCACCCGGCCTCACCTCCCGACGCGGACGCCTCCAGGGCCGCCGCTATGCGCCCGGCCAGGTCGTCCGGGTCGAGGGTTAGGCCCTGTAGGGCCATGCCCCTCTCCCGCAGGCGGACTTGCAGCTCCAGCAGCGGAGGCAGGCCGTACCCCGCCTTTTCGAGCAGGGACGCGTCCTCGAGGACGAGCCGGGCCGGCCCGCATCCCAACAGCCGTCCCCCCGCCAGCACCGCCACCCGGTCGGCCAGCTTCTGCAGCTCCTCCATGTCGTGGGTGACCAGGACGACGGCGTTCCCCTCCTCTTTCCAGTCCAGGATGACGCGGCGCAAGCGCCGCCTGCCCTCCCCGTCCAACCCCGAGGTGATCTCGTCCAGCAGCAGGTAGCGCGGGCGCATCGCCAGCACCCCGGCCAAAGCCACCTTGCGCTGCTCCCCCAAGCTGAGGGCCAGGGGGTTCCTGCCCTTGAACTCCGAGTACGGAAGGCCCATCCTCTCCAGGGCCAGGGCGGCTTCGCGCCTCGCCTCCTCCCTTCCCATGCCGCGGTTGCGGGGCCCGAAGCACAGGTCCTCCTCCACCGTGGCCGCGAAGAGGTGCAGCTCGGGGTCCTGCATGACCAGCCCGGTGGCATCGCGTAGCAGCGCGGCGCCCCTCGGGCCTGCGGCCGGCTCCCCGTCCAGGGTCAACTCGCCCCGCGTCGGCTCGATGATGCCCTTGAGCAGGCGCAGCAAGGTGGTCTTGCCGCTTCCCTCGGATCCAAGGATGCCCAGCACCTCGCCGGTGCGCACTTCCAGGCTGACTCCCCGCAGCGCCTCGTTCTCCATGGGGGTGCCCGGCAGGTAAGAAAAACCCGCGTCATCCAGGATCAAGGACAGAGCCGCCTCACCACCTCGTCCGGCTCGCAGCCGCATCCCTCCGGCAGGATCCCCCGCTCCTGCAGGAGCCGCACCAGCCGCAGGGCAGCCGGGAGTTCCAATCCCAGCTCTTCCAGCAATGGAGGACATTCCAGCAATGCATGCGGTGACGCGTTCAGGACGGGCTTGCCCTCCCGCAGCACCAGTACGCGGTCCGCCGACAACGCCTCCTCCAGGCGGTGGGTGATGTGCACCACGGTCATGCCCTGTTCGCGGTTGAAGCGCCGCAGGGCGCCTATCACCTCGTCCCGGCTCCGGGGGTCGAGCAGGGCGGTGCATTCGTCGGAAACGATGGCGCGGGGGGACATGGCCAGCACCCCGGCCAGGGCCAGGCGCTGCTTCTGCCCGGCGGAAAGCAGGTGTGGCTCCCGGTCGCGCAGGGCGGCAAGGCGCATCCCGTGCAAGACCCTTTCCACTTCCCCGCGCATGCGTTCCCGGGGCATCCCCAGGTTCTCCAGCCCAAAGGCGATGTCGTCCTCCACGGTGGGACCCAGTATCTGATGGTCGGGCGACTGCAGGACCATGCCAACCCGACGCCTTATCTCCCAGGTGTTGGCAGGATCCGAGGTATCCAGGCCGAAGGATACCGCCCTTCCCCGCGTCGGCACCAGCAAGGCGTTGAGCAGGTGGGCCAGCGTGGTCTTTCCCGAGCCGTTAGGCCCCAGGACCGCCAGGAACTCTCCCTCCTCCACACTGAGGTCCAGCGGGCCCAGCGCCAGCCGAGGGGAGCCGGGGACATAGGAGTACTCCGCCTCTTGCAGGATGAAGGCCTCCGCCATGGCGTTAAGCGGCCCCCGCCCCTCGGAACCCCCCGCCGGTCACCAGGGTCCTGCCCAGCCTGCCGGCGACCGCGCCGATGAAGCAGCCGGTGGGTACCGCCACCAGCAGGAGGTAAGGCAGGTAGCGCCATAGCCCGGCGAATCCTACCAGGAGTACGGCCAGGAAGAGCTGGGCGGTGTTGTGGGCGGCGGCGCCGGCCACGCTAAGGCCCGTCACGCTGAAAACGGCGGGCAGGAAGAGATACAAGGCGGTCATTACACACCAGGCCGCCGCGCCGCCCCCGGTGCTGAGCAGCAGCCCCACCAGCGAGCCCCTGAGCATGCCTCCCAGCAGGGTGCGCATCACCGTCACCTCCAGGGCTTCCAGGGGGCCCAGGTAGAACAGGGCTATGACCGTGGCCAGGTTGGCCAGCCCCAGCTTGGCCCCGGGGATGGGCAGAAGGGGCGGTAGGGTGCTCTCGAATATCTGTAGAACCAGCCCCAGGGAGATGAGCAGGCCGGTGTAGCCCACCCTGCGGGCCGGCTCTTCCCGCTTCCCAGCGCCCGACCGCCTGTCCATCCTCTTCCCCGCCCTACCTCTGCACCGCATCCGTCCCGCCGTTCCCTTCCACGCGCAGGGTCACCCGGTTGGGCAGGCAGACCACGGCCTGCCCCGGCTCCCGCACGCGGCCCATGCCGACGCAGAGCTTGTCCGGACAGGCCGAATCAATCATCCAGGCCTCTTCTCCTTGGACGTGAAAGCGGCTCACACCGCGAAATCCATCCACTTGGTGATCCGCGGGCTCCGCGGGAAGCGGTATGCGCATGACCTCGCTTCCGTTCACCTCCACCACCAGGACGGTGGCCGCCCCTTGCGCCGTCCGCGACCATGGGCTAAGGATCAAGGCTGCCGCCAGCGCCAGCACGCCCGCCACCAACAAGGCGTCCCCGGGCTTGAAGGCCCGATCCAAGAGCGATTCACGGCGCTTCTGCTTCGCTTCTTCTCTCATGCTGCCATGTTAGCTTGAAAGCCTCGCCGAAGATAGGGGTCAAGTCTTGACAATTGACATTCCTTCGATTGGACCAGGCACCCACTTTCAAATGGGGCCAGGCCTTTAAATCCGCCCCTCCCCCCGCCGTATTACGCTCAACAGGATCCGGGCCGCTCCGCCGCCCACGGAGAGAGGCATGGGGCGAACCGATAGCGGGCGTAGATGCATAAGCCATGCGCTCCCAAGAAGTTCCCAAGAACACCTTCGGCCGGGCCGCGATGAAACCCGGGCTTGGGAGCCCGTTCTACCGGTAAATCCCGCCGAGGCACGCAGCTCCACTTCCATGCGCCTTAAGGGGCGGCTTTCACCGCTGGCGCTCCGCACCGCAGCGGAAGGCCGCGGCGGCTCAGAGGCGGGAGCGCAGCAAGCCGGCGGCTTCCTCGGGCGGCACGGTGCAGATGACGGTGTCCGAGGCCATCTCGAACCCGCCCCATTCCGCCAGGCGGGGCAGGAGCTCGAAGTGCCAGTGGTAATAAGGGTGGGATGCCTTAGCGTAGCAGGGAGAGGTATGCAGGTAGAGGTTGTAGGGAGGATCGCCCAGCCCCCGGAAGACTGAGCCCAGCAGGTGCCGCAGCGCTTCTCCCAGGGCCTCCAACCCCGCGTCGTCGCTGCCCTCGAAGCGGGAAGCGTGAGCGCGGGGAAGCAGCCAGGTCTCGAAGGGGAAGCGCGGCGCGAAGGCGCAGAAAGCGATGAAGCCGCCCTCGTCCAGGACCAACCGCTCGCCACGCCTCTCCGCCTCTATCAGTTCGCAGAAAAGGCAGCCGCCCCCTCGTCTCCTCCAGGCGCGGGCCCGCCTCATCTCCAACTCGACCCGGGAGGGGACGAAGGGGAGAGCGAACACCTGTGAATGGGAGTGGGACAGGGATGCCCCGGAACCTCCGCCGTGATTCAAGATGACCTGCACGTAACCGATACCGGGCTCACGTCGGTGGGCCAGCACGCGGTCGCGGTATGCTTCCATCACCCTGGCCACGCCCTGCGCGTCCAGCTCCGCCAGCCCGGCATGGTGGTCGGGGCTGTGGATGATGACCTCGTGGAAACCCGCGACGGGAGAGGATTGCAGCAGGCCCGGCTCTCTCGATGCCGTCCCGTCCCCGGTCCGCTTCCCCGGCTCCAGGGCCGGGTAGAGGTTGGGCACCACCCTGAGCAGCCACCCCGGCTGGTCGGGCAGGCGGCCTTCCGGGGCCCGCACCATCACCTCCAGCGGGGTCTCCGCCTCGTTGCCCGGACAGAAAGGGCATCCCGCCTCGAGACCTCTTCCGCCGCCTTGAGCGTCGCCGGGGCGGGCCAGGTCCGCGGGCCGGGCGGCGCGCCGCGGGGACAGGATCACCCGCTCCCCCGTAACCGGGTTAATACGCAGCTCCGCCAAGGCGCCTACCCCTGTTCCCCGTCCACCGGCCGGGGGCGGTAATGCAGCACCCGCGCCGGCACCCCGCCCACCACCGCGTATGCGGGCACGTCCCGGTTCACCAGGCTCATGGCCCCGATGACCGCGCCGCGCCCAACCGTGACCCCGCGGATGATGGTTACCTTGGTGCCCACCCAGATGTTGCCTTCCAGCCGCACCGGGTCCTTGGCGATGCCCTGCGAGCGGATGGGGATAACCGGGTCCCAGTAATTATGGTCGAAGTCCACGATGTACACGGAATCGGCGAAGAGGCATTCCTCGCCTATGTGGACGCCCACGTAGCAGTTGACGGTGTTGTCGGTGCCGAACACGGTCTTGGCCCCCACGTAGAGCTCGCCCTCGTGGCAGCGCAGGGCGTTGTTGTGGCCGATCCAGACGAAGCGGCCCAGGCGCATGCGCGCCTCCTTCCCCACCACCACCTGGTAGCGGCGGGGCAGGAAGACGAAGCCCTCCGTCTCCACCCGGGGATGCAGCAGCTTGAACTTGATGAAGCGGTAGAGATGCTTCCAGTAGAAGGGGGTGTACATGCGGCGGGTAACGATGAACCTGGCGGCCGCGGCGAGCTTGCGCAGGCCAGTGGGCTGCGCGGCGTAGCGCTCGCTCAGCTGATTGCCCCGCTCTATCTCCCTGAGGACCCTGGCCCTGCCGGACAAGTCACTTCTCCAGGTAGAGGACCAGGTTGTAGAACCAGTCATGGGGCAGCCAGCGGTAGAGGTGTTCGTCCAGCCTACGCATCTTCTTGTAGGCGTTGTAAGCGCCCCAGCACCAGCGCTCGGTGATGTTCTCCTCGCTCACGCTGCTCTCCACCGTGCGGATGGCCCAGCCCAGGATGGAGGAAGCCAGCTCCTCCGTCTCGCAGCGCGCCTCGCGGAACCCGGCCCGGCGGGCCCGTTCGCACAACTCCCGGGGGCGGAAGACGTGGATGTCCACCACGTGCTCCAGCTCCTGCAGCTCGTGGTCATCCTCCCCGGAGACGATGGCCGGGTACTTGCGCAGCTCAACCCGGCGCTTGCCCAGCCGCCCCCCCAGGCCGGCGTAGGCCCGGATGCCCCACCCCGCGGCCTTCTTCACCACCCGGGCTATCTGGTGTCCGCGCAGGGTGGGCTCCCCGGCGATGACGCATATCCCCCCCGGCTGCACCACCCGGTAGATCTCCCGGAAGGCGGCGTCGAGGTCGGGCAGGTGGTGCAGCACGGCGTGCCCGATGACCATCTCGAACTCACCGTCGGCGTAGGGAAGGCATTCCGCGTCGGCGCAATCCAGGTGTACGGTGATGCCCAGCTCTACCGCGTTGCGCCGGCAGATGTCCAGCATGCCGGGGGAGATGTCGCAGCCCCAGGCCTCGGTCAGCTTACCCCCCAGGCCCAGGTTGAGCATGGCGAATCCGGTGCCGCAACCGATCTCCATGAGCCGGCTCACCCGCGGGAAGGGACGTCCCAGCCCCAGCTCGAACTTGCTGAGCACGTACTGGGCCATGTCCTGGTCGAAGCGGATAGCCCACTTGCGGTCGTAGTCCTCGCTGGCCCCGTCGTGGAACCTCACGTTGGCTTCTTTAAGATCCATAGGAGAGATTATAGCATCACGCCCGGTCTCAAAGGGCCGCCCCACCCGGTTAACAGGGACTAACCGGGGGACTTGAATCGTGATAGAATCGAGGGGCGGACAAGACGGAGGGGAACGAGAGGAGGAGGCGAGAATGGCCAAGACCATCGACATCTACGGGGCCGGCATGTCCGGGCTGATCGCCGCCGTCAACCTGGCGCGCGAGGGTTACGAGGTGGTGGTGCACGACCGGGAGAAGGGATACGGGGGAGACCCCCAGTACAACCCCTCCACCCACACCACCCCCATCGACGTGGAGAAGACCTCCGAATACGTGGGCATCGACCTGAGCCCGGTCTTCCATCCGGTCATCCGCTGCCCCTTCTACTTCCACGACACCAAGATCGAGGCGCCGGTCAAGGGCATCTACACGGTGGAGAGGGGCAACCGCCCCACCAGCCTGGATACGCTCCTCTACAACCAGTGCAAGGAGCTGGGGGTGCAGTTCTCCTGGAACGACCCCTTGAAGAAGGAGGACATCCCCCGTCTCCCCCGCAACACCATCGTCGCCTGCGGCCTCACTCCCTCCGCTTACGAGATGCTGGGCATACCCTACCTGCGCTGGTACGGATGGATCAGCCGGGGGGAGATCGGCTTCTCCGGCTATTCATGGATATGGCTGGACGAGGGGATCACCGAGTACGGTT
>Ga0209018_1002291_pt1 | contig 13721 bp, 15 predicted proteins | sample YNPBryBLVA2012_FD_185814 | JGI IMG/M metagenome (GOLD analysis project Ga0209018, IMG submission 185814) | Anoxygenic and chlorotrophic microbial mat microbial communities from Yellowstone National Park, USA - YNP Bryant BLVA 2012 (SPAdes)... ...
CGTTCCCTAGCCCGTTCGGGTAACAGCCCGTGGATAGGGCCGCCAAGACCTGGTCCCCGCGGCCGACTCCTCAGAGGCTGCTTGCCCCGGAGGCTGCCGCATGACGATAATTCAAAAGACTGTCCAAGAAATCGGATACGGTACGGCAATGACACCCTATCGCTTGGTCCCTCTGATGCTGGCCGGCGCGCTGCTGGCCGCCCAGGCGCCGCCGCTCGAACAGCTCAAGCAAGAGGCTCTCGAGCGGATTGAGGCGCGGCGCGATCTGACGCAGCAGATCGTGGACTCGATTTTCAGTTTCGCCGAGCTGGGTTTTCAGGAGTTCGAGACCTCGGCCTACTTGACCGCCCTGCTGGAGAAGCAGGGCTTTCAGGTGGCGCGCGGCGTGGCCGGCATGCCCACCGCTTTCGTGGCCAGTTGGGGATCGGGCAAGCCCGTCATCGGCTTCATGGCCGATATTGACGGGCTGCCGGAGACTTCGCAGAAGCCCGGCGTACCCTACCACGCGCCCTTGATCCCGCAGGGGCCCGGGCACGGCGAGGGGCATAACGCCCACCAAGCGGTCAATGTCACCGCCGCCCTCGTGGTCAAGGAACTGATGGAGCGCTACAAGATCCCGGGTACGCTGCGCGTTTACCCGGGCGTGGCCGAGGAGTTGCTCGCCAGCCGGACCTACATGGTGCTGGCCGGCTTGTTCCGCGACGTGGACGCCGTGTTGAGCTGCCACATCTCGAGCGATTTCGGGACCGCCTACGGTCCGGCGGGCTCGGGCCTGGTCTCGACCGAGTACACCTTCCTCGGGCGCAGCGCCCACTCGGCGGGAGCGCCCTGGGCGGGGCGCAGCGCGCTGGATGCGGTCGAGCTGATGAACGTGGGCTGGAACTACCGCCGGGAGCACCTTCGCCCGGAGCATCGCTCGCACTACGTCATCGTAGAGGGGGGCGATCAGCCCAACGTGGTGCCGCCGCGGGCGCGGGTCTGGTACTTCTTCCGGGAGTTGGACTACGATCGGATCCGGGAGCTGCACGAAATCGGTACGCGGATCGCCGCCGCCGCCGCCCAGATGACCGACACCACCATGAGCGAGCGCGTGCTGGCCGCCACCTGGCCCGGCCACTTCAACCGCCCCATGGCCGAGGCGCTCTACGCCAACATCCGGCGGGTGGGCATGCCCCGCTGGTCGGAAGCCGACCAACAGTTGGCCCGCGCCGCCCAGGCCGAGCTCAAGGCGAAGCTCGTGGGGCTGCGCACGGAAATCCCCGAGCTGCGCCCACCCTCGGAGGCGCGGGGCGGAGGAGGCTCGGACGACATCGCCGAGGTGTCCTGGAACGTGCCCACCGTCGTGCTGCGCTTCCCGGGCAACATCCCGGGCATGATCGGGCATCACTGGTCGAGCGGCATCGCCATGGCCACGCCTATCGCGCACAAGGGCGCCACCGCGGGGGCGAAGGCTCAGGCCCTGACGGCCCTGGATCTGCTGCTGGATGCCGAGCTGCTCACCAAGGCCAAGGAATACTTCGCCGAGCAGACCCGGCAGACGCAATGGAAGTCGCTCATTCCCGAGGGCACGCTTCCGCCCATCCACCTGAATCGCGAGAAAATGGAGCGGTTCCGCCCCGAGTTGCGCAAGCTGCGTTACGATCCCGGCCGCTACAAGAGCTATCTCGAGCAGTTGGGGGTGGCTTATCCTCCCCCCGCCGCTCCGCAGCCGCAATAGCGCGCTGCGGCCGTGCGGGCGGGCTGCTAGGATGAATTTCGGAGCCCGGGGCGGGGCCGTGCAGCGCGTCGAAGTGATCTGCTACTCGGGATACAAGGCCGATGAGCGCCCCCTTCGCTTCTCGATCGGCGAGCGGCGTTACGAAGTGCGCGAGGTGCTGGACCGCTGGTACGGACCCGAGGACACTTGGTTCCGCGTGCAGGCCGACGACGGCTACAGCTATATCCTGCGCCATCGCCGCCACGCCAACGAGGATTTCTGGACCCTGGAGGCCTTTCGCCGGTGAAACGAGTTTCTTGGGGAGCGCGTCCAGCATGGCGATGAGGTTGATTGCGCTGCTGGGGGCGGCGTCCGCCGCCTTGCTCGGGCAGTCCTACTACCCCCGCCACAACTTCACGTTCGGGGCGGGCGGGGCCAGCCCGCGGGCGGCCTTGCGCGCCTACTTCCAGACCCGGCCCGCCCTCTCGTTCGCTTACGGCTACCGGTTCCTGCGCAACGTGCAGGCCGATGTCGGCCTGGACACGGTCTTCGGGGCGGCGGGGGTGCGCGATTTCTTCGAAAGCCCGCTGGGGCCGCTGCGCATCCGCGACTACCAGTTCCTGATCCCCTTCGGCGGGCGGGCCATCCTGCCCCTGGCGGCCGAGCGGCTGCTGGTCTTCGGCGGCGCGGGAGGCGCCTACCTGCGCTACAGCGAGCTGATCCGGCAGCCCAGCGACTACCTGCGCATTGACTGCCCCGTCTGCGGCAGCCGCAGCGGCTGGGGCTACTACGCCCTCGCCGGGCTGGCCGTGTTCGTGGACCGCGGCCGGCACTTCCGGACCGGCCTCAACGCCAAAATGTACCGCGGCCACACCGAGGGCGATCCGCTGGGCGCCGCGCCCGGCCTGCGCACCCGCGACCAGTGGCTGCAAATCTACGGCGAATTCGGCCTGAGCTTCTGAGGCGCCCGCTCATTTGATCTCCGGGCTGGAGGCGGTGGCCGGCTCCGGCCCGAAGTTGTTCCGGATCACCAGGGTCTGGTCCGAGTAGAAGGTGCGGCTCCCGCTGGTGTTGAACTGAAGCGGTTCGGCCTGAATGGCGTAGCCCGAGGGCGTGGCTTGCAGGAGGAACTTGTAGCCGCCCTTCTCGCCGCCGGCCAGGTCGCCGGGAATCAAATCCGCCGCTTGCGGGCCGGGATTTCCGCTGGCGGGAGGCCCCAACTCAGCCAGGCTGGCGGCGTAACGCCCGAATTGCGAATAGTACTGCGCCTGCGCCGTGTGCAGGGTCTTGATGTGCTGGATGGCGGCCATCTCCTGGGAATACATGCGCGTGCGGCCCAACTTGGGCGCGGCGATCATGGCGATGATCAGGATGATCGAGATGACGATCAGCAGCTCGATCAGCGAGAAGCCCCGACGGCCACTCACGGCCCCCTCCTTGCGCTGCGGCATCACACACCTCACCTGCTATTATCTTCGACGATGAGCTGGCGAGTCGCGTTGAGCATCTTCTGGTTGTTGATCCTGGCGGCGCAGCCGACCCCGGGCGCGCCGCCCATCCGCGTTCTGATCCTGACCGGCGAAAGCGACGCCGCGCATGACTGGCGCCGCACGACCGCGATGCTCCGCCGCATCCTGGAAGTCGCCGGGCGCTTCAGCGTCCGTGTGAACGAGGCGCCCCAGGGCCTGAGCGCCGCCTCACTGGCCGGCTGCGACCTGCTGATCGTGAACTATAACGGCCCCCGCTGGGGCCCCGGGTCGGAACAGGCGATCGAAGAGTTCCTGGCCTCGGGCAAGGGTTTGCTCAGCCTGCACGGCGTCAGCTACGGGCCGTTCATGGGAACCGAGCAGCGCCCGGGCGGCTGGCTCTACCGCCCCGAGACCGCCTGGGCCGCCTGGCCGCGCATCCTGGGCGCCTTCTGGGCCCCGGAGAGCATCGGCCACTCGATCCCTCACGCCTTTCGCGTCCGGCTGGCGGATCGCCGGCATCCCGTCACCCGCGACATGCCCGCCGAGTTCACCGTCAGCGACGAGCTTTACCACCGGATGAGTCTGTCGGCGGAGGCCCGCGTGCTTGGGGTCGCCTTCGACGATCCCGCCATGCGCGGCACGGGGAAAGACGAGCCGGTTTTCTGGGCCGCTGCTTGGGGCAAGGGACGCACCTTCCACACCACGCTCGGCCACGACGAGGCCGCCATGTACCAACCCGGCTTCGTCACCCTGCTGGCGCGCGCCGCCGAATGGGCCGCTACGGGCCAGGTCACGCTGCCGGGCTGGCTGGCCTTGGAGGCGCGCGCCGCCGACCCGATCCGGGTCTTGCTCGTGACAGGCGGGCACTCCTACCCCGCGGCCTTCTACTCCCTGCTGGAGGGCTACCAGGACATCCTGTGGTCTCATGCGAGTTCGCCCGAGGAGGCCTACCGCCCGCAGCTCGAGCGGCGCTACGACGTGTTGCTGCTGCACGACATGCGCGAGGACCTCGGATCGGCCGAGCGGGCGAACCTGCGGGCTTTCGTCGAGGCCGGCAAGGGAGTGGTCTCGATCCACCACGCGATCGTGGATTACACCGCCTGGCCCTGGTGGCACGAGCAGGTGATCGGGGGCAAGTATTTCACCAAGCCCGAGCAGGGCAGACCTGCTTCAACCTACCGGGAAGACGTGGAGATGATCGTCGAGCCGGCGCCCGAGATGCGCAGCCACCCGGTGCTGCGCGGGGTGTTCCCGCTCATCGTGCGGGATGAAGCCTACAAGGGGATGTGGCGCTCGCCGCGGATCCAAGTGCTAATGCAAACCGGCCATCCGCTCAACGACCGTGCGGTGGTTTATCTGGGGCCGGGCGCCGGCTCGCGCGCCGTCTACATCCAGCTCGGGCACAGCCAATCAACCCTGCGCCACCCCGGCTATCGGAGGCTGGTGCGCAATGCGCTACTGTGGTGCGCGGGCCGCGAGCCCTAACGGGCCGAGGCCCCTTGCGCCGTCCGCTCAGTCCGCCGCTAGCGCTCGTAGACCGGCAGCGCTGCCGGCTGCGCACTCAGCGCGCGGAGTTGATCCCGCAGGGCTTCGACCGCGCCGACCAGCCCGCGCACGTCCACCGTCCCCAGCCCGAGGGTCTGCAACGCCAGCCGCAGGTGCACCGTGGCCAGAGCGTAGCGGAACGTCATCCGCTGCCGCAACAGCGTGAGGGCCAGGTCCGGCCGGTCTTCGGGTGCGTGCAGCAAGAGCAGTTTGGTGGCCGCGTACAAGCGGTCGAAGTCCCGGCTCAGGCACTGCAAGTATCGCCGGAAAATCCTGCGCCGCTCGGCACGCAGCCTGCGGACCAGCTTGGGACTGAACCCGGGCTGGCTGGAAAGGAACTCGTAGTCCTGCTGCGAGAACAGCCTTTCCATCGGGCGATACTTCTCCAGCGAGAAGTCGCTCGGACGATCCGGGTTCAGGTCCGCCCGCCGGCCGGGCGACGCCAGCTTGCGGAACAGAAAAACGAAGGCGACGGCGATCAGCAGCGCGATGACCGCACCCGCCGCGATCCATGTGCTCATGGGGCCTTTACCTCCACCGGACTCCCGCTCGCAAAAACCGCCATCGAGAGTTCACTTCCTCGCCGCGCGCAGCAACGCGGCGTTGATCGAATCCAGATTGCGAACCAGCCGTTGCTCCTCCTCCGGCGCCCACCGTGGCCGGACGGAGATCACCACCTGCTCGCCGGCCGGGCTCAAAAGCACGATCCAAGCCAGCAGCGTCAGCACGGTCACCGCCTGGAGAACGATGTTCAACGGCAACACGACGTCAGGTCCGGCCACGTTTCGCACGAAGTACGTCATCGTCAGGCTCAGGAAATAAACCGCGTAGACGACCGTGTGGACGATGACGTTCCGGCTCAGCGGCACGGGATAAAAAACCAAAAAAGCCGTGATCAGAAGAAGGAAAATCGCCAGGCTCGAGCAGATCGCGCGCCCCATGACGAAGACCGCTTGCAGAATCGGATAGGCTTGCCGGCTGCTCAAGTCCGGCGCCAGCGATAGCAACGAAAGCAGGACCGACAGCGACAGCGCCCCCAAAACCACCCAGCGGCCCAGCGTGGCGATGCCCTTGAAGTCGCGCAGGACCAGGCGGTAAAGCTCGAGGACCACCAGCACGTAAAACACCCACAGCACCAGCTCGGTCGGGATGAAAAGGTAACCGTAGATCGTACGATTGGTGGGAAACGGGAGCAGAACAATGGCACGCAACAACCTGAACGTTACGTACCAGAAGAAAAACGGATAGCCTTTGCGCAGGTCCTGGCGCCAAAGCTTCACAGCGAGCGCCGCGAAGCAGGCACTGGACACCAACCGCAGCAGCCCTTGGGCCTCGATGATATTTGCCGCGCTCAGCGACAAACCGAGCACCGCCCCATTATATCACGCGGGCGCGCTCGGGGCCAGAAAAACGTGCGCCTTTTTCAGGTCAGCCGGCGGATTACCTCATCCCGTCAGGGCACGGGAAGCACTGCGGCATGGGATCCGAGGTGCGGGGGGCCGTGACGGTAGCGAAACCAAAGGTTTGGGCGATCAACAGAATCGCGAAAAGCAAGCGGTACATCCGGGTGTCCCTCCTATGGGAGTACTTGAACTTCCTTACTACAAGCTTAAAGTCTACCGAGACCTAGGCTTCTGCGCCACAGACGGCGCTAGGATTTCTCAATTCAGAACATTTAACCCACCGACTGACCGAAAGCCTGAAGCGAAGTTCACCGCGCGCCTTACCCCTATGGGGGTATCAGTCCCGCCCCCAGCTTCCCCCAGTACTCCGCCCTGCCTTGCTGTTTCCGTGTACAATGATTCTGTCCGGCCTCATGCCCAGAGCGGCCAAACCCGGCGGCTTCCAGCGAGGTGCGGCGGCGGATCTTTGGCGGCACACACTCTCGCAGATCCCCACCGTCTTCGGCCGCTTGGTCTACCTGTCCTCCCTGCGCGATCCGAATTCCGGCCGCTACGAGCACTTCGGCCTGGCGCAGGCCTACGGCGAGGGCCAGGCCCACCAGACCCTGGCCGAGAGCCATCAGAACGTCTTCCGGCAGTGGCTTTCCTTCAACCTGGAGCAACAGAAGGCGGATCTGGAGTGCTACTTGGAGAGCCTGGGCGGAGACCGGCGGGTGATCTTGGAGACTTGGAGCCGGGTGGCGCCCTACCGCAATCTGGTTCCGGCCGCGGTGGGCAATCCCGAGCGGCGCTTGTACCTGGCCGATTTGGAGACCGTCCTGGAGCTGCTCAAGAGCGAGTGCGGCGTCGCTTGCCCTGATCCAGACGCATAGCCACGCCGGTGACCTGGCCGATCACCTCGATCTCCTCGGGGTAGGGGTAAATCTCGGGGTTGCACATCGAGGCCGGGTGGGGTTGGAGGATGAGCTGCGAATCCGAGAGATGGCACCAGCAGCAGGCGAAGCCCTTGCGGTGCTCCAGAAAATAGATCGGGCGCTCGAACTCGTTGGTCCAGCCGGTGTTAACGATCTTGCGGCGGGTCTCATCAATGAGCACGAACGAGCCGGGCTGTAGCAGCGGGTACATCATCCAGTCCTCGGTCCCGATGAAGCCGTAGCGGTGGTTTTTCAGATCCAGGCCGTTCAGCAAGACCAGGGGGAGCTTGCCCCAGCGCTGGATCATGCGGCTGAGGAAGGTGGTGCGGCGCAGGTCCAGTCCGGGGTCCAGCGACAGGGGCAGTTGGACCTCGGCCTGCCCGTTGGCGCCAAAGCCCACCGGGTGGGTGCGCTCGATCTGCAAGCTGAGGGCATCGGCGGGGAGTTGGGAGACGTCCACGCCGTACCACTCCATGACCTCGTGGATGTCCAGCCGGTAGATGGCGCAAAGGCTGTAGAGGCGATAGAGGGTGGGCAGGGTGCCCTTGTTCTCGATATCGGCCAGACGGCTCAGGGCAATGACGAATTCGTCGTTTCGCCGCCTTTCGGCTATCCGCAGGCTGGCCTCCTCGACGTCCCGGTAGCGCAGGTTCAGCCTCTCGCGCACCCGCTTGAGCTTCTGGCCGGCTTCCTCCATAAGTCCCTGCCCGCTGGCCGGTTGCCTGGGCTAGCCGGGGGCTGGCCGGAGTGCTATCATATTCCGGAATTGAATTATAGCGACCCCGGCGGGCCAGAGCAAGCGGAAAAGGGCGCCCCTGTTCTGAATTCGGAACAGGCCGCCGCCCGATCGGCCCCTTTCCGAACAATCCTCGCCATCACTGGCGCCAGCGGCGCCATCTACGGCGTTCGCCTGCTCGAACGCCTCCGCCGCCCAGGGATCGAAATCCACCTCCTCGTCAGCCCCTCGGGCCTGCGCACTCTCGAGCTGGAAACCGGCCGCCGGTTGGCCGAGCTGAAGGCCCTGGCCGATTACCACTACCCGGTCGCCGACGTGGGAGCCCGGCTGGCCTCCGGATCCTACCCCATTGACGCCATGGTCATCGCCCCCTGCTCGATCCGCACCATGTCGGCTATCGCCGCCGGCCTCAGCTCCAACCTCTTGTTGCGCGCCGCCGACGTCACGCTCAAGGAGCGGCGCAAACTCATCTTGATGGTCCGCGAGAGTCCCTTGCACTTGGGGCATTTGCGCACCATGGCCGCCCTGGCTGAGATGGGCGCCATTATCGCCCCGCCCATCCCGGCTTTCTACCACCGGCCCCAGACCGTGCTGGAGCTGGTGGATTACAGCGTCGAACGAGTTATGGACCTGCTGGGGGCGCCGGCCGAAGACGCCCGCCGCTGGGATCCGCGCTGAGGCGGACCTCCGAGGACGCAGAGCCGCCCCCTCTTCGCCCGTGATATAAAGGGAGCCCGGAAGGAGTCCCATGGAACTCATATCGCGACGGTCTTTCGCCCTCTCGGCCGCCGGTCTGGGTGGCCTGGCTTCCGCCGCCCAGCGGCAGCGCCTGCGGGCCAAGATCCCCATCGCCGTGCAGCTTTACTCGGTGCGCAAGCTTTGCCAGCAGGACCTGCCGGGCACGCTGGCCGGACTGGCCAAGGCCGGCTACCAGGGCGTCGAGTTCGCCGGCTACTACGGGCGCAACGCCCAGGAGTTGCGCAAGCTGCTCGATGACAACGGCCTGCGTTGCTGCGGCACGCACACCGCCCTGAACACCCTGCTGGGCGATGAGCTGGCCCGCACCATCGAGTTCAACCGGACGCTCGGCAACCCCAACCTGATCGTGCCTTCGCTGCCCGAGAAGTACCGCAGCTCGCGCCAGGCCTGGCTGGACACCGCCAAGTTGTTCACCGAGCTGGCCGGCAAGGCCGGCGAGCAAGGCATGCGCGTGGGCTACCACAACCATGCGGTGGAATTCAAACCGCTGGAGGGCGAGATTCCCTGGGATCTCTTCTTCAAGAACACGCCCCGGGAAGTCATCATGCAGATTGACACGGGCAACTGCATCATGGGCGGCGGAGATCCCATCGCCTACATCAAGCGCTATCCGGGCCGGGCCCGCACGGTGCACATCAAGGAGCATTCGGCCGCCAAGCGGGACGCCCTGATCGGCGAGGGCGACACGGACTGGAAGGCTTTCTTTGCCGCCTGCGAGAGCGTGGGCGGGACCGAGTGGTACATCGTCGAGGAGGAAAGCGGCGCTTATCCCGGCCTGGAGGCGGTCACGCGCAGCCTGGCCAACCTGCGCAAGATGGGCAAGTAGGCCCGCTCAGCCTCGTGCTTGCCGCAGGCGCAAGACCGCCTGGCGCGCGTAATCCAGGCCGCTCAAAACGGTGGCCGCCGCCGCCGCCCAAAGCAAGGCCTGTGCGGCGCGCCCGACGGGCGGCCAGGGACAGGCGGCGGCCGCCAGCAGTGCCAGGCCGGTCACGGTTTGGGCGACGGTGCTCGCCTTGCCCCAGAGCGAGGGCGAGAACTCGCGGATCGGCGTGAACAGCAACGCGCCGCCCGCCATCGCCAGAATCGCCAGGTCGCGCCCGAAGATCAGCCCGACCAGCCACCAGGGGGCCAACCCGGCCGCGCCCAGCCCCAGGTAGGAGCCGCTCAGCAGCAGCTTGTCGGCCACCGGGTCCAGATAGGCGCCCAGCCGGGTGACGCATCCCCGGCGGCGCGCCAGCGGCCCGTCGAGGGCATCGCTGACGCCCGCCAGCAGCAACACCGTCAAAGCCAGACTGAAGCGCCCCTCCAGGATCGCCCACACGGCCAGGGGAGACGCCCCCAGGCGAGCGAAGGTGAGCAGGTTGGCCGGGTTCAGCGTGCGCATCAGCGGGAAGCGCCGCGATTACGGTACCAAAGCGGCCGCCACCCGGGCGGCCAACTGGTCGAAGCTGACGATCTCGTAAAGGGAGGGATCCGACATGATCCGGTGCACCAGGGCGGCATGCATGGCGTGTCCGGCGCGCTCGGCCACCACGTGGCCCAGAAGCGGCTTGCCGATCAGGGCCAGGTCGCCGATCAGGTCCAGCGCCTTGTGCCGGCAGCACTCGTCGGGGAAACGCAGCCCTTCGGGGTTCATCACGCCGCCTGCGTCGAAGCAGACGGCATTCTCCAGCGAGGCGCCTCGGATCAGCCCCATGTTGCGCATGGCGTCCAGCTCATGGAAGAAGCCGAAGGTGCGCGCCGGGGCGATCTCGCGCGCGTACCGCTCGGGGGTGAGTTCCAGCTCGAGGCGTTGCCGGCCGACCAGCGGATGATCGAAGAACACTTCGCAGCTCAGCAGGAAGCGGTCCGCAGGGAGGATCTCGATGCGCCGGCCGCGGTCGGCTACCGCTACCGGCCGGCGGATGCGCAGGTAGCGGCGCGCCCGGCGCCAGCTCTTGACGCCGGCGGCCTGGATCATCTTGACGAAGGGCAGTCCGCTGCCGTCCAGGATGGGCACTTCCAGGTTGTCAATCTCGACGTAAGCGTTGTCAATGCCCATGCTGTAGAAAACGCTGAGCAGGTGTTCAGTGGTCGAGATCAGCACGCCCTTGCGCATCAAGCTGGTGGCGTAACTGACGCGGGCGACGTTGCGCCAGGCGGCCGGCACCTGGAACCGGTCCAGATCCGTGCGGATGAAGACGATACCGGCGCCGGCAGGGGCGGGCAGGATGCGCAGGTGGACGGGAACCCCGCTGTGCAAGCCGATGCCGGAGGTTTCGACCGGCCTCCGCAGGGTAGTTTCGTAGCGCAATCGGGTGCTCCTTGCAAAGGAGAGTTAGCAAACCGTAGGCCCAATCCGTAAGTGAAAGATAACAGGCGGATTGCAGGGGTTTACCTGTGGCCGTTCCGCCACGGCCGGGGTCCCCTTCTGTGGCTAGAAAACCACAGCCGGACGCCCACGCTCCCGCTCCGCTATCATGGGGGGCAATGGCGCCTCCCAAGCTGCTGCTGATTGACACCTTCGGCTTCATCTTCCGCGCTTACCACGCCCGGGCGCGTTCGGCCGCCCCCATGATGCGGACCGCCGCCGGCCGCCCCACCGAAGCCGCCTTCATTTTCAACAACATGGTGCGCAAGCTGACCGCGGCGCATCAGCCCGATTACCTGGCCGCCGTCTTCGAGTGCGCCGGCCCCAGCTTCCGCGAGCAGCAGTTCGCCGACTACAAGGCGAACCGGCCGGAAATGCCGCCTGAGCTGGCCGGGCAGATTCCCTACATACGGCGCATCCTGGAGGCTTTGCGCATTCCGGTGCTGGAATACGAAGGCTACGAAGCCGACGATGTGATCGGCGCTCTGGCCCGGCGCGCCGCCGAGCGAGGCCTGCAAGTCATCATCGTTTCCAGCGACAAGGACATGCTCCAGTTGGTCTCGGACCGCATCTGGATGCTCAACCCGATGAAGGAAGAGATCCGCTACGATCCGGCCGCGGTCGAGCAGCAGTTGGGCGTCAAGCCGCAGCAAGTGCCGGATCTGCTGGCTCTCAAGGGCGACGCCATAGACAACATTCCGGGCGCCCCGGGCATCGGGGACAAGGGCGCACGGGAGTTGATCCAGCGTTTCGGGTCGGTCGAGGCGGTGCTCGAACACGCTGCGGAAGTCGAACGCAAGACGTATCGGGAGAGCCTGCTGGCTCACCGCGAGCAGATCCTGCTGAGCAAGCGGCTGGCGACGATCGAAAGCGAAGCGCCCATCGAGTTCGCGCTGGAGGCGCTGGCCGCCCGCCCGCCGGATCTGGACGCGCTGCGGGAGGTTTACAAGGAGCTGGAATTTTACAGCCTGCTGAAAGAGCTAGGGCCTGAGCCGGACCGGCGGCTGCGGGACTACCGGGCGCTGGAGACCCCCGAGGATCTGGAGGCCTGGCTGGCGGGGATCCCGGAAGGCGCGCCGGCGGCGGTGGCGCTTGAAGCAGGCGCTCCGGGCAGCGAGTCGCTGCTCGGGACCGATGGCCAGGAAGGCCGCCTGGCGCTGGCCTGGCGGGCGGGCGAAGTTCGGTGGTTTCCTCTGAGCTGGTTGGAGCGCGCGCGGCGGTGGCTGGAAGACCCTGCGCGCCCGAAGATCGCCCACGACGTCAAATCGCTCATGCTCGCCCTCGGCGAGCGAGGCGTTCGCTTTCGCGGCTGCCGGGAAGATCTGATGCTTTACGCCTTCCTGCTCAGCGCGGATCCCGGAGGCTGTTCGCTGGAGACCATCCTGCGGCGGTACCTGGACCGCGAGCTGGAGCCGAGCCTCGAGCACCGGGCGGATTCGATGTTGGAGGCGGCGCCGGTGCTGCGGCGCCGGATCGAGGAGGACGGCTTTCGCGAGCTGTACGAAACGATTGACCTGCCGCTGGCGGAGGTGCTGGCCCGCATGGAGCAGACCGGCATTCGCGTGGATCCGGCCGAGCTGGAGCGACTGTCCCGGTTGATGGAGGTTGAAATCGAGCGGCTGAGCGGGGAAATCCACGCCCTGGCCGGGCATGCGTTCAACATCAACTCGCCGCAGCAATTGGGCAAGGTGCTTTTCGAGGAGCTCAGGCTGCCGGCGCCGGCGCGGCACGGCAAGGGCAAGGCGATCTCGACCGCGGCCGAAGTGCTGGAAGAACTGGCGCCCGATTACGAAATCGTGCGGAAAGTGCTCGAGTACCGGCAGCTCGCCAAGCTCAAAGGCACTTACGTGGACGCGCTGCCCGCCTTGATCAACCCGCGGACCGGGCGGCTGCACACCAGCTTCAATCAGACCGGCGCAGCCACCGGGCGTTTGTCGTCTTCCAACCCCAACTTGCAGAACATTCCCATCCGCACCGAGCTGGGCCGGCAGATCCGGGCCGCCTTCGTTCCCCGCCCGGGCTGGAAACTGCTGGCGGCCGACTACTCGCAGATTGAGCTGCGCTTGCTGGCGCACATGTCAGGCTGCCCGGTGCTGGTGGAGGCCTTCCGCAAGGGCGAGGACATCCACACCCGCACGGCGGCGGAGGTCTTCGGCGTGCCGCCCCTGATGGTGACCGCCGAGATGCGCCGGCGGGCCAAGGCGGTCAACTTCGGGATCGTCTACGGCCTGAGCGCCTTCGGGCTGGCGGCCCAGCTCGGCATTCCCAAGCACGAAGCCCAGAGTTACATAGACAGCTACTTCCGGCGCTACGCCGGCGTCAGGGAATTCATCGAGGGCGCCATCGCCGAGGTGCGCCGCACCGGCTATACGCGGACCCTTTTCGGCCGGCGCCGCCCGATTCCCGACATCCACAGTCGGAATCCCAACCTGCGCGGCTTCGCCGAGCGCACCGCCGTCAACACGCCGCTGCAAGGCACGGCCGCGGACCTGATCAAGCTGGCCATGATCCGCATTCAGGACGAGCTGGACGCCCGCGGGATGCGCACCGCAATGCTGCTTCAAGTGCACGACGAACTGTTGTTCGAGTGCCCGCCGGAAGAAGTGGAAGAGGCCGGCCGGCTGGTGCGCACCCGCATGGAGGGGGTGCACAAGCTGGAAGTGCCGCTGGTGGCCGAAATCGGGGTGGGCGACAACTGGCGGGATGCAAAATAGGGGCGGCTCGGAAAGGGGGAAACCTCGCCGCCCCTTGCGTGCGGGGGTCAGAATTCCAGGCGCAAGGCGAACTGGCCCACGCGGTTGCCCCCGCTGTCGGCGCCGCGCGCGCTGGTCGTCCGCCCGAAGGCGATG
>Ga0209018_1002292_pt1 | contig 13716 bp, 15 predicted proteins | sample YNPBryBLVA2012_FD_185814 | JGI IMG/M metagenome (GOLD analysis project Ga0209018, IMG submission 185814) | Anoxygenic and chlorotrophic microbial mat microbial communities from Yellowstone National Park, USA - YNP Bryant BLVA 2012 (SPAdes)... ...
ATCCGGCCCTGAAAGAGATTCCGGTCGTCATGATCTCGAGCATTGACAGCAGCCAGTATGCCGCGTCGCTGCCGGACGACGTGCATCTGCCGATTGACGCCTGGATCAGCAAGCCGGTCAAACCGGAGCATCTGCTGAGCACGGTGCGGCGCTTCTTTACCAAGAAGTAAAAATCCGTGGAACTGCTCAGGTGCCAGGCGCCTGACAGGTGCCTGGCACCTGGGGAAGAAAGGGACGATTATGGCTCAACAAGCAGTCCTCCGTCTGGAGGGCAAACCTCCAGCAGAAATGGCCGACATCCTGGAAGCCATCGCCCCCTGCTACCAGTGCGGCACCTGTTCGGCCACCTGCCCGACGGCCTATGCCATGGATTACTCCCCCCGGGCGTTGTGGCGTCTGGTAGAGTTGGGGGCGCGGGATGAGGTTTTGAACTCGAACACCTTCTGGATGTGCACCGCCTGTTACAGTTGCACAGTGCGCTGCCCGCGCGATATTCCCATCTCGGAATCTATGCGCCAGTTGCGCGAACTGTACATCCAGCAGGACGTTGGCCCGTTGCGAGGTGGTCTGAGTGCGGTGCTGGATGCCGTAGCCACCCGACACAACATCGCCAACGAGCCTAACGACACCCGCCTGATCTGGAGTGAAAATCTGCCCCAGCGTCCGCCACAACTGGAAACCCGGCAGGCCGAGGTCCTCTACTTCGTAGGCTGCGTCGGGGCTCTCTTCCCCCAGACCTATGCCATCCCCCAGAGTTTCGTCCAGATTTTGGGGCAGGCCAACGTGGACTATACGGTGCTCGGCGGCGAGGAGTGGTGTTGTGGCTACCCGGTCTACGGGGCCGGGAGGAAAGAGCGTCTGGCCGAGATGGCCGAGCACAACTGCGCCCGCTTGGCCGAAACAGGGGCCAGGACCCTCGTTACCACCTGCCCCTCCTGTTACTACACCTGGCATCACCTCTATCCCGAAGTCCTGGGGCATGAGATCCCGGTCGAGATCCTGCACGCCAGCGAGTTGATCGCCCGGCTGATTGACGAGGGCAGGCTTGAGCTGGGGCCGATTGAGGATGTGGTGACCTACCACGACCCGTGCGACCTGGGCCGCAAGAGCGGCGTCTACGAGGCGCCGCGCCAGGTGCTGCGCAGCATCCCCGGCCTGACCTTCCTGGAAATGGCGCAGCACGGCGCCGACAGCCTGTGCTGCGGTGGGGGAGGCGACATCGCCATGTACGCCCTCGATGTGTCGGCCGACGTGGCCCAACGGCGGATGCGCCAGGCGGAGATGGTGGGAGCACGCTACATCGTCTCGGCCTGCCAGCAGTGCAAGCGCACCCTGGCCGACGGAGCGCGCAAGGCCCGCATCCGCATCCGGCCGATTGACATCACCGAACTGGTGTGGCAGTCGGTGCAGAACGCCCAGGCCGGGATCAAACCGTCGGAAGCCAAACCGGCCGAAAAACCCAAAGCGGCCAAACCCAGGCGCTGGGGGGAGGCGGGAGAAGAGAAGTGAGATGAGCAGTACGACCCTGGTAAAAGAGATCTCCTCGCTGATCGGCTTATCAGAAGAAGCTCTGGTAGAGAGTAGCATCGCCGCCTACTTGCGCGAGAAAAAGCGCCTGCTCATGGCCGAGCAGTTCGAGATCTTGACACGCTACCAGGCTACCTCCAGGGAAGAAATCCGGGCCAGGATCGAGCAAGGACAGATCCACGATCACCCCGCCTGGGAGGACTATATCGAGCTGACCAACCTGGCCAAAGAGCTACAAAGAACCGAGGATGCTATTGACGCTCTGGCAAAGGCTGCGTAGCATCGCTCACTCTGATTTCTCGGACATTGTAGTGCAGACCGAGCTTCTGCTCTCCACAGCGGGTCGGGTGCGGAAACTGAGAATTCACCTGTTGGACGGCAGTTTCGTGGATGTCTGGCTCTCCGAAGAGGGAGACTATGCCTTTCACTGGGAGCGGCGTTTTGTGGACGGCACGCTCTATCGTCATGACAATGCTCCCCATTGGCGATGGAAATCTGTCAGCACGTTTCCAAAGCACTTTCACAACGGGACAGAGGACCATGTCACGGCGAGTCAAATCAGTGATTCGCCATCCGAAGCCCTGGAGGAATTCCTGTCCTTTGTCAGGACAAAATTGTGAGTGAGGACATTCGTATGAACAAGGACAAACCGAGAATCGGCGTCTATGTCTGTCAGTGCGGCTCCAACATCGCCGCCACGGTAAATACCGAGGCCGTGGGCGAGTTTGCCAGGGGGCTGGACGATGTGGCGCTGGTCCGGGTCAACCGGTATACCTGCTCCGACCCGGGCCAGGCCCTCATCCGCAACGACATCCAGGAGTACAGGCTGGACCGGGTGGTGATCGCGGCCTGCACCCCGCGGATGCACGAGCCTACGTTCCGCCGCACCCTGGAAAGCGCTGGCCTGAACCCCTACTATCTGGAGATGGCCAACATCCGCGAGCAGGTGTCGTGGGTGCACCCGGCCGGCGAGGACACCACCAACAAGGCCAAGGACCTGGTCGCTGCCGCTGTGGAGCGGGTGCAGCTCCACCGGGCGCTCTACCCCCGCAAGTCGCCCATCGAGCCGGCGGCCCTGGTGGTCGGCGGCGGCATCGCCGGCATCCAGGCCGCGTTGGACATCGCCGATGCCGGCTATAAGGTCTATCTGGTGGAGCGGGAACCGAGCATCGGCGGCAAGATGGCCCAACTGGACAAAACCTTCCCCACCCTGGACTGTGCCACCTGAATTCTGGGCCCCAAAATGATGGATGCCGGTCGGCATCCCAAGATCGAACTCCTCAGTTACAGCGAGATAGTGGAGGTCCACGGCTACGTAGGCAATTTTGACGTCAAGGTCAAAATGAAGCCCCGTTACGTGGACATTGAAAAATGCACCGGCTGTGGCGCCTGCGCGGCGGCCTGTGTGTGGCACGACCGGGTCTACAGCGAGTATGAGGCAGGCATGGGGCTGCGCAGCGCAGCGTACATCCCCTTTGCCCAGGCGGTGCCGATGAAAGCGGTCATTGATCCCAACTCCTGCCTGTTCCTGACGCGCGGCAAGTGCTCCCAGAAATGCCTGCAGGCCTGCGAAGCCGGGGCCATTGACTTTGATCAAAAAGAGGTGTTCCGCGACATCAAGGTCGGGGTCGTGGTGCTGGCCACCGGCTACGATCTGACCGACCACCCCTCGCTGGCCCGCTACGGCTATGGCCGGTACGATAACGTGATCACCGGGCTTCAGTTCGAGCGGCTGTCCAGCGCCGCCGGGCCGACGGGCGGCCGGATCATCACCCGCGACGGGCGCGTGCCCGAAACAACCGTCTTTTTACACTGCATCGCCAGCCGCGACGAGCAGGCCCATGAATACTGCTCCCGCATCTGCTGCATGTATGGGATCAAACAGGCCCACCTGGCCAAAGAAAAGACCGGCGGGGAGGTCTACCAGTTCTACATTGACATGCGCACGCCCGGCAAGGAGTATGAAGAGTTCTACAAGCGGATGCAGGAAGAAGGGATCCGCTACATACGGGGCAAGGTCGCCGAGGTGCTGCCCGACCCCAGCGGCAGCGGCAGGCTGTTGGTGCGCGGCGAAGACACCCTCCTGAACCGTTTTGTCGAGGTGCCCGCCGATCTGGTGGTGCTCCTCACGGCCATCACCCCGGCCAAAGGTTCCCGCGAGATCGGCCGGCTGTTCGGCGTCTCGGTGGGCAAGGATGGCTTTTTCACCGAAGCCCATCCCAAGCTCAAGCCGGTGGATACCATGACGGCCGGTGTCTTTCTGGCCGGCTGCGCTCAAGGCCCGCGCGACATCCCCGACACGGTCGCCCAGGCCAGCGGCGCCGCAGCCCGCGCCCTGATCCTGCTCAACCAGGGCGAGGTCGAGATCGAGCCGACCGTCGCCGAGGTGATCCGGGAAAAATGCTCCGGCTGCGGCGAGTGCATCCTGGCCTGCCCCTACACGGCCATCGAGCGGGTGGAGGGCAAGGCCCAGGTCAACGTGGCCCTGTGCAAAGGCTGTGGCACCTGCGTTGGAGCCTGCCTGGCCAAGGCCATCATCGGCCATCACTTCACCGACGAGGAACTGATCGCCCAGATCGAGGGCATCTTTGAGCGAGAGCCGGTGGAGGTATTCGCTTATTGACATCAGCCGGGACATCGAGTATAATGAGCACAAATTGCGCTCAATTGAGCGTCAATTGTGCTCAAAGGAGTCTGTGTGTTGGAACGACTTTTCTCCTCTCGTGTGCGCGTCAAGCTGCTGGCCTTGCTGCTGCTCAATCCCGGCCGGTCCTTTCACATCCGGCAACTGGCACGCCAATTAGAGGCCTCCTACAGCAATGTGCGCCGCGAGTTGCAGAATCTGACAGAATTGGGCCTGCTGAATGTCAAGACGGTAGCCAATACCACCCATTTCAGTGCCAATCAGTCTCACTTCCTCTACCATGATTTGCGAAGCATCTTGCTCAAGACTGAGGGTATTGGGGATGCTCTGCGGGAGCGGTTGGCCGAAGTAGGGAATATCCAGCTGGCCCTGGTCTATGGTTCGACAGCCAGGGATAGAGAACGCGCCGACAGCGACATAGACTTGCTGATTGTCGGCCAGCCAGACCCGGCACAACTGGAGGCCGTGCTGGATGAGGTGGAGACCCGGTTGGGCCGCCCTGTCAACTATACCTTGTACACACCTGTAGAGTGGGAAAACAAGCTGATGGCTCAAGATCCGTTTCTCAGACGAGTGATGGCTGGCGAACAGATTCCTGTGTTGGGAGAAGATGGCAAGCATCCGAGATCTGGAGCAGCAGGGGCTCGTTGAGCCCTTTGCTGCTTCCCTTCAGGAAATAGACGGATTGTTGGAAGTAGCTGACCGGGACCTGGCTGCTGCCCGGCATATGCTGCCTTTCAACACCGACTGGAGCCTGGCTATCGCTTACAATGCCGCTCTGCAGGCTGTACTGGCCCTGATGTATGCCTGCGACTACCGACCGCGAGGGACTGATAAACACAAAACGGCGCTGGACTTTGCTACCGCTGTCTTGGGTGAGCCCTTCCGCAGACAGATCGCCCACCTCAACCGGCTACGGCGCAAACGCCACCAGACGCTCTACCAGGCAGCAGGTCTCGTATCGCAAACCGATGCGGAAGACGCTCTGGCCTTTGCCGAGCAGTTCGTCACCAGCCTGAAGCTGGTAATCAGGGAAAAGTTGAGAGAATAGAACACGTGGGGAGATGCCATTCATGAAACAAGCAGATGATTCCTTTGAGCCCCGCATTGTGGGATTTCTGTGCAACTGGTGCAGCTATGCCGGCGCCGACGCCGCCGGCACCTCGCGCCTGAGATACGCCCCCAACATCCGCATCGTGCGGGTCATGTGCTCCGGGCGTGTCTCGCCCGAGCTGGTGGTCCGCACCTTCCGCGAGGGGGCCGATGGGGTGATGGTGCTCGGTTGACACATCGGCGACTGCCACTATGTTAGTGGCAATCATCGAACCGCCAAGCGGTTCCCCATCTTTCGCAACCTGTTGAGCTATGTGGGCATAGACCCGCAACGGCTGCGCCTGGAGTGGGTGTCGTCGTCCGAGGCCAACCGCTTTGTCGAGGTGGTCCAGGAGTTCACCGACCAGGTGCGGGCACTCGGACCGCTGGAGACCAGGAAGGAGGCATAGCATGGAACGACTGGACTCCCTTCGAGACAGGGTCAAAAGCCTGTTGGACGGCGGTGAGGTCGCGGGGGTGTTGGCCCTGCGCCGCAGCGGGCCGGCGACAACGCCCCACCTGTTCCGCCCCGGCGACAGCCTGGACGATCTGGCCCTGTGGCCCAAGTACAACCTGCCCAAGATCCTGGACCGGCTGCTGACAGCCCACCCGGAGGTGCGGCTGGGCATGGTGACGCGCGGCTGCGAAGAGCGCGGCCTGATCGAGATGGCCAAACACAACCAGGTGGACCTGAACCGCATCGTGCCGATCTACCTGGCCTGTACCGCCGCCGAACGGGACGAGTGCCGCTGTGCCTGGCCCTATCCCAGCCGGGTGGATGTTGGGGAAAGGGTGGAGGGCATCGCCGACGCGCTGGTGGCCGAGCATGAACAGCTCTCCCTGGCCGGGCGGACCGAGTTCTGGAAACGGCAGTTCGCCCGCTGCATCAAGTGCTACGCCTGCCGCACCGTCTGTCCCCAGTGTTTTTGCGAGGTGTGCGTCCTGGAGGACAACAAGTGGGTCGAGAGCGGCGTGCTGGCGCCCCCCTTCCCCTCCTATCACCTCATCCGCGCCTATCACACCGTCGCCAAGTGCGTCGGCTGCATGGAGTGCGAGCGGGCCTGCCCGGCCGAGATCCCCCTGACCGTGCTCTATACCCTGCTGCGCCGCGACGCCGAGCAGATGTTCGGCTACGTGCCCGGCCGCAGCGTAGAGGACCTGCCGCCGCTGGTGGTGGACACGCTGTGGCCAACGGCGCATTGAGGCAGCAAACGCGTGAAGATCATCGGCTTCATCTGGCTGGAAAGCATCGTCGAAAAACTAGAGGCGAAGCACAACGTTTCCCCTGAAGAAGTTGAAGAGGTTTTCGCCAGAAAGCCCAAGATCAAACGAGTGGAGAAAGGTCACTTTCGTGGAGAGAATGTCTATCGGGCGTTGGGGCAGACGGAGGCAGGCCGTTATCTCGTGGTGTTTTTCATCTACAAACTGACCCAGGAAGCGCTGATCCTGAGCGCCCGTGATATGGACAGAAAAGAGCGGAGAGTCTATGCGGAATAAGACAAATTCAAGACGTGAGGATCCATTGCCTGAGAACTTTGACTCAATTGAGCAGTTCTGGGAATTTTGGGACACGCATAGCAGCGCCGACTACGAAGATCTGATGGAACCTGTGGATTTCGAGATTGACCTGCAATCCAGCAAGACATACTGTGCCATATCCAGGGATATGTTACAGGGAATACGCGCCACAGCCCGCCAGCAAGGCGTGTCCGCTGAGACCTTGATCAATCTCTGGCTGCAAGAAAAGCTATCGTCCAGCCGCTCGCCACAGCCGGCCTATTCCGTGCAGGAGTCATCGGAAAGATACACCGCCGACCGGAACAGGCGAGATACCTGACGCAGGCCGCAGAGTGAACAACCCACCGCTGGACACGCTGTGGCCAACGGCGCATTGAGGGAGCCAAAGGAGTTAGAAGAGTGGAATACAAGACTGTGTTGACGACCTGTATCTACTGCGGTACCGGCTGCGGCCTCTACCTGGAAGTGCTGGACGGCCGGGTGACCGGGGTATTGCCGGCCAAGGGCCATCCGCTGAGCGATGGCAAGCTGTGCGTCAAAGGGTGGAACGCCCATGCCTTTATCCATCACCCCGACCGGCTGACGACCCCCCTCATCCGCGAGCGGAAAGGGGGAGAGCTACGACCGGCAACCTGGGATGAGGCCCTGGACCTGGTTGCCCATCGGCTTCTGGAGATCGGCCAGGCTCATGGCCCGGATGCCATCGGCTTTCTGGCCTCGGCCAAGTGCACCAACGAGGAAAACTATTTGCTCCAAAAGCTGGCGCGGGCGGTCATCGGCACCAACAACGTTGACCACTGCGCCCGCCTCTGACACGCCCCCACTGTGGCCGGTCTGGCCGCAGCGTTTGGCAGTGGGGCAATGACCAACAGCATCCCCGAGTTCCAGGACAGCAACTGCCTGCTGATCACCGGCTCGAACACGACAGAAGGGCACCCGCTCATCGCCACCTGGATCATGCGCGCCCAGAAACGGGGGGCGAAGGTGATCGTGGTGGACCCCCGCAAAACGCAGATCGCCCGCCTGGCCGACCTGTACCTGTGCCAGCGGCCCGGCACCGATGTGGCCTGGCTCAACGGCATGATGCACGTCATCATCGCCGAGGAGCTGTACGACAAAGAGTTTGTCGAGAGCCGTACCGAGGGGTTCGAGGAGCTCAAGGCCGCCGTCGCCGACTATACGCCGGAACGGGTCGAAGCCATCACCGGCATCCCGGCCGGGGACCTGGCCGCTGCCGCCCGGCTCTATGCTCAGTCTGGCCGGTCGGCCATCCTCTATACGATGGGCATCACCCAGCACACCACCGGCGTGGACAACGTGCTCTCCTGCGCCAACCTGGCCATGCTGACCGGCAACATCGGCCGGCCGGGCACGGGGGTCAACCCCCTGCGGGGCCAGAACAATGTGCAGGGTGCCTGCGACATGGGGGGACTGCCCAACGTCTATTCCGGCTACCAGGCGGTGACGCTCGACGCCTCTTACGCCAAATTCCAGGAAGCGTGGGGCAGCGCCGCCCCGCAACGGGTGGGGCTGACCGTCGTCGAGATGGTCAACGCCGCCCACGACGGCCGCCTGAAGGCGCTGTATGTGATGGCCGAGAACCCCATGATCTCCGACCCCGACATCAACCATGTGCGGGCAGCCCTGGAGCATTGTGAATTCCTGGTCGTCCAGGACCTCTTTCTCACCGAGACGGCTGAGCTGGCCGATGTGGTGCTGCCCGGCGTCAGCTTTGCCGAAAAGGATGGCACCTTCACCAACACAGAACGCCGTATCCAGCGTGTGCGTCAGGCCATCTCGCCGCTGGGGCAGGCCCGCCAGGACTGGGAGATCGTCGCCGACCTGGGGCAAAGGATGCAAGAGGCAAGAGGGACGAGGCCCCAGGCACGATTCGGCGGCTGGCAATACGACTCCCCGGCCCAGATCATGGCCGAGATCGCTGCTCTGACCCCCTCCTATGGCGGTGTGACCTACGAGCGGCTGGAGCAGGTCGGCTCTCTGCAATGGCCGGTGCCCACCGCCGACCACCCCGGCACGCCCTACCTGCACAAGGACAAATTCAGCCGGGGATTGGGCAGGTTCACACCGGTGGCCTTCAAGGAGCCGGCCGAGCTGCCCGACGATGAATATCCCCTGACCCTGACCACCGGCCGGATCATGTTCCACTATCACACCGGCAGCATGACCCGCCGCTCCGAAAAGCTGGACGCGGAGGTGCCGGAGGGTTATGTCGAGATCAGCCCTGAGGATGCCACCCGGTTGGGGTTGGGCAAATCGGCCCGGGTGCGGGTGATCAGCCGCCGGGGTGAGATCGAAACCCGGGCCTGGATCACGCGCCGGGTACCGCCGGGCCTGGTGTTCATCCCCTTCCACTTTGCCGAGGCGGCAGCCAATGTGCTCACCAACCCGGCCCTCGACCCCATCGCCAAGATCCCCGAGTACAAGGTGGCCGCAGTGCGGATCGAGAAGGTAGCCTGAGCGATCCGGGTAAAGATAAGGCTCTGTCAAGGTCGCGGTCTGTCTTTTTTTCCGCTCGCCGCCAACGGGCCGGGGGTCACAGACCCCCGGCGAGCGGAGTTGGTGGTACGCTGTTCAGACCGGATCGGGCGTGTTGCTCCGGCGGGGCCTGCGACCTCGCCGCCAACGGGCCGGGGGTCCCAGACCCCCGGCGAGCGGAGGACACCAAGGACACCAAGGATGATCTTGGAACCTGCCCTTGCAGGCCCTTTGTATCCTTGGTGTCCCTGGTGGTAAGCTTTTCAGACCGGCTCTTAGGTGCGACTTAGCTTCGCTTGATGCGCATGGTCTGTGACCCCCGGCCAGGCCTCTCCGACAGACCGGCAAGGCCGATGACTTGGACGCAAAAGAGCACAGGGGGTTGTCCCCTGTGCTCTTTTGTGTTACAATTTGCCGGCAAGGTGCCTGACACCTGAACAGCCCAAAGGGTGGTTCATGAGCTGGCCGGTAACCCATTCATCTCTATCCAGCGCAGAATTCGGGACTGAGGTTCTGCCCCTGGAGGGAGCGGGAGAGGTTGCCATCCTGCTCCGGCAGGCACGCCAGGTCCTGGAGGCAGCCCGTGCTCAGGGCGAACCGTCAGCCATTGCCACGGCGCTGGTCCACATGGCCAGGGTGCGCTTTCGCCTGGGCCAGTATCAAGAAGCCCAATCGCTGGCCGCAGAAGCTCTGGCCCTGGCAGCCCCTGACGCCCCCCTCCGCGCCGACGCCTGGCAGGTCATGGGCAACTGTGCGGCCGAGACCGGCTCTATGGCCGAAGCGGAAAGCTGTTACCGGCAGGCCGCCGACCTGGCCCGCGAGATCGGCTATCACCGGGCGCAGGTGGCCGCTCTGCACGGCCTGGCCGCCGGCGTTTACCTGCCCCGCGGCCAGTTCGACCTGGCCCTGGCCGCCGACGAGCAGGCCCGGGACATCGCCTCCAAACAGGCGCAACCGGAGTGGCTCGTCTACCCCCTGACCACGATCGCTACAATCAGCCAGTTGATCGGCCGGCGCGACAGGGCCCAGGCTGCACGGGATGAACTGGGTCGCCTGGTAGCGGCCGGTTCCATTGTCCAGGGCTATCACCTGTGTATCAGCGCCGCCCTGGCCCTGGACGAAGGGCAATTGGAGGCCGGACGGACCTTTTACACGCAGGCCCGCCTCATCGCCGAGGCCAGCGGCGAGCCGTGGCTGAATATCGGTGTGCGGCTGGGCGTGAGCCGCTTCCACCGCCTGTCGGGCGAGGGTCCTGCTGCCCATGCCTGGGCCGACGATGCCTTGGCCTGTGCGGTGCGGGTTGGTTACCGGCATGAACAGGGCAAGGCGCTGATCGAGCGCGCCCGCGCCGCCTGGCTGTGCGGCAATAAGGTCGCCGCCGAGGCCGACCTGCGGGCCGCTGCCGAGATCCTGGAGCAACTCGGAGCAGCCTTTGACCTGACCCGGGCCCGTTTCCTGCTGGCTGCCCTCCTCCACGAGCAGAGCCGGCCGGAAGCCGCCGCGGCATGGCTGGAAGCCGGCCAGGCCATCCTGGCGGGAGGATATGCCTTTCTCCTGGACCAGGAGCGGCAACTGGCCTATCCCCTGGTCGCCGCCTACCTCAACCACCCCGACGCAGCCCTGGCCGGGGTCAGTCAGCGACTGGTAGAACGATTGCAGCGCGTGCCCCCGCCCCCGCTGCAGATCATCACCCTGGGACGCTTCGAAGTCCGCCAGGGGCGGCGGCGCATCGAAAGGCGCGCCCTGCGCACCCGGCGGGCCGGGGAGTTGCTGGCCCTCCTGCTGTTCACCCCGGGCCGCTCCCTCTCCTTCGACCAGGTGGCCGAGGCGCTGTGGCCGGACAGGTCCCCCGACGCGGCGCTGACCGCCTTCCACCACGCCACCTCAGCCCTCCGCCGCGCCCTGGAGCCTGACCTGCCGGACAAGTTCCCCTCCCGCTATCTGGAAGTAGAAGAAGGCCATATCACGCTGCACCTGCCGGCCGGCTCATGGCTGGACTCTGAATCCTTTGAAACCCGCTGTTGTCAACAGGAGTGGGAACAGGCGTTGGCCCTGTACGGCGGCGATCTGCTGCCCGACTATCGCTACGCCGACTGGTCCCTGATACCTCGTGAGCGGCTGACTCTCCTCTACCAGCAGGCGTTGCTGGCCGCTGCCGAGGCCCGGCTGGCTGCGGGCCGTTATGCCGAAGCCCTCGACGCCTGCCGGCGACTCCTGGTGCTGGAGCCGTGGCAGGAGCAGGCGGTGCTGCTGGGGATGCGCGCCTGTGTGGCGCTGAATGATCTGCCCGGCGCCCGGCGGCTCTATCTCAAGCTGGAAAAAACCCTGCGCGACGACCTGGACACCGCTCCCCAGCCCGAACTCCAGGCCTACTACCGCGAGCTGACCCCGCCCTCCCGCTCATAAGTCGCAGCCATAAATCCCCTGGAGGCTGCTCGAAAAAGCCCTGTTTGCACCGGAGACCGCCGAGTTTTTATGATTCCTCTGCGTCCTCTGCGCCTCGGCGGTGAGAGGGGATATTTTCTAAGCCCCCCCTCGCCCCACTCCTATCCCCCCATTCTGGCAGTCTTCTGGCAGTCGCAAGTGATTGAATAATGTCAAAGAGCGACGCTTGCTGAAAAAACCCTGGTTTGCACCGCAGAGACCGCCGAGTTTTTATGATTCCTCTGCGTTCTCTGCGCCTCGGCGGTGAGCGGCGACCTGCGGCCGGTGCCGGAAGGGGAAGCCAGCGGCTCAGCGACGAGGTGGCGCTGTTGGTCCTGCCGGGCCGGCTGGCCTCCCCGGCCCGGGAATCCTCGCCTGCAGGCGAGAAGTGTATCGGCAACCGTTCAAATCCGGAAAGGAGGAAAAAATGAACACCCAAAAAACATCCAAACTGCGACGGGTAGCCTGGCCCCTGGCCGGGGCGCTGGCGGCCCTTCTGCTCCTGGCGCTGCTGGCCCTGCCACGGCTGTCGCTCGCCGGGGTTCCCCGGCAAGGTGAAATGCGGCGGCCACGCTCTGAAGGGGTGTCCGCCGTCATCACGGTGAACACCCTCGCCGATGAAAACGATGGCAGTTGCAGCGATGGCGACTGCTCTTTGCGGGACGCCATCCAGGTAGCGGGCGGTGGTGACACCATCACCTTCAGCGTGAGTGGGACGATTGCGCTTACCCTGGGTCAACTTGTAATGGACAAGAATCTCGCGATCAGCGGACCTGGTGCAAGCCATCTGACCCTCAGCGGCAACAACGCCTCCCGTGTCCTGTTCATCCAGGCAGGGGCGAACGTGACCCTGTCGGATCTCACCATTGCCGATGGGCGGGCCAGTGGCGGCGATGACAAGGGCGGCGGCATCTACAATCTGGGCCATCTGACCCTGCGCCGCTGTATCATCGCCGACAACCAGGCCGACTGGGACGGCGGAGGCATCTACAACTACTCCACAGGCGTCCTGGACGCGCAGCAGAGCGCCTTCATCGGCAACAGCGCGCTCTGGGGCGGGGGCATCAAGAACGAAAATGCCACGATCTCTCTGACCAATTGCACTTTCTACAACAACAGCGCCGACATTCGCGGTGGAGGGATTGACAGTGGCGCCGACAGCACGCTGGATATCACCAACTGTACCTTCTCCGGCAACATCAAGGGAGGCATCGGCAACCCCTGGAGCGAGACAACGGCCGTCAACACCATCGTGGCCAACAATAGCGAGTATGACTGCAGCGGCGGTTTTACGTCCAGCAGCACCCACAATCTGTCTACGGATGACACCTGTTCTCCTGGCTTCTCCATAGTCACACCCGAAGCCCTGAAACTGGCCTGGCAGGAGTGGCTATTCGCCCTGCAAACGGGCAGTGTGGCGATAGACGCCGGCACTAACAGTGCCTGCCCGGCAGCCGATCAGCGCGGCATCGCGCGCCCCCTGGATGGCAACAACGATGGCACGGCTGTCTGCGATGTCGGATCCTATGAATACTGCCAGCCGGTGGAGGAGACAGGCATTGTCGGGCCGGGGGCCCTCCTGGTCGGCCAGACCGGCTTCTACACCGCCACCTACGCCCCGCCCACAGCCACGATCCCTATCACCTTCACCTGGGACAACGGCACGTCCGGCCCCACCGCGACCTACTCCTGGACCCTCCCCGGCCTGTACACCCTCACCCTCACCGCCTCCAACCCCTGCGGCCAGGTCTCGGCCACCCACCGGGTGGAGGTCTGCCAGCCGGTGGAGGAGGCAGGCATTGTCGGGCCGGAGGCCCTCCTGGTCGGCCAGACCGGTTTCTACACCGCCACCTACGCCCCGCCCACAGCCACGACCCCCATCACCTTCACCTGGGACAACGGCACGTCCGGCCCCACCGCGACCTACTCCTGGATGGCCGAGGGGGTATATACGATCACGGTGACGGGGACGAACGCCTGCGGAGAGGCGGTGGGACACCTTTCGGTCCAGGTGC
>Ga0209018_1002293_pt1 | contig 13716 bp, 11 predicted proteins | sample YNPBryBLVA2012_FD_185814 | JGI IMG/M metagenome (GOLD analysis project Ga0209018, IMG submission 185814) | Anoxygenic and chlorotrophic microbial mat microbial communities from Yellowstone National Park, USA - YNP Bryant BLVA 2012 (SPAdes)... ...
TCTGTCTTTTTGTGTGGACAGGTCAGAGACCTGTCCTACGGGAGCAAATTTTCTGAAATAAACGTGTGCGGCCAATCTTGCCAGTTCTTCACTAATCCTGCTTTGACTGGATTGTTGAGAATATAGCCTACAATGCGCTCGAATTCCCGCTCATCACGCACAACGTGGTCATAACTCTCGTCCTGCCAGAATGCGCCCGTTCCACCCAAGAGTTTACGGCTGGTGTGGCCCGTTCGTCCCTTGAGCAACTTCATAGCATGACTGAGCGCCGTGTAATGTTGCCCTGATTTTGGCTTTGGGGGTTCGGGGATGTCTTGCAAATCTATCAGCAAGTGGACATGCGTGGGCATGAGGCAGTAAGCGTGCAGGTGATAAAACTCTGGGTGAAGGTGGTGAAGTTCTTGCTTGACGACTTCGGCGATTTGCGGTTCGGCCAGCCAGCGGGGTCCGGCGCTGTGGTCAAGATAGTCGTCATACCGCGCAAACATTTTCTTGAAGAGTTTGTACTTCTCTTGTTGAAATTCCCCACCCTGATATTGCTCTGCCAACCTACGCAGTTCGCGCTCCTGTTCTTCCCGTAATTGTTTCACGACTTCGGTGGGCAGGCTGCCTGCCAATCGAAACGTGATGAAAAAGGTGGCGTTTGGGGGATGCAAGTGAGGCAGGTAGCGGTAAAACATGTCTGTCATGCCAGTAATTCTATACGATTTTTTCTTGTGGCACAGACCTTTGGTCTGTTTTTTTCGGACAGGTCAGAGACCTGTGCCACGTAGAGACAGGTCGAAGACTTGTTGTTGCCCAGACCTCTGGTCTGTTTTTTGGGACAGGTCAGAGACCTATCCTACTTGCGCTTGCGCAAAGAAGATTTTTGGGGGATGGGATACAGTGTATCCATGAAACTCGACTCAACCTGGACAGTGGAGCAGACGCTGGCGGCTTACCCGCACCTGGCAAGCGTCTTTTTGACGCTCAAGACCGATTGCGCGGGCTGCGCGTTGGATAGATTTTGCACCCTGGCCGAAGTGGCTGCGGCGTATGAACTTCCGCTCGAGGTTCTGCTGGAACGGTTGCGGGAGAGAATTCCCATTTCTACACGAGGAGAAGCCTATGAGTAAAAAATTGATTCAGACCGGGCTGTTGCTGCTAGGCCTGGCAGTCCTTTTGGCGGCTTGCGCTCAGGCGGCGCAGGTGGTCAATACCGAATACATCCTGACCCCAGCCATGCGCGATGGGAAGTTCGTCTTTCTCGGCGTGGATGGCGCGATTAACGGCGTGGTCAACCCGGCCCTCACCGCCCAGCCGGGCGAGCGCATTACCGTGATGCTGGTCAATAGCGGCGAAGGGACGCACGATATTGTCTTCGTCTTGCCGGATGGACGAAAAATCCAGTCGAATGCGGTGAGGAAGAAAGGCGAGACGACTTCCATTACCTTCAGCGTTCCCAGCCAGGACGCGGCCATTGCCTATTACGATTCGTCTCACAAAGATTTGGGGATGAAGGGTGTTTTGCTGGTGGGCAATGCGCAACCCCAAACGGCGGAGGAAGCGCCCCCGGCAGAACAGCCGGAAAAACCCGCCGGTTTGTATGAAAAAGAACTGGCGCTGGCAGCCATTCAAAAGGGCGGCTGTTCCGCCTGTCACGTCATCCCCGGCGCGGCAGGGGCGGGCGCGATTGGTCCCGACCTGAGCGAGATTGGCGCGGTGGTGAAAGCCCGCCTGGAAAAGGGCGAATATACCGGCACGGCGAAATCGGTCGAGGAGTACCTGACCGAGTCGATTCAGTCGCCGGATGCGTTCATTGCTCCAGCCTGCCCCAGCGGGCCATGCCCCAAAGGGACAATGCCCGCTTCGCTGGCGCAGGCGTTGAGCGCGGAGGAACTTACGGCGGTGGTGAAGTATCTGGCGTCGCTGCCGGGGGGCGAGGCGGCTGCGGTAACGGAAGCAGGCTCCGGCGGGGCTGGTTCCGCCGCGCCCCAAGGCGGGGTGACGCTCACAGACGAGGAGTTCGCCTGGGCGAAGCAAACCTTCTTCGAGCGGTGCGCGGGTTGTCATGGCACCTTGAGAAAGGGCGCCACCGGCCCGGCGCTGACTCCCGATAAGACCCAGCCCAAAGGCACGCTCGGCTTGGCGGCAATTATCTTCAACGGCACGAATCGCGGGATGCCCGATTGGGGCAAGCAGGGCGTCTTTACGCAAGAGCAAACCGAAATCATGGCGAAGTTCCTGCAACTGGAGCCGCCCGCCCCGCCCGAACTTTCGCTGCAGCAGATGAAAGAGTCGTGGCAGTTGATTACGCCGGTGGAGCAGCGCCCCACGAAGCCCGAAACGACGCGCAATATCGAAAATTACTTCATCGTCACGCTGCGCGACGCGGGCAAGGTGGCGGTGATTGACGGCGACACGAAGGAAATCGTCAGCGAGGTGGATAGCGGCTACGCGGTGCATATTACCCGTATGTCTGCCAGCGGGCGCTATGCCTATGTGATTGGGCGCGATGGCCGCCTGGCGCTGATTGACCTGTGGATGGAAAAACCGCAGGTGGTGGCGCGGGTGCAGACCTGTTACGACGCCCGCTCGGTGGAGGTCAGCAAGTACGAAGGGGCGGAGGGCGATTTCCGCGATAAGTATGCCATTACCGGCTGTTACTGGCCGCCGCACTTCGCCATTTTGGACGGGCAAACGCTGGAGCCGCTGAAGGTGGTTTCGAGCCGCAGTTACACGGTGGATACGGGCGAGTTTCATCCCGAGCCGCGCGTGGCGAGCATTTTGGCTTCGCAATATCATCCCGAATGGATTGTGAACATCAAGGAAACCGGGTTGATTTGGATTGTGAATTACACCGACCTGCAAAACCTGTCCATCAAGCAGATTGAATCTGCGCGCTTTTTGCACGATGGCGGGCTGGATTCGACGCACCGCTATTTCCTGGTGGCGGCGAATCAGTCCAACAAGATTGCGGTGGTGGATTTGAAGGAAAACAAACTGACGGGGATTGTGGAGGTGGGCAAAGTGCCGCATCCGGGGCGCGGCGCCAACTGGATTGACCCCGAATTTGGTCCGGTCTGGAGCACGCCGCACCTGGGCGAGGCTTCCATTGTCTCGGTGGCAACCGACCCGCAAGGACACCCCGATACCGCCTGGAAAGCCGTGCGTACCATCGAACTGCCGGGCTCCGGCAGCCTCTTTATCAAGACCCATCCCAACAGCCCCTGGATTTGGGTGGATATGACGCTCAACTCGGACCCGGTTCTGGCGCGCACCATTTGCGTCATTGCCAAAGCCGACCCTTCCAAGACGTACAAGTGCTGGGAGGTTGGTTCTTACGGGCGCGCCGTTCACTTCGAGTACAACAAGGACGGCACGGAGGTATGGGTCAGCCTGTGGGGCGACGCCGCCAAGCCCGGTCAGACTGGCGAGATTGTGATTTACGATGATAAGACCCTGGAGGAAAAGGCGCGCATCGAAGACCTGATGACGCCGACCGGCAAGTTCAACGTCTATAACACGGTGAACGATATTTACTAAACGTTTCAAGCAATCGTCCCGAAGGCTCTGACCCTTTACTTGGTTCAGGGCATGCCTTCGGGACGATTTTTTCAACCTCCGGCGCGCAATGTTTTCAGGCGAAAGCGCTCCAAAAAATCATCGGCGGCCTCCTCGCGCAGTTCCAGCGTCAGGCGGGTTTGCCCGACTTCGAGCGAACCCAGCCGAAAGGGTTCCATCCGTTCCAGGCGGGCCGTCCATCCGTCTCCTTCGACGGTATCCTCGGCAATCAACGCCCCGCCGAGTTCTTGCAAATATTCTTTGAGCAGGAAGTACGGAATCCCGCGCATTTCGTGGATGATGGTTGGCATGATTTTACCGATGAGTGACAGCCGGCTGGCCTGGCAAAACCGAACAAGGCGTCGCTGCAAATGGCGCCTTGCGGGAAACCACCATTACCCGCCCCCTACTGGGGGAAAAATATCCACCTTGTCGCCCGGTTGGACAACTGTATCCATCTTTTGCGGCAAAAAATCGGCATCTCGCCCGTTGATGAAAAACTTCATGTGACGTCGAAAACGCCGCTCCGCATCCAGCAATTCGGGCCCCAAGGCGGGATACAACGCAACGGCTTTGTAAACCACTTCCAACGCTGTAATGTTAGGATGGTCTTCGATTTCAATTGTCTTCTGCCCCACAATGGCGCGCAAGGTGGCATAGAAATTAACTTTCACGACATGTACTCCTAGGCCCACCATTCTACCATCAAACTATCATGGACATTGGATGATTCCCTGCGCCCACAAACACCCGCCGCAGACCGGGAATTCGGTATTGCCAATGCAGTCTTCCTCGTTGGTTTCTGCAAGTTCACAGCCGCCGCAAAACGTGCAGGGCGCAAAGACGAAATTGTGCAACCGTTCACGATACGCTACGTAAGCGGGATCCAGCCACAAGTCCAACAAAGAGCGTTCGGTCACATTGCCGATGACGTGTTTTTTCGAGAGGCGCGGCTTGTCGTGCAGGTAACTCTGATGGGTGTGCATCAAAGGCCAGCATGGGCTCACGTCCCCATTCCAGGCAATGGACATTGTCCCGCTTTCGATGAAATTGCAGGTGTCGCTCGCGCCTCCCCAATTGTTGCCCGCAAATTTGACGTTCAACTGGCTGTTGAAGGCCTCGAACAATGCCGCCTGGGTCGTCTCATCGAAATCCATCTTGGGAAGATTGAGCGTCGGCAGATGAGGCGCTTGCAAATAAGCAATATTGTGAATGGTACGCATGTAGAGACGGTCGGCCTGCATTTCTTGGGTGGCCGGCTGCACGTTGCTCACGGAATAATATTTGGCCTTGAGCAACTTGCCCAGTTTGATGACTTCGGGCAGGTCGGCGATGTTGCGCTTCATGGCAACGAAGGCAATGCCGATTTCTGGCTTGGGGAAATGGTGGGCAGGGCGCATCTTGGAGAAGCGCTTCAAGTTCTCGAGAATCGCGGGCAATTCGGCCCCCAGGCGCACGTCCGCGTAGGTTTCGGGCGAGGCGCCGTCTATGGAAACCCACAGGATGTCTAATCCGGCCTCGATCAATTCTCTCGATTTCTTCTCGGTCAAAATCGTCCCATTGGTAATCAATTCGACTTTGACGCCCAGCGATTTGACCCTGGCAATCCATTGGGTTGTTTTGGGGTGAAAAAGCGGCTCGCCGATACCGCCAAAATAGACATCGGGGATAGGATCGAGCGCCTGCAACCCTTCGAAAATGGCTTGAAAGGTCTCCTCGCTCATACGTCCAAGAGGTTGGTCCCAGGCGTTGCGGAAGCAAGTGATACAGTCCAGGTTGCAGGCTACGGTCGGCTCGATGTACACTTTGGTCAGGTGAGTCACCGGACGGTGCAGGCGCAGGAAGTTATCTCCTTCATCGAGCCGCACCCGACTGCCAGGCTGGATGCCATAGCGCCGGGCGACCTCAGCCGGCAAGACCAGGCGGCCCTGTTCGTCTACTTCGGCCCAGGCGGTAGTTGCCTTGGTGGAAGTGATTTGCCGGGCGGTTGTTTTGGGAGCAAGATATTGTGTCAGTAAGTCCATATTCTTATTGTATCCCTTTCTTGCCACAAAGCGGTGTGACTTTTATCTCATTTTTGGATGTAATTTATCTTATAGGTACGAAAAGGAAGGGCTATACCGTTGTACTAATTCGAGAAGATATGGGCGCGTTTATGGTATCATCATTGCGATTCTTCAGGAATCGAGGAGCGTTATGTCGAGCCAAAGGTACCGAAGCGGCCTGTTCTTGGGCATTTTGCTGGCGATGTCGTTCATGCTGCGGCTGGGCAGCGAGCAAACCGTCCGCGCCCAAGCGCCCGGAGACGTCACCTTGCGCGCTCAGGCCGGCTTCGACGGCTATTGCAAAGAAAAGCGGTGGATTCCGGTGCGGGTGACCGTCGAAAACCAGGGCGCGGATGTAGATGCCCGTGTGCAGGTCACGACCAAAACGGGCCAGGAAGGTCGTTCGATCTATGCAGCCGAGGTCAGCCTGCCATCCACCTCACGCAAGCAATTCTTCTTGTATATTCAACCGCCTGAAATCTTGCGCAACCTGACCGTCAGCGTGGTTTCTGGCGAAGAGACGCTGGTCACGCAGCCATTGAAGGTGTCTTGCCTGGATTCCGAGAGTCTGCTGGTGGGTTTGTTGACGGATGACGCCTCTTCCTATGTTGACTTGAATGCTATTCAGCCTCAAGCAGGCTTCGTGCGCGTGGCCGAATTGCAAATTTCCGACCTGCCAGAGCAGGCGCAGGGCTGGGACGCGCTGGACGCGCTGGTCATTGCCAACGTGGATAGCGGCGCTCTGACGGCCGCTCAACGGCAAGCGTTGGAAGTGTGGCTGGCGGGTGGTGGACAGTTGCTGGTCATTGGCGGCCCGCGCTGGCAAGCGACGCTGGCCGGCTTGGGAGATTTCCTGCCGGTTGAGGTGAGCGGGAGTAGGAACGTGGCAGACCTGTCGGGGCTGTCGGCGTACTTGCCGGGGACGCCGGCCCTGGAAACGGAAGCCGTTCTATCGTCCGGGCAGGTGCGGGAGGGGGCGCGCGCGCTGGTCTGGCAGGAGGGCGTTCCGCTGTTGGCGGCGCAAGAGATCGGCTTTGGGAACGTCTGGTACCTGGCGGCAGACCCCGCCTTGCAGCCGTTGAGCGATTGGGACGGCATGGCGGCGCTCTACAATCGGCTTTTTGCACAACGCCCTCTTCGTCCGCCCTGGTTCAATCACGAATGGGATGCTTACGACGCCAGAGAGGCGCTCTCCACGATTTCGGAGTTGGGCGTCCCCTCTGCCTTTTTGATTTGCGGCTGGTTGGCCTTCTATGTGACGGCTGTGGGGCCGCTCAACTTCCTGCTTCTTCGGCGGGTCAAGCGCCTCCATCTGGCCTGGGTTACCGTGCCGGCTCTGGCGGTGGTTTTCACTGTGCTGATGTACGTTACCGGCGTGTTGGCATTGGGGAACCAACCGCTTCTCAACCGCCTGGCAGTGGCGCAAGCCTGGGAAGGGGTGGACGAAGCGCGCGTCCAGGGATTGGTGGGGGTGTATTCCCCGCGCCGTGCCATGTACACGTTTGTAGCGGGAGATGGTTTTTTGAGCCTGCCTTGTGCCGGCCAAGAGGATTTGCAAACAGAAGGCTGGTTCTCGCTGCGGCAAGAGGCGCAAATCGTCCTGCCGGGCGTGCGCATCGAACGCGGCGGGATGAAGGCCGTTGCGCTGGATGGCGTCCTCCCGGCCCTGCCCATCGAACATGACTTGATTCTCGCCTTGGACGATCGAGATGCCACCCTGAGCGGTCGTGTGACCAACCTCAGCCAGGCGACCTTGAAAGAGGCCGTATTGGTCACGCCGGCCGGCTTCCAAGAGTTGGGAGATTTGCCGGCGGGGGCCACTTCACCGCCCATTGACGTATCCTTCGACGCGACAGCGGGCGGCAAGTCATATTCCGAAATTTACCCTTCTTCTTATTATGACTATGGGATACCCTGGGCAGAGGCAGACGGGGAAGAAAAAGCCAGAAAAGAATTCTTGTTCCAGGCGGCGGTTGCGTCTCAGGCTTACACTGCCGCCAATTGGGGCATCTACTTGATGGGCTGGCTGGACGAGTCGCTTCTCCAAGCCGGCTTGCAGGAGACCCCTTTCCGCACGAGCGGCGCCACGCTCTACGTGGTCATGCTGCGGCCTTCGTTCGCATATGGGGCCGGGTTGCTGCGCCTCACGCCTCCTTTGTTTGCCTGGGAATCGTCCGATCCCAACTTCAGCCCGTATCAAGAAGGTTGGAGGCTTCCTGCGGAGGGGCTGGTGCTGCGCTTCAAGGCGGCGGTGCCTCTGTCGGGGGTCTCGGTCCGCAGGCTGAGCCTGGATCTGGATGGCTCTACCTCAGACCGCCCGCAGGCTTTTTTGTGGGATTTCGAGCGCAACGAGTGGGTCGAGGTATCGTATTCGTCGTGGGGCAGCATAGACATCTCTGCTCCCTGGCGCTATGTGACGCCAGATGGCGAGATTCGTCTGAAATTGGAGGGCGATCAAAACGGTTCATACGACCTTTATCACTCGTTGGTTACGTTGGTGGTGGGCCCATGACCCCGATTGTCGAAATCGAAGGCTTGAGCAAGAAATTTGGCAAGCGTACAGCGGTGGACTCTCTCAGCCTGTCCATCGAAAGCGGCGAGATCTTTGGGCTGGTAGGCCCTAACGGCGCCGGCAAGACTACCACTATGCGCATGTTGGTCACGCTGCTCAAGCCAGACAAAGGCGAGATGCGCGTTGGCGGTTACTCGGTGCGCAAATCGCCGCGCGAGGTGCGCCGTCTGCTGGGCTTCATGCCCGATACCTTTGGCGTCTATGGCGACATGACTGTGTGGGAATACCTGGACTTCTTCGGCGCCTGCTACAAGATTCCCGCCCCACAGCGCACCGCTCTGATCCGTGACTTGCTCGAACTGGTGGACATTGCCCACCGCCGCGACGACACGGTGGATACGCTCTCGCGCGGCCTCAAGCAGCGCCTCGGACTGGCCCGCGTCTTGATCCACGACCCCAGCGTTCTCGTCCTCGACGAGCCTGCTTCTGGCCTCGACCCCCGCGCCCGCGTGGAAATCCGGGAACTCCTTTTGGAAGTAGCGCGTCTAGGAAAGACGATTCTCTTTTCCAGCCACATCCTGGCTGACGTGTCCGAACTGTGTACGCGGGTGGGCATCATGGAAGAAGGCAAACTGGTGGCACTTGGCACGCTCGATGAACTCGGCCAGCGACTCACGCCGCATCGCCTGGTGCGCGTGGCCTTCTTGCCCACCATCGAAAGGGAAGAGGCGCGGGCCGTGCTTTCTCGCTTGCCCGGCGTGATGGAGGCGCGTCGGCTGGATGGCCTGGAAAGCGCTGACTGGCCCTCTCTGGAAATCGAGTTCAACGGCGACGATGCGTCTTTGCACAGATTTTTGGCCGCCATGCTCGAACAAGGCCTGCCGGTGGTGCGCTTCAGCGAAGAGACGCAGAACCTGGAAGAAGTCTTCCTGCGCGCCACGCGAGGCATTGTTTCCTGATGAGTACGTGTGTACGCAGGTAAGCAAAGAAACAGGTACACAGGTAGACAGGTAGAACAACCATGACCACTCAACCATCCTCCCGTCCAATTGCTTCTTCTTTACGCTCTACTCTCTACTCTCTATTCCCTGCTCTCTATTCCCTACTGAGCGAAAACCCGGTCATCCGCAAGGAACTGCGCGGGCGGATGCGCAGCCGGCAAGGTTTTTTCTCGCTGTTCTTTTACCTGACGACCATCAGCCTGTGGACACTTTTGATTTATTCTCTGGTGGCTGCAGAAGGCTCGTATGCCCGCTGGGATCCCGATTACCGCCAGAATGTAGGTAAGGCGGTCTTCGGCACGGTCGTCTTGTTGGAATTGACGCTGGTCTCGTTGTTTGGCCCCATCCTGACCTCTGGCGCGATCGCCTCCGAACGCGAGCACCAGACCTTCGAATTGTTGCGCACCACCTTGCTGTCGGCGCGCTCGTTGGTGATGGGAAAACTGGGTTCGTCGCTGGCTTTCTTGTTCCTGCTTATCTTCTCCGTCTTGCCTATCCAGAGCATCGCCTTCCTGCTGGGAGGCGTGGGGCTGGCAGAATTGCTGGTCTCCAGCCTGATGCTGGTCGTGACGGCGGTCTTCTTCTGCTCGCTGGGGCTGTTCTTTTCCAGTTTCATGAAACGCACCACAGGCGCAACCGTTGCTTCCTACGCCACCATTTTGCTTACCCACATGTTTGGCGGATGCGTGTTCCTGGGGTTGGCTCTTACCGATACCTCACTTTATTCCAATACTACCCCCCTCGACGCCCTGTACACCAATTTCCTGAATATTGTGCTGTGGACGCTCTTTTCGACTCACCCGCTGTCGGCGGCCATCTTCAGCGAGGTCGTGCTGGTGGAGGAGCAGAATCTCTTCTATACGAATGTTGCCAACAATTCGAGTCTGATAGGGTCGCATACATTCTACTTGCCGTCGCCGTGGATTATCTTTACGCTGGTCTATTTGTTGTTGGCAGGGATTTTGATTCTGCTGAGCGTGTATTTCGTCAAACGGCCAGAACGGTGAGGTGTAATGGACATTGCAAGTGAACTTTCTCGTCTCTTGGAAGGCTGGATGCGCTGGCTGCGTTTGCGGCGCGCCCTGGCCTGGTGTCTGCACGGATGGGTGATCGGCCTGGCGTGGGGTCTACTGCTCGGCGCGGCGGGAATGTGGCAGGCGCGTCTTCTTCGGGCGGAGTTCCTGGCGCTGGCGGCGGTTCTGGCGCTGAGCGGGGCTTGTTTGGCCGGCCTGATTGCTTTTGCCTGGCCGCTGCGTCGCCTCGAAGCGGCGCGTTATTTCGACCGCGTCTTCCGCCTGGAGGAGCGCGTCAGCACAGCGTTGGAATTTGCGGATGCGCCTGCCAGCGACTTGTTGCAGCGGCAAGCGCAGGATGCCTGGAATGCGGCCCAAAGGGTGAAACCCGCGCGTGATCTGCCCCTGCGCTTCTCCCGCAGCGAGGGCCTGCTGGCGCTCACCCTGACCCTGGTCATCGGCCTGACGGGATGGCGCGGCACGGCCTGGTTCCAGGCGGCACAACAGGCGCGCGCCGTACAAGAAGCAGTAGCCGAACAGAAACAGGCTATGGCCGAGATGCTGGTGAAGATCGAAAACGACCCCCTCCTGAGCGAGGAACAGAAACGCGCCCTGTCCGCGCCACTGGAGGAGGCCCTGAACGCCTTGCAAGACCAGCCCTCGCTGGAAGGTTCGGTCTCGATTCTGACCGCCGCCGGGGAAAAATTGCAGGCCCTGAGCGACCCGCAGGCGCAGGAACTGGCGCAGGCGCTGAGCGAGGCCGGGCGGCAATTGTCCTTGCAGGAGGGCAGTCCGCTGCAAGGGGTGGGGCAGCAACTGGCGCAAGGCGACGCGGTGGCGGCTGCCACGCAGTTGAGCCAGTTGGACGTGAGCAACTTGAGCCAGCCAGAAGCCGAGGCGCTGGCCAGTCAGTTGGAAACGCTGGCGCAGTCGCTGGCTTCCATAGACCCAACGTTGGCTGCGCAATTGAATCAGGCGGCGCAGGCTTTCAGGCAAGGCGACCGGGCGGCTGCCGGACAGGCTTTGCAGCAGGCGGCGCAGACTTTGGCGCAGGCCGGTCATCAGATGGCTTTTTCGCAGGCAGCCGCTCAGAGCGCCGCTCAGTTGCAGCAGGGCGCGGGGCGGGTGTTGGCAGCCGGCGGTGGTCAGGCCATGCAGGGCGCGGCCGGCTCGCAAGCGGGCGCGGGGAACAGCCAGGGCGGGGCGGCGGCCGGGGGCGCGGGAGCAGGTCGCGGGGAGGGAGAATCGGGTTCGTCCCCGTTGGGGAACGAGGCCGGCAGTTCTCCCATCCCGCAAAACAACGGGGCCGGCGATGGCGGCAAGCGCGCCTACGAACCCATCTATGCGCCGAGTCTGCTGGGCGGTGAGGGCGGTCCGCTGGTGGGTCTGCCGCAGTCGGGCGAGGACGGGGAGGCGGTGGGCGTTGGTCCAACCGCGCCTGGGAAGGAAGGCGGCAGTTTGGTGCCGTATGACGAAGTGTATGCGCAGTACGAGGAATTCAACCGCCGTGCGCTCGAAAACGGCCAGGTGCCGCTCCAGTTCATGCAGATTATCCGCAATTATTTCGACGCTTTGAAACCGTGAGGAAGAGATGAGCGAATTGTCTGTGGAGCGCTTCTGTCAGATTGCTGAGCAAATCGAGAACGAAGTTGGGCGGGTCATCGTTGGCCAGGCCGAGGTGGTGCGACCGGTGTTGGTGAGCATCCTGGCCGGCGGTCATGTGCTGTTGGAGGGCGTGCCGGGCCTGGGCAAGACCATGTTGATTCGCACGCTGGGGCAGGCGCTGGAGTTGAAGTTCTCACGCATTCAGTTCACCCCTGACCTGATGCCGTCCGACATCCTCGGTACCGAGATTCTGACCGACCAGGACGGCCGCCGTTCGTTCCAGTTTCGGCCTGGGCCGCTGTTTGCCAACCTGGTGCTGGCCGATGAAATCAACCGCGCGACGCCCAAGACCCAATCGGCGCTGTTGGAGGCCATGCAGGAAGGCTCGGTGACGGTGGCGCAGCAGACCTACCGTCTGGAGGAACCGTTCTTCGTCATGGCGACTCAGAATCCGCTGGAGATGGAGGGGACTTATCCGCTGCCCGAAGCGCAGTTGGACCGCTTCTTCTTCAAGGTGAACGTGAACCTGCCGGACGTGGGCGAGATGGCGGAAATCCTGGAACGCACCACCGGCAAGGACACGCCGGCGGCGGGACGGGCTGCCAGCGGGGCCGACATCGTGCAGATGCGCGAACTGGCGCGGACGGTGCCGGTGGCCTCACACGTGCGCGAGTACATCGCCAAACTGGTGTTGGCGACCCATCCCGAAAACCTACACGCTTCGCCGCTGGTGCAGAAATACGTGCGCTATGGGGCCTCGCCGCGCGGCGGGCAGGCGCTGATGTTGGGTGCGAAAGTGACCGCCCTGCTGGCCGGGCGCTACAATGTGGCCTTCGAGGATATTCAGGCAGTGGCTCTGCCGGCTTTGCGTCACCGCCTGCTGCTCAACTTCGACGGCCTGGCGGAGGGCGTTAACCCCGACTCGGTCATCACCGAACTGCTGGGTGCCTTGCCGATGTAGATTTACGCATTACGTTTCACTCACTCCTCCCTGCTCTCCACTCTCTACTCTCTACTCCCTACTCTCTACTCTCTACTCCCTACTCTCTACTCTCTACTCCCTACTCTCTCCTCTCTACTCCCTACTCTCTACTCTCTCCTCCCATGCTCTTCGACGAACCCACCTTGCGCAAATTGACCCAACTCACGCTGGTGGCTGCGCGCATCCGCGCGGGGGCCATCAAGGGCGAGCGCCGTTCCTCGCGGCGCGGCAGCAGCGTGGAGTTTGCCGATTATCGCGCTTATGCGCCCGGCGACGACTTGCGGCGGCTGGACTGGAACATCTACGCGCGCCTGGAACGCCCGTTCGTCAAGTTGTTCGAGGAGGAGGAAGACCTGGCTGTTTACATCCTGCTGGACGTTTCGCGTTCGATGGGATGGGGCGCTGCCTTGAGCCGTCGGGTCGAGCATGTCGAGACCCTGTCGAAAGACGAAGCCGACCTGGACAAGTTCCAGTATGCCCTGCGGCTGGCGGCAGGATTGGGCGCGGTGGCGCTGGCTGCGGGCGATCGCCTGGTCGTGGCTGCTTTACGGGATGGCGAAGTCTCGCTGGAGTTTGGGCCTGTGCGCGGGCAGGCCGCCTTGCCGCGCCTGTTTCGTTTTTTGGAAGGCCTGGAAGCGCAAGGAACGACCGACCTGGAGGCCTCGCTGCGGCAATTCTTCGTCACGCCGCGACGCGCAGGATTGGTCATTTTGATTTCTGACCTTTTCTCGCAAACGGATTCGTCGTCATGGCAAGCCGGTCTGCGCCAGGCGCTGGGGCGCGGCCACGAAGCCGCCTTGCTGCACGTCCTTGCGCCCGACGAACTCGATCCGCCGCTGGCCGGCGACCTGCAACTGGTGGACATCGAGAGCGGCAGGAGGCAGGATGTTTCGCTGGACGGCGGGCTGAGGGCGCTCTATCGCCAGCGGGCGCGCGCCTGGCTGCAATCCACCCAGGCGGCTTGCCGCAAGCAGGGCATCCGCTATCGGCAATTGACCACCAGCCTGCCCTGGGA
>Ga0209018_1002294_pt1 | contig 13715 bp, 11 predicted proteins | sample YNPBryBLVA2012_FD_185814 | JGI IMG/M metagenome (GOLD analysis project Ga0209018, IMG submission 185814) | Anoxygenic and chlorotrophic microbial mat microbial communities from Yellowstone National Park, USA - YNP Bryant BLVA 2012 (SPAdes)... ...
CGGCGCGGCCATGGTGTTCTCCAACGGACGGTTGCTGTAGCCGCGGGACGTCCGTCCGCGCGACACGGCATAGCACGGCGCCAGGGACAGGCGCCTGCACGAACCGCGAATCGTCGACCGCGAGGACGCGGCCCCGTCTGGCGCCTGAATTCCGAAGCCCGGACGTATCCCCGCGTTAGATGGCAATCCCGTTCTGATCGAAGATGCCCTCGAACAGGGCCCCTGTGAGATAACGCTCGCCGGAATCGGGCAGAATCACTACGATCGTCTTGCCTGCAAACTCGTCCAGCCGCGCAAGCCGTGCCGCTACTGCCGTCGCCGCACCGCAGGAGATGCCGGACAGGATTCCTTCCTCCCGCGCAAGCCGACGCGCGTATTCGATCGCCTCCTCGTTCGTTACCTGCTCCACCCGGTCCACCATCGACAGGTCGAGCGTGTCCGGGATGAACCCCGCGCCAATTCCCTGGATCTTGTGCGGTCCTGGAACCAGCTCCTGCCCCGCCAGCTTCTGCGTGATCACCGGACTGGCCGCAGGCTCCACCGCCACCGACAGGATCTTCTTGCCCTTCGTTTTCTTGATGTACCGCGATACCCCGGTGATCGTTCCTCCTGTGCCTACCCCGCTCACCAGCACGTCAATCCCACCGTCCGTATCCTCCCAGATCTCTGGCCCCGTGGTCTTCTCGTGGATCGCTGGATTCGCCGGGTTCTTGAACTGCTGGGGCATGAAGTACCTTCCGGGGTCGCTCGCCGCGATCTCCTCCGCCCGCGCTACCGCCCCCTTCATCCCCTTCGCCCCCTCCGTCAACACCAGCTTCGCCCCAAACGCAGCCAGAATCTTCCGACGCTCGATGCTCATCGTCTCCGGCATCGTCAGCGTGACCGGATACCCCCTCGACGCCGCCACGTACGCCAGCGCAATCCCCGTGTTGCCGCTCGTCGGCTCCACGATCTCCTTGCCCGGCCCGAGCAGCCCCTTGTCCTCCGCATCCCAGATCATCGCCGCGCCGATCCGGCACTTCACCGAATAGGCCGGGTTCCGCCCTTCCACCTTGGCCAGCACCGTCGCCTTCCCGCCTACCACACGGCGAAGCTGCACCAGCGGCGTGTGTCCGATCGATCGTGAGTTGTCTTGATATATCTTCGCCATCGCTCTCTCCTGGGGCGCCCGCCCCGTTCCGGCTTGCCTGTCGAGTCAAGCTCGTTCATCATAGTGAACGCATCTAGCATGTCAACCCACTTTCTAATATCGTAAACCAGGGCACCGTGGACGAGATCAACCAGCAAGTCGCCGAACGCCTCCACTCCCTCCGCAAGAAAGCCGGAATGAGCCTGGAGGACCTCGCCCGACGCTCCGGCGTCAGCCGCGCCATGCTCAGCCAGATCGAAACCCTCAAGGCCAACCCCACCATCGCCGTGCTCTGGAAGATCGCCGCCGGTTTGGGCGTCCCGTTCTCGGACCTGCTCGGCACGCAGCCCTCCAGGCCGGTCCGCATCGCCCGTGCCGCCGACGCCCGCCTGCTGTACTCCGCCGACCACCGCTTCAGCAGCCGTCCCTTGCTCGCCAACGTACCAGGGCACAAGGTGGAGCTCTACGAGTTGCACCTCGACCCTGGCGGGGTCGAGTCCGCCGAGCCCCACCCACCCGATACCTACGAACATCTGTTCGTCGTCGCCGGTAGTATCGGGCTCGAGCTGGGTGCGGATCGTTACGACCTGTCCCCACGCGACGCCATCCTGTTTCGCGCGGACGTCGCCCACACCTATCGCACGCTCGGATCGCGCCCCTTCCGTGGCCTGTCGCTCATCCTCTACGGATCGTGACCGTCCCGTTCATCGCTTCGTCGCCGAAGAACCTCGCTTCGCACTCCTCGCAGATGCCGTGGGTCACCTGCGCGTCAAACTGAAACCCGAGGAACTCGCCGACCGGCTGCCATTCCCGCCGCTCGTTCCGGACCTTGCCGCAGTAGGCACACACGGGCACGAGCCGCTCGAGACGCACCAGGGACGTGATGTCTTCGAGCATGACCAGCACCTCGCCGGGAAGCCGATCGCCAAGCGGAGACGCCGAGATCAGCACGTGCGCCTCGACCGTCTCACCCTTGCGAACGAGCGTCAATCGCGTTCGCGTCCGCTTGACGCGGCGCCCCGTGAGCGCGTCGCGTACGCTGCTGCGCACCTCACAGGACTTGCACGCCTCGCTCCGACCGCAACCTGCCAAGGCGTTGAGGCAATGCATCACCTCACCGAACCGGTCCCGAATCGACGTGGTCGGATGGGCTCCCATCGCCTGCGTGGCGGCCGGATTGGCGTAGAGGATGCGGACGTCCTCGTCGACCACCATGAGCATGTGCGGTATGGCGTCCAGCACGGTCCGATGCGGGCTGTCTTCGTCCCAGGCGGGATTGATGTCGGGCACTCGACCGTTCTACCACACGGCGCGGAGAACGGCATCGTCCGCAGGTCGGTTCGGACGATTCCCCTCGACGCCCCCAACGGATTGTCTTTTCGCCGTGTTCGGTGGATGCTCGTTCGGGATGGTCCACGCGACGGGCCATCCCCGAACATGAGTCGTGGACACGAGGTACCCCATGCGCATCCCCTCTTCTCTCGACCAACCAATTGGCATCATCGCGATCGGCGCGGCAAGTTGGGTTGCGACGGGTTGCGATGATCACGGCGGCCATGCGGACGCCGTCGGCCAGGTCGGCGTCGATGCAGACGCCCAAGCAGACTCGGTCCGCGACGTGGGATCGGGCGGCGATGGCGATACGGACGCGAACGGACAGCACACGGACTGCGATCGATACGAGCCCGTCGAGATTGTCGTGTCATCGGCGACCGAGTACGGCAATCCTTACGTCGACGTCACCCTCACGGCCCTGGTGACGCCGCCTGCGGGTTCGGGTGAGTCGCCGTACAGGGTTCCCGGGTTCTGGGACGGTGGTTCGACTTGGCGCGTCCGATTCGCGCCACGGGAGGCGGGAACGTACGTTGTGACGCTCGAGTGCTCGAATCCGTCGGATTCCGGGCTGCACGGGCGATCCTTCTCCTTCACGGCGAGCGACCGTTTCTCCCCGACCTGGGCCCCGCGCGGCTTCGTCCACGTCGACCCCACGACGACGTACTACTTCACGAGCGACGACGGGACACCCTTCCTATGGGTCGGGGACACGGCGTGGATCAATCTCTACGAGCGTGCCTGGGATCAACCGATCTTCACCGACGCCAACTGGCGCGCCCTGTGCGACCACCGATCCGAGCAGGGATTCACCGTGGTCCAGTCTGTGGTCTACAACGACTCGGAGCACTGGGACGACGGTGCACGGCCCTTCGTCGACGACGACCCCGATCGCGTCCATCCCACGTCCTGGCAGCGTGTCGACGGCCGTGTGCAGTACGCCGTGCAGCGCGGTCTGATGATGTACCTCATGACGAGTTCCAACGGGATGCACTTCGCCTGGCCCGAGGAACAACGCGAGCGGCTCTATCGGTACATGGTCGCCCGCTACGCTGCCTACAACGTTGCGTTCGGCGGTGGCGAGGAGGTCGATCGCGGCGGCTTCGGCTCCGACGAAGCGTACCGGCACATGATCGAGACCCTTCACACCCTCGATCCCTATCGGCGACTCGTCGCGCTCCATGCGGAGGGGGTGGGCACGAAGATCCTGCCCGGCGAGGTCGACTTCCTGCTCATCCAGTACTACACGCGCGACGTTTCCTACGCCGAGAGCACAACGAGTTCTCGCGACAACGGCCGACCTTTCGTCGTGGGGGAGACCTGGTATTACCACAACGGCAAGCCCGGCATGAACGATCCGGTCACGATCCGGGAGATGGCCTGGCGGATCTTCCTGGGCGGTGCGGCAGGCTACACGTACGGGCACATGGGCCTCGTCGTGCCCACCGCAAGCAGCCACCCGGACCGCTACGACATGAGCGACCTGACGGATGAGAGCGCCGAGGAGATGCGACGCATCGCCGCATGGCTCCGCCAACCCGGGCTTGCCTGGTGGACCTTCTCCCGCTTCGAGGATCTCGGGAGTGGACGGTACCTCACGGCCAGGCCGGGCCACCAGTACGTCATCATGACCGAACGCGATGACGGGATCTTCAACGTGGACCTGTCCGACGCACCGGGAACGCTCTCGGGTAGATGGTACGACATCGCAGCCGACGCGTACGGAGACACCGTGACCGTCGAAGCGACCGCATCCGCAACCATCGATCCTCCTGGCCCCTGGCACGTAATCAGGCTCGACATCGAACCGTAGGGTGGGCCAGCATGGGCGTTGGCCGGCACGCGACGCACATGTCACGGTGACTGTCGTCCTGGCGCCGGCAGACTTCGCGAGCATCACGTGGGAAGCGCAAGGTGGACCGGGGCAGGCGTCGCCGAACCGCCGGCTGCGCTGACGGCGGTGGGCGAACGGACCGATTGCGGACCAGCCTGGATGCAGTATCCTCGGCGACGCTGTCCCGGCCTGGGACGCATCTTGCGACGGCACGCCGCGCAGCGGCGCGAGGTCGGTTCGACGACCGCGGAGGACTGGGATGGCCCAAGAGAAGTCATCGCTGAAGGACAACATCATATCGGGCATCATCTTCTTGGTGGCCCTCGGCGTGCTGGGATGGCGCTACAAGGACTGCAAGGAGAAGGAGCGCAAGCAGGCGCAGGAAGCATCTGAGGCCAGGGCCGAAGCCGAACAGAAGGCCAGACAGCGCGTCCAGTCGTGCCTCGACAAGTACGGTGGTGGCGCCCAGACCGCCTGCATGAAGTGCACCTGTGACAAGTGCATCGACGAGTTCGAGGAGTGCTGGGAGGATCCGGTGTGCCGCAAGCTCAACATCGGCGACGAAGACATCGGCGATGGCGCAAGCCTGTCCCAGGTACGCCTCAAGGCGCGCACGGAATGTGTCGTCAGCCGTTGCCGCAACGAGTGCCTCGGAAAATAGCAGTGCAGGCCGTCAATCGGGAACGATTCCCTGCGCTCCCACACCCCGCACGAAGTACTTCTCGTCGCTCAAGAAGCTCAGGAAGATGACGATAAACGCGATGGCCGCCTCGACCATCAGTGGCTTGTCCCGGTAGAGGGCGTCGAGCCTGTGCTTGCGATCCTCAGGGCTCGTATCCTCGAACCTCGACAGGAACAGGCCGTCGAGCATGCGCCCCTGGCCCGGCGGCGTGACATGGTCGACGCCGCCAGCTTGCACGTATCCCATCGCGTCCATGATCAGTTCGCGTTGCTTGCGAACGTCGGTTTCGTGGAACGCGAAGATGTGCAGGATCGTGCGCTGCGCTTCCTTCATGCTCGCCACCGCCAGCGCGTTGAACATGGCCATGGCCGCCGGGTCACCCTTGCCCACTTCCTTCTGGCGCATCAGCGACAGGACCACCGCATTCTTGAAAAGCTGATAGAGACGTTGCGCGCCGTTGAGGGGTGACGACGGTGGGTGCGGCAGGTCCGACCGATACCCCGGGAAGTTGTTCACGAACATCACCTGGAAGAGCGTGGCGAAGAAGTCCACGCCCGCGATCGGATCCTCGATGTCGATCCGCATGTCGAGCGTGTTGTCGAGGCGGTCGGCGAGTTTGACCCGAATCAAAGCTGGCGTCTGATGCGACCGATCGAGCAGGTTGCCGATGTACTGTAGATAGGTCTGGTCCGGACGGCGTGTGAGCCAATCCAGACGCTCCATCAGGTACCATTCGTCTTTCGGGTCGATGTCGTGCAGAAGTGCCCTGAATTCGCCTTCCATGCGGTTGAAATGCTCGTCCCCCATGCTCGCGGCGGTGAGATCCTCGAGCTTGTCGTGCAGCATCTCGGTGAGCAGGTCGAGCATGCCAGGCTGGGGCGTGGACCGGGCGAGCAGCGCCGTGGCTCGAATGGGATGAAGCACCGCGAAGGGGCCGAGCCGACGACGGGTTTCCCCATACGCATTGTCCAGGTACTGCAGCACCCGGATGAGGATGTCCTGCTCCCTGGGGGGCATCCGGCGCCCACCCAGGATGATTGACACGATGTTCTGCTTGCCGACTTCCCTTGCGCTCAACTGCAGGTTCAGGATCGCGGACAGGCGAAAAAACTCGTTCAAGTCATGCAGATCAACGGCACCTTCCATCGGTCACACGCTCCTCGCCCCGCCCGCTTGCCTTCCCCGCTGTGGCTCCGCACACGCCTCCCCCCCTGGTCACCCAGGCGAACACCCAAGGGATCGCACCTTCAGACTTGCCTCGGCTCACGTCTCCTCGTTCGACGTCCAGACACACCGAAGCATCCAGTGTCTCACAACTCGAACCAGGTTACAACGCATCGCGTAAGCCAGGATGCGGTCCGGTCCCCCAGGTGTTCGTTACCCTGCGCGACGCGCCACGCCTCAGCGCTCCGTTGCACGCGCACGGCCGGTGTCGTGGGCGCAGGGGCAGGACGGTCCCAAGGGCGAGTACACGGAGCCCCAAGCGTTGGCGCCCGACTCGCCGGACCGCAACGGCAATGCGGTCATGATATGGAGGGGGCCGACCCCCGCTGTGGGGCGCGCGAGCCAGGCCGCAGCGTACGCATGCCCCGCCCGATATCAGCGGTCACCCACAGCCACCGTGCGGCTTCGCTTTCTTTTGCATCTTGACCTTGGGCGTGAACGACGGCTTGACGTAGTGCTCGCCGTGCCCACTCGCGGTGGACTTGCTCGCCTCGCAGGTCACCAGAGGCTCCTTGCACGGACAGCCTGGGTGAGCCGACGGATCGTGCTGCCCTACTGCGCGCGAGAAGTCGTACATCAGAGCCTCCGGTCCAGCAGCAGTACGCGGCGTCGCAACGCAGGGGTTGATCCCGAATACGTCGAGCCAGTGGTTGATGCCGCCTTCTATGACGTAGAGGTTCAGCACCCCAGCGCTCCGCAGGATCTTGTATGCTTCCATCGCATCTTGTTCGCCGTTGCTCACCAGGAACGTCACCGTGCCGTCCGGGGCCCCCTTCACCCGGCGCAAGAACCAGGGCGCCGCGATCTGCGTCAGGTCCACCCGGGTCGCGCCGGCGATGTGAAACAGGTTGTAGTCGGCCTCGCTCCGCACGTCGATCACGCTCACCGTCATCGAAGCATTGTTCATGAGGTCGGCGACCTCCCCCGGGTGCACGTAGATCTCGCGGTTTGCCAGCTTGGCGTCCTCGACCGCCGCCATCTGCGCCCAACGCGCAGACAACGTGGGCTGTCCCTTCAGGGCAACGATCGATGCACCCGCGACGATCGCCGCGGCACCACCGAGCTTCCACCGGTTCGACGGGACAAGGCTGAAGCCCCACTTGTCGCCCTTGCCGAAGACGCGCTCGGCGATCTCGGCACCATAGAACATCGCCAACGCCATCAGCACCAACAGCACGAGCACCACGCCGGTGGGCAACCCCAACCAGTCCGACAGCGTGAACCGGCCCATGAAGCTCGAGTGGAAGAACGGGAGGAACGAGTCGACCGTCTCGCCGAACAGCCATACGCCCGTGGCGACGCCAGCTACGAAAAGCATCCCGTCGATCTTGAGGGTGGAGGCGGCCACCAGCGACGTTCCCGGGCAGAACCCTCCGATAATGAAGCCCACGCCCATGACCAGCCCGCCTGTGATTCCCGGCCACAGATACGTGGGATTCACCCAAACCCTTTCAAAATCGAGCAGGCCCAGCGACGTGCTCAGGAAGATCAGCGTCGCAGCGGTGATGATTCCGGTGAACATCACCTTCAGCACGGTCATGTCGGTCAGGTAGAATTGCGCGGCGAGCTTCCTGGAGTCGCCGAAGCCGGAGGCCTCGAGCGTTGCGCCGAACGCCATCCCGATGAGCGAAAAGACCAGGTAGTAGGTGACCGAGCCAGAGATGCTTGCCAGATCGTATGGTGCCATGGTCGTCCTCCCTCGCAATCAGGTCCAGAGTCTTCGGACGAACCAGGCGAGCGCGTAGGCACCAGCGAACACGGCAAACATGAACGCGAAGCTGCCGACCGACAGCACCGCGCCGCCGCTCAGCGCCTGTCCCGACGTGCACCCGCGTGCGAGCCTGGCACCGTAGCCCATGATGCCGCCGCCGACGAACGCCATCGCCAACCGCATCGCTGCGGTGACGTGCGGTCCCTTGCGAAGCTCCAGCTTGAGGCGACGGTTCACCAGACCGGACAGCGCACCGCCGATCATCGTGCCCACCAGCATCGCCACGCTGGCGTCGGCGATCGAGGACTTGTATCCTCCGGCCAGGCTGGCAAAGTACGCAACGTGGTTGGTGTGCGATGGGGCCACCGTCGCCAGGACCGCGGCGACCACGTGGGCAACCGCCCCGGACGCTCCGAGGCCGTTGCCCGTGATGTAGAAGGCAAGAAACAGCACGATGCCGAGCAGCACGCCTCCGACGTAGGGGTTGATGTACGGCCTCGGCTCCTTCGGCGCCCTGGGCGGCGCTTTTGCCTGAGGAGACGGTGTTTCGTTTGCGGCTGCCTGGCTCATGCTTGGCCTCCCTGCGACGCCGCTTCGTGCGGCGCGTCGAGCTCGTCTTCACCCACCACCATCGCCCGGATGTTCGACAGCGGCGTGTGCCCGGTCGTCGTCAGATACACATGCGCTACCACGAACGTTGCGAGCAGCCATGCGCCCAGGCTGTGCACCGGGGTCACGATGGTCAGACCGCCCACCGCATTCGACAGCGCGGGCCACCGGGGCGCCCCCCAGATCAGCACGCCCGTCACCACCTGCAATGGGATGAGCACGTTCAGCAGCATCAGGTAGGTGACCTGCTGCAGCGGGTTGAGCTTGCGCTCGCGCGACTTCGGCACCGGATGGGGCGCTCCTACGAAGATGCCGTTCAAGTAGAACTTCGCCTGCGCGATAGCCTCGCCCAGGAACGTCTCGCGCGGTGGAATGAACTGACGGATTTCGTTCGATGCCACATGGTAGAACAGGGACAGGAAAGCGTTCACGATGAGCACCACCGCCAGCGCATTGTGAATCCACACCGACCGCGTGAAGCCGAACACCGACACACCACCGACCCAGTGGATCTCGATGCCGGTCCACAGCAGGAGCAGGATGCTCAACGCCATCAGCCAGTGCCAGATTCGCTCGTAGCGCGAGTAGACATACGCCTTGACCGTCGCCCCGTGCGCACCGTGCACACCGCGGTTGCGAATGCGCAGCGCCCCGTGGGTTGCGACTCCGATGGTCGTCGCAAGCAGCACGAGGAAGCCGACGGTGTCGGTCCACGGCACGCGGTCGTGCCCGAGCACGTACAAGCCGCGCGTGTGCTTGGGCCGACGCAGCACCAGCCCGCCGCGGCCGTCACCCTCGATGGCCCCCGGAATCGACGAACTTACCGACACCCCGGCCACCTGATACCCAGACAGCGGAACCTCCTCGCCCAGGCGCGAGCCGTCGCTGTGGCAACTCGCGCAGTCGAGCACCACCCCTTCGTTCGCCTGCACCCCATGATGCACGCGATGCACACGAATCGTCCCCTCGATCCGTGCGTCGGGTACCCCTTGCGCCGCCAGCCTTCCCTGGACGACCTGAACGCGCGCGTCCGTGTCGAGTCGTAGCTCATCATCGGACAGATTGCCGTCTGCGTTGCGGTCCAGGGCGGCCACGACGGCCTTCGCGTAGGTGCCATTTTCCAGGAACGCCGACGCCACCTTCGCGAGCGGCACCGGCACGGGCGGCGAGCCGGACACCCACCGCCATTCGGTGATGAGGTTCGCCGGTCCCAGCTTCTGCGTCGAATCGTCGACGACCAGGAAGGGGCGGAAGCTGCGAATGTAGCGTGCGCTGGGGCTGCCGCCCTGGGCCGCATCCATGTTGCGGTATTCCACGTGAGGCGTGCCCTGCAGCGTCACCACGGTCTGATCCACCGTGCGCAGCACCGGCCCGTGCGTGTGCGCAACGTGGCAGCTCGTGCACTCGAGCTTCGCCATGTGCCGGTCCTTGTAGGGCAGCGCGTCGTGCGTCGCCATCGCGTCGTGGCATTGTTCGCAGCGCGTCGCGGTAAGCTCGTGATCCGGGCGATGGATGTAGTCGGAGATGGATGGACGGCGGGGGTCGCGATCGAGGAAAGGAAGCCCGCCGCGGTCGACCTTCACCCGGCCCGGGTTGTTGGGAGCAAAGTGACAGGAAGTGCAGGTCACGAGGCGCGCCGCATGAACGTCGAAAGGAGTGTTCAAGCCGTCACGGCCTGCGAGGTTGACGGCGGAGTCAGCCATCTTCTGCGGCGCGAGGATCTGGCCGGTAGCCAGGGTCAGCTCGTAGGGCATCCCCGTTCCCCAGCGGGCAAGCGAAGCATCGAGGTCCGCGGGAAGCGTCAACGGCGCCGCGTCCTGCGACACAACGCCGTGGCAACGCGCACAGTCCCGCGGCTGCGGGTCGCGAATGTCAATCACCCCGCGCTTGTAGCTGCCGGCTTCGTCGATCTGGTCGGCGCTCCACGTCAGCCTTCCGCCCTCCACATGACACGTCGCACAGGTCGCTCCGGTACGATCCAGGTCGTGCGAGCTGTGGCTGGCGATAAATTCCGCGTCGTGGCAGCCTCCACACGTTCTTTCAGGCGATATCGGCACCCCGGACTCGGTCACATGACGTCCGTTCGCGTCCAACGGCGGAAACGTCGGATGCATCGTGCTCGTTGGCCCGGATGCGCCCGCCCGACCGGGCACCAGCCCCAGCAGCACCAGCAACGCTGCCCACCATGACGTTTTCATCGGCGTCCTCCCGTCGTCATCGGGTCGCCGGTGTACCCGAGCGCAATCCAATCCAGGCGGCCATGCTCGCCATGGCAGTCAGCACAGCTCAATGCCTTCTCCTTCGGCATCACCATGTGGGAAAGGGGCCAGTACATGCTTGTCATGGCAAAGCCGTATTGACCGCTGAAAGGCAAGTGCGAGATCTCGGCCCCCGTGGCCAGCGCCTTGGGCCAGTCGAACTCGCTCCAGTATCCGCCTGGGCCAGCCGTGTTCGGCGTCAGCAGAATGTTGTGGACCTTATCGTAGGGTTGCTTGGCCGTGTGCACCTTGAACGGCCATATCTTCGCGGTCCTATCGTGGATGCTTCCGCGGGGACGATTGAGCACCGTGACCTGGTTCGGATCCATCTTGTCGCCGACCAGGTAGCGGTCCACCGTCAGGTTGAACCATGCATACTGCGGCACCACGTTCGCGTCGTAGACGAACTCACCCTTGATCTTGAGGTAGTGATGCACGTCGTCGGGACGGCTGCCGTCGCCTGCCTTGGACCAGTCCCAGTCCATTTTGGTCGGGACCCGGTTGGCGAAGGTGGGAATGTGACAGGTCTGGCAGGCGACGCTGGCCAGGTGGGTGTTGATGCGCGGATCCTTGTGCGGCACGCTTTGGTGGCAGTCCTCGCAGCCGATGCCATGATCGTGATTGACCTGAACCGCGTAGTCTACACCGCTGATTCGGTGCTCGGTGGTACGGTGGCAGTCGACGCAAAGCATATCGTGCTTGCCCATGTGGACATCGGTGTCGGGGGTCGCATGCTCGAGTGAGTTGTCGAGGTCGCCGTGCTTGACGGCGAGGCCGCCGCCACCGTAGAAGTGGCAGGAGCCGCAGTTTTCGCGCTTGGGAAATCCGACGGACTTGGCCGAGGCGAGCAGGTCGACGCCTTTCTCGGGCTCTCCAGCGCGACCTTTGCGGTAGTCGCCGGTCCTCTCGTGGCACACGAGGCAGTCGATGTTGTCCTGGTTGTGGAAGTCGAATTGAGCGTCGCGCCAGCCGTAGCCAGCATGGCAGATGGTGCAGGAAGGCCAATTGCTGTCGATCGTGATGCAGAAATTGTTCATCGCGTTCTTCTTGCCGAGCGCGACCTTGCCTTCGTGACCGGGGACCGCGGTGGGCTCGCCCTGCCAGGTCCAGTGCACCGAGCGCAACATTTGTCGCCCTGCCGACTCGTGGCATCGGAGGCAAGCCCGGGTGACGTCGGACGGCGACTGGAAGGGGTCTCTGAAGAAGGCGGAATGGTCCACGTGGTCGCGGACCTTGGGGGTGTAGCCGCCTGGCCTGCTACCGCTGGCTCTTGCGCGGACGACCAGGATCGCTGCGACCAGGACGGCCATGATGACGGCAGCCAGCACGAGCCGCTTGCCTACTTGCATGGTGATGACCTCGGGTTGGTACTTTCGACGACGACCGTGTGGCGGCGGCGGCCGGGCTGGCGAGCCGGGCAGCTTGGCGGTTTCTTCGTCGCGGCGCGTCGGATACAAGCCGGATGCCAACCGGTGTCGCCAACGAAGCGGCAGCGGTTTCCTGCCGTTCGGAGACGATCCGTTCCGCGCCCCAATCCAATGGCCGGCACGAGTGGAACACCTGGAACCTTTCGTTCCATCTGCCTGGAACATGGGTGGAACAATTTGTTCAAATTCGACCTAACGTGCTTGACCCGCGGACCACGAGCTGGAACAGTTGATTCATGGTGTTCCGCTCAGGTGTTCCAAGGGTGTTCCAGGCCCCGGCTGTCAGTTTTGCCGCACGGGCCCTTTCTCGCATGGTCCGAAGCGCGTTGCCCCACCAGATCCGCTGCCGTCAAGCATCCTTGGCAAACCGCGCTCAGCGGCGGCACGCCGGTTGCTCCTGCATCGCGACAGCAAAGGAAGGTAGCGATGCCGGTGCCTACGGACGTGCTGCAAACTACACTCGTGCTGCTGTTCTGGTTCTGGCCGATTGTGCTTGGAATGGTCTACGTCGCAGTCGCAGGCAGCCGGGCTCTGGCGAGTCGGGCACATCGCGCGCCCGCTCAGTTTCGGACCCGGGCCGGACGGCACGTCCCCCTCGGCAGCCCGTGATCGATTCCCTTCTGTCCGTGCGCGACCGCCAGGTACGTCAATCAGGCTGCGCATGAAACCCACAACTCGTCGATTGACCACCCGCCCCGAGCAGGCTCCCGCCCCACGTGACCTCCAAGTCCTTATCTTCGACAGTATCCACGAAGGGGTCTTCACGGTCGATTCCTCCTTCCACATCACGAGCTTCAACGCTGCCGCGGAGCGGATCACCGGCGTGTCGCGCGCTGAAGCCGTGGGGCGCAAATGCTACGAGGTATTCCGCACCAGCGTCTGCCAGTCCGACTGCGCCTTGCGGCGCACGCTTCGCACCGGCCAACCACTTCGACAGCTCCGCATCGATATCCTCGACGCCCAGATGCGCACCGTGCCCATCGAGGTCTCCACCGCCGTGCTCCGCGAAGGCGACAGGTGGATCGGAGGTGTCGAGATCTTCCGCGACATCTCGGAAGTCGAAGCACTCCGCCAGCAGGTCTCCGAGAGGCACCAATATGGCAACATGGTCGGATCCTCGCCCGTCATGCAGGACATCTTCCGCATGCTGCCCGATATCGCTTCATCGGACGCGCCCGTGCTCATCGAAGGCCCCAGCGGGACAGGCAAGGAACTCGTCGCCAATGCGGTTCACCAGCTTTCCGGCAGACGCGACCGCGCCTTCGTGCAGGTCAATTGCGCTGCCCTTCCGGATACCCTGCTCGAATCCGAACTCTTCGGCTTCGAAAAAGGAGCCTTCACCGACGCTCGCAAGGACAAGCCGGGCCGGTTCGTCCTCGCCAACGGCGGCACCATCTTCCTCGACGAGATCGGCGACGTTTCCCCTGCGTTCCAGGCCAAGCTCCTGCGTGTGCTGCAGCAAGGCGAAATCCAGCCGCTCGGCTCCACCCGCAGCATCCGCGTCGACGT
>Ga0209018_1002295_pt1 | contig 13702 bp, 9 predicted proteins | sample YNPBryBLVA2012_FD_185814 | JGI IMG/M metagenome (GOLD analysis project Ga0209018, IMG submission 185814) | Anoxygenic and chlorotrophic microbial mat microbial communities from Yellowstone National Park, USA - YNP Bryant BLVA 2012 (SPAdes)... ...
CTGCGCACGCTGTTCTGGTACCTGAGCGGCAAGACGGCGCGCGCCGCCATGGTCCCCGCACCGGACACGGTCGCGGTCATCTTCGCCGGCCCGGAGTCCAGCAGCATGGCGATCTGGACGTGGCGGGAAGACCCGCTGCCGGAGCCCGTCGAGCTGTACCTGGGTGAAGCTGCGCGCGGCATGGACCTGTGGGGCCGCCCGGTGGCGCTGGAGGTGCATGAGGGGCGCACACGCCTCCCCGTCGGGCCCGCGCCGCTGATCGTCGACCACCTGGACGCGCCGCTGGCGCTGCTGCAAGCCAGCTACCGGCTGGCGCCGACGTACGTGGAGGTGCACAACCCGCAGCCCGGCCCGGTGCTCACTTTCAGCAACACTTTCGACCAGCGGATGTCGGGCCAGCTCCGCATCACGCCGCCGCCGAACTGGAGCGTCGACCCCGCGGAGCGCGACTTCACGCTCGAGCCGGGGGCGACGTTCAGCCTGCCCCTGGCGCTCACCATTCCGCCGCGGCAGGTCGCCTGCTCGCATCCACTGCTCGTCTCGCTCACGCTGCACGCCCCGCTGGCCGCCACGTTGCGCTTCAGCGAGACGCTGACGGTGGGACTGCGCGACGTCCGGCTGGAAAGCGTGGTCTTCTGGCAGGGCGACGATCTGGCCGTGGAGCAGACGCTCTGCAATCTCTCCGCGACGCCCGTCAGCTTCACCGCCTACTGCCGCGCCCCCGGTCGCCCGTTGCAGGAAACCGAGTTCCTCCACGTCTGGCCGGGGCAGTTCTCCACGCGGACCTATCTGTTTCCGCGCAGCCGCGACCTGGCCGGAACCACGCTCCACGTCGGCGTCAGCGAGATCGGGGGGCCGCGCCGCCTGCATCAGTTTGCCGAAGTGCCCCCCTGGTGCGACAATAATAGGTGAGGGCGGAAACGGTCGGATGCCTCATGCCGAGCGCAGCGAGGCCTCGCGCCGCACACGCCGGCAGACCCCTCGCTCCGCCGGGCATGACAACCTGCGACGTTCTCCGCGCCTGGTGGCAACGGACGTGCGACGCCGGCGCCCGCCGACGGGCCGCGGCAGCCCACCGCCGGCCGGGGCGCCGCTCCGGAGATAAGATGACTCACCCGGCAGCCGACACAGCCGATACAGCCGGCGGCCAGTCCGGGAGCCTGACGCCTCCCGACAACGCCGGCCAGCAGCCGCACGCGACCTGCGGCGTGCGTTATGGCGCGCTGAACTGGGTGGGCGAGTTCCGCCTGCCGCCGCAGGTCAAGATCGTGCCGGGCATGAAGGTGGTGGTGCAGTCGGAGCGGGGGATCGAGCTGGGCGAGCCGCTGTGTCTGACCTGCGCGGGCTGCCGGCCGTCGGTGGGGCGTGAGCAGATCCGGCGTTACGTGGAATCCAGCGGGCCGGAGTTCTTCCGCGCGAACGCGGGCCGGATTCTGCGGCCGGCTTCGGCGCAGGATATCAACGAGCACGCGCGGTTGAACGGCCACAACCGGGAGGACATCGCCCGCTGCCGGGAGCTGGCGCGCCAGCTCAACCTGGACATGAAGGTGGTGACCGTCGAGCACCTGCTGGGCGGCGAGCGGATCGTGTTCTATTTCCGTTCCGAGGGGCGCGTGGATTTCCGCGAGCTGGTGCGGGCGCTGGCGCGGCACTATCAGACGCGGATCGAGATGCGGCAGGTCGGCGCCCGGGATGAGGCGCGGCTGATCGCCGACTATGAGGTGTGCGGGCGGGAGTGCTGCTGCAAGAACTTCCTGAAGAAGCTGCGCCCGGTGACGATGCGCATGGCCAAGCTCCAGAAATCGACGCTGGATCCGTCGAAGGTCTCCGGGCGCTGCGGGCGGCTGCGCTGCTGCCTGCGCTATGAGCACGAGGGCTACGACGAGCTGGCCCGCCGGCTGCCGCGCGTCGGCGCACGCGTCCAGACCGCACTCGGCCCGGCGGCCGTCGTGGACCGTCAGGTGCTGACGCAACTGGTCCTGGTTTGCACCGACGACGGGCAGACGACGGCCTTCCCCGTCGATGAGATCACAGTGCTGAACGCCGCCAGACAGCCGGAGGAGACTGCGGCGGCGGCCGAGCACGAGACGGAGGAAAGCTGCCCGGCCGGGGAAATGGGGCTTCCCGAGCAACTGCGCGCGGGGCAGCCGCGCCGGCCGGAAGAGATGCGTCAGCAGCGGCAGACGGACGACGCCGCTGCGCCGCCGCCCCCGCAGCCCCAGGCGGGGCAGGAGCGACCCGCCGCCGCGGGCGCCCCACAGGCGCAGGGCGACCAGCGGGCAGACGACAGGATGCCATTGCGGCGGCGGCGACGACGACGCCGACCGCGCGGCGACCGCCCGGGCGCGGTGCCCGGAGCCGGCGCACAGTGAATGACGGGAGCGCCGGAGGTAGTGCTCCGGCGTCTGGCAACGTCGATGGACACGGACACGGCGGAGCATTTCGCGCGGGCGATCCGACAGGACGGCCGCTATCCCCCGGAGGCCTACGAGTTCCTGCACCGCGGGCTGGAATATACGACGCGGATGGTCTATGGCGGGCAGGAAGTCGCCGGACCGCGCCACGTCAGCGGACAGCAGTTGTGCGAAGGGCTGCGGCGGCTGGCGCTGGAGCTGTGGGGGCCGCTGGCACCGCTCATACTGCGGCGCTGGAACATCAACCGCACGCGTGACTTCGGCGAGATGGTCTACCTGCTGATCGACCTGGGCCTGATGGGCAAGCAGGACTCGGACCGGATCGAGGACTTCGACGACGTGTACGATTTCGATCAGGCCTTCGGTTCCTACGAAATCCCCCTCGACAAGTTCGACCAGCCCGACTAGGTTCGCCCGCCGTCATGGAAGGGTACCTGCCCAGGCTCAGCGAACGCGGCCGGCGCTGGGCGCGCTTCGTCGGACTGCTTGCCGGGCTGGTCGTGCTCGTCTGGGTCGCCCGGGCGCTGCGCCCCGTGCTCACCCCGCTTGTCGCCGCGCTCGCCCTGGCCTACGTCCTCAACCCGCCGGTCACCTGGCTGGAACGCCGGCGCGGCATCCGTCGCGCGACGTCGGTCAGCGTCGGACTGGCGGTCGTTGTGCTGACGGGCGCAACGCTGCTGCTGGCCGGCACAGCGCAGATCGTGCAGCTCGCCGGCAATGCCGCCGCCTATACGCAGCAGGCGCTCGGCTGGCTCGGCGAAACGTTTCCCGGACTGCTGCCCGGCCGGGCCGCTCCGGCCACCGCCGCCGCCGGGGCGGACGGAAAGCTCCCGCCCGCCGTCGCCGTGCCTGACGTGCGCGACAGGCTGGTGGCGCTGGCCGCGGAGCACGGCGGCGCGCTGGTGGCCTACGTCGCCCGCTTCGTCTCCGACGTCTTCTACTGGCTGAGCCTGACCGTACTGCTGCCGCTGTACACGTTCGTCTTCCTGCTCAAGTTCAACGATATCGTCCAGACCGTGCGGGCCCATCTGCCGGCGCGTTATCGGCCGGCCATCGTCCGCATCACGACCACCATCGACGGCGCCATCGCCACGTTCTTTCGCGGCCGGCTGCTGGTGTGTCTGCTGGTCGGCGTGCTGACGGGCGTGGGCTGGCTGATCGTCGGCGTACCGTACAATCTCGCGCTCGGCGCCCTGGCCGGGGCGCTGAATCTTGTCCCGTTCCTCTCCGTGCTCGCGCTGCCGCCCGCCCTGCTGCTGACCTACCTGCGCGCCACGCAGGCCGGCGAGAACTGGGTGCTGGCCATGTCGCTGGTCCTGGTCGTGTACCTGGCCGTCCAGGCGGTCGAGTCCTTCCTCCTCACGCCGGCCATCGAAGCCCGCGCCTCCGGACTCCACCCGCTGACCACGGTCGTCGCACTGCTCATCGGCGGACAGCTCGCCGGCCTGCTGGGCATGTTGCTCGCCATTCCAGTCACCAGTACGCTAAAATCGCTGGCCAGCGAGTACCTCCTGCCGGAAATCCGGCGCCTGGCCAGGGCCGACGAAATTCCCGTCGCCTGCCAGCCCGGCGCGCCGCCGGCAGCGACGGAGAACGCCGACGCGGCAGCAGCACCGCGCCAGCCGGGCTGCGTGCCGCCGCAGAGCCAGCGATGAACCCCAAAGCCCGCGACTCTTCCGCGCCACACTCCGCGGCGCCGTTCGGCGCTCAGGTCCGGCGTCCGCGCTGGCCGCTGTGGCTGCTGGCGCTGCTGTACGGCGTGTGGCTGCTGGTGCTGATCTGGCTGGCCATGGCGCACACGGGACGATAGCGAAGGCCTGCATGGATGCGCTCGACGTCGCGGCACTCGACGACGCGCCGCCCCTGGAGCCCGACCCGTCGATCTGGCCGGCCAACCTGAGTGCGCTGCGCGAGCAGCAGCCGGATCTGGCGTGCCGGATCGAAGCCACACCCCTCCCGCCGCACTGGCGCCCGGTCGCGGGCCTGGATGGGTTCCCCACCTGGCGGATCGAGCCGCCCGGCGCGCCACCGGCCTGGCTGGCGGACACTGCGGCGCCGCAGACGCGCGCCGGCGCATTGCTGCGGCTGGAAGAACTGAGCGAGCGCAACCCGGCCCTGCCGACGATCGCTGCCGGCGCGGAGTTGAAGCTCCTGCTCGAGCGGCTGGCGCCGTACCAGGCCGTCTACGTGTTCGAGGAAGATGCAACCCGGCTGGCCGCGGTTCTGCGCACCATCGCCGTCGACCAGGCCGTCAGGGCCGGGCGCTGCATTCTGGTCCCCGCCGGTCGGGAAGGGGCTTTTCTCGAAGAAACGCTCGACCGCTTTCCGGGACTCCTGCCGCCGGGAATGCTCATCGCCCTGCCGGGTGTCGCCGCCTCACGGCTCGCACAACTGCGCGACCTGTGCGCGTCGGCAGCACGCAGCGCCGAGGACGCCCGCAGCCGGCGCATTCAGAGCTGCGCCCATCTGCCCGCCGAGCCGTCGGCCCGCGCGCCGGATGGCGTGCGGGTCGCGCTGGTGGCGCTCGGTCCGAACCCGCTGACTCACCATCTGGCCGAAGAGCTGGAGCGCGCCGCCAGCGGGCTGGGTTGGAAGAGCTGCGCCTGCGTCATGCGCGGGCCGCGCACGGCGCACGTCCTGCCTCATTGCGAGCGGCTGGCGGAAGCCCGCGCCGCGCTGGCGGTCTGCATTGAGCATGGCCCCGCGGTGTTGCCGCTGCGACCGGGGCGGATCGTGGCCCGCTGGCACCTCCAGGCGCGCGCCGTCCCCGAACGTCTGCCCGACGACGACACGCTGCACCTGGCGGCCAGCCCGTACGTGGCCCGGGCGTTGCGAGCGGCGGGACTCTCCGAACAGCGCCTGCTGGAGTTCCACTGGGCCTGCCCCACGACGCCGGTCGAGGCGGCTCCCTGGTCGCCGGCCTCGAAAACGGTGGCCCTGGTGGCCGACCTGCCCGACGCGCGCGCCGCCGCCTGCCGCATCGAACAGCCGACCCACAAGCAGCTCTGGACGCGGGTACATCAGTTGGCGGCGGAGGCCTGGCAGACGCCGCTCATCGGACAGCCGGCAGCCCTGCTGGCGCGCGCCGAGCGCGCCAGCGGCATCGAGCTTGGGGAGCAGATCCTGCGCGACCGGTTTCTGCGGCTCATCGAGCACGCCTTGATTCCCGCAGTGGTGCTCGAAAGAATTCTCGGGCTGCTGTGCGAGGCAGCCTTCACAGTGGTCACCATCGGTGCGGGTTGGCAACGATGCACGGCAGAGTCCTTCCAGCGGCTGGCGCCCAGCTTTCAGCAACTGCCGGCCCAGGCGCTGACCACTCCGATCCTGGCCGCCGTCTGCGCCGGCTCGCTCGACCCCCTCGGCCCGGGGTTGTTTCACGCCGCCGCTCTGGGCTGGCCGCTGCTGCTGCACCATCCGGGCGGCGGGTCGCCCGCGGCGCGGCTGGCAGGCATCCTTCAGCCGGGGCAGCACTGCGACATTTTCACGAGTTCTGCCGAGCTGCGCGCCGCGCTCGACGCGCTGCGCGCCCACCCGCAGCGGACGCAGCGCCGCTGCGCGCGCGTCCGCACGTATCTGGCGGAGCGGCACAGTTACGGACAGCGTCTGAAAAACCTGGTGCGCCAGCTCGATCTGCCATGGGCACCATCCGCCCCGTAGCCGCCGCGCGCCGGGCCGTGGTGCCGCTGGCACTGGTTGTGCTGGTCGGCGGCGCAGGCGCCCGGTCTGACGAACCGGTCGTCACCGTCCTGGCCGATTACGAGGACGACTCGGTCGCCGCGCGCATCACCGCTGTCGAGGGCGTGCGCGCTGCGGATTGCAGCGTCAGCACCGCGGCCATTCCCGCCCGCGGACAGCGCGCGCTCAAGGTCGAGATCGGAGCGACCCAGCCCGGCGCCGCCGCAGCCTGCGACCTCGGTTTTCGAGTCGATACCGCATTCGATCAGGCCGACCGGATCGCCACGCACGCCTGGATCACGCAGGGCCGGATCGAGGTGCACTTCCGGGTGCGCGACGCACGGGGGCGGACGTTTGAAACGCCGGCCGTCCCGATCGCAGCCCACAACCGCTGGGTTCGGCTCGCCGCCGACCTGTCGGGCGACAGGCTGCATCCGGCCGGCACGCAGCCCGACGGAGCGAACGCCGGGCCGACCTGGCCGATCATGGTGCTTGGCTACCGGATACGCACGCACGCCATCGGCCGGCAAACCGTCTATCTGGACGACCTGGAAGTCGAGCACCGGGTCGGGGGAGCGGCGGTGGTGCGCGGCGAGTTCAGGCTCGACGCGCCCACGCACATCTACGAGCCGGGCGCCACCGTCCGCGCCACCGTTCTGCTGGAGAACACTTCGCGCCAGCGCCCGCTTCCCCTGAGCTTGCAACTGGCCTGGCGGCGCGCCGACGGCACGGAGCTGGCCAGCGCCCGCAGCACACTGAGTCTGCCGGCCGGCAGCGCCGAGTTCCGCTCGCGCCAACCCGTCGACTTCGCTCAACGCATCGACGAACCGGGGCTGTACCGCCTGCTGGCGCTGGTACGCGGGCCGGGCTGGACCACCACCGCCGTCTTCGAAACCTCGATCGCCGTCATGTACACCAACCGCGGCCTGCCACGCGGTCGCGCGACCTTCTTCGGCCTGCAAACCAACCTGCTGCGCGAGCCGCCCGCGGATCAGCTCCTCGAACTCGACGTCGCGCGGGAAATCGGCGCCCAACTCGTGGCCCTGGAAACCCCGTGGCGACTCATCCAGCCCGCCGCCGGCTCGTTCGATTACCAGCTTCTGGACACGCCGATCGAGCGCCTCACACGCTTCGATATCGCGGCCCTGCTGGTCCTGACCGATCCCCCGGACTGGCTGCCACCCGGCCGCGCCGCCCTCTGGGAACAGCAGGCACTGCTGCTGGAAACGTTGGCCCGGCGGTACGGCAAACGGGTCAGCCTGTATCAGCCCTGGTCCGCCTGGGGGCCGGAGGCGGGCGGACCGGACACGGACGACCTGGCGCAACTGAAGCGGCTCCGCCAGCGCATCCAGGCCATCCGCCCGGAGGCTGACCTGGTCGCCCCGGCCCTGCCGGTCACGATCGGCGGCGCGCAGGCGGCTGCTTTCATCGCCGAGTCGCTGAAGGCCGGCGTCACTGCCCTGCTGGAGACCGGGCAGTCGTCGCGCGCCGCCGTCGCCGCCCTGCGCCAACTGGCTGCCGACGGCGGCCTGACGTGGAGCGCCGGACAGCGCTGGCGACACCGTTCAGAACCGCTGATCGGGCTTGGTGCTGAGGGCGAAGCGGCGGACGTGATGCAGTACTACATCGACGCGGCGCGGGCCGGCGTCGGGGGCGCGCTGTGGTTCGATCTCCGCGACGACACCAGCGACCCGCGTCATCCGGAGCTGATGCGCGGCATGCTGCGGCGTGACTTCAGCCCGAAGGCCTGGCTGCTCGGTCTGGCCAATGCCGTCGGCATGCTGCAAGGATTGCTTTACGCCGGCCCCGTCGCCGGCACGCCGCCGGAGTTCGACTCGGCGATTTTCATCGGCGGACAGCGCCAGGTGGCCGTGCTGCTGCCGAGGCCGAACCGCGCGCTGCCGGCCGTCGTGGCGCCATCTCAGAGTGTGCCGGGAACGCTGGCGGCGTTCGACTTCCATCGCCGGCCGCTTGCCCTGCTGAGCTCGTCGGGCGCGCCGCTGGTCGCGACGCAGGAGGCCCCGTTTTTCCTTACGCTCGATACGCAGCGCGGACAGGCACAGCCGCAGCTCACCCTGACGAGGCCCTGGCTGCGCCTGCCCGCGACCGTCTTCTGTGCCGGCGAAGGCACGTTCCGCGTCGAGATCGACGCCCCGACCGAACTGACGCGCAGCTACTTCCAGTTGCTGCTGCCCGAGGACGCTCCGGTCGAGGTGTCACCGGAGCTGCGGCAGGTGCGCGCCAAGGCCGGCCAGACGACCACCTTCGACATTCGTGTGAGGCGCAAGCCGGGCAAGCCGCTCGACGCGCTTGCCCTGTCCGCACGCCTCAACCTCGAAGGCAGTACCATCGACCTGCCCGTGGCCGTGCAGCTCCTTACCGAGGTGCGGCCATTGGGCGCCGCTTCCCAGATCGCCGACCCGGGCTATCGGATCGGGCAGCTCGCCGCGCTCGCTTCCGTGCACGGGTCACCTGCGGACGAGGCCGGCATGGCCCTGCACGCCGGGTACCGCGCCCACGAGCTCCACCTGGCGCTGCTCATGCCAGACGATGTCCCGCCCGCCGCCTTCGTCCGCGTTCGCGTCGCCGCCGAGGGTTTGGCTTCCTGCGCCGTGGCGACAATCGAGGACCCAGCCGGACGCCCGCGGCTGAGGCTGCACGCCGATGGTACGACCCCGCAGGACAGCGCGTGGCAGTGCAGCGCGGTCGAAATCGCGGGCGATCGACGGCGCATGTGCCGCCTGATCGTTCCGGGGTCCGGTATCGGGCTGGGTTCACTTGCCGGCGGCACGCGCCTGCTGCTGGGCGTGAGCTACGAGCAGCCCGGCAATCCGGCGCGATCGGCCGCCGGCATCCGGGCGTGGGATCCGGCTGGATACTCGCGTTCCAGCCCTGCGTACCGGTGGATAGTGCTCGCCGGCGAATAGCGAGGGGGCTGCCGATTCGCGCTGGGATGCCACCGGCGCTGCCCGGGCGCTTGGCGCGCAAAAAAAGCGGGTGAATTCAGGTGCGGGTCCACAGGGGCAGGGGGTTGGGTTTCGAGCGAGGGGGCCATCAGAGGCAATCGCGATCACGCTGAATCGTCTTGATGACCTTCAGACGCCGCACCGTGCTGAATTCACCCGTAGTTCGTTCGGCCGCCGCTGGGCGGCCGGATATAACTGGCACCGACCTTTCGCGTCCGTGCTCGGGTCGATGCGTTCGGTCGTTGACCGCACATCCGTGCGCGGCAGCACCGACCGGGATCCGCTTGCGGCGCTCGGGCACGACCCAGAATGACCGGTCTTGCACCGAGCATTCTCCCCCATTTTCTCGGCACTTCAGCCGTAATGATAGCTCATATTCTCGCCCCGTGCGCGATAATATTCTCGCCATACCGTCGCCATCGCTGTCAATTGAGCAGTCGCAGCGCCCCGCTTCCGCGCGGGCACGCCACCTGTTGTAGTATCGTCGCGCCAAGGCCCTGGATAGGGCGGCCGCAAACGTCGTCAATTCTCAATTGATAAACGCGCGCTTCGCGCAGCAGCTTTCCCCGTCCCCCAACCATCCTCCCCTTCAGGGATTCAGGTTGCCGTGCTCGATCTGACGGCGATAGTTGCGGACCAGAAGGTAGTTACGCCCGCGGTAGCGCGTAACCTCCGCCGAGATGATGAACTCGCTCACCCCCGTCGCCAGCTCGGCCTCCATCGCCTCCAACCACGCGTTCCGCAGGATTTCCATGGCGCTTGGCGCCCCCTCGGCCGGTGCCCCCGACTTGAACTCGAACAGCGACCGATCGCCACTGCACACCAGCCGCCCCGCACACTGGCTCAGCGGCGTGCCGTCAAGCAGCAGCGCGCCAGTTGCGGCCTCGCCCCCGCGTGTCGCGGGGCCGGTGGCCTCGGACAGCACCGGCCGGGCGTGTGGGCGATCGCTCTCGCGCAGCAGCGTCTCGAAAATGCGAGCCTGCTCCGGATCGCGCGGGGCAGGCCGCGACGCCGGCTGTGTCGCGGCCTGGTCGGTTGCTGGCTGCCCGCTGCGCCCGGCAGCATCATCACCGGCCTGTTCGGGCGTCAGAAGACTTGCCGCGAAAAACAGCGCGCCAAAGATCAGGCGGAGCATAGTCGGCCTCCTTGATTCGCCGCGCGGCGCAGAAGCACCCGCGCAACCGGGCGGCGCCGGCCGCCAATACCGAGTCGCGCGCAGTTAATACCACGATTTCCGCCCCAAGGTAACCGATAACCCGGAAAGAGAGGAGCCGCCCGATGGTGGACGTGGTGGTTTTCGGCGCCGGCGGGCTTGGACGAGTGGTTCACGATACGCTGCTCCAGTCCCGGCAGTTCCGCCCCGTGGCCTTCCTCGACTCCGACCGCAGCAAACACGGCCGCACGATCGACGGCCTGCCCGTCCGTGGCGATGCAGCCCAGGTGCCGGCGCTGCGCAATCAAGGCGTCGCCGCCGCCATCGTCGCCATCGGCGACAACCGGACCCGGGTGCGAGTCGCCGAAATGCTCCGCAGGCAAGGGATGCGCCTCGTGTCGGCGATACATCCGCTGGCCAGCATCGCCCCCTCGGCCCGGCTCGGCGAACATGTGATCATCGGCCCGCGCGCCATCGTATGCGTGCATGCCCGCGTCGGCGACCACTGCGTGCTCTCCGCAGGCTCGATCGTCGAGCACGACAACGAGCTGGGGATCGGCGTGTTCCTCCATCCGGCGGTGCGGCTGGCCGGCGGCGTGCGCATCGACGACTATGCCACGCTGGGCATCGGGGCCTGCGTGATCCCGACGCGCCGGGTGGGGTGCGGCGCGCGCGTCGGGCCGGGCGCAATCGTGATCCATGATGTGCTCGCCGGCACGGTCGTGCGCGGCGTCCCCGCCGTCCGGCCCGGCGGCGAGCGCGGCCGCTTCGTCGCCGAAGAGGATGTTCTCCGCACGCCGCCCCGCCATCGGTCCCCTGTGCCACAATCCCAGGCGGATTCCAGTCGCTAGGCAGCCCCCGGTCGCGTTAACATACCCCGCCATGCCGGGCCGCATCGGGCGTCTGGCCGCGGGAGATTGAGCAGGTACGAGCGGGCCGCAGATGAAGTATGCCCTGATGATTCCGGACGGGGCAGCGGACATGCCCGTCGACTGCCTGGAGGGACGGACCCCGCTCCAGGTGGCGGACCTGCCGGCGCTGCGCTGGATCGCGGCGGCGGGACGTCTCGGCACGGCCGGCGCACGCCCGCCGGGACCAGGCGCGGGCGAGGCGGCGGCATACCTCGCGGCGCTCGGGTACGACCCGGAGCGCTATCAATGCGGCGAGGGCGCCCTGGTGGCCCACGCGCGAGGGTTGAAGACCGGGCCCGCCGACCACGTGCTCTGCTGCGACTTCGTGACCGTTACGGACGGCCAGTTGCGCGATTTCACGGCCGGCTTCATCTCCCCGGCCGAGGCAGCGACGCTGCTCGGCGCCCTGAATGAGGCGCTCGGCGCTGAACCCTTCCGTTTCCACGACTGCGGCGGGTATCGGAACCTGCTGGTCTGGCGCGACGCGGGCGCGCTGCCCAAGCTGCGCACCTGGCCCCCGGAAACGGTCCTGCACCGACCCGTTCGCCGCCACATGCCGCGCGGAAGCGGTTCCAGGCCTCTCTACACGCTCATGCTGCGGGCCGAAGCTCTGCTTGCCGAGCATGACGTGAACACCGTCCGTCGCGACCTGGGCGAGAACCCCGCCTCGGCCATATGGCTGTGGGGCAACGGGCAACGACCGGAGACGCCGCCGTTCCGGCAGCGTTTCGGCGTGCGCGGGGTGCTGGTAGCGCGCAGCGAGGTGTTGCGCGGCATCGGGCGGGTGATCGGGTGGGAAGTCGTCGACCTGGGCGCGCGTCAGAGCGGGCCGACGGTGGACTACGCGGCGGAAGGGGCGGCCGCTGTGGCGGCTGTGGACCGCTGTGATCTGGTATGCGTACATGCTGCCGAGCCGCACATTCTGGGCATGCTCGGGCTGACGACGGCGAAGATTCGGGCGCTGGAGGCGTTTGATCGGCAGGTGGCCGGGCCGCTGCTGGACCGTCTGCGCCGGGAAGCAGAGTGGCGGGTGCTGGTCATCGCGGCCCAGCCCGGGCGGATGACGGAGCATCCCCGGGCCGAGCTGCGCGGTCGCACGCTGTGCGCCCTGGCCGGCACGGGGATCGAGTCGCACCGTGGCGACGCGTTCGACGAGCCGACGGCGGCGGAGGGAGAGCTGCACCCGGAGCGGGTGAGCGACTTGATGGAGTATTTCTTGCGCCGGTAAGCTGGTGGGCGGGTTGGCGCACAGTTCTGCACCGGCCATAACCCGGGCGCTGAGCGCGGCGCGCGGTGCGTGCGGGCCGGGATTCCCGGCGCCGACCGGGTGGCCGGACGGGGGGGAGCGTTGAAGGTCGGTTGACTTCGCCGCGGATGGTGGTTAGAAATCCTGTGGGTTCCCACCTCCGACGCGGAAGGACTCGCTCGCAAGAATCGGGCTCGGTGTTCGCCAAGCAGGACTGGCAGGAGGACAATCCATGCCACAAGGGCAGGTCCGCCCGGCTTCCGAAGCCGACTTCACCTTTCGGGTGGGCGATCGGTCGGCGGAAGAGCTGAAGGTGACTGGGTTTACGGGCACGGAGGAGCTCAGCCGCCTGTTCGAGTTTCACGTCGAATTCTGCTCCGACGAGCCGGACATCCCTTTCGACGAGGTCGTCGGCAAGCAGTGCACGCTGGAGATACGCGGGGCTGCGGGCTCGCGCTACGTCAACGGCATCGTGCGGCGCTTCGAGCGGACCGGCGAGGGCGTCTCGCTCACCTATTACGCCGCCGACGTGGTGCCGATCCACTGGCTGCTGACCAAGCGGCACAAGTCGCGCATCTTCCAGGAATGCAACTGCCCGGACATGACCATTCCGGGCATCATCCGCAAGGTGTTCGAGGACGCGGGCATCCCCAGCGACAACTATCGCTTCGCGCTGCAAGCCAGCTACGACAAGCGCGAGTACGTCGTGCAGTACCGCGAGTCCGAGATGAACTTCATCTCGCGCCTGATGGAGGAAGAGGGCATCTTCTTCTTCTTCGAGCACACCGCCACCGGCCACAAGATGGTCATCGGCGACAGCCCCGTGGCCCACACCGCGACCCCCAACCGCTCCCAGTTCGCCTTCCGCACGCGCACAGGGCTGGTGCCGGAGGAGGAGCAGGAGTACGTCTACAGCGTGCGCGACGGGCAGGAGATCCAGATCGGCGCGGTGACGCTGGATGACTACAACTTTCAGCAGCCGCAGGTGGACCTGCTGGCGACTGCGACGGCCGACCGCTATACCTCGCTGGAGTACAGCGACTATCCCGGCGAATACAGCGACAAGTCGGTCGGCGACCGCTACGCGCGCGTGCGGCTGGAGGAATTCCGCTGCCACCAGCGCGTGCAGCACATGGAGGCCACGGCCCGCGGCCTGCTGCCCGGCTACAAATTCACCCTCAGCGAGCACCCCAACGAAACGCTCAACCGCGAGTACCTGGTCACACGCCTGGTGCACAGCGCCTTCCAGCCGCAGAGCGCCGCAGCCGAGGCGGCCGCCGCCCGCGGCCTGGAATACCGGGCCCAGCTCCGCACCATCCCCTCGGACGTGCCCTTCC
>Ga0209018_1002300_pt1 | contig 13683 bp, 9 predicted proteins | sample YNPBryBLVA2012_FD_185814 | JGI IMG/M metagenome (GOLD analysis project Ga0209018, IMG submission 185814) | Anoxygenic and chlorotrophic microbial mat microbial communities from Yellowstone National Park, USA - YNP Bryant BLVA 2012 (SPAdes)... ...
TCATAGCGCGCCAAATCTCTCAGCACATCGGCAAGGTTGGTGTGAACGAAACCTTGCATCTGACGCACGCTATCCGTCTGCTCCAACTTGCCCGCCACCGCCAGCGCGTCGCGGTACGCCTCCGCCGCCGCGCTCGGCTTGCCCTGTGCGCGCAGACTGCGTCCCAAACGCCCAAGCGTGAGACAGCGTTCATAGCCGCCAACCTCGCTCCCCTCCCCTGTTCCCTCCCCTGCGCGCGGGGGAGGGGTCAGGGGTGAGGGCATCCGCGCCAGCAACGCGCGGAACACGCGCTCCGCCTCCGCCGCGCGCCCCTGTTGCCACAGCGTCTCCCCCCGCCGCGACTCCAACAAAAACTCCGCCTTCGTCAACTTCCCCGTCCCCTTGTCTCCCCGTCTCCTTGTCTCCTTGTCTACCTGCTCCATCACCGCATCCCGCTCCCTCCACCGTCCAAACACATCCAAGAACCGAACGATGCTATCCGCAAACTCCACCGCTGTCGCTCGCAAGCGTTCACCTTCTGTGACTTCACCTGTATCCATCTTGGACGAACGGTGAACGCTTGCGACATCGCCTGCGGCAAGCGTCAGCGCGAGCGCGCGCTTCAGATTCGGCATCTCGCGCACCGCGAGCGCGCGCGCTTGCATCGGCGTCTTGGAGTCGGCTTGAACGAGAAATCTCGCAAACTGGTAGTACGCCTCGCGGTAGCGCGTCTCCAGTTCGGCGCGGATTTGGGGCGCAAGCAGGCGCGCGAGGTGCGGCGCGAGCGTGGGGTGGAATTTCAGGTAGTGGGTGATTTGGTGAATCGGTGATTGGGTGATTGGGTGATTGCCGACCTTCAATTGCAATGTGGCGCGTTCGTCGCGGTCAATCGAGATGAGCGCGGCGCGTTCCAGTTCGGTACGCGCGTTTTGCCAGACATCGAACCTGAAACCTGTAACCTGCAACAGCAACGCTTCGTGCGCGCCGCCCTGAAAGACCGCGAGCGCGGGGAGCAAGCGGCGCGTCTCCTCCCCCAATCGCCGCAGCGAAAAATCCAGACTCACCTGCAAACTCTCGTCCCGCTTTTTCCCCTCGCCCGTCTTGAACCCAGGCAACAGTTCCTCGAACTCGTCCAGCATCTTGCCAATCGGCATCGTCTTGAGTTTGGGCAGGACGAGCGCGAGCGACAGGGCGTGGTTGCCCAGCAGTTCCATCAAACGTCCCAGTGCGTCGGGGTCGAGTTGCGCGCGGTCAATCCCCTCCTTGCCCAGAATCGCCGCCGCAAAATCGAGCGCGTCACGATGCGAGAATCCGCCCAGTTCCACCTTCGCCGCCAGCGGAATTTCGATCTCTTCTTGCCGCGACGTGATGAGTAGGGACGACCGTCTTGGCGTCCCCGCGCTGAATAGTTCCGCCCAACGCGCGCCCAGTCGCAAAATTCCCGCGCGCAGCGCGGGCGCGGTCACCGCATCATCGAACACCGACTCGAAATTGTCCCACACGACGAGCGTCGGATGTTCCTTCAAATACGCTTCGACAAATTCCAAACGTTCCTGCGGCGATTTCTGGCTGAACGCCGCGCCTTCGATGAAATTTCCAATCGCCAATATCGCCTGGTCTTCATCCGCGCCATTCTCAAACGATAGAAACACCGCGCCGCCATCGAACATTCCCGTGCGCGTCAGCCAGAGCGATGCTTCGCGCGCGAGCGCGGTCTTGCCGATTCCGCCAAAGCCATAGAGGACGACGACGCGATGATCCAGCAGCGCGCGCTCCACCTGCAACAACTCGCGCGAGCGTCCTGTGAAACCATAGCGCGGCGCGGGCGGAAATCCATACACGCGCGATGATTCGTAGTGGCGCGATGGTTCGTAGTGGCGCAATTCCATTGCGCCCCCAACCGCCACCGCATCCTTCCCGCGCTGATACAACAGCGGCAAAAACCAATCCTTCAACTCGCGCTTTTCGTCTGGACTCGAACTGCGATTCGGACTCGTCATCAACGATTCGCGCCCTGCGCGCGTTGCCGCGCCGACGGTTTGCCCATTGACGAGCGACTCGTAGAATCGCCGCGTGAAAATGGTCGCGGCTGTGACGTAAACGCTGTAACTCATACAAACCACCGAACCAACGCCCGACGTAATCAACTGCGCGGCGACACTGGAGAACGCCTTGGCTTCGATTTCGCGCCCCGTGCGGCACGCGTCGAGAATCGCCAGCGCGATGCCGCGCCGATTCAACAAATCGCCCAACTCGCGCGCAGTAACCAGATGCGTCACGTGCGCCGCGTCCTCGAACGCGAGTCCGCCCAAGCCCAACTTGTCTTCGTAAAATCCGTGCCCATCGAAATGGAACAGGTGATACGTCCCGCGCTCCAACATCCTGCTCAACTGCTCAAAGGTCGGCGGGCGGACGAAATCCACCGTCACCCATCCCTTTTCGATGAGCGGCGCGAGCGCGTCCATCACGCCGCCAGCGGACGAGCGCGGGTCAATGAACCCTGCGTCAATCGGTCGCGCGATGACGTAGAGCACGCGCAGCGGCAGCGCGAACTGCGGGACGGCTGGCGTCAGCGGCTGCTCCACGTGCCGCCGAATCGAAATGCCCGCGGTGATGAGCGGACCCGACCTGTCGCGCAGCAACTCCCACGGCAGGCGCAGGATGCGCGCGTCGGGCGATTGAATCGTGACAAAGCGCGCGTCGTCTTTCGATTCGAGCAGGCGGTCGCACAAGACGCGCGCCTCGGGCTTGGCAAACACCGCGTCGAACAATGCCGCGCCCCACTCGTCCAACTGCCGTTCGATTTTTTGCGCGCGCTGGCGGACTGGCTCACTGTAGGGCCAATCCAGGTACTCTTCCAGATACCAGCGCAACTCGCGCAAATCCTTCTCGGTCAGCGGGTCAACGAAGGGAATATCGCGCAGATGACATTGCCCGTCGAGAATGAGGTCGAACACGAACGCGTTGCTCTGTGTCATTGCGAGGCGCGATTCTTGCGCCGAAGCAATCTCCGATTCACTCGTTGGAGATTGCTTCGCCCCTGTGGGGCTCGCAATGACAGTTGGGGGTTGCGGTTTTTCTGCAAATGCGATGGTGAGTTCCATAGGATCTCCCGTTGTGTCATCGCGAGAACATTGGTTTGTAGATTCATCAAGCCCCCGAATGAATTCGGGGGCTAACGAGGTGAAAACCCGATAAATCGGGTTAGCGCGCCTACGCAATCGGCTTCAGCCGATTTTTACCTCGTTGAGACGCCGAATTCATTCGGCGGGCAACAACAGATCAATCAAAAATTCTCTTCAACTCTTCCAGCGTCACCTTCTCCAAATGCACCTGCTTGCCATCGGGCGTTGCAATCACCACATCGAGTTGCTTGCCCGCATGCTTGGCGCGCGCGGCTTGAAACCATCGCCACAGGATGTCGAGCGTCTGCACCGATGCAGCAATCACAAACAAGGTCTGCGCCACGTCCAAGTCGAACTTGCGCGCCGCGCCCGTTTCCACGCGTGCGCTTGCCTCCAACGCGCGCAGCAGTTCCACGCGGTCGGCGGCGGGAATACTCTTGGGCAATTCGATTTTCAAGTCAGGCATGTTAAATCTCTCGCATCAACGCGCGCGCTCGCTTCTCGAAGAAACGCTTTACCTGTCGCCAATCGCAACGCGTCAGCATCTTCGGCGGCGGGTCTTTTTCCGCATCGTCAAAGTACGTGAGCGCGCGCAGCAAATGGTACGACGGATACGACAGCGCGGAGTACTTTTCGGGAATACGCTTGAGCAGGTCGTCCAGGGCGTAGCCCTTCTGGCAGATAAAGTACAAATCCACAAAATCGCGCTTGCGTCCGCGCTGGCTGATCGCGGTAATCTTCATCAGCGCGATGTCAAGCAACGACGCGATGCGCACGCCGCGAAAAAGGGTAGGGGGTTGCAGCAACGGATAGCCGTAGTAAAAGAAACTGATCTGGGTGTTCGCCAGCAAACCGACAAACGTACCTCGACTCTGCTGTTGAATGGTAACCTTGCCGATCTTTTCCAGGCGCGGCACCAATTGCGCTAGCTCGTACATTTCGGGCGCAAAAAAATCGAGATCAACCGAAATGCGATGTCCCAACTGTAAGGCGCACGCGGAACCGCCCGCCAGGTAAAACGGACGAACAGACGGCTCGCGTCCTAGGCGTGCGAAAATGCGCTGTGCGGAAGTAGGGAGGGTTTCGAAAAACATTCGATTTCGCCTCGCGGGATTCTCAGAATCAATGCCCATAGATTCGCCGTGTTCGGCGAAATGGCGCGACTGGAACGTACAACGCGCGCGATTTGTGCGGACGTGAAATTCGCCCTGAGCCAATGAATCGCACGGTCGTCACCGTACTCGATGATGCGCTCGATGATGTAAGACGCATGCCGCCGCCGATTCACACGCGCTAAATCAGTTTCCCAAAAGTACGGTTTCAGGAAGTCGGGCAGATGATTTTTGCCTTTTGCCCTTTGCCTTTTCACTTTTTACTTGCCTCCACCGTCACCACCACCCCCAGATGATCGGACGCGGTGCTGCGCGGCATCCCCAGATTCCGCACCGTCAAATCGGGCGAGACCCAAATGTAATCAATCCGCTGATTCGGTTTATCGGAGGGCCAGGTCAAGCCGCTGCCCGAACCAATCAGCGCGAACGCGTCGCGCAACCCCGCCTCACGCAGAATCGCGATCTCGGGCGCATCGGGCTTGGCGTTCAAATCGCCGACGAAAACAGTACGCGGACGCTGATTCCAGAATTTGACGATTTCGGGCGCCTGGAGTTGCCGAATCGCGCTGTCCTCTTCGATGTGGTGGAAATGCGTCGCGATGAACAACAATTCGTCGTCACTCCCCAGGTCAATGCGCGCCCAGAGAAAGCCGCGCTTGAGCAACAGATTGCGCGGCGGCAACGGCACGTGCTTCCACTCTTTGATGGGATAGCGCGAGAGAATCGCATTGCCCCACACGCGATCGGCAGTGGGACCGAAAATGTACGGCATCTGCAAGCGGCGCGAAAGCCACATCGCCAAATCCACCGAACTGTCAATGTACCAACCGCGCGAGACTTCTTGCAACGCTACAATGTCGGGCTTGGCTTGTTCGATCACGCGCGCAATCGCTTCGGGGTCGAGTCGCCCCGCCGTGTTAAAGCCGTTGTGAATGTTGTACGTCATCACGCGCACAGGAAACCCTTTGCCGACGACGGGCTGGGGGCGTTGCCAATTCGCCCAAATGATCAGCGGCACCACCACCAGCGCGAACGCGACCGTCGCCGACGTGGTGCTACTTGCCATCGGGAAATTGGGCATCACGCGCAACGCCCATAGCACTGCCAAGCCAATCAAAATCACGGCGAGCGGCGGAAGCCACGCATTGGGGAAACCCAGGTTGATGTCGTAACTGACATAGTACAGCAACGTCAAGACTGCGAACAACAGCCAGCCGATTCCGTTCGCCAACGCAGTGCGCGTCAGTCCCTTGTTGATTTCTTCGCGCGCGCCCAGACTCGCAAAAATCAAAGTGATGAACGGGAAAAGTAACAGATTGCCGAAAAAGAACATCAAATCGGTTGTGCCAGCTTGCGGTTCGGGACGCCAGGTGAGCCAAGCGAGAAACAAGGTCGCGACGATTGCCGCCATCGCCGTCGAGCGCTCCGCGACAATCGGCAAGAGCGCGGCGGAAATGCCAATCGCGTTGACGATGACGATGAACGCGTACGCTTGCGGCATCGGAAAACCCGTGAGCGCGGTGGCGCGCGCAATGTTCTGAAAAATGACTTGGGTCACGAAGATAAATGGTCCCAGCGCCGCCAGCGGCAAACTGCCGATGAAATTCGTCTCCGTCGCTTCGCCCACCGATTGGACGAGGTACAACGTCAGCGCGAGTTGCGCCAGCACGACCAGCACGGCGATAATCGGCGCGAACGAATGTTGTTGCCAACTCAAATCGAGCGTGTGAAACGAGCCGTGAATCGTCGTATCGAACACGAGTCCCAACAGCATCCCGCGCCCGAACTTGCGCGGCGCCGCGCCGCCTTGTCCGCGCACGTACATCAGATACAGCGGAATGAAGAACGTGAACAGCACCGTGCCGACGAGCGCGAAAATGAAATCGAGCGCGGCGACCGTTAGCACTTGTTCCATCAATCGCGCGATGCCGATGCCGAGCAGAACGCCGAGAAGCGCGCGGCGCAATCCCAGCGCGCGGTAGAACGGGATGACGAGAAACGACAACGCAAAAATGCCGAGGGCAATCACACCCAGGACGATGCTCGACAAGGCGAGCGTATCCCCCAGATACCAAACGATGCTGGGAATCAGCACGCGCAATGTTTGCAAACCCAGCATCATCGTCAAGCCAGGCAAAGCGAGTTCGAAAAATGATCGCGTGTTCCAAAGTTTAGGTAGCGTCATTGTTCCTCCGTTGATCAGTGACACAGTTGGACAGTAGAACAGTCCACTGTCCCACTGTCTCACTGTCTCACTGTCTCACTGTCTCACTGAACTGTGTATGATACAACCTCGCGTACAAACCATCCAGCGCCAGCAATTCCGCGTGCGTTCCTTGTTCGACGACGCGGCCTTCGTCAATGACGAGAATCACATCGGCGGCGAGAATCGTGGAAAGACGATGCGCGATGACAACGCTCGTGCGCCCGCGCATCAGCGGCTTGAGCGCGGCTTGGATCAACGCCTCCGATTCCGAATCGAGATTCGATGTGGCTTCGTCCAGCACGAGAATGCGCGGATTCTTGAGAATCACGCGCGCAATCGCGACGCGCTGCTTTTCGCCGCCGCTCAAACGATAGCCGCGTTCGCCGACGATTGTCTCGTACCCCTGCGGCAGTTTCACGATGAAATCGTGAATGTTCGCCGCGCGCGCCGCGCGTTCGATTTCGTCCTGCGTGGCATCCAGTTTGGCGTAGAGCAAATTCGCGCGCAGCGTATCGTGAAACAAGTACGTTTCCTGCGTCACCATTCCAATTTGCCGCGTGAGCGAATCGAGCGACAGGTCGCGCACGTCGTAATCGTCAATCAGCACGCGCCCTTCGGTTGCGTCGTACAAACGCGGAATCAAATACGTGATGGTCGTTTTGCCCGCGCCGCTGGGACCCACGAGTGCGGCGAGTTGTCCGGGGTGAATTTCAAAACTGACATTGCGCAGCGCGTAGCGACGCGTGGGGACGAGCGTGGAGAGAAAAACGTCGTTGCCGACGCGACCGCCGACCGCTGACCGCTGACCGCTGTCATCCTGAGCGGAGCGAAGTGGAGTCGAAGAATCGGCGGTCTGCGGTCGTCCGTCATCGGTCGTTTCGATGTACGAGAACGACACATCCTCGAACCGAATCGCGCCGCGCGCGCGCGTCAACACAATCGGCTGGGGACGATCCGCAATCTCGACGGGCAAATCGAGCATCTGAAAGACGCGCTCGAACGACACCATCGAAGTTGCGAAATCCACACGCGCATTGACCAGCGCGCTGATGGGCGCGTAGAGTTGCGTCAAGTATGCCGCAAACGCGACAATCGTGCCAATGGTGAACGCGTCTTGCAAAACGAGCAGCCCGCCGACCCACCACACAATCGCGGTGCCGAGCGCGCTGGCGAGTCCCAGCAACATAAAAAACCATCGCCCGACCATCGCCTGGCGCACGCCAATATCGCGCACGCGATTCGCGCGTTCGCCAAAGCGCGCGATCTCGTCGCGCTGGCGACCGAACAATTTGACGAGCAGCGCGCCGCTGACGTTGAGCGTCTCGTTCATCAGCGCGTTCATCTGCGCGTTGAGATCGAGTTGCTGGTTGACGATCTCGCGCAACATCCGTCCGACGCGGCGCGATGGCAGAATGAACAGCGGCAGAATGACGAGCGCGAGCAGCGTCAAACGCCAATCGAGCGAGAGCATAATCGCGAGCGTCGCCACCACTTGGATCGCGCTCGTCACAATCGAAACGAGCGTGTTGGTGACCGCGCGCTGCGCGCCGACAACATCGTTGTTGAGCCGCGACATCAGTTCGCCCGTTTTCGTGTTCGTGAAAAAACGGAGCGACATTTTTTGCATGTGCGCGTACAACGCTCGACGCAAATCGGCAATGATGCCTTCGCCGATGCGCGCGGTGAGCCAGCGCTGTCCCACGCCGATCAAACCGTCGAGCAACGGAATACCAATCATTCCCAGCGCGAGCAGATTCAAGCGCGCGAAATCTTTTTGCGGCAGCGCGTGATCAATCAAATCGCGATACAAGAGCGGTGGGATCAATCCCAGCAATGACGCGACGAGAATCGCGCCCAGTGTGAGTACGATTTTGAAAAGGTACGGTCGCGCGTAGGATGCCACGCGCCAGAGCAACTCTTTGGTCAAGTGCGGATGCGCGTTTTCGTCTGCGCGCATCATCCCCCACCAGCCGCCACCGGGTCCGTGAAACATTTTACCTCGTCAAGTGTGAGTCTGGTTCAAGTGTAACACCAAAGGGATTGCGCGTCAAGATTTTTCTGGTATAATGACGAAAGACGAATGTCTGTCGTCTGTTATCTGTCGTCCGTCGTCTGTTGTCCGTCGTCTGTCGTCTGTCGTCTGTCGTCTGTTGTCTGTTGTCTGTCGTCTTTCGTCCGTTGTCTATCGTCTGTCGTCTGTTATCTGTCGTCTGTCGTCTGTCGTCCGTCGTCTGTCGTCTTTCGTCCGTTGTCTATCGTCTATCGTCTGTCGTCTGTTGTCCGTCGTCTGTCGTCTGTCGTCCGTCGTCTGTTGTCCGTCGTCTGTCGTCTGTTGTCTGTCGTCTGTCGTCTGATCTCTGATCGCGAAATGATAAACGACGAATTAACCGCCGAATCACTCGCGCGCGACTTGAACACGCGCATCCTCGCGCGCCGCATCGTCTACTATGAATGCATCGGCTCGACAAATGATGTGGCGCGGCAACTTGCCGACGCGGGCGAACCCGAAGGTACGCTCGTCATCGCGGACGAACAGAGCGCGGGACGGGGACGGCTGGGGCGCGTGTGGCACGCGCCGGCGCGCTCGTCGTTGCTAATGTCGCTGGTCTTGCGCCCCGCGCTGCCACCGTTCGCCGCGCCGCGCGTGACGATGGCGATCGCACTCGGCGCGGTGGAGGCAATTCGCGCGATGACGGGGTTGCCAGCGCAAATCAAGTGGCCCAACGATTTGCAAATTCGCGGCAAAAAATTCGCGGGCATTCTCGCCGAGTCTGGCATCGTTGGCGAGCAACTCGAGTACGTCATCGTTGGTATCGGCATCAACGTCAATTTCGACCCGACCCAAGTCAGTGGAATTCCCGCCGATGCCACCTCACTGGCGATGGAATTACACCGCGCCGTACCGCGCGCGCCACTCGCCCAAGCGATTCTGCGCGCCAGCGAAGCGCAGTACGCGCGGCTGCGCGCCGGCGAAAACTTGCGAGATGCGTACAAGGAGCGGTTGGTGACGCTGGGACAATTCATCCGCGCGCAGACGCCTCACGGCACCGTCATTGGACACGCGCGCGATGTGGACGAAAACGGCGCGCTGATTTTGCAGCGCGCCGATGGTACGCTCGTCCACCTGCAAGCCGGCGATGTCACGTTAGCCGATAATCAACCGCAAACACTGCGAGGTGAAAGATGAACAATCAACCCACACTCACGTATCGGCATTGGTTTTTCATCGCGCTATTGGTTTTGATCAATGTCATCATCTTTGGCTGCGTGATTCTGGTGATGACAGAAAAAATGTATTTTGGTTAGTCTGCTAGTCCAGTAGTCTGGTAGTCACATGATTACTCTGCCAAGAGATGGTATGACTATTCGACTACCCGACTATGCGACTATTCGACTACCCGACTAACTACGGCACTAACACCAACACTCCCTCGCGCGTCGAATCAATCTTGGCGCGGTCGAACGGCATCGGGACGTAGAGACCATCGCGCCAGAGTAGCACCATATCGCTGTAATGCTTGTGAAGCGGCTGCCCTGCCTGTCCCGTCATATGGATATAGCGCGAGTTGGCAAGGTCCCCCAAGTCAACGATCATCCGCATAGACGATGCCGTGTTGATAACAAAGGGAACATTCGCGCGGAAACCCATTCGCATCACGGTCGCTTCGCCGCCGGGCGCGCCTATGGGGCCAACGTTGAAAAGTAGATTCAGCGGCTGCACACTCCCCAGCGTGTGCGCGAACGTCGCGGTATGCACGCGCGACCACTTCCACTCGGCGGGCGTCTCTCCGTAATTTTTGCTCAACCACTCGACCGCTTCCGCGAAACTTTTTTGCAAAATCACATCGCGCGTCTCGGGCGACTTGGTCGCTGGATCATCCCACCACGCATTGGTAGGTTGTTCCAGCAAGGTAAGGAGCACGCGTTGGTGATAATCACTGCGGCTGAAATAGGCCTTTGCCAAATCCGCGTCGAGTTTGTTGCCAAAGACGTTGCGAACCGCGCGCTGCAATGTCACCGCTGTAATCGTTCCTCCAACATTGTCCATCGTCAGATAGCCATCCCACGCTTCCACATACTCGAGCGCGCGCGCTTGCAAGAGACCGTCCGGCGTCAGCGCGGCGAGGTACGTTTTCAGTCGTGCTTCGGGCGCCGAGTACGTATCGCGATGCATCGCCTCCACATCTTCGATCGTCAACTTGTCCTTCGCCTTGATCAAATCGAAAATGCGTTGTTGGCGGAACGGCGCGGCGCAATCGTACGACAGCCAGTACTTGTACGTCGCGGGGACGATGCAATTGTTCGCGCTCGCCATGAAATGCGTGGGCGGATTAAAGACCGAGGGCAACTCGTCGAAAGGAATGTAGCGAGTCCATTCGTACTCACCAGTCCAACCTTCCGCCGGAAACATTCCGTTCCCCTTGGCGCGGATGGGGATGTTGCCGGGCAATTGATAACCGATGTTGCCTTCCACATCGGCATAGACAAAATTCTGCGACGGAACGTCCCACAATTTGAGCGCGGCACGAAACTCGTCCCAATTGCGCGCGCGATTGATTTGCAACACCGCCGCGAACAGACGACTGCGTTCGCGCAAGCCCGTCCATTGGAACGCCAGCGGCTCGGTCACGCCGGGTAGAACCGGTGTGATGATTGGACCGTGTCGCGAAATTTTGATCTTGAGTGTTTCGGAGACAACGCCCTTGACCTTGATTGGCTCCTCGACGATTTCAAAATCGAGCCACTTGCCTTGATACTCGTACTGGTTCGGATTCTGGGGATTGATTTTTTCGACGTACAAATCCGCCACGTCCGCGTACGGCGTCGTCACACCCCACGCGATTCGCTCGTTGTGTCCGATGACCACACCCGGCGCCGCGGGAAACGAAAAGCCCACGACGTTGTAGGGACAATCGTCCGTCTTGACGATGCAATGCAAACCGTTGGCGTACCAAATCGAAGGCATCTGAATTCCCAGATGTGGATCGTTCGCGAGAATCGGTTTGCCGGTGGCGGATTTCGCTCCACCAATCACCCAGTTGTTCGAACCGATCCCCGCGTCGTGCATCGCGAGCAATTCATCCACCTTGGCAATGGCGTCCCAATCCGGATTACCCAGCGAGCCGATGCTTGGGATTTGGAAACTTGGGATTTGGGATTTGTACTCGCGCGCTTCGGGCGGCACGACAAACGGACCTTGCGCGGGGTACGGCGGCAAGAGTTCTTTGAGTTTGACTTCCCCAATTTGCTTGAGCATAGTGTGGCGGAACAGATCGGCTTCGTACTGCCCGCTCAACTGATACCCCATCACCTTGCCCCACACGATCGTATCCACCGGCTCCCACGGCGCCGGCGTGTAACCCAGCAAGGTGAATTCGATGGGCAAGTTGTCGCGATGCGTCTCGATGAATGCGTTGACGCCGCGCGCGTACGCTTCCAGTGGACGGCGGTCGGCGGCACTGAGCGCGGCATAATCCGCGCGTGCCGCGCGCGCCAAGCCCATCGTCCGCAAGAACCGATCATAGTCCATCGCCGCGCTGCCCAACACATCGGAGAGCGTGGCGTGACCGATGCGCCGGTTGTACTCCATCTGCCACAGACGATCCTGCGCGTGCACGTACCCTTGCGCGAAAAACAAATCGTCCGCGTGCTGCGCGTAGATGTGTGGCACACCCATCGCATCGCGAACGATTTCTGCTTGGGCAATCAACCCCGGCGCGCGCACTGTTCCGTTGATTTGCGGATGACTCTTGGTGATGAACCAATAGCCGCCGGCGCAACCAACGAACAATACGGCAATCAACACCACCAAGATCATCAGCACAGCGCGTTTGATCCGTTGCATAACTTCCTCCTTGAAGATAAGGTGATTCGGTGATTGGGTGGTTGGACGCTGGGCAATCACCTGCCGATTTTATAGCACAGCGCGGCGCGCGCGTCAAGAGGGATCCAACTCTACCCCAAGCGCGCCTTTAATCGCATCACGCGGCGGTAGGATTGTTCGATGCGCGCGGGCGCGACCTTGCCCTCCTGCACCCACTGTTTGATCAGCGCCGTCACGCGCGCCGCAATCGTCTCATCGTAGATCGAATTGTTGGCGAACGCGAGAATGTCCACGCCCGCCTCCAGCGCGCGCTCGACGGCACTCTCCACGCCATAGTGATCCGCAATCGCCTTCATCTGCAAATCGTCCGAGATGACCACACCATCGAAACCGAGTTGCTCGCGCAGCAACCCGGTGATGATCGGTTTGGAAAGCGTAGCGGGGAAATTCGCATCGAGATGGGCGTTGAAGACGTGCGCGGTCATCACTGCGTCGCACTCACCTGTCGTGATGAGGCGCGCGTACGGCTCCAGCTCCGCGCGCGTCCACGTTGCGGTCACATCCACAAAACCCAAATGCGAATCGTCGCGCGAACTGCCGTGCCCGGGAAAATGTTTGAGCGTCGTCAAGACGCCCGATTGGTGATGCGCCCGAATGACCGCGCGCGCATGCTCGGTGACGATAGCAGGATCCGCCGAGAAACTGCGTTCGATTTTTCCGATGATGGGATTCTCCGGATTGATGTTGAGATCCACCACCGGCGCGAGGTTGAGATTGATGCCCATCTCGGCAAGTGTCCGCGCAGTCGTTTCGGCGCGCGCGCGCGTCACATTCAAATCGTTGCGCGCGCCCAGCGATTCTTGCGATACGCTGGCGGGGAAACCAGTGCGCTCTTTGAGCCGCGCCACGTATCCGCCCTCCTGATCCACTGCAATCAGCAAGCGCGCGGGCGCATACGTCTGTAGCGTGTGGCACAACGCTTTGAGTTGCGCGGGCGATTGGATGTTACGCCCGTACGTTTTGGTTGGCACGTCGTAATCGAACAGCACAACACTACCAATCCGCCGCGCGCGCACATCCTGAACGATGCTGGCGTCTTGGCTCAGCACCGCGCCGCGAAAGCCGACCATCACCATTTGCCCGATCATCTCATCGAGCGTGGGCAAAGGCATTGCGGTGACGGTGGCGCGGCGCGTTGTGGGAACCGGCGTGGTCACCGTTGTCCCCGACGCGCAACCTGCCAGCAGCGCGCTCAGCAGAACGCCCGAGTGTTTCAGAAAATCGCGTCGAGAAAATGTTGTAAGAATCACAAGTCCTCCTTCGACAATCCCCGCGATTGAAATCGCTGCGTGCGAGCCGTTGGCTGGTCGCCTGCCTACGCAGGCGAGGACGCGCGTCCGCGCAGGCGGACTCCCGGCAGCAATGCCCGCCGGAGAC
>Ga0209018_1002301_pt1 | contig 13681 bp, 9 predicted proteins | sample YNPBryBLVA2012_FD_185814 | JGI IMG/M metagenome (GOLD analysis project Ga0209018, IMG submission 185814) | Anoxygenic and chlorotrophic microbial mat microbial communities from Yellowstone National Park, USA - YNP Bryant BLVA 2012 (SPAdes)... ...
GCTCAAGCCGCGGCTCGAGACGTTGCCGACACGCAAGCAGCGGGCCGCGGCCGAAGGCACGCCCGACACCCAGCCCGGCCGGCCCTAACGATCAGAAGCCGCGCGGCGCTGCCGGCACGCACGGCCGAGCGCCCCGAGACTACCGTGCTGGCGAAGTCTCGCGCGGTCGTTGGTAAAGCCCGTTTGCGCTCAACACAGCCAACAGGTAGGCACCGGCGGCCAGCACCAGGACCGTTCCGTAGCCCATATTCATCGCCACCACGAGCGCGGTCGAGGCTCCCAGCACCGACGCGACGCCATTGAGGCCCCATGCCCAGGGAACCAGATGGGGAGCAGACACGCCCAGGCACCGCAGCCCGGTGGGCATCGGAATGCCCATCAGGAACGCTACGACAATCGCGAGGAGCACTGGCACCCAGAGTCCGGCGGGCATGGCCGTCCACGCGACACCGCGCATCAGGAACACTGTTCCTCCCACGAGCAGCGGCGCCAACCATGGCCGCCTTTCGGCGGCCTGTGACGAAGTCAGGCTTCCAAGGCCACTGGTAACCAGTACGCCGCCGATCACCAGTGCACTGGCCCGCACGGCGTCCCCGAGCTGCTGCGTGGCGCGGCTGATCAACGCCATTTCCACCCACATGAAGCCCGCTCCGATACTGGCGAAGTAGACCACCATCGCGAAGACCCGCCGCCGTCCACGCGCCGCTACAGAGCGTTGCCACGTGACAAATACCAGCGGCAGCAGAATCAGCAGCAAGGCCGCCAGGCCGGCCAACACTACAGATGCGTATAAATACAGACGCCCCAATTCTGCGCGCGTCAGCCACAGGTCGCCATATGCCCGACGCAGGGCTGGAATCGATTCCTTCCTGTATAGATCCCAGAAAAACGGGTTGTCGTCACGCACGGGCCGAACATTGAACAGCCAGGATGTATAGAATCTCTCGCGACGTTCCGAAAAAATCTCGCAGGCCGCGTAGTGCAGCCAGTCGACGCCCGTGCCCGGCGGACCTGCGAGCTGATCCGGCTGATTGACCTCTTCCGGCGGAAGACCCTCGTACCAGACGGGCGTCAAATTGAAGTCAATAATTGCCGTACGCAAGTCCGCACGCCGCTCGGTAGTCAAAGGGCGTCGCAGCGCGAGTGTACAGACGCCCAAGTAATCGCGTACCTGAACGATGTGGCGTGCAGGATCCTCAACTCCCAGCGAGTGCAGCGCCTCGGCCAGCGTGGCCAGCAAGCGAACGTTTTCGCGCGGCGGCTCTTCCACGCCGCGAGTGATAGCCACCAAGCCCTCATCGCTCAGAGCACGCAGGCAGGCGGAGAAGCCTTCGACTGTAGGCAAATGGTCCTCGGTCAACCCACGCAGCCCGGCGCTGCCGGCCCGCAGTTCCTCCATAGCAACGATTTGAATCAGATCGAACGCCCCCGGGCCGGTCGCGTTGAGGAACTCCCGCGGCGTCTGGCGTCGAATGACTACAGATTCCGCGTCGTACACCGCCGGCGTGACTTGTCGCACGAGGTCCAAAACCGCGGCATTGGGCTGCACGACCGTGATTTGCCGCGCGTTTCGCCGGCGTGCCAGCCAGACGTTTGTGCCGCCGGTCTCACCCAGCAACAGGACTCGGGGGCGGTGTGGCACCAACCGGTACGGCAAAGCCATCAACGTCTGGTCCATGACCTCCGCCTGGGCAGGCGAGTCGATGCGCAAAACCGAGCCGGCGGCATCCCCGTTGACGACCAGGCTGTACATGGGGGGCGGTGCCGTGGCGAGCGACAAAAAGGGCAGATCGTGAAAGAGGTCGCTTTCGTACAGCTCGACATACCCGTGCGGGTCAGCCTGCCGCGCGACCCGACGCGCCGCTCCCTGTCGCTCAAGCTGCTGGAGGCGGGCGGCGTACTTGTGCTCCTCGTAGGCGGCTTTCAGCGGCCAGCGCGTCTCCGTGATGGCAATGAGGATGACCAGCACGGCCAGCAACCCGCCGTGGGTGGGCGATCGCCGGCCGCGTTCGCGGCTTTCTCTGACCAGGCAGAACATCAGGCTGGCGGCGGCCGCGCAAGACAGGGCCGGCCAGAAGCCATAGTCGATCGGCCACCGCGCCGCCGGCAACATCGCCACCAGCGCTCCGGCTGCGCTGCCGGCGAGGTTGGCGGCGTAGACTTGACCGATCCGGGGTCCGGCGGACATCAGGGCGGCCCCCAAAGACGCGGCCCCGACCAGAAACGGCACCATGGTGACCAGCCAGTACAACGACCACCAGCCGACCTGCGCCCACAGGTCGTGTGGGATGAACCGGCCGGCGACCGGTAGCAGAGCCGTCAGGCGCGGCATGACCGCCAGCGACACCAGCAAAGCCAGAGCCAGCTCGCGCAACAGGGCGTGTGGTCGTGCACGAACAAGGCGTTCGCCCAAAGCCAGAAGCGTGCCGCTGGCCCCGAAGCCCAGCAGGGCAACGCTGATCGCCAGGTAGCTCATATGGTGCCAGTGCTCGACGAGCACGCGGCGCATCAGCGCAATCTCGTAGCTGAGCAATGCGGCGCTGACCAGCCCCACGCCGACGGTCACCCACCCGCCCGCAGGCGCCCCCTCAGCTCGTGTCGCGCACGACATCATGGCGACCGGATCTTGCCGGTCATCGGCACAAACGCCACCGGCAACACGTCACGACTTCGCCGAGTGCCGTCCGGCTGTTTGGTCAGCAGCACCAGCCGCTGGGTTTCGTACGCCCCGCCGATGGGGATGACCATGCGCCCGCCCGGACGGAGCTGCTCCCACAGCGGCGGCGGGACGTGTCCGGCGGCACAGGTGACGATGATCGCATCGAACGGCCCGAACTCCGGCCAGCCGTCGTAGCCGTCGCCCAGTCGCGTCCGCACGGTCACGTAGCCCAGTCGTTCGAGTCGCCGGGCGGCCTGGCGGTAGAGCGGTTCGATGACCTCGATCGTGCAGACGTAAGGCGTGAGTTCGGCCAGTACGGCGGCCTGGTAGCCGGAACCGGTTCCGATCTCCAGCACCCGGTCGCCCGGCCGAAGGGCCAGCAGTTCCGTCATCAGGCCGACGATGTAGGGTTGCGAAATCGTCTGTCCGTGCCCGATAGGCAGCGGACTGTCGTGGTACGCGTACTTGGACCGCTCGGCGGGCACAAACTCATGTCGCGGCACAGCGCGCAGCGCAGCCAACACATCCTCGTTTCGAACCGCCGGCGAATACGGCCCGCCGCGCGCGATCTGCGTTTCCACCATCGCATCGCGTTCGTGCTGACGGTCGGGCGTTCGCGGATGCGGCCAACGCAGGCGTCCGTCAGCGTCGTGCATGACGCCCGGCCACTCTGGGGCCGTCGTCGCGCTGGGCGCGGAGGCGGGCTGCGTGCCGACGTCCGGGGACCCATCAATGGCGGCGGACATCGGCACCGGTCTTTTGGGCGTCAGGGCCAAGGCCAGCGCTATGAAGACGGCCGCAGCCAGCCCCATCCTGAGAACGGCCCCGGCCGTCCGGCGTGCTGGCGTACCGCTGGCCGGGTCGGCGGCTGCTGTTCGAAAACCTTCTGGCGTCCTTGGACCGCCGGACATGGTCGTCCAAACCTCGCGTGCGAGGATCAGGCCGCTCGTATTGTACCGGCAGGCGTACCCACCCGCGCCAGCGCCGTTCAACTCGTTGTGCCACGCATGCCAGGCTTCGCGGTGCGGGCGCGCTCCCGGCGCGAGAGCAAACCGCAAGAAGTGGAAAAAGGACTTTGCATATGGGTAAGGTGTAACCTAGGGCGAAGCTAGCGGGCCATCGCGGGCACGGGGCAGAGATCCGCATTTCTCGGTCGACATCCGACGTGCCGCTTCACCGGAGGAGGCTGGTCAATGATGACGTGTTCGGCGCGAACGTCGGCGAGCCCCCTGAGTCCGTTCACGGCGCGTTTCCTGGACGCGCCGGGTACTCAAAGGGTGCAGCGACCGGCTGTGCGACGCTCCGTTCCAGGGCCCACAGCCAAACTTCCTCGGCTGCGCGCCGGCGAAGCAACTTGTCACCTTTGCGCTGAAGAACCGTCCGGCCGTCCCAAGTCGTGACGTACCCATCGGGCGCGGGCAGGAAGTATAGACGCTGCACCAGCAGGTCCGGGTAGTGGAAGAACATGATGCCATTGATATCCCAGGGATATGCAAAGACGGTCAGACTTTTGTGGCAAAGCGGTCCCGTGACCAGGATAACCGAGTCAGCAGCGGCGGCCCGGAGGTGCGAGACCGGCGCGGTGGCGACCGTGCGTCGTTGAATGCCCCAGACCTCGGCCCACTCGCGTAGCCGAGCGTGCGTCGCCAACGTCATCAGGACGCCCAGAATCATCGAGCATGCGATGGCGATTATGCAGACAGGGGGTCGGCGACGGATGGCAGCCGCGAGGGCAATGGCCGACGCGGTACTCATCCACACACTTGGGCTGAGCAAGGTGCGCGCTTCATGCCCGGTCCACTTGTAGCTGTAACCCGCCAGAGCCGGTATCAGCAAGCCGATGAACCCGCCGCAGGCCGCCAGCGCGAGCAGACCCAGTTGCCGCAATGCCCTTCGGCGGTCTTCGACCGCGAACGATTGTGACAAGATGGCACCGGCGCAGGTGACACCGAGAACGAGCGCGACCAGCTCCGGAAGGGGTGAAAGCTCGGGGGCGCTGTAGCGGAATGCGCGCGGTAGCATCCGTACGGAGTGCAACAGCTTCTCGCCCCACTGCGTATGGAATGATTTGGTGGCAGCCACCGAAAAGATCAGCGGCGACAGGCGGTTCCACACAATCGCTGCGGCCTGGGCAACCACGCAAGCGGCGAAAGGCAGCGCCAAGCGCCGCAGGCCAACCCTGCGGGCGACGCCGCACACGGCCCCCATCAGCAAAAGCACGAAAAGCTGGCCGTAGAAAGCCTCATACGTCAGCATGCCGGCGAGCAGCGCCAGCGAGGGAAAGAGCCATGGTGCCTTTCCGCGCTGCCAACCGTCGAAAAAAAGCCGGCCGGCCAGCACGAAAAGGATCACAGCGCAAAGGGTCGGCCCCATCGAGGGCCAGGCGGTAGCACCCAGCATCCACGGAAAGACTGTCCAGAAGGCGGCCGCGATGGCCGCCGCCAGAGAGGACTCTGACCCGGACAAACGCAACAACGCTCGCAGGAATCCGTACACGGCAAGGGCGGCAGCCAGCGCGAGCACCGCGATAGCGCTGTGCCAGAGAGCCGGCGAATGACCGCAGAGCGATGAGAAAACGAATGTGACCAGTCCATGCACCGGTCGATTGGCGTAAATCTCCATCAACAGGCCGAGGCGACGGGCAGAAAATGCGGCGTTGTCCGCGGCGGGGCAAAGCAGGACACTCCAGTCATCGCTGTAGAAACCCAGCATGCCCGGCCGGGTGGCATACGCCGCAATCCACGCCGCCACGATCACGGACCAAGGCGGAATGCATCGCAAGCTGTTTCGGACTGGGCTCATCTTGTTCGACGTCCTTGCGGGCCAGCGCCGCCGGGGACGTGCCGGCTGAAACTGAGGTAGCGGAAGCGGGCATCGCGGTGGCTGATCTCACGAATGAGCGGTAAGGAGCCGTCGTGACTGGCGTCATCCACGAGGCACACGCGGGCCGGGATGTCGAGCCGATCCAACACATCCGCGAGGCGCTGGGGAAGCAGCGGCAGCACCTGGTCCTCATGGAGAATTGGCACGATGACGCCGAGCACGGGGGGCCCATGGCCGTACGCTGGTCGCACCCAGCGCGTGGGACCCGTTGTCCGCCCGAGAAGTTTATCGGGCGCGCACAGGGCGTAAGGGCGGCGATCGCGGCCGCCGCGCAAAAAACGCCGGCGGCAACGACGCTACGACAACCGCCCGTGAATCCGGTGGCCCGCGGGTGGGGCCCGCGGTGGCGACGGCGCCCGCGCCGGCATTCCGCCGGTAGGGCACTGGCTGCCCGCGTACACCACGTTGAAACAACAACCGTCGCATCCGAGCCGCGGCCGTGGTAGACTGTATGGTTCGCCGCGGGGTGCGCGTGCGGCCGCGGGGTTGTCGGTCGAGTAAGCCCCGCGCCGCCGGGCTCTTCCTCAGGCGGCGTGGCGGAGGCGGAGCGTGGAGCCCAAAGTCATCCGCGTCATCGGAGCCCGCCAGCACAACCTCCAGAACATCAGTGTCGACATTCCGCGTGACCGCTTCGTCGTCATCACCGGTCTGAGCGGCTCCGGCAAGAGCAGCCTCGCGTTCGACACGATCTACGCCGAAGGTCAGCGCAAGTATGTCGAATCGTTGAGCGTACATGCGCGGCACTTTTTGGAGCAGCTCGCCAAGCCCGAGGTCGAGCGGATCGAAGGGCTGCCGCCCACGCTGGCCATCGAGCAGCGCGCGGCCGCCGCCAATCCCCGCTCAACCGTGGCCACGACGACCGAAATCTACGACTTTCTGCGGGTGCTGTTCGCCCGCGTCGGTACGCCGCACTGCCCGCGCTGTGGACAGCGCATTTACCGTCGCACGGTGGACCAGATCGTTGACATCATCCTGAGCTACCCGGCGCAGACGCCGGTGATGATTCTGTCGCCACTGGCTCGCGGGCAGACGCGGGAACTGCAACCGATCCTGCGCCGCATCCAGCGGGAGGGGTTTGTGCGGGCCCGGGTCAACGGGCGGCTGGGCGACGTGCGCGATCTGGCCGCCTTGGGGGTTGAGCCCGGCCAGGGCCCGCTGAACGTCGACGTGGTCGTCGATCGCCTGACGGTACGCCCCGAGATGCGCGGACGGCTGGCCGACGCGGTCGAGTTGTCTCTGTCGCTGGGCGACGGCCTCGTCATCGTGAGCCGGGCCGACGGCCGTCGGCCCGCGGCGGCGGCCGGCGACGCGCCCGACCCGTCCGAAACCTGGGTGGACGAAGTGTTCAGCGAACGCCATGCTTGCACAACCTGTGGCGTCACGCTACCCGAGCTTGCGCCACGCGTGTTCAGCTTCAATTCGCCTTACGGTGCGTGCGAATGTTGCGACGGACTGGGAACGACGCTGCGGTTCGACCCGCAACTCATCGTCCCCGACGAGAGCGTTCCGCTCAGCGCCGGCGCGTTGGCCCCGTGGAGCGCCGGCCGCAACCGTCTGAAAGCCACGCATGCCCGGCTGCTGCGGACGCTGTGCGGCGCACTGGGCGTCCGACCGGAAACGCCGTTCGGGCAATTGCCCGCCGATCTGAAGCGCATCATCCTGTACGGCACGACGGCGGCCGACACCGAAAAGTACGCGATCAGTTTCGAAGGGGTGATTCCGAATCTGGAGCGGCGGTACCGGGCCGCGGGCAACGAGCGCGGGCGCAGTCGTCTGACGCACTACCAGACGGAGCAGGTTTGTCCCGAGTGTCGCGGCGCGCGGCTCAAGCCGACGTCGCTGGCAGTCCGGATCGCGGACCGCAACATTTACGAATTCACGCAACTGTCCATCACCGCGGCAACGCGCCTGTTCGACGAACTGGCCTTCACGGGCGAAGCCGCCGCCATCGCGGAGCCCATCCTGCGCGAAATCCGTCAGCGCTTGCACTTCATGGACAACGTGGGGCTGGGGTACCTGACGCTGGACCGCACCAGCGCCACGCTTTCGGGCGGCGAAGCCCAGCGGATCCGCCTGGCCACGCAGCTCGGCAGCGGGCTCGTCGGCGTGTGCTACGTTCTGGATGAGCCCACCATCGGATTGCACCAGCGCGACAACGCCCGCCTGCTGGCGTCGCTGCGCCGACTCGTGGACATCGGCAACACCGCCATCGTCGTCGAGCACGATGAAGACGTCATCCGTGCGGCCGACTTCCTGATCGACATGGGACCGGGGGCGGGGCTGCACGGCGGTAAGATCATCGCGGCCGGTCCGCCGGACGAAGTGCTGGCACACCCCAATTCCCTGACGGGCAAGTACCTTCGCGGGGAATACGGCATCCCGCTGCCCGAGCGGCGGCGCCAGCCGCGGCGGTCCGACTTTCTGGAGGTCATCGGCGCCCGCGCGAACAACCTCAAGAACATCGACGTCCGGTTTCCGCTAGGCGTGCTGTGTGCGGTGACCGGCGTCAGCGGCAGCGGAAAGAGTACACTGGTTTCGCAGATTTTGCTGCCGGCGCTGCGCCGGCGGCTGTATCGGTCGAAGGAACAGCCCGGCGCGCACGAGCGTCTGGTCGGGGCGCACAAGATCGACCGCGTGATCGAGATCGATCAGACCCCGATCGGACGGACGCCACGGAGCAATCCCGCCACGTACACGGGGGTGTTCGACGAGATCCGTCGGCTGTATGCCCGGACGAAGGAAGCGCGGATTCGCGGGTACAATGCCAGCCGGTTCAGTTTCAACGCCAAAGGGGGGCGTTGCGAGGCCTGCCAGGGACAGGGCACACGCCGGATCGAAATGCACTTTCTGCCGGACGTGTTCGTGCAGTGCCAGGAATGCCGCGGGACGCGCTACAACCGGGAGACGCTGGAGATCCGCTATCGGGGCAAGTCGATCGCGGACGTGCTTGAAATGCGGGTTGAGGAAGCCCTGCGGTTCTTCGATAGTTTTCCGAAGATCAAACACGGGCTCCAAGCCCTGTCCGATGTGGGTCTGGGGTACATCCGGCTGGGGCAGCCCTCGAACACCCTGTCCGGGGGCGAAGCACAACGCGTCAAGCTGGCCGGGGAGCTGGCCAAAGGCGCCCTCTACCCGGTCGCGCCCGGCAGTCCGCCCAGCGCCTCAGCCGCCCAACGGGCCAAGCTGGAGAATCACACGCTCTACGTGCTCGACGAACCGACGACCGGTCTGCATTTCGCGGATATCCAGACGCTGCTGGCCGTGCTGAACCGGCTGGTCGACATGGGCAACACGGTGCTCGTGATCGAGCACAACCTCGAAGTCGTGAAGACCTCCGACTGGGTCATCGACCTGGGCCCGGAGGGCGGTGATGCCGGGGGGCGCGTGGTCGCCGAGGGGCCGCCGGAGGTAATCGCCGCCTCCGCGGGCAGCTTCACCGGGCAATACCTGCGTGCCAAGCTGCCGGAGGCAGCCACCTCTGCGGCCCTCGCGCCGAACGGGGCCGCGGGGCGCGCGGGCTGAGCGCAATCCGCGCGCGCCCGCGCCACGTGTTATCTGAACCCCACTGGGAGCGCGGTACGTATCCGCACCCCGCAGGCAAGTGCGGGGCGCCTTCGACCCGGCACCCCAGTGCAACCGCCGCGGGAGTTGGACCCGACCGTGGTCGGCTGCTCGCCCGCACACCCCCGACTCGCGTCGGGGGTTCGGATGACGGGACGTCGGAACGCCGCACGCCAACGCGGGGCACAGGTCCGCCCGAGCCGCGCGCAAGTGCGGGGCGCTGGCACCACGCCCGTCGGGGGGGCCGTCACTGGACGCTAGGGGAGAACCGTGACCGTGGACTTGCCCGGGAGCATGAGCTTGTAGAGGAAGGCGACGTCTTCGTTGTGCATGCGGATGCAGCCCAGCGAGACCGCCTTTCCGATCGACTCCGGCTCGATGGTCCCGTGGATCCCGTATCCCTCGCGACCCCGGGCTTCGCCGTCGATGCCCTCCAGGCCGATCCAGTGTTCGCCGAGGGGGTTGTTCGGATCGTCGGCCGCGATGATCCGTTTGTCCGCGGCGGACGGCGAAGGATAGTAGGTCGGATTTTCCAACCGCTCCTTGACCCGCCAGACACCCTCGGGCGTGCCGTTCTCAGCCCCCAGGCCGACCCGGTAGCTGCGGACAAACACGTCGCCGAGATAGACGTCCAGGCGGAACTTCGACTTGTAGATCCGCGCGTGGAATGGGCCGCGCAGCACTTTGATCTTCTGATCCGCCCGCAGTGCCCGGGGGTTGGAAATGCGGTTCACCACCATGAGCGCCTCAGCGGGGACATCAAACTTGCGGCCGATGTGAATCAGCACGTCGCCCGGCTGAACCGTGTACGAAGCGACCAGAGGATCGTTCGGATCGACGCGCGGGCTGAAGACAGTCTCGTCTGCGATCCGCGCCAGCAGCGCCCGAACTTCTCCCTCTTCGGCCTCGCTCAAACGACCCTTCAACAGGGTGTTCAGCCGCTGGCGTGCTTCCAGAAGCTTTCCGGCGGCGTGAAGACGCCGGGCGTCCTCGATGGCGGCATTGCCCGTGCGCGTGTCGCTGGTGGCCCGACTGGCGGTGGGGTCCGTAGGCGTGTTCAGCGGGCCGCCTGTGGACGGCGCGCTGGTCGGCTGCGAAGCCGGCCGCGTTGCAAGCAGCGGCGCCGGCTGCGACGTGTCGGGTCGCGCCGTCGGCTGCGTGGGGAGCGGCCGCAGCGCGGGCTGAGTGCCGGCCGGCCGCGTCGCCGGTGCCGGCGCGGGCGCCGCCGGAGGCGTTTGTTCGTCGCTTGCCAGACGGTACGACTCCGGCCGCGGCGACGGCTTGGCCGGCGTGTGCGCCAGCTCGGGAGTCCTCAAGACGGCCGCTTCGTTCGCGCGCGGCGGCACCGCGCGGGATCGCAGCGAATACCAGTACCAGCCGCCGCCGCCCACGGCTGCGACGAACGCGACTACGACCACGCCGACCGCTAGGCGCCGCCCCCGCGACGCTCGATTGCCGCGCGAGTACCGCACGCTGCCACCTCCTGAATCTGTGCCGCGATTGCCGTCCTGAAAGGCGCCAGCATATCTGGTTTTTGCCCGCGCTACCACCGCACCCGGCAGCGCAGCGGCGCTACCCGCGGCCATTCACACGACGATCACGATCTTCCCGAAGTGCTGGCCAGACTGCATGCATTGAAACGCCTGCGGAAGCTCATCGAAGCGGAAGGTATGGCTGATGACGGGCTCAAGCGGATGCTCGCCGAGGAAATGGCAGAGCGCCTCGAAGGCTTTACGCGAATCCACCATGATGCCCGCGATCCGCAGCCGCTTCATCAGGATCAGCCCCGTCGTAATCGTCCCCTGACGGCCGGTGAGCGCTCCCAGCAGGGCAATGATGCCTGCGGCGCGCGTCGCCTTCATGGAGCGATCCAGCGTACCGGGTCCGCCGGTCTCGACGGTGAGGTCCACGCCGACGCCGCCGGTCAATTCGAGCACAGCCTGGTCCCACGCGGGGTTCGTCCGGTAGTTGATCCCGTGGTCCGCCCCAAGCTGCCTGGCGCGCGCGAGCTTGTCGTCGCGGCTGCTGGTGATAATCACGCGTGCCCCCATGAGCTTGGCCAGTTGCAGGGCAAAGATAGAAACCCCGCCGGTACCAAGCGTGAGCACGGTCTGACCCGGTTGGACGCTTCCGACCGTCACCAGGGCGCTCCACGCGGTCAGCGCCGCAATGGGAAGCGTAGCCGCTTGCGCGAAGTCGTACCCGGCAGGGATTGGCAGCACCGCGTCGGCCGGCAGAACGACCTGCTCAGCCGCCACCCCGGGGCCCGGCGTGCCCAACGTGGTTGCGAGATATTCCTGACGGAACGGACCGTCGAGCCAACCCGCCACGAAGTGAGACATGACCCGGTCGCCGACCCGGACCCGCGAGACCTCAGGACCGACAGCCGAAACGATCCCCGCTCCGTCGCTCACAGGCGTCGCGGGCAACGTCAACTTGGGGTTGTAGGCGCCGGTGATGACCAGCAGGTCGCGGTAGTTGAGGCTCAGCGCCTTGACGTCCAGGACTATCTGGCCCGGACCGGGCCGCGGGGTGTCCTTTTCCACGACCTTCAGATGCTCCAAACCGAACGCATCGAATTCCCAAACACGCATTTCGAAATCTCCAGACAGGCAAATGCCCGACGAACAGGCCTCATGATGCAGGAGTGTAGCGGCGGACAGCGGAAGCGGAACGGCCCTTGCCGCAGGAAACCCGGCTAGCCCGAACCGGGCGACGATGAGCGGCGTACAATCAACAGGGACCCTGTGTTCGTGCCGGATACGCACGCGCGCCGCTCTTATCGCTCTTATCACGGCGCGAGTTTTGTCCGATCAGATATGCAGATGACAGCCCACGCAACGCGCTGTCAGTGAATGCGATGGAGGTTTCCGAATGCCACCCACAACGCCCCGTACGGCCCGGCCCAAAACGCGCACGGTGCCGTCCAATCTCGTGCCCTTAGCGGAAGGACCAACCGAAGAGCAGATCCGCATGCGCGCGTACGAGATTTACCTCGCTCGCAACGGGGCGCCGGGAAGTCCGGAAGCCGACTGGCGGCAGGCGGAAGAGGAACTCCGCGGGCGCATGGCCCTGCTGGGACGACCCTGATTGACGCGCACCGGTCGGCTGCGTCCTTTGAGACAACCCCGGCTTGAGGCAAACCCCCAGGTTGCGCCGGTGGCCCGTCCGGTCCCTATTGCGCGGCCTCGGCAGCGGAGGGCGAATCGGTGCGCATCCGGTAGCCATGCTCGGGGCCCGGGTAGCGGCCGCTGACGATGTCCTCCACGTAGCGGCGCATGGCGTCACGGCAAATGGCGCCCACCTGCGCCAGCACGGGGACGAAGCGCGGCGGACGCGTGGTGCCGAATCCCAGCATGTCGTGCGTAACCACGACATGCCCGTCACAGGCGGGTCCGGCCCCGCAACCGATCACGGGGACGTCAACCGCGCTGACGACGGCTTGGGACGCCTCTTTGGGGACAGCTTCCAGAAGCAGCATCGCAGCCCCGGCTGCGACCATGTTCCGGGCGTCTTTCACCAGTGCCGCGATCGAAGCCGCATCGCGTGCTTGGGCGCGGTACCCGTCCGGAGACGTGATCTGCTGTGGACGCAGGCCGAGGTGTGCGATGGTCTCAAAACCCGCCTTCGACAGCGCGCTGACCAAGGCGACGTCTTCGGGACCGGTTTCGAGCTTAACTGCGTCGCAGCCGGCGTGCTCGCAGAACCGACGTGCAGCCGCAACCACAGAGTCCGCGCCTCCCGCGATCGCTTCGTAAGGCAAGTCCCCAACGAGATATACACCTGGAGCTCCCCGTCGCACCGCCTCCGCTAAGACGATCATCAGGTCGAGCGGCACGGTGCGCGTGTTGGGATGTCCCAGCAGGACCGTTCCCATGGAGTCTCCGACCAGCAGCGAATGGACCCCCGCCTCTGCGGCGATGGCCGCGGTCGGATAATCGTACGCCGTCAACATCGCGAACTTGCGACCCTCGGCCTTCAGTTGGCGGAAGTAGGCCAGATCGTAGCGACGTGGACGGGACGCGGGTGGATTACCGTTTTTGGTTTCCAGGTGTTTTCTCCGGAACACACTTTCGCGGGCGGCGGCAATCCACCGTGGCAGTCGAATCCGACACGCCCGGGTGCCAGCCCCGCAGCGGACCAGTGTGCATGAGTATCAGACCTGACGCGTGGCGCCAACTACCGAGTATCATCGCGGGTTCACGGAGCCGCGGCACGCAAGTCCGTTGAAACGCAGGTCCTTACAGGTATTTCCGGTGCCGGTCGTTTTTTCCCGCGCCGCGCCCGAACGATTTGCATCCTTGATCTTGAGAAGTCGCCGTCCGGGAGTGTACCGGGGCAGCGCGCAAGCCGCCCCGCAGGCAGATCGCGCGTGGATTGATTCACCGTTGGCGAGGACAGGGATGCGCGCCGAGCCCGTGGACATCTGTGTCATCGAGGACGACCCCGCACAGCGGGCGCTGCTGATGCGGCGTATGCTGGACAACCAGCATACGGTGGTCGAGGCCGAAGACGGACTCGGGGGACTGGAACAGATTCGACGTCACCATCCGCGGGTAGTGCTGTGCGATCTGCTGT
>Ga0209018_1002302_pt1 | contig 13680 bp, 11 predicted proteins | sample YNPBryBLVA2012_FD_185814 | JGI IMG/M metagenome (GOLD analysis project Ga0209018, IMG submission 185814) | Anoxygenic and chlorotrophic microbial mat microbial communities from Yellowstone National Park, USA - YNP Bryant BLVA 2012 (SPAdes)... ...
GCGGTCACATCCCACGAGTTCCCGTAGGCGTCCTGCGCCGTGAGCGTGTAGGTGATCGTCCCCCCCGCCGTCCGCGTCGCCGGGTCGGGTGTGAGGATGACCCCCGCCGCCGCCGCATGCGTCACCGTCAGCCCCGCCGTGTCGCTGTGCCCGGCGTAACTGCCCGTCACCGTCCACGTCCCGGCGTACCGCGTCGTGTACACGTTCCCCGCCCAGGTGCCCCCCGCCGCGGGCGTGATCGTGTACGTGCCGGAGGCGGTCACATCCCACGAGTTCCCGTAGGCGTCCTGCGCCGTGAGCGTGTAGGTGATCGTCTGCCCCGCTGTCCGCGTCGCCCCGTCTGGTGTCAGGGTGACGGCAACCGGATCGCCGTGGGCACGGACGGCCGTGGCCTCGGTGACCGTAAAGGGCGTGGTCTGCAGGCTGTCCATGCTCACCACGTTGCTGAGCAGCGTCCCCTCGCCCAGTCCGTTCTGCACCGTCACACGGACGACGATCTGGCCGCCCGTGTCGGGAGCCAGGGCTCCCAGCGTCCAGGTGCGCGTGCGCCCTGTGCCGCCGGCCGGCGGCGAGGCGGAGAGAAACACCACGCGGCTGTCGAGCAGGTCGGTGATGACCACGCCCGTCGCGTTGGCATCGCCAGTGTTGGTATAGGCGATGGTATAGGTCAGCGTAGCCCCGGCGACAACCGGGTCAGGGCTGTCGCGCTGCGCCAGCGCCAGCACAGGGGCGGCCACGGTGGTCGTGACCGAGGCGGACTCGGCCTCCACCCCGTCGCCGCCGATGCGGGCGGTGTTGGTGAGCACAGCGCCGTTGGTGAGAGGGGAGGTGACGTCAACAGTGAGCACGATCTGTCCGGACACAGAAGGGGAGAGCGTGCCGATGCTCCAGAAGGGAGCGTCGGGCAATCCACCTGTTGGCGTAGGGGAGGCGGTCACGTAGATGAGCGCCGGGTCGAGCGTGTCGGTGACCACCACTCCTGTCAGGGTCGTGGTGCTGTTATTGCGGTAGGTGAGCGTATAGACCAGCCGCGCGCCAGGCTCGACCGGGTCACGGCTCTCGACCTTCGCGATGGTCAGTTCTCCTGACTGCAGCGCCGGCCGGGCGCGCGCCTCTGGAGAGAGCAAGAGCAGCGCGCCAAGCAGGCAGACCCCTGCGGCCAGAAGCGGGACCAAGACACGGATCAGCGCTCTTTTCATCGTTCATTCACCCTTCAGGAGTGGGCCTGGGGGTGGAGGTAGGTGGGGGCAAGGGGGTGTCGGTGGGAGGCGGAGGAGGCTTGGGGGTGGGGGTGGGAGGAGGCGGTTGGGTGGGTGAGGGAGGCGGTGGAGGAGGCGGGGGTGGTGGCGGGGGCGGTGGAGCCGGCGTGTCGGTGGGTGGAGGAGGGGTAGGCGTCGCCGTCACCCGGCTGGAAGTTGGCCTGGGCGAGGGGGTCGGCGTGGGCGAGGGCGTGGATGTGGGCGTCGCGGTGGGCGACGCACCCTCGGAGGCCGATGGCGTGGCCGTCGGTGTGGGCGACGGCGTGGGATAGAGGGCACAGAACTCCTCGACCGCTACCGGCTCGCCGGGAAGCCCCTCAACCTCCTGGCAGGCCAGCAATGTCAGCACCTGAGATCCCAAAACACAGGTCGCCGCACCCTCCTCGACGGCCAGGTGCGTCCTGTCGCCATGCACCCCGGCCCGCAGGCGCGTGGGGGTTGTCGCCACCGTCACCGGACAAAGGGGAGTCACAATCTCGAAGGATGGAGTCTGCGCCGCCAACTCCAGTTCGCCCTCCTGCAGGCTGATCCGCAGCAGCGGGAGGGTACGCGCGTTCTCCATCTCCACGGTCGTCGCGGGGGATAGGGTGAGCGTGCTGCCGTCACCCAGGCGGAAGCGGGCGCCCTGCCCGGCGCCACTGGTGATCGGCGACTGCTCCTCGACAATGACCTCCACACCTCGCTCCATAACCACCTGGTCCGCCTGCCCCGGTGGCTGCCATTGTGCTGTGCCGTCCTCCAGTTGTAGCCGCAGATAGAGCGGCGCCCAGCGTTCCGTGGAGGGGGAAGAGGGTTGACAGGCTGAGGTCAACAGAAGCGACAGGAGCAATACCAGACTGGCCCATCCTCCCCTACCCGACCGCATCCGCGACGGCATTGACGACCACCTCACCCTTTCTGTCCCTGACGAAGCGGGCCAGCCGTGCCACAGAGTCGAAGTTCTCCGGCACGATCTCCTCGTCCGCCACCGTGATGCCAAAGGTCTCTTCCACAAAAGCCACCAGTTCCAGCACCCCGGTGGAGTCCACGATCCCCTCTTCGAGAAAAGAGGCCTCGTCACTCAGATGCTCTCCGTCTGCGCTGAACAGGAAGTTCTCCATGATGAAATGACGGATCAAGGCTTCTATCGTCATCTGCTGCTCCCTTTTGTTGTTCTCACGTGACTGCTCAGCCCCGAGGCTTCCCTTTCGACCACCGATCACTGACGACAGACCACGTGCAAAGTCACCTGCGGCGACGCCGGTCAACCCGCGCCGACGGGGCGACGCGCCGCTCCGTCCGCACAGACCCGGCGGGAGTGCGGACCCGGACGACAGGCAGTTAGCCGCAGTTACCATTTTATGGGCGGGCGGTCTGCTTGCAGTGATGAGATTCTTAGAAAAGGGCTAGAGGAGAGGCGGGGGGGAAGGGGAGGCAGGGCACCTCTAGGCGGTTTTCAAGGAGTTTGTTACCGTGCTTTGACGACTCCTCTCTACAATCAAAGCAGGCAACCGCCTGGCCGCCTGCTGGTGCATTGAGACGGTCCACTCAGTGGCTCGGGCAGTTGGCCGATCCTGACATCATTATGGCGACAGAAATCGGACAGCATCAGACACAGCAGATCGCGAGGGCAACCCGCGCGGTGGACCTGCCGCGCGGCGTGCGGCTGGGGCAGCGGCTACCCGCTTTCCTGGCGGTCGTGCCGTTGCCCTTCCTGGATGCGGCGGCCGTGGGGGCCAGCATGGCCGCCGCCTATCTGCTCCGCTTCCGCCTGATGGCCTATCTGGCGCCGCTATCCACAGGCTTCTACCTCCACCTTGTCGCCGTAGCCATCCCGCTGTGGCTGTTCATCTTCGTCCTATACCGGCTCTATCATCCGGACTATCTGTGGGGCGGGTTGCAGGAATATGCCAGCATCGTGCACGCCTGCACGGGCGGCATCGTGGGACTGGTCATCTACAGTTTCTTGAATCGCCAGATCGAACAGGAAATATCGCGCGGCTGGCTGGCGTTCGTCTGGGTGTTCTCCATCATCAGCGTCACCGGGACCCGGTTCCTGTATCGGCGGCTGATCTACGGGCTGCGGCAGCGAGGGATGTTCGTCCGTCGGGCGCTGATCGTGGGGGCGAACGAAGAGGGACAGATCGTGGCCGCCCAGTTGCGCGGCGCGGCCACCGCTGGAGTGATGGTGGCCGGCTTCGTTGATCCCGTGGTGCCCGCCGGGACGCAGGTGGAGGGGCTGACGGTGCTGGGGGGGCCGGAACGGCTGGAGCACTGGGTGAAGCAAACAGGGGCGGAAGTGCTCATCGTTGTCCCCACCGCCCTGCGGCGAGAAGCGCTGCTGGACCTCTACCGCGATTGGGGCACCAACCGGCGGGTGCACCTGCATCTCTCCTCCGGCCTCTACGAACTGCTCACCACCGGCGCCCAGGTACACGAGGTGGGGTTCGTCCCGCTGATCCGCCTCAACCGCACCCGCATCACCGGCATGGATGCGCTGATGAAAGCGGCGCTGGACCTGGTCGGCGCGTCGTTGGGGGTGGTCTTACTGACCCCGCTCTTCCTGCTGATCGCCCTGCTCATCCGATTGGACTCGCCGGGGCCGGTCATCCACCGCCGCCGAGTCGTGGGCCTGCATGGCCGTCCCTTCGACGCCTTCAAGTTCCGCACCATGATTGCCGACGCCGACGCCTACCTGGAGGCACACCCCGAACTCAAGGAAGAATGGGAACGCACCGGAAAGATCCGCGACGATCCGCGCATCACGCGCATCGGGCGGTTCCTGCGCCGCACCAGCCTGGACGAACTGCCGCAACTGTTCAACGTCCTCTTGGGCCAGATGAGCCTGGTGGGGCCACGGATGATCACCCCGGGCGAACTGGAACACTTTGGCCGCTGGCAACACAACCTGCTGATGGTCAAGCCGGGGATGACCGGGCTGTGGCAGGTCAGCGGCCGCGCTGAGCTATCCTATGAAGAGCGGGTGCGGCTGGACATGCACTACATCCGCAACTACACCATCTGGCTGGACCTGAAAGTGCTGCTGAACACCTTCTGGGTCGTTCTGCAGGGGCGCGGCGCTTTCTGACATACCAGGGAATGAGTTGAGGTGATCTTGATCGCACGAGCACCGATGCGCATCAGTTTCGGCGGCGGGGGGACTGACCTGCCAGCCTACTACAAACGTCACGGGGGGCTGGTGGTCAGCACAACCATCGGCTACTACACCTACTCCATCCTCACCCCGGGCCCATCTGACGGCGTACAGATCATCAGCGCCGACTACAAGACGCTGGGCGTGCGGCCTGACAACGAAGAGGGGGTCTCGGAGGGCGACCTGCGCCTGCCCAAGGCCATCACCTACTACTTCAACATCCGCGACGGGCTGACCATCTTCCTGGCCTCCCAGATACCGCCCGGCACCGGCCTGGGCTCCTCCGGCAGCATGGCCGTCTCTCTCATCAAGGCATTGGCCTTCTGGTGTGGCCTGGACCTGGGGCCGGCGGAAGTGGCGGAACTGGCCTGTTACATCGAGATCGAGAAACTGCACCTGCCGGTCGGCAAGCAGGATCAGTACGCGGCAGCCTTCGGCGGCCTCAATGTCATCACCTTCTCACGCGAGGGAGTCACGGTGGAGCCGCTGACCATGCCCGCGGAGGCGCGCGCAACGCTGGAGCGACGGTTGCTGCTCTTCTTCACCGGCATCTCCCGCCAATCCTCCTCGGTCCTCCAACGGCAGCAACAGGCCAGCGAGGCCGGCGACCGCGCGACCCTGCGCCGCCTGGGAGCAATCAAGGAACTGGGGCAGGAGATGACCGTCGTGCTGGAACGTGGGGACCTGCAAGCCTTCGGGCAACTGCTCCATCACTCCTGGTTGGAGAAGCGCCAGGTGACGGAAGGGGTCACCAACCCCTTCCTTGACGAGTGCTATCAGACGGCGCGCGACCAGGGAGCGGTGGGTGGGAAGATCACCGGCGCCGGCGGCGGCGGCTTCCTGCTGCTCTACTGCCCCGAGGAGTGCCAGGCCGCGGTGACGACGGCTCTCCAGAACGCGGGTCTGCGCCGCTGGCCGTTGACGCTGGAGGCGAACGGGGTGACCGTCATGCAGACCATCCCCTGGCAGCGGCCGCACGTGGCCTACCAGGCGCCGTTGGCCGTCGAGGGCCTGCGGTAGCGACAAGATTGAATCCTGGACAGCAACCTCACGTAAGGAGCATTCACTTGGAGAGCATCCGGAAATACATCAACGAAGTCAGGGCCGTGCTGGACGCCCTTCCGCAACAGGACATCCGTGACGTGGTAGACGTGCTCCTGAGCGCGCGGGCGGTGGGAAGCACCATCTTCACCCTGGGCAACGGCGGCAGCGCCGCCACCGCCTCCCACTTCGCCTGCGACCTGGCGAAAGGGACCGCCATCCCTGGTCAGCCTCGCTTCCGGGTCGTGGCGCTCACCGACAACGTTCCGCTGCTCACCGCCTGGAGCAACGACGTGGCCTACCAGGACGCCTTCGCCGAGCCGCTGGCCGGCCTCATGACGCGCGGCGATGTGGTCGTCGCCTTCAGTGGCAGCGGCAACTCCCCCAATGTCCTGCGTGCAATAAGGGTGGCGCAGCAGATGGGCGGGATCACCATCGGCTTCTCCGGCTTCGACGGCGGCCAGCTGAGCACGCTGGTGGACGTGCCCGTCGTCGTCCCTTGCTCGTGCATGGAGCAGATCGAGGATGTCCACCTGACCCTGTGCCATATGGTCTGCACGGTGTTACGCGAGCGCTTGAAGCAGATCGAACTGCCGCTTTCGTTGATGTTGGACACCGCCCACCGGCAGGCCTTCACATCACTCTCGACAACAGCGCCAGCAGAGGACGACTCCGCTCCGCTGTTTCCAACACGTTGACCTGTCTTTCGGACGCTCTGACAAATGAGACAAGCCATCTTCATTGACCGCGACGGCGTGATCTGCCACAACCGAAACGACCACGTGAAGAGTTGGGAGGAGTTCCGCTTCCTCCCCCAGGCCCTGGATGGCCTGGCGCAACTGGCCCGCTCCGATCTCTCCATCGTCGTCGTCACCAACCAGGCGATCATCAACCGGCATATGGCCTCGGTGGAGGAGGTGGAGGAGATCCACGCCCGCATGGTGCAGGCTATCGCCGAAGCGGGGGGGCGGGTGGACCGGGTGATGTTCTGTCCCCACAGACCGGAGGAGAACTGCTCCTGCCGCAAGCCGAAGCCTGGACTGTTGCTGCGCGCGGCGGAGGAGATGGGGTTGGACCTGGCCCACTCCTACCTCATTGGCGACGCAGAGGCGGACGTGCTCGCTGGCCAGGCAGTGGGGTGCTACCCCTACCTGGTGCTCACCGGCCGGGGGACGCGCCAGTTGCTGCGTCTCTGGCGCCACGGAGTGCGTGGCTTCTCTGTGGCCCTGAATCTGAACTCAGCGGCGAGCGCCATCCTGCGCCGTGAAGCACGGAAGGGAAGCCTGGCGTGCCAGTCGGCCGGCCACCCGACAGTTCTAGACCGGTCTGCCTGAGCAGTTGCGGACCGGGCTGTTGAAATCGCCTTCTTTGGGCGCTTCGCGCCGGGCGTCGGCATTACCCTCACCCCTTCGGGGGGCGGCGGGGCCGCCAGGGGCGGGGTGAGGGGCGGCGCGGGCCGACCATTAGCCGCAGCCCCACAAGGGTGACTTCCAGTCACCGCGATACTGTGAACGGATAGTATGGAGGAGCCGTGAGTGTCTTGTCTGTGGTGATCCCAGCCTATAACGAAGAAGAGGGCATCGCGCGCATCATTGAGCGTGTGTTGACCATCCGCCCGCAACTGCAGGAGGTGGGCGTCGAGGACCTGGAACTGATCGTGGTGGATGATGGCTCCCACGATGGCACCTGCGCCGTCATCGGCCGCTACCCCCAGGTGCGGCTCATCCGCCACCCGGTCAACCGGGGGTACGGAGCGGCGCTGAAGACCGGCTTCCACCACGCCCGCGGCGACCTGCTGGGCTTCCTGGATGCGGACGGCACCTACCCCCCCGAGCACTTCCCCGACCTGTGCCGGGTGGCGCTGGAAGAGCAGGCCGACCTGGTGATCGGTTCGCGCATGGCCGGTGCAGAGAGCGAGATGCCGCTCATCCGCCGCATCGGGAACGTTACCTTCGCCACCCTGGTCAGCCTGTTGGGTAACCACCGCGTCAGCGACAGTGCCAGCGGCATGCGCGTCATCCGCCGCGAGGCGCTGCCTCGCCTTTATCCCCTCCCCGACGGGCTCAACTTCACCCCGGTGATGAGCACCCGCGCGCTGCACGAGGATATCCGCTGGCGTGAGGTGCCCATCCCCTACCGCGAACGGGTGGGGCGCTCCAAACTGAGCGTGGTGCGCGACGGGACGCGCTTCCTGCGCACCATCATCTGGACCGCGCTCAACTACAACCCGGCGCGCATCCTGGGCGGGATCGGGCTGGGACTGGGGCTGGTCGCCGCGCTCATTGGGGCGGTGGTGATCGGCATGCGCCTCTCCGGCATCACCCGTCTGGGGGCATGGGGGGTGGTCTCGGTCTTCCTCGCCGCCCTCAGCGCCATCTCCGGCGTCACCCTCTTCTCGCTGGGGGTGACTTTCAACTACCTGGTCTCCCTGTTCCATAAACGCCCTATCCGCCAGGGCATCTTCAAGCGTCCGCTCTTTGAACGTCCGCTCGAGCGACATTTCGGCTGGATGGGGTTATTGACGATGGCGGTTGGCTTGGTCACAGGCGCGACCAGCCTGGCCCTCTCCCTGGGCGGCTGGCCCGTCGAGCGGCTGTGGCTCTACCTGCTGGGCGCTGCGATGCTCCTGCTGGTCGGGCTGCAACTGGCTGTGTTCTGGGTCATCACGCGCGTGCTGGAGACGCTGAGCCAACGCGAGGCGCAGGTGATACAGGACCTCAACGGCACGTCATGTGCCGAGAGCGGTAAGACCTGATGAAGAAACGGGTGGTCTATATCGAGGATGACCCAGAGATCATCAACCTGGTCCGCCTCATCCTCAGCCGCCATGGCTTCGAACTGATCGGCGCTGAGGGGGGACGAAGCGGACTCTTGATGGTACGGCAGATGCACCCCGACCTGGTGCTCCTGGACCTGATGCTACCGGACATGGACGGCTGGGAGGTCTATCGCAGGATGCGCACCGACGAGGCGCTGAAGGACATCCCGGTCATCATCATCACCGTCAAGGCAAACCGGGCCGAGAGACGGGCGGCCCTGAACACCTTCAACGTCAACGGCTACATCACTAAGCCTTTCGACATGCACGAATTGGTGCAGAGCGTCCGCAAGGCCTTAGGGATGACCACGGTCAACGATCTGCCGCCGGCAGCGTGAACTTGAAGGTGCTGCCTCGCCCCACCTCGCTCTCCACGCTCACCCTGCCGCCCATCCGCGCGACGAAACGTTGAACGATCGCCAGTCCTAATCCATACCCCTTGCCGCCCCCTTGCCCCAGGCGCGTGAACGGCTTGAAGAGATCCTCCTGTCTGTCTGGCGGGATACCGGGACCGTTGTCCCGCACCCAGAAGCAGACCTGACCGTCGGCCTGCTTCTCCCCTCCCAGGGCGATGTTCGGCGGCTGATTGGCGTACTTGAGGGCGTTGCCGAGGTAGTTCAGCCACACCTCCTCCACCAATAACTCCTGTCCCAACGCCGCAGGCCAGGTCTTCGGCAGGTAAAGAGTAGCCTGGTGCTGCTCAATGAGGTGCGCCAGGCGTTGCTGGACCCCCGCAACGATTTTCCCCATGTCCAGCGGCTTCATCTCGATGTCCGCCGTGCGAGCCCGCGCCATCAGCAGCAGTTTGTCAATCGTCTCGCTCATCTTGTGACCGGTCTGCTCGATCGTGCGCAGGCACTCCTCGATCTCCTGCACCGACATCGTCTGATAGTACTTACGCACCGCCTCGGCGAAGCCGATCACCAGCGACAGCGGGTTCTGCAGGTCGTGGGCCACGATGTAGGCAAAGGCGTCCAGTTCCTCGTTGCGCGCGCGCAGGTCCTCGTTCAGGGCGTGTAACTCCTGGAGGTCTCGGAAGCGCGCCATGGCGATCGTGACCGCGCGGTCTATGGCCTGCGCGTTGGGTGGCTTGACCAGATAGGCGCCCACACCGGCGGCGCTGGCCTCGCGCAACAGTTCCGGCGTCTCATAAGCCGAGAGGATCACCACCGGCGTGGGACAACGCTGACGGATACGGCGAGCCGCCTCTATGCCGTCCATATCCGGCATGCGGATGTCCATCAAGACCACGTCCGGCTTGAGTGTGGCGGTCATCTCCACTGCCTCGGACCCGTTCACCGCCAGGCCGAGAACCGTGTACCCACACTCCTCCAGCAGGCCACGTACCATCTCACTGACCAGATAGTCGTCCTCGACGATCAAGGCTCGTATCCGACGCTCATTCACCACCTGTCTCTCCTCTCTCCTGGCCCAGCGCGCGGAAGCGAATCTCCGCCACTGCGCCTGAGTCATTGCGGAGCCACAATCGCCCCCGCAGGTTACGGCAGACAAGGTTGCGCACCAGATCCAGCCCGGTATCCTGCTGCTCCTGCTGCAGGACCGACTCCGGGTAGCCGGGGCCATCGTCGCGGAACTGCAGCGCCACCATCCCGTCCTCCTCGCTGATGTTGACGGAGACCTGCGCTGTTTCGCGCTCCCCCAGGACGTGGCGGACCGTGTTGCTCATCAGTTCGTTGACGACCAGCGCCAGGTTATGCGCCTGCTCAGCGGTCACCCGCACCGACGAAGGGGTCACCTCCACCACCACCTGCCGCTCAGGGGCGACCGCCTCCAGGGTGGACTGGATGACCTGCGTGACCAGTTCGCTCAGCAACACCGGCGCCCATTCGGTCATCGAGAGCAGGTCATGCACGGCCGCCAAGCTCCGCACCCGGTTGACCAGGCCGCGCAGCAGCGCCTGCTCCGCCTTCCGCCCTTCCGCCCCCAACCGGCGCTGCTCGGCGTAGAGCAGGCCGACGATGGCCGAGAGGATGTTCTTGACGCGGTGGTTGACCTCGCTGAGCAGGATGGACTTGGCCTCCGCGTCCCGCTGCGCCTGCTCATAGAGGCGCGCGTTCTCGATGGACGCCGCGGCGCTTGTTGCCAGCGGTTCCAACAGCGCCAGGTCCTGCACGGTGAAGCGGTCGGCGACGGTGTCCACCGCCTGCAGAACGCCGATCACCCCCCGCTTCGTACGCAGGGGGACGGTGAGGATGGAGCGCAGAGGCAGGCCAGTGCTCTGATCAACCTGCCGGTAGTGCCGGGGGTCCGCCTGGGCATCCCCCACGATCAGGCTCCGCCCGGTACGCGTCGCCCACCCGGCCAGGCCTTCGCCCGATCTCAGCCGCCAGTTACGCACGACATCACCTTGCGGACCGGTAGCCTGCTGGCAGATCAGGTCGCCGGTCTTCGGGTCTACCAGCCAGATAGAGCAGGCGACCACGCCGAGCAGATGGCGCACTTCATCCAACACCGTGAAGAGCACCTGGTCCAGGTCCAGGGTGGACCTGAAGGTCTGGCCGGCGCGGTCCAGCAGCGCCAGGCGACGTCCGCTCTCTAACAGCATATCCTCTGTCCGTCGCCAGTCGGTGACCACCGCGCCCAGGAGCAGGCCGGCCAGCGCCTGGGTCAGTATGGAGGCCTGCAGGTCAGCCACCGTGCCGGTGTGCAGGCCGAAGAGGCGCGCCGCCAGCGCCACCCCGAAGCTGATGCCGAACACGGCCACTACCCCCCCCGACAACCCACGGGCCAGGGCGACGGCAATGATCGGCAGAAAAGTGAGGGGGGAGAGTTGCACGTGGTAACTGAGCGGCGAGCCGAATGCCCCCCAGATCACCGCTGCGCTGCCGGCGACCTCAAACAGGCCCTTTGCCAGACGACGGCGATTCAGGCGTTGTCGGGTTTCCGCCACCCGCGGGGGGAAGAGGGCCCATCGCAACACCCGCTCTACCACTGCCCGGCCCCACGGCGCCACGTGGAGCAGCAAGAAGGGGGTCAGAACCGTCAGGCCGATGGCGCTTTCCACCCATCTACTGAGCACAGTGAAGATGTACTGTGGCCATTGGAGGAACCCGGCCCAGGCCAGAAGCGCCTCGTCCAGCGTCGCGGCGACGAACGGGGTGACCAACAGGGCTGCCACCAACCCCAGCGTGTCGCGCAGCCGCCGCAGCCGCGGATCGAAGCCCAGACCACGGCGCAGGATAGCAGCGGCGGCAGTGTAGACCCCCGTATCCAGCAATGCTGTGAGCAGGATGAGCGCTGGCGGCAGGGGGCGAGGGAGCAGCCACAGGCCGTTGAGCACCTTGGCTACGAACACCAGGGGAGCGTACCACAGGCTGCTGGCCAGTAACAGCGCCAACCCCAGGCTGGGCGAGAGGACAAACCACGGGCCAGCACGCGGCGGCACCTCAAACAACAGCGATACCTGGTCGAGCGCCATGCATGCCAGGAGGTAGGCGAGCGCCAGAAGGAAGACGCGCACCAGACGGTAACTGCTCACCCGTGGAGACACTTACCCCTTCCTGACCACCGACTACTGATGAGAGACCACCATCCCCAGCATACAGTCGGTGGTCTGCCATCAGCGGTCGAGCGTGAGCCACGCCCGTCGCTGAAGAGCACCCCCGTCGTAACTGCTCAGGCTGGCCGCTGAAGCCGTGCCCACCTGTGCCAGGTCGCCATAGGGCGACCTGGCCGGCCTGCGCAGGCGGACTTTGCCATCCGTAGCCGCGACCTCAGTCACCAGGCGCCAGATGGCCGAGAAGTTACCCCCGGTCAATATTATACCACGCTCCCGCAACGCTGCCACATTAGGGGGTGCGCGTCACTTTTTTGCGCGAAGGAGGAGTGATAGAATTGGAGGGGATAGCCGACAAGAGTGGGAGGTGAAGCGATGACGACATTGGATTTTGACCAGGAATGGGAGAGGTTGGCTGAGGAAGTATTGAGCGGGATGAAGGAATGGCGACTTCAGCATCCGCGGGCGACATTGCGCGAGATGGAGGAAGCGCTAGACAAGCGGTTGAATCGTATGCGAGCGCGGATGTTGGAGGATATAGCGTTGGCCAGCGAAGCGGCGAATCTGAGCGAGGCGGAGGCACGCTCGTGCTGTCCGCACTGCGGGGCGCCGTTGGTTGCGCGGGGGAAGAGGGAACGGAGGGTGCAAACCAACGGTGGGGAAGAGATCGTTTTGAAACGGAGTTATGGTGTATGCCCCAAGTGTGGGGCAGGTTTTTTCCCCCCTCGATGAGGAGTTGGGGTTGCTCGCGGGGGGGTTGACGCCCCGGTTGGAGGAGGATTTGACCCATTTGGCGACGTGGATGCCGTTTGAGAAAGCGCGGGAGATGCTGGAGCGGATGCGCGGGGTGGTAGTGAGCGAGGCAACGGTGCGGCGTCACACGGAGGGCAACGGTGCGGCATATGTGGCCTTGCAGGAGGCGGAAGTGGAGCGGATTGAGAAAGAGCTGCCTGCTGCGCCGCCAGGGCCGGACAAACAGCTGTTGAGTGTGGACGGGGCGATGGTGCCACTGGTTGGGGGAGAGTGGGCGGAAGTGAAGACGCTTGTTGTGGGGGTGATTGGCGAGCCGACGGTCGTGGATGGGGAACGGCAGGTTCACGCCAGAGAGTTGAGTTATTTTTCGCGGCTGATGGAGGCGGAGGAATTCACCCGTTTGGCGCTAGTGGAGACACAGCGGCGTGGGGTAGAGAACGCGGGGCTGGTCATCGCTGTGAGCGATGGGGCTGACTGGGAACAGGGGTTCATTGATTATCACCGGCCGGATGCGGTACGCATCTTGGACTTTCCACACGCTGCGGAATACGTGGGGAAGATCGGGGCTGCGGTCTGGGGAGAGGGGACAGCGGAGACGCAGAGATGGTTAGGGGAGCAACTGCAGCGGCTCAAGCGGCAGGGCCCTGAAGGGGTGCTGGCCGATTTGCGGGTACTTGTCACAGCGCACCCAGAGACGGCGGCGCTAGAGGGCTGGTTGGCCTATCTGGAGAAGCGGGAAGCGCATATGCCATATCCGACGTGCCTGGAACAGGGATGGCCTATGGGTAGCGGTGCGGTAGAGAGTGGGAACAAACTGGTAGTCGAAGCCCGTTTGAAGGGTTCGGGGATGCATTGGGCGCGCGAGCATGTGAATCCCATGCTGGGCTTGCGCAACGCCGTGTGCAGCGATCGCTGGGACGAAGCGTGGGAGCGGATTGGCGCGTACCGGGTACAACAGGCGCGAGAACGGCGAATTGGGCGTGCCCAACAGCTTACGGCCTCGACTGAAGCACTATTGAACAACAGAGATGTACCGGTTGTGGACGCTTTTCCACCCTCTAGCACGGCAGAACCAACTCCTGCTGGTGGGGCTGTTTCTGCGGAACAAGAAGCGACTGCTCAACCCAAGCAACCCTGGCGACCACCTCCAGACCATCCC
>Ga0209018_1002303_pt1 | contig 13678 bp, 14 predicted proteins | sample YNPBryBLVA2012_FD_185814 | JGI IMG/M metagenome (GOLD analysis project Ga0209018, IMG submission 185814) | Anoxygenic and chlorotrophic microbial mat microbial communities from Yellowstone National Park, USA - YNP Bryant BLVA 2012 (SPAdes)... ...
CCGAACACCGGGTCGTACCCTTCGGCGACCAGTTTCTCCCGCGCAGCCGGGCTGAGGTCGAGCGTGATCTTGCGATCCGCCAGCAGTTTGCGCAGCCGGTTGAGCTGGATATCGACGATCTTCCCGATCTGATCACGCGACAGCGGACGGAAGACGATGATCTCGTCGATCCGGTTGAGGAACTCTGGTCGCAATTGAGCGCGCAGTTCCTCCATCACACTGGCGCGGATGATCTCCTGCGATGCGCCGCGCTGCGCCAGTTCCTGGATCGTCGGGCTGGCGATGTTGCTGGTCATGATGATGACCGTGTTCTTGAAGTTCACCACGCGCCCATGTCCGTCGGTCAACCGCCCATCGTCCAGGATCTGGAGCAGGATGTTGAACACGTCGTGATGCGCCTTTTCGACCTCATCGAAAAGCACGACCGAGTATGGCTTGCGGCGCACTGCTTCGGTCAACTGACCGCCCTCTTCGTAGCCGACATACCCCGGAGGCGCGCCGATCAGCCGGGCAACCGCGTGCTTCTCCATGTATTCCGACATATCGATCCGGATCATCGCCTGCTCGTCGTCGAAGAGAAACTCCGCCAGCGCGCGCGCCAGTTCCGTTTTGCCGACGCCGGTCGGACCCAGGAACAGGAACGATCCAAGCGGTCGGTTCGGGTCTTGCAGCCCGGCGCGCGCGCGCCGCACCGCGTTCGCCACCGCCGATACCGCTTCATCCTGCCCGACGACGCGCTGGTGCAGGCGCTCTTCCATATGCACCAGTTTTTCGATCTCGCCTTCGAGCAGTCGAGATACCGGGATGCCGGTCCACTTCGAGACAATCTCGGCAACGTCCTGTTCGGTCACTTCCTGCCGCAGCATCGCGCTGCCGGATGCGCGCATGTGCTCTTCGATCTCAGCCAGCTGGCGCTCCAGCGTGTTGAGCCGACCGTACTGCAACTCCGCCGCTTTGTTATAGTCGTAGACGCGCTGTGCACGTTCGATCTCGATGCGGGTCTGGTCGATCTGCTCCTTCAGTTGCTGCACCCGCGCCAGTTGCTCGCGTTCACGTTGCAGCTGGGCTTCGACGGCGCGCCGCTGCTCTTGCAGATTGGCGAGCTCCTGTTCGAGTTTTTCCAACCGCTCTTTGCTGGCTTTGTCCTTCTCTTTCTTCAGCGCTTCACGCTCGATTTCGAGTTGCATGATGCGCCGTTTCAGGTCGTCGAGCTCCTGCGGATCGCTGGTGATCTCCATCCGCAGCCGCGCTGCGGCTTCGTCGATCAGGTCGATCGCCTTGTCCGGCAGGAAGCGGTCGGAGATGTAGCGATCCGACAGGACGGCGGCTGCCACGATGGCAGCATCGGTGATGCGCACGCCGTGATGGGTCTCATAGCGTTCCTTGAGACCGCGCAGGATCGAGATGGTATCCTCGACCGAGGGCGGATCGACCATCACCGGCTGGAAGCGTCGTTCGAGCGCCGCATCCTTTTCGATATGCTTGCGATACTCATCGAGCGTGGTGGCGCCGACCATGTGCAACTCGCCGCGCGCCAGCATCGGTTTGAGCATGTTGCTGGCATCCATGGCGCCTTCGGCCGCTCCTGCGCCAACAACGGTATGCAACTCGTCAACAAACAGGATAATGTCGTCGCGTTCCTGGATTTCCTTCAGAACCGCCTTGAGTCGCTCTTCGAACTCGCCGCGATATTTCGCACCGGCGATCAACGCCCCCATGTCGAGCGCAATGATCCGCTTGTTTTTCAGCGCTTCAGGCACATCTTCGCGCACAATGCGTTGCGCCAGCCCTTCGACGATTGCCGTTTTCCCAACCCCCGGTTCGCCGATCAGCACCGGGTTGTTCTTGGTACGGCGGCTGAGAATCTGGATCACACGGCGGATCTCCTCATCACGCCCGATCACCGGGTCAAGTTTGCCGCGTCGCGCCAGTTCGGTCAGATCACGTCCGTACTGTTCCAGCGCGGCGTAGGTTCCTTCCGGCGTTGGACTGGTGACCCGCTGGCTGCCGCGCACTTCGCGCAGCGCCTGGAGCAGTTTGTCGCGGGTAATGCCCGCCTGGCGCAGGATGCGCTCGGCGCCGCCGCCGGCATGTTGCAGGATCGAGAGCAGCAGATGCTCGGTGCTGATGTATTCATCGCCGAACTGCGGCATTTCGTCAGCGGCGCGCACCACGACATTGCGCATACGCGGCGAATACTGGAGTTGCACGCCAGCGCCGCTGATGCGCGGGAATTTGTTGATCTCTGCGCGGACCTGCTGCACCAGCACGCCAACGGCTACGTTGAGGCGCGCCAGAACCTGCGGAACAACGCCGTCGGTTTGTTCAAGCAGCGCCAGCAACAGATGCTCCGGTTCAACCTGGCTGTTGCCGTTGCGCTCAGCCATGCTTTGCGCCGCCAGTAATGCCTCTTCGGATTTTTGAGTCAGTCGGTTCGTATTAAAGGTCATAGATGTCCCTCCTGGTTTTATGTGCCGTGGGTTTGATACTCAGGTCCACAGCAAAAAGGTATGTCACCGCCGGGGCGCAGCGTTCGCCGAGGAAGATGCTGTATCGCGTCCTCACACGCCCCGGCGTCTCAGCGGTGCGCTTTTGCCGGGCATGTCCCGCCGGGGCGCAGCGTTCGCCGAGGAAGATGCTCTACTGCGCCCTCGAACGCATGCGTCACGGCGCCATACGTCTCGTTTTTGCAATTCTCCGCGCTCCCGGCGTCTCAGCGGCGCGCTTTTGCAGCGAAGTCATGCTTGAAACTCATCCTTGCCGCAAAAGACGCAGCATCACCGCGCCCCTACGGGCATCTGAGGGTAGCATATCATGCTTCAGTCTCAAGCGTGTTAGTGAACTGTTGGAGCAACATATGAATGAGCAGCGATCATGCGCCGCTGTGGATCACGCCGTCACACCGGTTGAAAGCGCGGTTTGTTGCTACGTATCGCCTGCGTCTTCGTGGTGATGCGCAACGACGGCGGGGGCGCGGGTCTGCGGCGAGGAGTGAGGCGTCGGCGGAAAGCGTATGCCAGGCGGCGGCTACGGAGCAGAAAACTGTTGACAATCAGTTCGGTAAGCGTCTAATTCCCAATTCTTATGAAGTGCATTGAAACCCATTTGATTGGCCTGCGGGCAAAACTCCTGGGGAGGAGTCTCGTACTCTACGACAAAGACGGGCTTGTCCGCCTGGATGAACGGAAGGAGATGATGACACTCCTGGCGGGTAAAACATTCTTCATTGAGAATCCAATCAAAATAGGGGAGCAAATCAGGGATTTGTTCGAGATCATTTTTCAATCCGATTGCAAGTCCTTGCGAGTGAGCCAGCTGTGCAAGAAAAACATTATAAGTGATTTGATCATCGTAAGTTAACGGAAAACCGGTATCGTTGTCGTAGCCATTAACATTATCGAGATCGACTCCGTCGCAACCTTTTCGAGCAGCCAGACCCAGCCGCGCTTCCATAATTGGAGCAAGCAGGTCAAGGCGACGAATATCAAGCCACTTTTCCCCCGGCCACCCTTCCATCTCCTTTCCCAACACCTCGGATGGAAATCGGGAGGAGTAATGCTCGTTTCATCGTTCATTTTCCTTTCGGCAGTCAGAGCCGCCTAACGGCTTGCGTTTCAGCTGCGCACGGAGCGAGGGAGCGAAGCGATTGGCTGGATGCGCTCGTTATGCGGCGCTGCGCTATCCACTGCGCCGCCTTGCCCGCTGCGTTACCTTGCCTGCGCACGCGCACGCTCCCGCACAAACTGTGTGCTCTCCTTGCACACGCCTGCGCGCGTCATTTTTCACTTTCTCTACCGCGTAGCAGTCAGCGCATAAAACTAGCGATGGCGGAAAAAGAATCGCCTGGAGATTTTGTGCGGCACTTCCCAGCGATCAGCATTTGATTCATCGAAGCGGTCTTTGTGAAGCCAGGCCAGGTAGTTGTCAGCGGCTTGCCGGTAGCAGTACCAGCCCAGACCCTTCAGCCGGTCTTTGCGTTTGTCAAGAAACGCTGAAGCAAACTCTTCCATTTCCTCCGCTGAGGGCATCCGGTTCCAGAGATCGGTATATTCACCATCCACGAAGGTCTGTATCAGAACGATGGGCTCGGGTCTTTGGCCAGTCCTGGCTGGAGGAGCAGAGGCATATCGGCGAATCCGCTCATCAAGGCAGGCAAGTTCCGCTTGAATCGTTGCCATGCGGTCATCGGTTGGCAGGTCGTAGTGGTTGCCGATCACATTAAAGGGACGGTAACGACCCTCGGGGGTGCTTACGAAGGGATACACGTTGTGGGTTTCGTAGTCGAGCACTCCTGTCAGACATTCGTCTGACTCTTCCCATCCCATGGTGATATCCTCACCGTAGACGCGGACACTCCCGCCGGGGAAGATTTCTTCAGTAATCTGACGATAAAAAGCCTTCAGACGCTCCGGACCGGTTTTCTCGGGCTGCCAGAGCGGTTCATGGAACGAGTAGATGGCGAACGTCTGCGCCAAACAGGCGGGATGGTCCTTCAAAAAACCGAGAAAGGCAGCCCCAATCGATTCTGGATAACGGCTTCGATCTAACTGCCATTCATTTCTCTCTTCGTCCCATCGCCAGATTGATTGTCCAGCATCCTGGTCCCAAATCAGCGGGATGACTCGAAGTCTGTGACGAACTGCCGCCTCATAGGTCGCTTGCCAGTCATCTCCATGAGCGTCGAGTTCCACCAGTACCGTGTTGATGCCTGGTCGTGCCAACAGATCAAAGTCTTCAATTTCTGGATAACACACCAGATGGATGAGGTCGCTGGCATCAGGCTTATCGGATTCGGTCGCCAGCGCAGTGGATGCAGGCGTTGAGGTTAATGGCAACGAAGGCGCACAGGCCGATAAACCCAGACCGACTACTGCCACACCGGCCAGCTCAAGAATCTCTCGCCGCGAGAGATTCTTCGATTTGCTGGCTGACATGTCATTTCACTCCTTCACTATACCTTGATTGCTCGCTGACCGCCCGGACAAACGAACGCCTCTGCCGTGATCGCGGTTGTCAGACCAACCATGGCAGCCAGGAGGAGCAGATGGACGTCACGTGGATTATAACTGCTTTTGTCGTGATTGACACGCTGATGGAACGCCTGGGGCATCGCAGTGATGTGCGGGCGCGGGTCTTCGACGAGGAGTAGTAGAAGTGAGGAGTGAGAGACCCTCGTCGTTATCGAGAGCATTCCCCTGGCGAACCCTTCTCAAGGGCAGAGCTCTTGGGAGCGATGAGTGGTTTTCTGCATGCCTGTGCGCTTTTGCCCCTCATCCCCCCTGCCCCCCTTCTCCCACAAGGGGAGAAGGGGGAGTCTGGGCGTTCTGAAGCCCAAAACGAGCGAAGGAACGCAGGGGCTTCCCAAAAAAACCTACCTCTGTAAGATCTCCCCAACTCCCTTCTCCCACAAGGGGAGTTTGGGCGTTCTGAAGCTCCAAACGAGCGAAGGAACGTAGGGGTTTCCAAAAAAACCTGCCCCCGTAAAATCTCCCCAACCCCCTTCGCTCGCAAGGGGAGAAAGGGGAGTCTGGGCGTCCTGAAGCCTGAAACCGATTCGGGCAGGTGCGGATGGCGTCGACTGAAAGCGCATGTTGGGCGCACTCATCGGACACGAGTCCCATCCCGAACAGCGCGAAGAGACCGGCCAGGCGGAGTGTGAACCACACCCACTCCTGTATCGAAGCCGTGCGGTATGGGAAGACGATCAGAGTGGACAAGGCGGCGCCCAGCGCCAACGCGCCACTGCCACCGCCGATCAGTCTGCGAATGCGATCCGGATTCGTCTGATTGCTCTTCGTCTAGGGTACTACCGCGACAGTGGCAACCAGGGTGACCAGCGACACCGCGTGAGCACGAGCAGTCAGGCGAACTTCCACCCCTTTGTTGAGGTAGCTGCTGGCAGCAGGTTCCCGATCACAGATGCGACTCGAAGAACCTGTGATACTCGTTCTGGTGGTACAGGCCATCCCACTCCGTCGATGCCCACACCCCCGCCACCGTCAGTATCCCGTCAGACAACGCCAGGTTCCGCTCCGCTGCCGTGCCCACGTTCCGCACCACCACTTGACGCACTTTCTCTCGCACAGCCGCTTTTCCGATCTCCTCCTCGCATACCCATCCGATAGCTGTCACCAACCGATCGAAGCACTGAGAGGGCAGTCGCTCCAGGGCAGCCATATCACTCTCGAATCCATCCCATTCGACGGACACCTCGATGTCGCCGCCGCAAGCCTGTTTCAGATCTGCCTGGACTTGGGGCAACAAGGTGTTGGTGTACTGCTGAATTAGCCGTCGCTCTTGCAGAGCCATCGCCGATCCTCCTCATTCTCATTCAATAACGTGCGGTCGCGGGTGAAGCCTGGGTGGGCGGGAGTTGTGGGTCATCATGAACCCACCCGAACCGGATATGGGTGTCGAAGATGATCATTGCGTGGCTTCCCAATCGGATGCCACGCTGGGTTCGGTTGGGGCGCGATAGGTGATCGGGGCTCCACGCAACGGGTAGCGGTGGGTAGTTGCCATCAGTGGCGGACGAACCGAAATGATTACCTCCACGGCCTCGCTGGCTTGCAGCAGTAGATGGCGGATGACCAGTGAACCATCCGGCAGTACTGTGGTTTCAACACGATAGGTGTGCATTGCTCATCTCCTGCAGCTCGCCTGCTGGCATTGTACGACAAGATGGGCATGAGGGGGAAGCCCAACGGGTTGCGTTAGCCGCTGGCGGGCGTGGATTCGGCTCGTGAGCAGGAAAAAGCCCGAAGCGGGGAAAGTGCCTGAGGGTGTCCAATAGGGCTTTGTTCAATGTGAATTGGGTTCAATCTTTGTGAGAACTGCTATAAGAGCCTATCCGAAAAACTGGTATACTGATGATATGAGTACTGAACCAACACCCAAGCGCACGCGTGCGCGTACACCAAACAACACGACCACAACCGGCTTTCGCATTTCGGACGAACTGTGGACCGTGCTGGAACCGCTCCTGCCGGTCCACGTGAACTCCCATCGGTTTGGCGGCGGTCGCCCGCGGGTGTCCGATCGCCGCTGCGCCGACGCCATCTTTTATGTGCTCCGTACCGGTTGTCAGTGGGCGGCGTTGAACGAGACGGACCTGTGCGCCAAATCCACGGCGTATGATCGCTTTCGGGAGTGGGTCGCCGCTGGTGTGTTCCTGAAACTGTGGCAGGTCGGCGTCGAACAGTTCGATGAACTGCAGGGCATTGACTGGGACTGGCTGAGTATGGACGGGGCGATGACCAGGGCGCCGCTGGGGGGGGAAAAAAACCGGCCCCAATCCGACCGATCGCGGGAAAGCGGGCGTCAAACGGTCGTTGCTGACCGAGGGGCATGGCGTCCCCATCGGCGCGGCGAATCGTCGGGCGACAAGCCGCGACATGAAACTGGCGCGTGCGACGATCGCGAGCATCGTCGTGGCGCGACCGGAGCCGACGGAGGAGCGACCGCAAGGCATGTGCCTGGATAAAGGCTATGACGATGACGAAGTGCGCGCGACCTTGCGCGAATTTGGCTTCACGGCGCACATTCGCAGTCGCGGCGAGGAAGCGAAGGAGATCGCGCGTGAAGCGGGCAAGCGCGCACGGCGCTGGGTGGTGGAGCGCAGTCACAGCTGGCTTAATCGGTTCCGTCGTTTGCTGATACGCTGGGAGAAAAAGCCTGAGCATTATCTTGCCTTCCTCCACTTCGCCTGTGGCTTGATCGCCTTGCGTGCCGCCGGGTTATTCGGATAGGCTCTAAGAGCGAACGGATCTCATTGGCGGAACATCCGTCGGCAGCATGCGCCATTGGCGGGCGGTGCGATGTTTGGAGAGCAGTGCGTTGACGATCGCGCGGCGATCGATTTCGGTCGGACGCCCGCCTTTGGGCGACGGAGTGACGACCAGCGGCGCGAGAGCGGCCCACGGTTCATCGGTCAGATCGGTCGCATAGTTCGTTGGAGAGGATCGAAGTGCACGTCGTGGCATACCAGATTGCTCCTCATCAGAACGGCATGGTTGCTCTCATGATACCACAAATCCGGGTTTCTGATCGCCCTCTGAAGGGCGAGAGCATTGACCTTCTTGGAAGGCAACAAGCATACCCTTCTCAGGCAGTATATCCGAAGCTGAAAGGCGTTGAAAGGCTATTTCGCAGCAACACAAAAGAGGTATGGCTGATAGCTGCTAACGGCTCGCGCTTCAGCCGCACGCGGAGCGAGCGCAGCGAGCGGAGCGCTGTCGGCTTGATGCGCGGGTCAGGCGGCTACTACTCCCGTTCCCGCCCCCCTTGCGGCAGAAAAGCCTCCAACTTTTGCAACAAGTCTGGTACGTCTCGGGTTGCCGTTCTCCACACCTCGTCCCAATCCACTGTATCATACCCGTGTATCAAGTGATCGCGCATCCCAGCCATCGCCGCCCACGGTATCTCCGGGTGTTGTCCGCGCAACTCAAAGGACAGTCGCTTGACGGCTTCACCAATCACAATCAACTGATAGAGTACGGCGGACTGGGTCTTGAAATCCACAAGAAAATCCTCCTTTTGCACGTCCTGTACAAATGTCAGTATGGCGCGTGCGGCTTTGGCAATATCCAATAAAGCGCCTTCATCTCGTCCCATAAGAAGCCGCCTTGTTTTCAGGAAAGATGATAGAAGCTGTGCTCAGAATCTCCTTGCGCCGTATCCAGTTCTGACTCTGTTCAACCGCGCGCCTCGTCACCAGATCAACATCCCGCTGAAGAACGGACTGAAGTTCCTGTTGCATTCTGATATGATCCAGCAGACTCCACTCTGCGTCATCATCAAAAGTCACAATAACATCAATATCGCTTTCTGAATCAAAATCCGCGCGTAACACAGAGCCAAATACCGCCATTTCTTGAATCTTCCAGCGCCGGCAGAATTCGGCAATCTCGTCCATCGGAAATATTTTTACCAGATTTTTCATCTCACATCCTTCAGTTCCACTCACCTTTGTAGGCCGCTCAACGGTTTGCGCTTCAGCCGCCGCGAGCGAGCGCAGTGCGCGAAGCGGTCGGCTGGAAGCGCATGTTGGGCGCAACTGTCCCTTAAAAATCTACTCGCTGACACGACGAATACGAAATATCCCTGGCATGATAACCGCAAAGGAACGTGGAAGTTCCTTCAGATGCTCCCTAACTGCCAAAGCCACAATCTCCGCTTTGCGGACGGGTGTCACGCCTGCCAGACGAATCAGTACCACTCCATGCATATGGAGGCGCTGACGAAATACCATCTCACCGAAATCCCTGTCCGCAGTCAGCAACAGTGCTGTCTCTTGATTCGCCAGGTTCAAGACAGCATCATCAGGCATCCCTGGTTCCAATTCAGCAATGTACAAAACTTGATGCCCTTCTTGCCGCATACCCCTCCCCAGGGGTGACGTTTGCGGCGTTCGGTCCTACATTAAGACCTACTATCATTACCTGCCCTTGTCGTTCCAAGACGGCTTGAGCTGCCGAAGGACTACGTCAAGGCTTACCCGTGGTCGCGGCTCACCATGATACGACCGGGCTGGTGTTTGTAGCATAGCACAACGGAGCGGCCATGTTCAAGCCCTCCCAAAAACTGCCACAACAACCGGCCGGCCCTTCCCCCGCTCCGAAACTCCCGGACCGGGTACGTCAGGTGATGCGCCTCAAGCATTCTTCCTGCCGTACCGGGAACGCTGACGTGGACTGAATCCGACGCTGCATCCTGTTCCACCACAGACGCCACCTCGCCGATCCGGGCGCGTCCGGGATCGATGCCTGCCTTGCCCGCCTGTAGTCATTCCGAATATGTCTGGAACATCACGCCTCCACGCTCGCACGGCGCTGAACAGGGGCGCCAGTCTGTACGAACATCGTCCACCAGCGCTGGCGCACTCGCTTCGGGGTCAGGCGGGTTTGCGCCTGTTGCCAGTCCAGGGGATGGGCGTTGATCGCCGGACGCATCAGGAAGTGCATCTACCGCGCCAGCGCCGCCGGGCAGGTTCAGGCAGCGCCTGTCTCGGTGGTCTGGAAGCGAGGCGGGGTTCAGCCCCTTACAGGGGTAGGTTTTTGGGAAAGCCCCTGGGTTCCTTCTCTCGTTTTGGACTTCAGGACGTCCAACCTCCCCCTTCTCCCCGTGTGGGAGAAGGGGGTAGGGGGATGAGGGGCAAAAGCGCACGGGAATTCAGAAAACTGCCTGCGATTGAATCGGCTGTCCTGAGCATGCGAACATCAGAGCACAAGCGTTGTTTGCATACGCTCACGCTTTCGCTGCCCGAGCAGGTACTGGCGGTTCGCCAGTTTTTGCCCGATCTGTATCAGGCGCATGACCCCCTCCGCGCATGCTGCGGTAAGTGCATCGGCATCGCGGATCGCATCTTCGAGTGGGCACGGACCTCGCACAATGCTCTGGAAAGCCGTGATCCCATATTGATAGTTCGCATCCGCGTCGGCGCCGATTGCGCCCGCCAGTACGACAACCGGTATTCCATAGCGTTGGGCGCGACGCGCCACTTCAGCCGGTATTTTGCCGTATGGCGTCTGACCATCGATGGTCCCTTCGGCAGTGATGACCAGATCGGCGGATGCCAGCTGGCGATCCAGATCAAGATACTGCATGACAATAGCGTAGCGATTGTGCAGCGTCGCGCCGAGCAAGGCATACAGACCGGCGCCTAAACCGCCCGAAGCGCCGCTGCCCGGACTGAGACGCACATCCAGTCCAATGTCGCGCTGGATGACGCTGGCGTAGCGTTCCAACCCCTGCTCGAGCATCGCCACCTGCTCCGGAGTCGCTCCCTTTTGCGGTCCGAAAACGCGCGCCACGCCCCGCTCACCGCAGAGCACATTGTGCATATTGCACGCCACGTCGATCTTCACCGTCTTCAAACGTGGGTCAAGCCCACTCAGGTCGATGCGGTCGATCTCGATCAATCCCTGACCGCCACGAGAAACAGGTTCACCATCAGCGCGCAGGAAACGGGCGCCCAGTGCTTCTGCCATGCCCATTCCGCCATCATTCGTGCCTGAGTCGCCACATCCTACCAGGATGCGTTCCGCACCGAGGTCCAGTGCGTAGCGGATCAATTCTCCAACGCCATACGTGGTTGTGACCAGCGGGTTGCGTTCATTGCGAGGCACCAGCCGTAGCCCGGCTGCGGCTGCCATTTCAAGCACTGCGGTACGGGTTTCGTTTCTTTCCAGGATGCCCACATATGCAGTAACTTTTTGACCGACTGGACCGGTAACGGTGCAGGGATGCAGTGTTCCGCCAGCGCATTGCACCAGTGTTTTCGTGAAGCCTTCACCACCATCGACCAGTGGAAGGGTTACGATGTCGGCTGTTGGACAGGCGGTGCGTACTCCTTGCGCGATGGCAGCAGCGACTTCTTCAGCGCTCAGGCTTTCTTTGAAGCCGGAAGGAGCAATGACGACTTTGAGATACGACATGGTTGTTCTCCTTATCGATTTGGGTTGGGACTGGTCTCGTGCAAACGGGACTGATAGAGGTCTTGTTGCGCAGGCGGCGTATCGAATGCCTCGATGCGGGCTGCCAGGTCGCGCAACTGTTCCGCCATCCAGTCGCGCAGCACAGCGCTCTGATGGATCAGATCCTCAAACCACGCAGCAGGGGTGTTCCGCAAATGATCCAGCCCTATCAGGGATGCGCTGTACCATTCCGGGATCGTCACATGGGGCGTCGCGCTCAGCATCGGCAGTCCCAGGAGGGGCCAGATGTACAGCGCAAAAACCAGCAGCAGCATGGCGTGAAGCGGGAGCAGGGCAGCACTCAGCAGGGTGAGATGTCGTGGTTGAAATGGCGGTGGATCAATCTGGCTGAACAGCGCCAGCGGCTTGGCGCTGACTGGCAAGGTCAGACAAAAACCTGCCGCCATGGTAGACAGAAATGCCAGGGCGGTCGGGTTCAGCCCAAACGAGAACCCCAACACAATCACCAGCGGTATCAACACCGACGAGCGCGCGGTGCGCGACGTAATCAGCAGGTGCGCCAGGAGCGACATACCGCCGATGACAGTCACAGCAAGTGCGAGGTCGAGCGATCCACCCTGATCAAATCGGGTAAACAGGCGTGCAATCATCCACTCAGCGCCGCCAGATGATTGCAGGGATGCTCCGAGTTGAGTGGTGGCAGCCATGAAGAGCAGCAGATTCCACTCCACCTGTTTCAGCGCATCTTTGAAACTGATCACACCGACGAACGGCATCGTCACGATCAGCGCCCCTCCTACCGCCACCAGTGAACTGTGAATACCGTGCAGCGGTTCGCTTAACCAGAGCGCTATCATTGCCAGAACAATCATGCCAACCCTGCGTTCCGCGGAAGTGAGGCGGGCGTTGTAATTGGAAAGGTTTGTCAGCCGAACCGGCATACGGCGCTCACCACGTGAGAGGAAGAGGTGGGTGATCACCCAGCACGAGAGGAAGCTGCTGACCAGTGCGAAGGGCAATCCAAGGATCAGCCAGCGTCCATACGACAGACGCTCGCCGGTCATTGCCAGGGTCACTTCAGCGGTAACCAGGTGGGCGCCGGCGCCGGTCAGGGTTGCAGCGGCTGACAGCAAAATGATCGTCGGGAAGAGGAGTGCCAGCGCCCGGGTGATGCGCGGATTGCCGATAGCGCCGCTGATGGCGCTGAAGACCGGCAGCATGAGCGCGGCGCGTCCCGAGGTTGCCGGAATAGCGAACGATGTCAGGATCAGCCCCGATGTCAGCGCATAGAAGAGAGCATTGATATTCCGCGCGCGCGCTGCGAGGAGATGCGCCATGCGCACTGCCAGACCCGAACTGTTGACTGCTGCGGCGACAATGAACGATGCCATCAGCAGCCAGATCGTCGAGTCTCCCAGTGAGTCGAAAAACTGCTCAGGCGACTCGCGACCGACAAACAGACAGACCAGCGCGGCAACCAGACCAATGTAGGTATCGTTGATGCGTGTTGCTGTCCATCCCAGAATCGCCAGGGCGAACGTGATGAAGACAATGCGCGTCGTTGCTGGCAGGTCGGGCAGGTTAAGCCAGATCGCAGCGGAGAGCGCAATGGCGCTCATCATAATCAGGACGTTGCGCAAACGTTCGATCAGGACGATGTGTTGTGTCGAGGGCAATCGTTGTGTTTGCTGCGGAGGCAGAGTTTTGCTCATCATTGCAGATTCCTCGTGTATAGGTCAGAAGACTTAACATCTGCTTAATGTGAGCAGGCAGGGACGCAAAAAATACCTGATTCTGGCGGCAATGACGCAGGATTGCCCTGAGTCCGGGTGCAGGGTTGCGCGGGTGTTCTGGGAGTGCGGGTGTCTCGCTCATACCGTGTGGATAGCGGGAAGGTATGTGTGCATGGTGCGGTGCGGGTTGAACATCATTGTTCGCAAAAACGGTCGAGGCGCGGCATGCCGCGCCTCGACCGTCACGAAATACGCTGCCTTCCGGCATACGTCTATGGTTTGTCATTCCGGTGTTTCGCCGCATCCCCTATCAACGCCAGGCGCACGCCGGTCTGGAGTGACCCGGCGGTGCGGATGCCTTCCAGACTGACCCCCAGCTGCACCAGCGTCTGCGCCACCTGCGGCTTGATGCCGGTCAGGATCACCTGCGCCCCCAGCAGCCGCACCGCCTGCGCGGCGCGCACCAGCGCATTGGCGACCTGCGTATCGACCACCTGCACCCCGGTGATG
>Ga0209018_1002308_pt1 | contig 13662 bp, 14 predicted proteins | sample YNPBryBLVA2012_FD_185814 | JGI IMG/M metagenome (GOLD analysis project Ga0209018, IMG submission 185814) | Anoxygenic and chlorotrophic microbial mat microbial communities from Yellowstone National Park, USA - YNP Bryant BLVA 2012 (SPAdes)... ...
TCTCTGCGCTTCTACGACGTCGATACGGCAAATCACGTGGTGCACATGTATCGCGACGGCTTCGTCTGGGAGTCGCGCTTCGGACGCCCATGTGTGCCCGGCACCGATACCAACGAGTTAAACTCCCCGCGCGACGTGGCCGCGGATGCCTCCTATGCCTACGTGGCCGATACCGCAAACCACCGCATCAAGGTGCTCAAAGGTAGATGGCAAAGTGAATACCCGGACTGGTATTACCTGCAGACATCGGCCGTTGCCGGCAGCGGGTACTCCTCCTTGCGCCTCCCCAGCGGCGTCGCCGTTCTTCAGGGGCGGCTGTTTATTGCCGACAGCGGCAACGACCGCGTGATCGTCCGCTGGACGCCTGATGTGCGCCGGTGGTGCCCCGGCGGCTTCATGGGCGGCTACGGGCGCGGCCCCTATCTTTTCAACAATCCCCAGGCGATTGAGGCTCACGGCGAGGCGCTGTACGTCGGCGACACGGACAATAACCGCATCGTGATGTACAAGGTGCACTTCGTCGCGTCGGCCGTCTCCATGAGCTACGTCCGGGAGACCGCGTTTTCGTCACCGAAGCACCTCTTCTGTAGCGGCGACGTCCTCTGGTGCTCCGATGGCGCCGGCGCCCTGGCGCGTCTTGATCCGACGACGCTCTCGCTGACGATGGTGTATCCGACGTGCGCCAGCCTCGGCGACGTGCGCGGCATGGCGATGGACTCCAACGGCAACTTGTGCTTTGCCCGTCAACACCAGCTTGCGCGCCTGTCTGCGTCGCTTGGCGTGGTGCCACAGGGGGCGCTTGTGCGCGTCGTCGGCACCGAGCGCGCCGACTTCACCAACACCACGTTGCCCGGCGCCGTCTTGCTGAAGTTCCAGCCGCTCGACTGTGCGCGCCACCCAGCGATGGTCCTGACTCAAACAGCCGATACCTTGGGTATCTACCCGCTTGTGGCCTTCGGACTCACCAGGGTCCGCACCGGCCCGGGGCCGGCTGGCGCCTGGCTCCAGGCGGATTCGCCGGTGGCAAGCGTGGTATCCGAGCCGCCAGATGTTAACGGCATCTTCGTCGGCGGCCTGCTCGAAACCGCCACCACGGAGGGTCTGCACAAGGTGCACTTCTGGCCGAGTGCCATGCGGAGGATCGCATGAAGGGCATTCCGGGATACGATTTTGACGACACCGAGGTTGTAACCGAAGTCACGCTGCGCCGCTGGCTCGAATACGCGCGCTGGACCGGACTACAGTATACACTTGCCGTCGGGGACAATCGCGGCATCGTGGTGAGCTCCTCGGCGCCAAGCGGCCCCGAGGGTTTCCTGTGGTACTCCCCCATTACGCAGCAGCTGTGTATTCTAACCAGGTGGGGCTACGTTCCGATTTTCAACCCCTTTGGCTACGGCTCGCGGCGCTTCGCCTTGAAGGAAGCCGTAACGAAGCCGGTATCGCTCGGCTTCTCTGAGTCCCTCACGGTGTCGCCCAGCGCCTCGGCCGCCTGCGCCCTGGGAGATTGGGACGCCGGCGCCGGCGAGCACGCGCTGGTGACATTTTACGGCTTGATTCCCTATCCCGTGACCAACGCGAGCCTGCCGCAACTGCCTGGCGACATCCTCGAGAGCTACCAGGGCCACTGGCGCGTGTCCTCGGATTCGCCGGCGACGATCCCCGATGCGGCATGGGGCGTGGTGCTTGACACGTCGGGTTACTCCCTGGGTACGGCCCAGGATTGCTACCTGGGATTCTTCCTTGGCAACGCCTTGAAATGGATCGGCGATAGATGAGCACCTTAGTTCGCACGCAAAGTCTCTCAGACGTCGTCACGCGGCAGGATCTCTGGAACATCATAGAGACCACCCGCGTCGAGGACGTCACGCTAAATGATCTCTCCGATGCCGCTCGTCGCGGAATCGTCGTTTCCGCGTCTGAGCCGCCCGACACACTGGTCAATGGGCAGCTGTGGTTTGATCAGACAAATCAACTCCTGCGGGTATTCGACGCCAACGCGAGCTACGCCTACGCCGTCGGGCCAGATTGCTTTGAGGTCATCTGCCGCGCCGCCTGTCCGCTACTGGCCGGCGCCGCCGTGCGTGTCTCCGCGTGGAACGAGCCCTATGAGGTGTGGGTGACGCCGGTGCTGACTGGCTACGACGGCATCCTGACGTTCGGAATCACCAGTAGGACCACGGAAAGCGGCGGCTTCGTCCCCGTGACCGTGGCGGGAATGGTTCGGGGGTACGTCGCATGAGCTTCTTTATTCTTGCTGGCGGAGAAGAGGCCCAATCTTACATAAACATGTACCTGGCCGTCGCCAGCGGCTTCACTGGTCTCCTTCAATGGGAGCCCGCCTGGACGGCTGCGACGCATACGGTATTCCTTGGGCGCGCCTACATGGAACCGGCGGCGCCCACGGGCCCCGTCGATTTCTTCTTCTGCGGACCCTTTAGGCCACAATACGGAGGAACTCTCTGATGGATCCCCTCACGCTTGGTGCGATCGGCGCCGGCGCCGGCGCGCTGGCGTCTGGTATCGGAAGCCTTTTTGGCGGCTTCGGGCAACGAAGCGCCATAAAGCGTTACTTGAGAAGCCGCCGCCGCGCCCTGCGCTGGGCTGCCGAAGGCGCCATGCAGGCGCGCAAGGAGTTCGAGCGCGGGCCGCTGTACCAGACGGCGCTGCAGAATCTCCAGTCCCTTTTCGGCGAGGGGCCCGAGACCAGGGCCCTGCGCGACAGTTTTCGCGTAGCCGCGGCCGCGCGCGGGCTGGAATATGGCGCCTCGCCGGCCATCGCCGAGGAAATCGCCCTCGGCCGCTACCGGCAGCAAATGATCGGCCCGCTCATGAGCCTCGCGCAGCTGCCCCAACAGATCGAGGCCTCGACGTTTGAGTACCTCAAGAGCGTGAAGGGCTTCGGCACCCCCGAGCTTCAGCAGATTGCCGCGTCCCCGCTGGAGATCGTCGGCTCGATGCTGGCCTCCGGATTCAAAGGTGCCCTCGGCGGCGGCATGATTGGATTCCAACTCGGCGGCGGCTTCGGTCGCCCGAGTGGTAGCGAGGTATGAGGTGACACATGCCGGACCCCGGTGAGACCATCTCCAACGCCCTGCTGGGTTTTGCGGCCACGCTGATCGATCTGCGGCGCGCCTACGACAGCATGCAGTTTCAGCGCGAGCAGTGGAAGGCCGAACGCGCCTACCGCGATGAATTGCTCAAATTGCAACAGCAGGAGCTCGCACTCAACGAGCGCGCGCTCGGGATGAGGGAGCAGGCCGCGGCGGCGCGGCCAGAAGCGAGCCCGCTCAGGGAGGCCAAAGAGGCCCTGGAGCTTGAAAGACTCCAGTATGAAACCCAAAAGGCCAAGGCGGAAGTCGAGCAGATGCCGCTGCGGCAGGCGACGCAAGAGGTCGAATTGCGGCTAAAGGAAGCCGGCCGTGGCGCGACGCCGCCGGATCTCCTGAGGATCGTGGAGCGGGCCTCCGCTGAAATCGACACGATTCAGAGGACGTTCGACACCGAGCCGTTCCGTGTCCGCGCGGGGCAGCCGCCCATGTCGCCGGAGCAGAAGCAGCGCATGCGCGCCGAGCTCGACCGCTGGACGAGTATAAAAACCGACGCCATCAACCGGATGGCCGAACTGCTCAACATCCAACCGCTGGTTCCGGGCAGCTCCGCCACGGAACTTTATGCGCGGCTGGCGGAGGCCTACAAGCAGGGCGGTATGGCGGCGGCCGAGGTCGTGTGGAACATCCAGTGGCAGCGCGAGAAGGGAACGCCGGCGCCGCCGCTTCCCGCACACATAAAAATGAGACTGCAGAATGAGCGGCCTTGATGATCTTCTTGAAGATAGGGGCAGCAGCGTCGATGCCCTCCTGGAGAGCAGCCCGCCGGAGGCGCTGTCGCCGTCGCCGCAGCCCGCGGCGCACACAACGTCGCAGATGATGCTCTATGAGGATGCGCCAGCGACTCCGGCGGATATCGCCAGGCTCCTGGTGCAGTCCGGCTGGAATGGGTCCGTGACACCTCCGAATCTGGACGACGTCGAGCACGACGTCGATAGGTGGCTATACGCCCACGCGCCGCAGCTAAGGGCCGCGGGCGTGCCCCCTGAGGTGCTCTTCCAGGTGCCGCGCGTGCGAAACGCCCTGGGGCGTTACTACTCATACGTGCGCCTGTTGCAGTCGTCTGAGGCGCCCATTGGCCCGGAGCACCGCGGGCCGGCGGTGTCGGCGCTTCTGGCGCGCTATCCGGAGCTCAACAAGTGGAATGAGAAGCTCGGCCCCGATCTCCTCGTGGGATTCCTGACGGCCGTGAGGAACAACGCCAAGCCGCCGCCGGGCCCGATGCGCGAGCTCTATGAACAGGAAGTGGAACGCGACCACACCGGACAAATCCAGAGGCGTGTGCGCCTGGAGTACTGGCCGGACTTCGTGCGCGCCATACGAAACGTGGCACTGATAGATGAGGGCATCCGCGTCGGCGTCTTCGACCCGCAGGCACGCAACGAAAACCCTCTGGAAACCGACTGGAATCCCGCGCGACTGGCCGGCGACCGCATTCCGGTGCTGAACGAGCGCGTGTGGACTGGCTACGTCAGCGCGGCGCCGCCGGAAGTCGAGAAGTTTCCGACAACGGAACTCGATCGCCAGCGGGCCGTCATCAGTGCTCTTCGGGCCAAGGGAATTGAGACCAAGCTCGATCCGAACGACGCCTTCGTGGTGCTCACGGCGATTGGTGCGCGCAGGCCGCCGGAGGATTCGCACCTGCGCGAGGAGTTCGATCGCTGGGTCAAGGCGCTCACGCCCGCCCGCGCCCATCCGCTCGACCCCTCCTCGTTTGAGAGGGAGGCCGCGGACCTGTGGAAGAAGTACACCAGCGCCATCGAGACCCTTTCCATGGTGCGCGGCGCCGTTGCCCAGGGACAGCTACACGAGAGCGCCCTCTCAGCTAATCCCCTGGAGATGCCGTGGGACGCCGCGAAGTACGCCAGGCAATTCCCGCCGGAGCGCCGGCCGCTGGAGGCCAACGCCGGCCAGTCCGTCGCCAACATGCTGGTAAACCTCGGCCGCTACGAAGAGGCGGCGCAGGCGGCTGAAAGCCACAAGGTGTCGCTGAGGACGCTCGACGCCCTGTACGACGCCCATTATCAGTATGTGAGGGACCACGCCACCGCCGCGCGCTACACCCGCGAGGGCGTGCGCGCGTTTTTCGGCGCCGTGCTGTCGCCGGTGATGGCCGTCAGCACGGCGATCACCAGATTCGCCCGCGGGGCCGCGGGGCAAGTTGCCGGCCAGGAGGCGATGGCTCAGTTTGATGAGACGTGGGCGCGAAACGCCAAGCTGGTGAAATCCGTGGTGTTCGCCTGGCTCGGCGACAAGCAGGCGGCGCACGAGGCCCTCTTGGACGTGCCGGTGGCGCCGAGCTACGCAGACTTCATCGACGACATCGTGAACGGCAAGATAAAGGTCGATGAGACCACGCAACGCCACTTCGGTCAGGGCATCTCGGCGCTGACTGCGGCGCTGGATGAGATCCTCAATCCCATTAGGCTGCTGACCCTGGTCCTACCAGAGGGCGAGCCGTATGAGGACGTCGCCAAATTCGGCGCCGTGCTGGGGCTACATGCCGCCGCGAAGGCGCCGAGCTGGAAGGTGTTCGATGGCGTCGCGTGGCACCTGCGCAAGGCGCAAAACCTGGAGGCCGCCGCAGAGATCGCCCGCATCGGACGGATCATCGAGAGCTCCGATCCCGTGGCGGCGCCGAAGATCGGTCGCCGCCTGGCGCTGGCGCTTGAGAGGGCGAAGGATATCACGCCCCGCTTCGAGAAACAGCTGGAAATGGCACGCCAGGCCGTCGAGAAGCTGCCTGCTAACTGGGCGCCGGCACTGGAATCCGCGGCGGCCGTGGACCCCGCGCTCGCCGCAGGTGCCGTCGACGAGCTCGGTTTCTTCACCAGGAGCCTGCCGGCACACCTCCAGACGCCAGACCTCATGCACCGCTACGCGGCAACGATGGAGCGCGTGCGGCGCGCCGAGGAGCTGCCAAGCTACATTCAGGACTCCTACCTTCAGGTGTGGGAACGCCGGCACGCCGTCGCCGAGGGCATGCGATTCATAAAGAGGGCATACGAGCTGACAATTGAGCAGCTGACCGAAGAGAAACAAGACGTCAAACCGCTGATCGTCGAACGCGAGCGCCTCATGAAGGCCCTGGAGCACGATCCGCTGCTGCCCGAAGGCGGCGCGCTGCGGCCGCAGCTGCGGCAGGCGCTTCAGAAAATGAAGGGCGTTCGCGAGCAGCTGCTCGTGGAGTTCCCGGAGCTCGGGGGCGAAAAGAACCTCTTCAAGTTTATGAAGAGGCTGCGGGAGCTCGTGCCGGGCAAGGCCGACAAGGAGCTCCTCGGCATCCTAAAAGACATAGAGGCATCGGCGCAGGCGGCACGACTGGATGTCACGCCGCGCGCCGGCGCCGCCACCAGGCTCGCCATGGACGCCGCCAAACAGGTCATCAATGAGACCATGGCCGCCGACGTCCTCGTGAAGAATCTGCTCTACGAATACGGAAAGCTCGGGCAGCTGGCAAAGGAGGAGCTCCAGGCGGCGCTGGCGCAGCCGGGTATCTCCTTTGAAAAAGTTGAGGCCATAGTACACGACGCCGCGGCGCGCCGCCTCCTCCAGAAGGTGCTCGATCTGGACGCCGCTACCCTTAAGAGCCTCAAGGGGCGGCTCACGGAGACCAATATAAAGGAGCTCCTCCAAGACTACCAGCCGGCGTTCTACCAGCACCCGCCAGTGGAATTCGAGCGCACGACAGTCGATTTCCGCAGGGCGTTGCCGACGTCTAAGGGGCTCTCGGCGCAGCGCGTGCCCGTGGGCTGGCGCGAGAAAGCCTGGCGCGTGATCGCCCAGTTGGCGCCCGATCTCGATCCCGAGAGCTTCTACTTCAAGACAAAGGGGGAGGCCGAGGCCTGGATCAAGGAGAACCGCCCCTATCAGGCCGTGCGCCTGCGGCCAGTTACGGAGGCCGAGCAGAGTATCTACGGCCTGAGCCACGACGCCGTGCTGTCGCGCATGGCGGCGCTAAAGCGCCTACTGGAAGATCGCGCACAGCACCGCATGCAGCTGTCGCTGGTAGAGTGGGGCGTCGCCAAGCGCTTTGACGGAGACGTGCCGGGCTACATTCGACTGCCCAATGAGGAGCGCTTCGGCGCCCTCGCGGGCATGAGCGTGCCCGTGGAGGCCCTGAATACCATCACCGCGTGGAGCCGCTACGGCCGCGGCCTCGGCCGCTTCGTCGAGCGCATCCAGGACGTGCTCTCGGCCGCTGGCGTCGGTCCCCGTGGCGGCGTCTTCCACGTCGTGAGGAGCCTCATGGGCACCGGCGCGGCAAATGTCTTCAGGAAGGCGCTGATGACGAGTTGGGTGGCGATGAACGCGCGCGCCTACATGGCCGCGGCGGTATTCAACACCTTCGCTGGAATGATTGGCGTCGGCATCACGCCGCTGGACTTCGCCAAGCCGAGCTTCTGGCGCGGCGTCAGAAAGTACATGGAGGGTCATGCCGATATCCAGGAACTCCAGCGGCTCGGAGTGGCCATGGAAGACGCCGGGCGTGCGGCCAGGCGCGCCGCTGGAGACCTGGTGAGCGTGCTCTTCGAGGAGTCGCCGTACGAGAGATACAGGCGCGTCCGGGCGCTGGGCGCCCCGCCGGAGATCCTGCGAGGATACGCCGAACGCGCCGGCGTCACGAGCCGCTCCGGCGAGCTCCAGCAGAGAATATCCAAGGCCCTGAGCACCATTGGCGACTACCCGTGGAGGGTCTACGGAGCAATCGACGCCGCCATGAAGGCGGGCTACATGGAGGTGCTCAGGGCGCGCGGGCTGTCCATGCACGAAATCGCCGAGCGCCTGCGGGCCTTCATGCAGAACTACACCATGGTGCCGCCGACGGTGAAGGCACTCAGTCAGAACGTCCTCGGCGCCTTCGTCACCACCTTCCCGTATGAGGCGCTGAGGATCTGGAAAAACATGCTGCTGCGCCGCCCGGGGCACCTGATGCTATTCTACTCCATGCTGGAGTCCGCGAACGCCATCGGACTGGCAAGTAGCGGGCTCACGATGGAGGAGGCGGCGATGGCAACCGGGGAGGCCAACCCGAAGATCGGGATGCTGCGCACACTCAACCGCCTGTGGCTGCCGAACGGGTACTCCATCGACCTGGCGAACCTCTTGGGCATCGACGCCTTCCTGACGCCCAGGGGAACCTTCGGGATGTCGATGAGGGATCTGCTCCGGGGCGACGACGTCCTCACGGCGGTCGCGCACGTGGGGACGGGAATCGCCTCGGCGTTTATCCTGAACAACCCCACGATCAACATCCTGACGATGCTCAATAACCGCGATCCCTACACCGGACGGCGCATCTTTGAGCACGGCGAGGGCCACATCGGCAACGTGGCGATGCACATTGCCTGGCAGTTTCTGCCCGGCGGCGGCTTCGAGGGATACTGGCACCGCATTCTCTTTAAGGACGTCTACGATCAGATCGAGGGGCGCCGCATCCCGCTTGAGGAACGAATATTCCGAGTCGCCGCGGGCGGCCGCTACCTCACCGCGAAGCACGCCTGGGCCGAAACGATAATCAACGTGCTGGATGCCTACCGGCGCAACGAGGTCACGACGGCAATCAAGGGCCGCTCGGCACGAATGAAACAGGAGCTCACGGCGTGGCGCGCGGACCCGACGATAGAGGGGCTGGCGAACATCCAGAGGAAATACGAGATCACCGATAAGGAGTTCCGCGCCCTGCTGGAGCGCGAGGCGCGCGAGGGGCCGGAGCGGCTCTTCTTGATGGTGCCGTTTGCCGCGCGCGCGGCGACGCTGCGGATTGCCGCCGAACGCGGGCTGGTGGGCACGCCGGAGTTCGCCAAGTTTCTGATGCTGTTCTTCAATGGCCCCGACGCCTACGTGCCGACGTACGCCGACAACCTCATGCGAATGTTCGCCGGCGCCTCCATGACCAGGCAGAAACCCGAGGAGTTTGGGGCCTACCTCATGCGCCAGGCACCTGAGGTCCTGGAGCAGTGCCAAAAAATCTTCAGCGAGAGCCGCGACCCCCAGGTTAGGTTCCTGGCCGATTTCGTGGAGTACTATGCTCTTAGAGCTTCTGCTAAGAGGCCTTGAGATCGCCTTCGCGGCCGGCGCGGCGGTGACCTACATAAAAATGAGACTCGACAGCATTGAGGGTCGCCTCAACACCATCGAGTCTCGATTGAAACGGCTGCGCCGCAGCGTCTTTACGCTGCGAAGAACCTCAGGGCCTGGACCTGCGCGCCCTTGAACAAGACGGGCTCAACACGCAGGCCAACCTCTTTGCCGATCCACCCATCGGTTTCGCGCCCGAGAGCGGCTACGAGCGCCTGCCGATTGGTGGCGTTGAGGATCACCTTGCCAGCAAAGCGGCCCTTGGTGTCCTCAATCTCCACGGCCAATTTCGAGCCGTCCTGGAGGATCTCGACGGAAACGGACTTGATCCTCACGGTAGCGGGCAGGCTCGGAGCGAGGCCTTCGGAGTTGAGGTACTTACGGCCGAACAGAAAGGCGTCCATGATTCCTCCTCTATAAGGGGTCTTCTACCCAGGGGGCGACGACACCGGCGTCCTCGCCTACGCCCTGGGGGTAGCACGCTCGATAAAATGCACAGGATTTCTCAGAGCAAAACCACGAGCCGCGCAAGCAGCGGGGCCAGTGGTTGGTCTTCTGTGAGACCTCTATGGCCTTGATGACATCGGTCACCCAGGCGTTGGTGTGTAGCAACTCCTCGTCAGACACCCGGACGGTCTCCTGTTTCACGATGCCGCGCCGCGGAACGAGTGTTATGTGTCCCACGGTCTCTACTCCAGCCAGTGCCGTGGCGTACATGCACAGCTGGGGATCGCGCCCGAGCGCTTCCTTGGATGTGCGGTCGCGCACCTTTATGTCCCAGAGGGCGCCGCCTTCCTGGAGATCCACGACACCTACGAGCGTGTGCTGCCCGCAGGTGACTTCAAACCGCCGCTCGACTTCCGTGGGCCTCAGGCGGGAGTAGACGCGTTCGTGGTACACGGGCGCCGTGCGCACGGCGCCGGCGACTATCTTCTGGGGGCTCGAGGTCTCGGTGGCGGCCTCGGCAACGAAATCTGTGAGCTCCTTGGGCGACGCGGCACGAGAGACCACGAGCAGCCGGTGCGCGCGTTCGAGGCCCTTGTGCCAGGCGAGCCCCTGTTCGATGGCGAATGGCGGCGGGCGCCTGATGCCCTGGACGTACACGTACCAGAACAGACGCGGGCAGCGAGAATAGGTACTCAGGGAGCTGAAGCTGTATCTCATACGGGGCGACGGAGCCTCCAAAAAATGCGCCGCATGCGGCGAATCCACTTCACGCTGTAACCATTGGCCCTCATCATAGCCTCGGCTGCCCTTGGTGTCAAGACGGAACCCCGCAGCCAACCGATGGGGCGGTCCGGCGGGCCACGAATGCTGTCGAAAAACAGGCGCACGTGCCCGTCCATGGGTAGCGCGCCGATGACCCCCCAGGGCAGCGGCAGGATGTCCTTGAGCTCCTCACGTGTGAGGATCAGGAGAATGGCAAGCGCCCGCGAGAGGGCGCCGGTGGGACCCAGCGTCGCGAAGGTCACGCGATACGGCGGCTCCCAGTTGATGGCATTGGCGAAGATATTGGCCTTCGTGGCTGGCAGAAGCGACCAAAAGGCCAGAGGCGAGAGGCCGGAGCGGCGCCACCGCTCCACGAGGCGGGTCTTCACGTCCACGGGAGCACCTCCATCGCGGCGAGGAGATCGGCGTCAGAGGGCTGATAATAGCCCTGCGTGACGGCCACGGAGCTGTGATTGAGGAGGCGCGCCACGGTGGAAATGGGTACGTTGCGCTGAAGGAGCTGTGTGGCGAAGGCGCGCCGGAGGCCGTGCGGGGTGAGGCCGGCCTTGGCGAGGTCGCGGCGGAACATGCGCTCGTGGATCCTGAAGACGCGCTCGTTTGGGGCGCCACGCGGCGGCAGGTCCACCTTTGCTGGCAGCGGAATGACGTAGGGCCGGCGGCCTTTGGCGCGCCGCACAAAGACGCGCCCGTCCTGGATGTCCTCCCAGCAAAGAGAGAGCGCGGAGGAGATGCGCATGCCAGTTGCCGCAATGAAGCGCGCCAGCGGGCGCGACCGCATGGGAATGCGAATGAGGGCGTTATAGTGTAGCGGCGTGCTCGGGCGCCGCGCCTGAAATTTCGCCTGGGCCGCCCGCTCCCGGGCACGCATGCGCGTGGCGGGCTCCACGGGGATGCCGCAGATCTTGAGCACGGATACGTACTGCCAGACCGCCTGCGCGGGCACCTTCTCTATGGCCTCGGCCTGCGGTTGGGACACGTACTCGAAGGCGCGCAGATACGCCCGAATCGTGTGCGGAGAATACCCGCGCCGGAGTAGTTCGGCTTGGAACTCTTCTCTAGTCACCGGGAAACGCGCTCCACCAGCAGCTGAAGAATCGGAAGGTCGTCAACGGTCAGCGCGCCCCAGCGCGCCAACCGTATCAGCGAGCGCGCCCTCAGCAGGGCGGTGGCGTCGTCGTCCGCACTGAGACGGCGACAGGCCATGCGCCAGATGCTGTAGGCGGCGTCGGCTTCGAGCCCGGCGCGCTTCCACTGACCGGCCACGAAGTGCTCGGCGGCGCACCAGGCGAGAAAGCAGGCTATGCGCGTCGGTATGACTGCGGGTGTACTCATGGCTCCTCCTTTGTGACGTGAAAACACTCCGGGCGCCACTCACAGTTGTTCCAGCGGAGGCCGCGCTCGTGAACGATGAAGGGTCCCAATACCTTGTGCGCCCGAAGCGTTTCCTGCTCGGGCACATCTAGAGTGATTGCGAAGCGGCCGTTGGCGCGGCCCACGCGCCGGTCGCCAACCCACAGGCGGCCGTCGCGCGCGCGGAACGTCAGGGGCGCCTTTGACTTCGGCACAAAACGCACCGTGGCGGTGCCAAGCTGCTCGCCAAGCTGAGGCAGCTCGATCGGCAAAACGACCTCGCCGCCGAAGTGGATGTAGGCCTCGGGCAGCCACAGGCCCTCCTCGGTAATGTGAAGGAGGGCGCCCGGCCGGAGCGCTCGGAGGGCACGGGCTTGCCAGCACGAAAGGAAAATGGGTGGGCAATCGGAGGCGTAGACTTCAGATTGGAGAGAGTAGAGCAGAGTAGTCGTACGTCGGAATTGAAGCGCATCCGGCCGGGCGGTAACGACCCACGCGGCGCAAGCATTCGCGATGAGGTCAAGAGCGAGCTCGCTGTAGCCGTCGTGGAGAAGGCGAAGTAGTGTCAGGCGCATGGCTCCTCCTTGGGCACCGGGGCCAGCTCGGCAACCACGCGCCACAGAATTTCACGCAACTCGATGATGCGGACGCGCGAGAGCTCGTAGGCGCTTGCCGGCGCCCCGCGCGGCGCAAAAGACAAACAGAGACGCGGCGTCCGGAGCTCCTGCTCGCCGATCGTCCAGGCGGCCTTGATGCCGTAGTGGAGCATACTGGCCGCGGCGAGCTCCGCAATGGCGCGCAGGACCTTATCCACGAGATCGGGATTCAGGCGGACCGCGCCCCAGGTCGCTTTTTTGTTGCCGTAACTTACGATGACGTCATAGAATTGCATACAGCACCTCTTCAAATCGAATTAGAAGTTCCTGAACCGCTGTTCGGGTCCTACCAGAGGATGATGTCTTCACCTGCCAGAGAGATTCTACCACGCGCCGGGTCGGCGCGCAAGAGGAAGGTTTTGCCGGCCAACGCCGCGAAGGCAAAGGGCGAGAGGGCGGGCAACTCGATGCCGTCCGCCGGCGCGCGTAGGTCCGTGTGGCCCACCGTGCGGCGGCCGAGCAGGAGGCGGCCGCGGCGCACCTGGAGGCAACGAGAACACTCGACGTACTTCGAGACCTCGGGGACGAAGGACGCCTCGCCACAGAGGGTCGCCTGGAAGTCCTCGTAGGCCGGCCGGGCGGGAGCGCCGCGGACGAAGACGCCGCCGAGGAGGATGCCATGCGAGCCGATGCGCAGGCTCACGGCGTCCCACTCCTCAATGGCCTGCGCGAGGGCGTGAAGGAGGCCCGTGGAGGCGACCGGAGAGAGACCAACCACCAGGCGCCCCCACGGTTGATCACGGCGCGCGGTGCCGCGGAGGACGACGCGGCCGTAGTCGGCGTCTATGGTGACGCCGAAGGCGTGCGGTTCCCATCGCGTACGCCCGCCCATGCGCGCGAGCGTGCGTAGGTTTTCAACGGCCGGGTGCCAACCGCGGACCTCTAACGCCAATGATCTGTACATTTGTTGGACACATCGTAGCTTTGCTGGTCGGCTGACGACGGAAGATGCCGACGACGCCGACCACGCAGCAAGGAACGTGCCGACCGACCAGCCGGCCAGCCAGCCAGCCAGCCGGCCGACCAGTCGACTAACCAGCCGGTCGGCCAGCCGGCCGAGTGCTCTCAGGACGTTTCTGCCAACACGAGCCATTGGATACACCGTAGCCATGCTGGCCGGGAGACGCCGCCCGCCGGACGCCGGGCGCCGGACGCCGGGCAACCTGCCGGGCGCCGGACGCCGGGCAACCTGCCGGGCGCCGGACGCCGGGCAACCTGCCGGGCGCCGGGCAACC
>Ga0209018_1002310_pt1 | contig 13655 bp, 11 predicted proteins | sample YNPBryBLVA2012_FD_185814 | JGI IMG/M metagenome (GOLD analysis project Ga0209018, IMG submission 185814) | Anoxygenic and chlorotrophic microbial mat microbial communities from Yellowstone National Park, USA - YNP Bryant BLVA 2012 (SPAdes)... ...
TCATCGTACCGCCAGGCTATGCCTGGCTCTGCAGGGCCGACCAAAGGTCGGCGGTACACTCACCTCTTTGGTTGCGGCTGGAGGCCGCGCTATGCTATACTCATCTCTGCGTTTTACCGTTGCCGGCGGAGATTGCAAACGCCGTCGAAAAACCAAAGAGTTTGAGATTGCCCTCTTGCCTATGAGCTTCAAACGATCCTTCACCCTAACCTTTTTGTTGGGCGTCTGTATTCTATCGGCTTTTGCCGCTGGCTACCTGGTTCGCGCCTATCAGGATGCCCAAGCCACCGATTTCCCCGTTCTTGCAGAAGCCTACAACATCCTGCGCCAGCGCGGCTACACCCCGCTGCCAGCTCCCCCGGCGGTGGAATACGGCATGATCCGCGGCATGATCCAGGCCTATGGCGATCCCCACACTTTCTTCCTCGAGCCGCCTCAAGCCGAGCTGGAAAGTCAGAGCCTGAGCGGTAAATTCGGCGGCATTGGCGTCAACCTTCAATACGACCAGGACGGCAACCTTGTGATTTACCCCTTCCCCGAAAGCCCGGCCCGCCAGGCCGGCATCCAGGATGGTGACCGCCTCACGAAAGTGGACGACCTGGTAGTGACGCCACAAACCCCGCTAGAGACGATTCAGGCCGCCATTCGCGGGCCGGTTGGGCAAACTGTGACCATTGCAGTCGTCCGCCCGCCGGATGAGACCCCACGGATTGTTACCATCAAACGCCAGGAAATTGCCCTGCCCTCCACCACCTGGCATCTCGACGCCAGCCAACCGCGCCTCGGCGTGGTGCGTGTCAACGTCATCGCCAAGACTACCCCGGATGAAATTCTCCAGGCGGCCAAAGACCTTCAGTCACGCGGCGCCACCGCCCTGGTGCTCGATTTACGTGACAACGGCGGGGGTCTGCTCGAAGCTGGCGTGGATACCGCCCGCCTGTTCTTGCGCGACGGCGCTATTATGGAACAGCAATACCGCGGCGAGGGGGTCAAATCCTTTCGGGTGGAGAGGCCTGGCCCGCTGGCCGACATCCCCCTGGCAATTCTGGTGAATCACAACACCGCCTCGGCCTGTGAGATCATCGCCGGGGCGCTGCAAGTCCACCGGCGGGCTGTGATCATCGGCGTCCCCACCTATGGCAAAGACACCATCCAACTCGTCTTCAAGCTCCAGGATGATTCGAGCCTGCACGTGACGGCGGCCAAGTGGTGGGTTCCTGGGCTGGAACCGCCCCTGGCTGGCAACGGTTTGCAGCCAGAGATCGTTGTGCCTGCCGACGCCGCCGGCCCCGATCCCTACATGGCCGCCGCCATCCAACAACTTTTCGACAAACGCTAGGCGCCTGTACGATGATAATCGCGGCCTGGAGTGTTGTATAATTGAGCAGAGCCCACTGACAAATCGCGCCGTACCCTTTCGTTGCTTGTAAAAGTGCATACCTTGACCGGACAACAAAGCCATCGTCCAGTTTTCTCTTTAACTGTGCTTTCCTCCAGATAAATTGGGTTTTTCGGTTCGTTTTGCCTGCCGTAAAGTAGAGTTCATTCCACGATTGGAGGTGAAAATGGAAAATGTCTTTGTCGTCGAAGCCTTGAGGACCCCCTTCGGCTCGTTGGGCGGGGCGTTGTCGGAAATCGAGGCGCCGCGCCTGGGCGAAACCGTCATTCGCGCCCTCGTGGAGCGAACGGGTCTGGACCCGCAGGCGGTGGATGAGGTCATCATCGGGCAGGTGCTGTCGGGAGGCGCGGCTCAGGCGCCGGCACGGCAGGCCATGCGCTACGCCGGTCTGTCCGACAGCGTCCACGCCATGACCATCAACAAGGTCTGCGGCAGCGGCCTGAAAGCCATCATGCTGGCCGCCGGCTCCATCGCCCTCGGGGATGCGGACGTTGTCATCGCCGGCGGGATGGAAAGCATGTCCCTGGCGCCCTTCATCCTGAAGAAGGCGCGCTACGGCTACCGGCTGGGGCACGGCGAATTGCTCGATTTGATGGTCTACGACGGCCTGCAGGACCCCTACAGCGGCCGCCACATGGGCGAGATTGCCGACGCCGCCGCGGCTCGTCACAACATCAGCCGCCAGGAACAGGACGACTATGCCATCCGCTCCTACACCCTGGCGCAGAAGGCAGTCAAAGAGGGGATTTTCCGAGACGAAATCGTTCCGGTAATCAAGAAAAGCAAGAAGGGCGACGAAACGGTCGCTGATGACGAAGAGCCGTTCAAGGTGGATTTCGAGAAACTGAAGATGCTCCGCCCGGTCTTCACCAAAGACGGCACGATTACCGCTGGCAACGCCTCCACTATCAACGACGGGGCAGCCCTCTCTCTGTTGGCAAGCGAGACCGGGTTGAACAAACACAGCCTGACAGCGCGTGCCCGGCTGGTGGCCTATGCCACCCATAGCCTGCCCCCCGACATGTTCCCCGACGCGCCGGTGGGGGCCATCGAAAAGGTCTGCGCCCGCGCCGGGCTGAAACTCTCGGATATTGACCTCTTCGAAATCAACGAAGCCTTCTCGGCGGTGGCGCTGATTGCCATCCGCCAACTCGGCCTCGACCTGGAGCGGGTGAACGTCAATGGCGGCGCGGTGGCCATCGGTCATCCCATCGGGGCCAGCGGCGGCCGCCTGACCGCGACCGTCATCCGCGAAATGCATCGCCGTCAGGTGCGCTACGGGCTTGCCACCCTGTGCATCGGCGGCGGCGAAGCGGTAGCGGCCATCTTCGAACGCGTGTAATCCTCGTAGGTCACGTTTCAAACGTGACCTACGGCATTTCTACTGCCAAAGGAGGAAGGAATGAGCCAACTCATCGGAGTTCTGGGCGCCGGGCAGATGGGCAACGGCATTGCCCATGTCTTCGCCCAGCATGAATACGCCGTTCTGCTCTACGACATCTCAGAGGCCCAAATCGAAAAGGCCCTCAAGACCATTGCCCAAAACCTGGAGCGTCAGGCGAAGAAGGACATCATCGCCGCCGACCAAATCCCGGCGATTCTCGCCCGCATCCGCGTCGTCAAGACAATCGAAGACTTTGCCGGCTGCGACGTGGTGGTGGAAGCCGCCAGCGAAAACGAAGCCCTCAAGTTCGACCTCTTCCGCCGCCTCGACGCCGCCGCCAAAGCCGAAGCCATCCTCGCTTCCAACACCTCCTCGATTTCCATCACCCGCCTGGGCGCGGCGACCAAACGCCCCGACCGGGTCATCGGCATGCACTTCATGAACCCCGTGCCGGTGATGCAATTGGTGGAGGTCATCCGCGGCCTGGCGACCAGCGACGCTACCTTTCAGACGGTGGCTGGCCTGGTGGAAGCCCTCGGCAAGACAATGGCCGTCGCACAGGACTACCCCGGTTTCATCGTCAACCGAATCCTGATGCCGATGATCAACGAGGCCATCTTTGCCCTCTACGAGGGCGTGGCTAGCGCCGAAGATATTGACAAGGGAATGAAACTCGGCACCAATCACCCCATGGGGCCGCTGGCGCTGGCCGACCTCATCGGCCTGGACACCACGCTGGCCATTCTCACCGTCCTTTACGAGGGCTTCAAAGATCCCAAATTCCGCCCCTGCCCCCTGCTGGTCAAAATGGTAGATGCCGGTTATCTCGGCAAGAAGTCGGGGCGCGGATTCTACACTTACGCGTAGGGTGAAACCATGAACGACGAATACGTTTTGCTCGAAATCACCGATGGCGTTGCCTGGCTGACGGTCAACCGCCCGGAGAGTTTGAACGCCCTGACCTCGCAGGTGGTTGCCGCGCTGGAAGCCGCCCTGCACGGGCTGGATGAGGACGCGGCAGTCAAGGTCATCGTCCTCACCGGCGCCGGGGAAAAGGCTTTCGTCGCTGGCGGCGACATCAAGGAGATGGCCGGCATGGGGCCGCTGGAAGCCAAAGCCTACGCCCGCCGAGGCCAGCAACTGGTCACCCTCATCGGCGGGATGCGCAAGCCGGTCATTGCCGCGGTCAATGGCTATGCCCTGGGCGGCGGCCTCGAACTGGCCCTGGCGTGCGACTTCATCTACGCTTCCGAAAAGGCCAAACTGGGCCTGCCCGAAGTGACCCTCGGCGTGATCCCTGGTTTCGGCGGCACGCAAAACCTGCCGCGGCTCATCGGCCCCAACCGGGCCAAGGAACTCATCTTCAGCGGCAAAGCGCTGACCGCCCAGCAGGCCAAAGAGTGGGGCATCGTCAACGAGGTCTTCCCCCCCGAAGAACTGCGTCCCAAAGTGACCGAGATTGCCCAAACGATTGCCCGCAACGGGATGCTCGCCGTCCCCTGCGCTAAAGACGCCATCGTCAACGGCCTGAACATGAGCCGCGAGGACGGCCTGCGCTACGAGAGCGCCCTCTTCTCAGCCCTCTTTGCCAGCGAAGACCAGAAGGAAGGCATGCAGGCTTTTCTGGCCAAACGCAAGGCGGAGTTCAAGGGAGAGTGAGGGGGGGAGATACACAGGTAGACAGGTACACAGGTAAACAAGTAAACAAGTACTTAAGGAGAATTGCATGGACTTCGAACTCAGTCAGGACCATAAGGTATTGCAAAGCACGGTGCGCGACTTCGTCGAGAAGGAAGTGAAGCCGCTGGCCATCCAGATTGACGAACAGCACGCCATCCCCGCCGAACTGGTGCAGAAAATTGCTGCGCTTGGCCTGTTGGGCAGTTATCTGCCGGAGGCCTACGGCGGCGCGGGGCTGGACATTCTCTCTTATGCAATCGTGGTGGAGGAAGTGTCCAAAGCCTGCGCCTCCACCGGCATTCTCATCTCGGCGCACACCTCCCTGGCCTGCGACCCCATCCTCCAGTTTGGCACGGAGGAGCAGAAGCAAAAATACCTGCCTGCCCTGGCTACGGGTGAGAAAATCGGCTGTATCCTGCTCACCGAGCCGGACGCCGGCAGCGACCCGGCCGCCCTCTCGACCACCTGCGTCAAACAGGGCGATGAATTCATTCTGAACGGCACGAAAATCTTCGTCACCAACGGCGGCTATCTCGGTACGGGCATCCTGTTTGCTACCAGCGACAAGAGTCTCAAGCACAAGGGCATTTCAGCCTTCATTGTGGATTTACAATCAGAAGGCATAGAGGTCCTGCGCCACGAGAACAAACTCGGCATTCGCGGCAGTTACACCACCGCTTTTGCGATCAACAACCTGCGCCTGCCTGCCTCTGCCTTGCTCGGCAGCGAGGGTCAGGGCTTCAAGATTGCCATGGAGACGCTCAACGGAGGCCGCATTGGGGTCGCCGCCCAGGCGCTGGGCATCGCCGAAGGCGCTTTCGAGCGGGCGCGCGCCTACTCGAAGGAGCGCATCCAGTTTGGGCGGCCTATCAGCGAGTTGCAGGCCATCCAGTTCAAACTGGCGGATATGCACATGCGCATCGAAGCCAGCCGCCTGCTCGTCTATCAAGCCGCCTGGCTCAAGGAAAACAAACGCCCCTATGCTGCCGAGTCGGCGCTGTGCAAACTGCACGCCTCCGAGACGGCCACTTTTGTCACGAAAGAGGCGGTCCAGATTCTCGGCGGCTACGGCTACATCACCGATTACGAAGTCGAGCGCATGTACCGCGACGCCAAAATCACCGAAATCTACGAAGGAACCAGTGAGATTCAGCGTCTGGTCATCTCACGTGCCCTCTTGAGCTGAAACGCTTTTGGAATTTGCTTGAGGCGTTTTCTTACCTGACAAACGGAGTAAAGACGCATGGAAACCACGCGGGAATTTTACTGGAATGTTGGTCATGGCGTGACCCTGCCGATGTATATCTTTGTCGCCATTACGGCGGCGATTCTGCTCTACGGCCTGTGGCTGCGGATACGCGTCTACCGGCAGGGACAGCCTCTCAAACGCGCCGACCAACTGCCCCGTCGCCTGACCCGCTTGCTGACGCGCGCCTTTGGTCAACTGCGCGTTACCCTTGTTCGTGCCCCCGGGATTGCGCACGCCCTGTTCTTCTGGGGCATCCTGCTCCTGTTCATCGGCACGTTGCTGGTGCTCATCCAGGTGGATTTCACCGACCCGCTCTTCGACGTGCAATTTCTCAAAGGCGCTTTCTATCAAGCCTTCTCACTCATCCTCGACCTGGCCGGGCTGGTCGCCATCCTGATGTTGCTCGGTTTCATGGTGCGGCGTTACCTTTACAAGCCAAAGGGCCTCGTCACCACGCGCGACGATTATTTCATCCACACTTTCCTTGTCCTCATCCTCCTGCTTGGCTTCCTCATCGAGGGCACGCGCATGGCCGTCACCGAGTTGAACAGCAACCCGGCCCTGGCCGTCTGGTCGCCGGTGGGGCTGGCGGTGGCGCGTCTCTTGGGCGGCCTGGACGAAGCCGCGCTGAGGCAAGTTCATGTCCTCGCCTGGTGGACGCACTTTTTCCTCGCCATGACGCTCATCGCCGCCATCCCCTACACCAAATTGCGCCACCTGCTCTTCACGCCCACCAACTACTTCTTCGCCGACCTGCGCGAGAAAGGCTCCATCGAGACCCTCAACCTGGAAGCCGAGGTGGATCACTTCGGCGCCGCGGCGGTAACCGACCTGACCTGGAAGCACATCTACGACGCCGACGCCTGCACCTCCTGTAAACGCTGCCAGGACCGCTGCCCGGCGTGGACCACCGACAAGCCGCTCTCGCCGATGAAAGTCGTCCAGCAAATCGGCGAAGTGGCGTTCACCGACCCCAAAGCGAATCTCATTGAATTCGTTCGCCCCGATGTCCTGTGGGCCTGCACCACCTGCTATGCCTGCCAGGAAATCTGCCCCGCCGACATCGAGCATGTCAACAAAATCCTCGACATGCGCCGTTATCTGGTGCTGATGCAGGGAGAGTTCCCCGGCGCCGAGGTGATGACCGCCGTCAACAACACCGAGGTCAACGGCAACCCGTTTGGTCTGGCCCTTGCCGCCCGCGCCGACTGGGCGCAAGGCCTGGACGTGCAAATCATGGCCGAGAACAGCGAGGTGGACGTGCTTTACTTCGCCGGCTGCTACGCCTCGTTCGACAAGCGCAATCAGGCTGTGGCCCGCAACTTCATCCAACTTTGCTGCGCCGCCGGCATCCGGGTGGGCATTTTGGCCAAGGAAGAGAAATGCTGCGGCGAGCCGATGCGCAAACTGGGCAACGAATACCTCTACCAGATGCTGGCCGCCGAAAATATCGAGCATATCAAAGCCTACGGCGTCAGGCACATCGTCACCACCTGTCCGCACTGCTTCAATACCCTCAGCCGCGATTACCGTGACCTCGGCCTGGAAGTCAAGGTGGAGCATTACACCACGTTCCTGGCGCGGTTGGCGGCGGAGGGTCGCCTGCGTCTCAAGTCACAGACCTTCGCCCTCACCTATCACGATTCGTGCTACATGGCCCGCTACAAAGGCATCACCGAAGAACCAAGAGCACTGCTCCAGGCGGCCGGCGGCGCGATTCGCGAGATGGACAAAGCAAAAACCAACACCTTCTGCTGCGGCGGAGGCGGCGGACGCGTTTTGGCCGAGGAAAAACTCGGGCGGCGCATCAACGCCGAACGGGTGAGCATGGCCGCCGCGACCGGCGCGCCCCTGCTCGTTTCCAACTGCCCCTTCTGTCTGACCATGTTCGAAGACGGCATCAAGACCGCCGGAGCGGAGGGCAGTCTCCAGGTCCGCGACCTGGCCGAAATTCTTGTGGAAAGACTCGAGTAGACAGGCTTTCAGCCTGTCGGCGCAGTGAGTCGTTCCCCCTCTCGACGGCTTGCCGTCGGACTCCATAAAACTCTGTTCTTAGACCACAGAACCAAAAGGATAAGATTAATGGTGCAAATTGACAGTGTCCTCAGTAATGCCTATCGCCTCGACGGCGGAGCCATGTTCGGCAACGCCCCCAAAGCCCTGTGGGAGCGCTGGATGCAGGCCGATGAACAAAACCGCCTGCGCATGGCCACCCGCACCCTCCTGGTGCGGACGGCAAACGAAATCATCCTGCTCGAAACCGGCATCGGCGCCTACCTGGAGCCGAAACTGCGCGAACGCTTTGGCGTCTATGAAAGCGAACACATGCTCGTCAAGCGGCTGGCCGGTTTTGGCATTTCCCCCGCCGACGTGACCCGCATCGTCTTTACCCACCTGCACTTCGACCATGTCGGCGGTCTGCTCAGCGCCTGGGAGGAGGGCAAAGAGCCGCACATCCTCTTCCCCAATGCCGAGGTGTATGCCGGGAAAGATGCCTGGGAGCGCGCCACCCATCCCCACCCGCGCGACCGCGCCTCGTTCATCCCCGCCCTGCATCGCCAGCTCGAAGAAAGCGGTCGCCTGACCCTACTCCGAGGCGACGAGACCCTCACTTTCGGCGAGGTCGAAATCCACTTTCTACCCACGGATGGCCATACCCCCGGCCTGCTCGTGGCCGATTTGCGCTACCCAGGGGGGCGGGTTGTTTTCCCCACCGACCTCATCCCTGGTCGCTTTTGGGTGCATCTGCCGATTACAATGGGCTATGATCGTTTTCCCGAACTGCTCATCGAGGAGAAGAAAGCCCTGCTCACATCCCTGGCCGAGGATCACGGCTGGCTCGTTTACGTCCACGACCCCGACTATGCCGCCTCGCGCGTTCGCCCCAGCGACGACGGCAGCACGTTTGTGACCGTTGATTTGCAACCAGAACTGAGCATTGTCTCTGGCGCCCCCTCTCCTTCCTGACAGTCCTTTTTCACTGCTCTCTACTCTCTTCTTTACAGGAAAAGATATGTTTGACAAGAACCAGCTCAATGACTTACAAGCGGCCCTCTCCCACTGGGAAGAGACCACCCTGGCCGATACCCTGCGTGCCCTGCCCGAACGGCGTGACAAATTTATCACTGCTTCCTCAGAGGAAGTCAAGCGTCTTTACACTCCCCTTGATTTACCCGATTTTGACTATCTGCGCGATCTCGGCTTGCCTGGCGAATATCCCTACACGCGCGCCATCCATGCTACCGGTCAACGTGGCCGTTTGTGGACGATGCGCCAGTTTGCCGGTTTCGGCTCGGCGGAGGAGACAAACGACCGCTTCAAGTATCTCCTCTCGCAGGGCGGCACTGGCCTTTCCATCGCCTTCGACTTGCCGACCCTGATGGGCTACGACACCGATGCTCCTGAATCTCTTGGCGAATTCGGCAAGTGCGGCGTGGCGATCAGTTCGCTCAAGGACATGGAAATCCTGCTCGATGGCATTCCTCTCGATAAGGTTTCCACCTCGATGACCATCAACTCTCCGGCGGCCATCCTGTGGGCTATGTACATTGCCGTTGCCGAAAAACAGGGCGTGCGTCCTGACCAGTTGCGCGGCACCATCCAGAACGACATCCTCAAAGAGTACATCGCCCAGAAGGAATACATCTTCCCGCCGGAGCCTTCTATGCGCCTGGTGGTGGACACGATGGAGTTTGGTTCGCAAAAAGTGCCGCAATGGAACACCATCTCCATCTCCGGCTACCACATCCGCGAGGCGGGCAGTACCGCCGCCCAGGAATTGGCTTTCACCCTCGCCGACGGCATGGAATACGTCCGCTGGGGCATCGCCCGCGGCATGGACGTGGACGAATTTGCCCCGCGCTTGTCCTTCTTCTTCAACGCCCACAACGACTTCTTCGAAGAAATTGCCAAGTACCGCGCCGCGCGGCGCATTTGGGCGCGCGAAATGCGTCACACCTTTGGGGCCAAGAACCCCCGCTCCTGGCTGATGCGCTTCCACACCCAAACGGCGGGTATGACCCTCACCGCTCAACAGCCGGAAAATAACGTGGTGCGGGTCGCCATTCAAGCCCTGGCTGCTGTCCTGGGCGGGACGCAATCCCTGCACACTAACTCGATGGACGAGGCTCTGGCCCTTCCTTCGGAACAGGCTGTGCGAGTGGCCTTGCGCACCCAGCAAATTATCGCCCACGAGTCGGGTGCGGCGAACACGATTGACCCCCTCGGCGGCTCGTATTTCGTCGAGGCGCTGACAAACCGCATCGAGGCGCACGCCTACGACTACTTCCGCCGCATCGAAGACCTGGGAGGCGTCCTGCCGGCGATTGCCAAAGGGTTCTTCCAGCAGGAGATTGCCGACGCCGCCTACACCTACCAGCGCGAGATTGACAATCATGTCCGCACCATTGTCGGCGTCAACGAGTATGTGGACGACGTCCCCCTCTCCATCCCCATCCTGGAAATGGACCCGGCCGGCTACGAGCGCCAGGTTGAGCGTCTGCGGACCCTACGCCGGGAGCGGGATAATGGCCGCGTTGGCCAGGCCCTCGACCGTCTGCGCATTGCTTGCCAGGGTACCGAAAATACAATGCCTTATCTGCTCGAAGCAGTCCATGCATATGCTACCCTGGGCGAGATTGTTGGTGTGATGAAAAGCGTCTTTGGCACTTATACTGAACCCGCTTGGATCTAACAGGAGAGAACACGTATGAAAATTCTGGTTTGCATCAAACAAGTTCCCGATATGGAATCGCGCTTTGTGCCAAACAGTAACGCGACCTGGTACGAAGAACGCGATCTCGCCTTTCGCGTCAATGAATATGACGAATACGCCATCGAACAGGCTGTGCGCGTCAAGGAAGGCCTGGGCGGTGCTGCCGACATTACCGTCCTCTCCATCGGCCCGGCGCGGGTAGTGGAAGCCATCAAGAAAGGGCTGGCCATGGGCGCCGACCGGGGCGTCCACATCCGACATGATGAACCAAGCCGCCTGGATGCCTGGCAGATTGCATCCATCATTGCTGCTTTTGCCAAAGACAAGTCCTTTGATTTGATTTTTACTGGTCTGCAATCGCAAGATCGAGGCTCAGCCCAGGTTGGGCCGGCTGTGGCTGAGATGCTGGGCTACGCTTGCGTGACGACCGTGGTTGCTTTTGAACTCGACGGCACACAACTCACGCTCCGCCGCGAAATGGAAGGGGGGCTGTGTCAGGTGGTGCGCGTGGGGCTGCCGGCAGTGATTACTTGTCAGCTCGGATTGAATACACCACGTTACCCCACCCTGCCCAACATCATGAAAGCCAGGCAGAAGGAACTGCTGACCTTCGCCGCGAGCGATTCTCTGCCGCCTGAGGCCTTGAGTGTGACCGAAAAAGTTTATCTGCCAGAAAAGAAGGGGCGCGGCCTCGTGCTAGAAGGGGAAGTCAACGAACTGGCCGAGAAACTCATCGCCATCCTCAAAGAAAAGACAGCCGTGTTGCGCTAGGAGGCAAAACCATCATGAAAGCCTTGCTTGTTGCAGAATACCGTCAGGGAAAATTGCTGGAGTCGAGCTACGAACTGCTTGCCTTTGCTGCCCGCCTGAATGCTGAAATTGCCATGTTTGTCGTGGGGGAAGAGTCCCAGGCGCCCACCTTCGGCGGCAAGGTTTATCTTGCCGAGGCGTCCACTTACGGTGAATACAACCCCGCTCTCCACAAGCGTCTGATTCTTGAAGCCGTCCGTCAGGAATCCCCCGATGCGATTGTCTTTCTCCACTCGGCCTATGGCTGGGACCTCGCTCCCCGCCTGGCCGTGGCGCTCAAGGCGGCACAGGTGTCCGAAATTAGCGCCGTCACGCCTGAGGGGTTCGAAGTGCCGCTGTGCAATGCCAAGTTACGCCGTCTGGTGAAGCCTCGCACCTCGCCGGTGGTGTTGACCATCCAGGCTGGAACCTTCTCGTATGCGGGAGAAGGGGGCGGCACGCCCAAGGTGATTCGCCTCGCCCTGCCCGAGACGATCTCCTCGCTCCAATCGCTGGGCTACGAAATCGCCGAGAAGAAGGAAGTGGACCTCTCCAAGGCCGCGGTCATCGTCAGCGCCGGGCGCGGCGTGGGGAAAAAGGAAAATGTGGAGGTTGTCGCTTCGCTGGCGCGGGCGCTGGGCGGCGAATTGGGCGCCACCCGCCCGGTGGTGGATTCCGGCTGGGTGGACCACAGCCGTCAGGTCGGCAGCAGCGGGCAAACGGTGTCCCCGAAGTTATACGTGGCCTGCGGCATCTCCGGGGCTATCCAGCACATTGCCGGGATGAAGAAGTCCGAGTTCGTCGTGGCCATCAACAAGGACAAAGACGCTCCCATCGGCGAGGTAGCCGATGTATTGGTGGTCGCCGACCTGTTGCAGTTGATCCCGGCGCTCCTGGCGCGGCTCGGCAAGTAAAGCGGAGATAAACAGCAATGGCTTGCGAAACACGCCCCCCCATTGCTGCGAGCGCGCGTACCGTCTTCGTCCATCTGTTGTTTATCTGTGCTCAATCTGTGGCTGCAAGGTAGTCGAGGAGAAAAAGCGCCATGTATCTGGAACTGACCGAAGAGCAGAAACTCATCCAGGAGACCGCCCGCGAGTTTGCCCGCTCGGAACTCGAACCGGTTGCCGCCAGCCTCGATCGGGGCGAGGAGCAAGAGGCCTTCTTCCGCAACCTGAAGAAACTGGCCGACCTGGGTTTCATGGGGCTGAACATTCGCCAGGAATACGGAGGGTCGCAGGTGGGGATGGTGGCCTTCAGCGTCGCCATCACCGAAATTGCGCGTGCCTGCGCCTCGACGGCGGTGACCGTCTCGGTCAACAACCTGGTCTGCGAGGTCATCCAGGCGGTCGGCTCGGAAGCGCAGCGAAGGGCTTACATCCCCAAAATCTGTTCGGGGGAGTATGTTGCCGGTAGTTTTGCCCTCACCGAGCCGGGGGCCGGCTCGGACGCGGCAGCCATCTCGACGACTGCCGTGCTGGATGGCGAGGAATGGGTGCTCAACGGGGTCAAGCGGTTCATCACCAGCGCGCCCTACGCCGGGGTATTCGTCACCTGGGCGCTCACCGATAAAACTGCGCCCAAGGGCAAGGGAATCAGTTGCTTTTTGGTCGAAGGCGGGACGAAAGGCCTCATCATCGGCCGCGCCGAGGAAAAGATGGGGCAGCACGCCTCGGCGACGAACGAGGTCATCTTCGAAAATTGCCGCATTCCCAAAGACGCCCTGATGGGCCAACTGAATGACGGGCTGCACACAGCGCTGGTGGAGTTGACCGGCGGGCGGGTGGGAATCGGCTCGCTGGCGCTCGGCGTGGGCCTGGCGGCGATGGATTACGCCACCCGCTATGCCCAGAAACGTGTTCAATTCGGCCAACCGATCACCAAATTCGAAGCCATCCAGTGGATGATTGCCGATGCCTATACCGAACTGGAGGCGGCGCGTTTGCTCCTCATGCAGGCCGCCTTCCGCGCCGACCAGGGGCTTCCCTTCCACAAGGAGGCGGCCATGGCCAAGATGTATGCCACCGAGGCCGCCAACCGAGCCTGCTATACGGCCATTCAGATGACGGGCGGCTACGGCTACTCGCGCGAGTTCCCGCTGGAGCGTTACGCCCGCGATGTGCGCGTCACCTCGATTTACGAGGGCACCAGTGAAATTCAACGCATGATCATCGCAAGGGAGATACTCAAACGGCTCGAATAGACCTGATTTGGCCTCTCTCCAGTCTGTCTCACTGATACCAAAACGACGTAACTTTACTTCGGCTGCTGCTGCGTGATGCAGTGGATGTTGCCGCCGCCAAGGAGAATCTCGCGCGCGGGAACACCGACCACCTTGCGGTCGGGCAGCAGGCGCTGGAGCGCAGCCAACGCCTCGGCGTCGTGCGGGTCATCGAAGGTGGGAACAATCGCGCTGCCGTTGCAGAAATAGAAGTTGATG
>Ga0209018_1002311_pt1 | contig 13654 bp, 14 predicted proteins | sample YNPBryBLVA2012_FD_185814 | JGI IMG/M metagenome (GOLD analysis project Ga0209018, IMG submission 185814) | Anoxygenic and chlorotrophic microbial mat microbial communities from Yellowstone National Park, USA - YNP Bryant BLVA 2012 (SPAdes)... ...
GATTCAAAATGAACCTTCTGGTACAATGAATAAAAATAACTAAAAGTATTAGATTAGAAAGTGGATATTTAATTTAGCCGACTATGCAGTCGCTCGATTAAGGCAAATATAACAATGGATCTTGTCTTACTCCATTGTAAATCACTTCAAAATGAAGATGAGTGCCAGTGCACCAACCGGTACAACCCATTCTACCAATAGCTACTCCTTGTTTTACAAATTCCCCTGGTTTGACGTAAATTTCACTTAAATGAGCATACAAAGTCTTTAGACCGTTGCCGTGATCTATCACTACTGCTAGCCCATAGCCTACTACGTTAAAGCGATAAACAGCTGAAACAACTCCGTCCTTCGCAGCAAAAATTGGAGGTGAGCTGGGATCAGCAAAATCACAGGCAATATGCCCAGGTTGAACACATCTAGAGATTATAAAGTTACCGGTGACTGGCCAAATCAAACCCTCTGATCTAGCTTGGTCGCTAGTAACTCCTCGATAGGTATTTCCGTTTCCATAATAGGCTAAAGAAGCTCTCTTTTTCCTTTCTTCCTCAGCCTTTCTTAGGTTTTCTTTTCTTTCTTCTTCTTGCTTGTTAATTAGCTTGATTTTTTCAAGGTCGTTTGTAGGAATTAAAATTAGAGTAGATTTAGGAATTTTATCTTCTTGACTCCACTGTTGGTGGTTATAGTCTAAGATTTCTTGGCTATCAATTTGGTATAGCTGAGATAAGTAATTTATGGTTACTTCGTCTTCTGCTTTGTAAATATAAGCATCAGTCCAAGGTAAAATTAGTTGAGTACCTGGTTTAATTTCTTGATTTTCTAAGTTATTGTTAAATTTTACAGTTTCCTCCTTTAGGCCATATAATGCAGCAATTTGAGCGATTGTTTCACCTTCTTTCACAGTGTACTCAAAAACAAGTTTAGAATTAGTAGTTGTGTCATTTCGAGTTTCTTTGTTTTGAGTTGATATTAAGTTTAAATCATCAGGATTAGTTTTTGTGTTAGCGTTAATTTGAGTGAATTGTTGAGTAATCACTGTTCGGTCTAATATAAATTTTGATAAACTGCTACTTTCTACAGTGTTATTTGGCTGCAAGTTAAACTGTCCCACTACATAAAGTAGTAGTAAGGTTACACTAATTAGACCAGTTAAGTAAAATTTTTGAGTAAAATACAAAACTTTTTGTAGTTTTTTAATAAACTTATTTACACTAATACGTAATTCTATTTTAAAACTTAACCACCACAACTCTCTGCTTTTAACGTCTTTAAGTATTTCCATTAAAGATCGAATTTCTTTAACCAAAAAATAGTAGTTAGTCGGTAAACCTATCACTAGTTCGTACAATTGTCCAATTAGGATATAAGTTTGACAGGCTAGACTATTGATAAACTGAGAAAATAAACTGATCAAACAAATAAAAACCGTTCTGCTGGTAAGTAGAAAGTTAACCAGACCTTCACGCGATAAGACAATAATTTCAACTAGTTGATTTTGAGATTTGTAGAGAGGAATAATATCTCCAAAGATAGCCAGTCCACTACCGGAAGCAATAACTAGTAAGTTTGACGAATTTTTTAAAACAAAGTTTGGTTGGTAAGTGTTGTTGATTAATTGAACAACTTCCAAAGATTCAACTTTTTGCGATGTATTCGGGGAAAAATTTTGACTTTTAGAATTATTAATTGAGTTTGATTTGACTGAATTTATAGAGACTTCTAAAGAATTGTCAGATAAGACAGACATATTTTTTAGCGGGCGTAACTGAACTTTTATTTATATAATTGTAGTAAAAAGCTATTCCTAGGGTTAGGAAAGCGTTAAAGCACTCGCTATAAGCGAGTTTATACTACTAAATTGTAGTTGTCAAGTTTATCTAGATGTTGCTACCTGTTAAGCGTAGGTAAATTTTTAATTTCTTGCCGTTAGTTTGAGTAACAGTTTTAACAAAAACCTTACCAAGATTAATTTTCCAGTCGATTTTACTTAGTTTTAAGAGTGTTTAGCTTTAAAGCTAAGTAAGTATTTTTCTAGTTGTTTAGCTGTCTTGTAAATTTGGCTAAGCTAATCAGTCTAGTTCAATTCAAGATTTGAATGTTTCCAATTGAAAGCAAAAAACAGGAATCTGAAAAGTTATCGTGGAATTCTAAGTAAAGTAGAATTAATAAATTACAAAATCGGAAAAATTTCTTAAATTCCAAAATTCTAGTTAACTAGTGGCGGAAAGGCAGGGATTCGAACCCTGGGTACGGTTGTCCGTACAGCACATTTCGAGTGTGCCCCGTTAAACCACTCCGGCACCTTTCCTGCCAGATTTTACAATTATTTACATCTAAATTTTTTAGTCAACTGGTTTGATTTAACTTGAAATTTTATTAAGAATTGGTTGATGTTTACTTAAAACTAACACAGACTAGTTTTACATTAATCCAAGTTGACAAATTTTTGAAAAATAATTGGACGATTATCGTCACATTACCGGAGTTGGCCGAGTGGTCAATGGCAGCAGACTGTAAATCTGCCGGGTTTGTCCCTACCGAGGTTCGAATCCTCGACTCCGGACCATTGTGTTAAGCAATCTATTTGATTTATTTGCGGGATTCGTATAGTGGTTATTACCTCAGCTTTCCAAGCTGATGAGACGGGTTCGATTCCCGTATCCCGCTCCATTTAATAACATAACATAATTTTTATGACAATATTTATAATAATTTTGTTAGTGGCTATTTTTATTCTAGCCATTTTTATTTACAATCGCTTGATAGCTTTACAAAATCAAGTTAGAGAAGCGGCCAGTGACATCGATGTACAGTTAAAAAGGCGGTACGACTTGATACCTAATTTAGTAAACACAGTTAAAGGTGTAGCTAACTTTGAGCAGTCAACTTTGGAAAAAGTAATTAAGGCTAGACAACAAGCCATAGATATTAGCGGTTTAACTCCAGAAAAAGCAGCTGCTGAGAATATGCTTTCTGGAGCTTTGAGGCAACTGTTTGCTGTTTCTGAAAACTACCCTCAAATCAAATCTAATGAAAACTTTTTGCGATTACAGGAAGAATTAACCAACACGGAAGACCGAATTCTGGCTGCTAGAAGGTTTTACAATCAAGTTGTTTCCGACTATAACACTTATCAAAACCAATTTCCCGCTATTTTGTTCAAAGGATTAGCTAATGCTAAATCAGAGCCTTTCTTTGAGTTAGAAAATCCTCAGGAGGAAAGAAAAAACGTACAAGTTCAGTTTTAACTAGGTCAAGTAGCTTGATAAATATAATAAGTATGTTCTTTTGAAGCTGGAGCGACTTAAATTTTTGGTGAACTTGGTTTGCTTCTTTTGTGGTTTGTTTGAGTAACTTGAGCTTGATTTTACAATCAGTCTTAGTCTTCTAGTACTAATTTGTACAACTGACAACGTTCACTTTGGATGAAAGTTTTTTGATTTAACTAGAAAAATATCTTAAAACTTTAATTTAAGCTAGCTTTTTTGGGTTGATGTTTATTACTGTTGTTACAGCTAAAATTTAGGAACTGGAATACTTTGTTTAACTATGCTTTAATAAGCACGAATATTTTGGTAGTTAACAGTTTTTATAATTAAAACAAAGAGTTTTATGAAATATAAATGTCTACTAATGGAGATTGACCGAGACATCAGAACGATGGGTCGAACCTTGCAACCAGGCTGCACGAGTAATCAGATAGATCAACTCGTGAAAAGTGTGCGCGAAATGTTAGACACGACACTCCCTGAAGACTACATCCAGTTCCTTTCGTATACTAATGGGCTGATGTACAATGGTCTTATGATCTATTCATCACAGGAGACGGTGCTTCAAGGAAGGCCGGATGTGTGCATCTGGGGGATTGTTGAAGCGAATCTGTTGCACCGAAGCGACCCGTTTTTTAATGACTTTCTGGTTTTTGGGCAAGGAAATATGGATTATTATGCACTCTACCTCCCCGATAATTCATATCGTATAATTGATCGCGTTCCTGGGAATGTTATTGACACTCTCCGGTCTTTCGAGGACCTTCTTGTACGAGCTATTGCAGATAATTTATAGAGCAGTTGTCGGTTCATTTTGTATAAGACAGTCCTTTTTTATCATATTGATAAGTCAATGTTCCTATCAGTCTGCCTATTTTACAGATCATTGTTAAGGAAGTTGCAACCGTTTATGGTTTACGGTTAGTAGTATTATAATTAAAAATAGTTAACCTCTGCGAGAGAATTGAAATTAATTTGGTTTTTCGGTACTTAAAATAAGTAAGTGAATTTTTAATAAAAAACAACTATTTACAAGATATAAAAATTGTAATTAATAAAAATTTATTTTTCGTGCTTTATGTCTGAAATTACTTTAGAGCAAATTAATCAAGCTAATGACCGACTAAAATCTGTGGTTAGATGTTCGCCTTTGGAATTTTGTCCAAGGTTGTCAGAGAAATATGAAGCTAAAATTTATCTAAAACGCGAAGATTTGCAAGTTGTTAGGTCTTTTAAAATTAGAGGAGCTTATAACCTGATTGCTAGTTTGAGTGAAGAGGAAAAGTTGCGCGGAGTAGTGTGCGCCAGTGCTGGGAATCATGCTCAAGGAGTGGCTTACAGCTGCCAGGTTTTAGGGATTAAAGGAACAATTTTCATGCCTACAATTACTCCATTACAGAAAATTAGTAAAGTTAAAAAATTCGGAGGTGATTCTATAGAAATTAAATTAGTAGGTAAAAATTTTGACGAAGCCAACCAAGCAGCCAAAGAATTTCAACAACATACAGGTGCCGTGTTTGTGCACCCATTTGATGATCCTAGAACCATTGCTGGTCAGGCAACTATAGCTTGTGAACTACAACAACAATTAGAAACTTCTCCAGATTTTGTTGTGGCTGCTATCGGAGGTGGCGGTTTGGTGTCTGGGATAGCTAGTTATTTTCATTTAATCAATAGCCATACCCAAACCATTGGAGTAGAGGTTGACACTCAGGCCAGTATGTATCAATCTTTAGAGCAGGATCAAGTGGTAACTTTATCTAACATTAGTACTTTTGTTGATGGTACTGCGGTAAAAACTCCGGGACAGTTGACTTTTAAAATTTGTAAGCAGCTGCTATCAGACTTAGTATTAGTTTCTGAAGGAAGAGTTTGTACTGATATGATTGATTTATATCAAAATGAAGGCATTATTGTAGAGCCGGCTGGGGCCATGGCGATTTCTGGATTAAGCAAAGTTAAGCGGAAGATTCGAGGAAAAACAGTGGTTTGTGTAATTTGTGGTGGAAATAATGATATTAGTCGTTATCCAGAAATAATGGAAAAAAGTTTAGTTTGGAAAGGATTGAAACACTATTTTATTATTGAGTTTACTCAGAAACCGGGTGAATTGAAAAATTTTGTTAACCAGGTATTAGGACCTACAGATGATATTGTCAGGTTTGAATACATCAAGAAGACCAATAAAGAAAAAGGCCCAGCCTTAGTGGGTATAGAACTAGCAGACAAAAATGATTTGGATAGAATTATAGCCAAGCTTGACGAATTAGGGTTTGAATACAGACGAATTACTAAGAGTGACTTGTTGTATGATTATTTAATCTAAGGAACTTAAAGACAAGTAGAAACTGGCGAAATTATTCGATTGATTGTAGTTTTGTTTTTAATTACTTTTAGTAAGTTAGGATCGTAAAATGAAAATTTTAATAATTGCGCTTATTTAGGTTGTCCTTGTTTTATAAGTTGCATGTAAGTGAATACTTTGTGTGGGTCTAATTATAAATAAATTTTACTTTCAGTAGTTTATTTTAAAAAATCTAAGTCTAGTTTTTAGAAATTTTGATTGTGTGGTGCTTGAACTTGTTCTTGTCTATCCAGAGCTAATAGTAAACCTAACAAAATAAAAATGGGCATTATATATAAAGGTGAAAAGAAGAACCATTGAATTAAGTAACTTTGGAGAGTCAACACTAAAGCTAATCTTAGAACAATTAAAGGTTCTTTCCAGTTTGGAGTATATATTAAATGTCGCCAATTTTTCATAAGTACCCACAGCCATAAGCCAATAAATAAACAGAAAGCCAAGAAGCCATTTTCCAACCAAACTTCTAAGTAAATGTTGTTAACTATTAGTTGATCACTATTGTGGAAATTTCTTAGAACAAAAGCTACCTGAGGCCCAAATTGCCCCAAACCTATACCGGTTACAGAGAATTCTGAAAGAATATCAGTTGCGTTTCCTGTAAAAGCTTTTCTCTCTACAGCCGAGGCAGACTCGCCAGTTAGACTTTTGATAAAGTTGTTTCTAATTTCAATTATTGCTGCTGACAAGGTGGGAGAAGCTAAACTAGCAGTAAATACGCTTATGGTAGCCAGTCCTATCCCTACAAAAGCTATTTTCAATAAAGACCACTGTTGGTATTTTTTTATCGATAAAAACACAAGTAAAGCTAAGTTGATGCTAATAGCTAAAAAGGCGCTCTTGGAATAGGTTAACAAAAAAACTAGACCAAAAAGAATTAGTAGGCCTAAGTTAATTATTCTTGGTTGTGTTATCCAAAGCAATTTAGGTGATTTTATGAGTTTTTCTAGAGTAAAAAGGTTTTGATTAGTTAACCAATACAAACTAGCTAAAAAGATTGGGAAAAATAAAACTCCAGCTAAATATAAAGGTTCAGGTAAAAACGAATGAATTCGTGAAATTCCAAAAACTGCTTTGGTATAACCTTCTTTTAACAGACTTATCTCAGTTAAATTTAACATGTCTGTAATTAGCTGATATAAGCCAAACAGGCTAGTAATAATCATCGTGATCATTAATAATCTAACTTTACGCCAAATGTTTTGACCAAAGTGACTGATAATAAAAGTAGCCCCAAACACTAGTAAGGTGCCTATTAAAAATTGCAGAAACCGATTGAAATTTATAATGTAAAACCATCCTGGTACAGAAACTAAGAAAAAAGCTGAGGCCCACAAAAAAAAAGAATTAACTTTTTGAGATAGCAAGTTTTCGTCTTTTTTTAAATAGAGTAGCAGAACCATGATTAAACCTATTGATACTAATACTTGGCTGATTCTTAAATTAGCAATTTCACCCAAAAGCGAAGGAAAACCTTGAAAAGGTAGACTTAGAATTAATGAGTCACTAATTTTGTTTAGCCAGTCGTATTTTACTCGTGGGTAGAGCCATAGGATGGCAATTAATAGCAAATTAAACAGTATAAAAACCAACCAAAATTTTTCCCAAAAGGACATAACATCTATCAACTTAGATTTGATAGTGATTAAATGAAGTTTTCGTCAACTTTAAAAGCCTGTTCAGATTTTTTCAATATAGATTTAATTCTTTTGGTTTTACCAATTCAGTTGTCTTTTGACTTCTCAAGAAATTTAAATCTGACTTGACAAAATTAATCTTATTTCTAATCGTCAAATACGCACTTTGTTAACACGTAAATAGTATTTGTTTAGCCTGTGATAAACAAGTCTTTTTCCAATAAAAGTAAAGGTAAAACTGCTAAAAAAACTAAGTTTAAAGACAATATGATTTATTTTGAAGGTGTAGTCATGGAAACTCTTCCTAGTGTTCGTTTTATTGTAAGAATAAACAGGCCAAATGGGCTTGAACCTTTGGAAATACCTTGTATTACTAAAACTTCGCTTAAATCTAGAGTTAAAATAATTAAAGGTGACTCAGTTGTAGTAGAACTTGATCCTAATGACCTTACTCAAGGTACCATTGTTGAAAGAAAGTAATTAGCTTATGAAAGTCCAAGTCTCTGTTAAAGGTAGGGGGAAAAAATTAGCTCGTAAAGGTAGAATGGCTCAAGGTTATTTTTGTAGGCGTAACGGAATTTTATACTTCTATCCTTTTGACCATTCTTCTATAGGTCCAAGGATTAAATCCAGACAACCTATACCTAAGAAAAAAAAGAAAAGATTAAAATTTTAATTTAAGCTTATGATTAGAATTGCTGGTGTCAATTTAGATTCTAAAAAACAAGTTCGTTTTGCCTTAACTCCGATTAAGGGTATCGGTAAAAACAACGTTAAAGATATTTTGCAAGCTTTGAATATACCTTTCAATGTGCGTTTGCAAGATTTAGATGATGATACGATCAACCAACTAAGGAGATATATAGAGGAAAATTATATTACAGAAGCCGAGTTAATTAGGCAACAGAAAGCTAATATAAAAAGGCTTATAGACATTGGTTGTTATCGTGGTTTAAGACACAAAAACAGATTGCCAGTTAGAGGTCAAACTACTCGCACTAACAGTCGTACTGTTAGAGGTAATGTTAGACATACCGGCCCCAGTGGTAGAGCTAAAGCACCTTCTAAGACTTAAAGTATATGGCTGCAACTAAAACTAAATCTGCAAAGAAAAAAGTAAAGCAAAAATATCCAATAGTCAGGCTTTATTTAAAGGCTAATTTTAATAATAGTGTTATTACAGCTACTGATCTATCGGGTAAAGTAATTGCCTGGTCAAGCGCTGGTAGAGCAGGTTTTAAAGGGACTAAAAAATCTACTCCTTTTGCCGCTCAAAAAGCGACTGAAGATTTGCTTAATCAACTGAAAGATTTTGAGACTAATGTTGTTCATTTGGTTATTGATGGTGGAGGTATGGGTAGAGACTCTTTTCTAAGAGCTGTCCAAGCTTCTGGTTTACAAATTGAGTCAATCAAAGATGTGACTAGTTTTCCCTTTGGGGGTGTTCGTCCTAAACCTAGACGCAGAGTTTAATGTTAAGTACTTATGGCAATATATTTAGGTAGTAAAACTAAGTTATCTAAAAGAGTTGGTCGCAATCTCTATTTAAAAGGAGCTCGTAGTTTTTCGGCCAAAGATGACTTCTCTAAAAGACCTTATCGAGCAGGTGTTCATGGAAAAACCTCTCAAGTAACTAGAACTTCTGAGTACGGTAAGCAGTTACTGGAAAAGCAAGCCATTCGTTTTACTTATGGTTTGACGGAAACACAGTTAGCTAACTTATTTAAGAAAGCTTTCAAAAAAACCGGTAATACTGGTAAGATAGTATTAAGTAGTTTAGAACGCAGGTTAGACAATGTAGTTTACCGAGCTGGTTTGGCTAATTCTAGAAGTCAAGCCAGGCAGTTGGTAGCTCATGGACATTTTATGGTTAATGGAATAACGGTAAATATACCTTCCTACGAAGTTAAGTCGGGAGACGTTATTCAAATTAAAGAAAACAAGTTAAAAAAAGCCTTTTGGAAAAATTTTCAATTGCAAATTCCTAACGAGATTGTGCCTTGGATGAGTGTAGACCAAACTAAAAAAATCATTAAGATTTTAAATGAACCCTTAGATGAAGATTTACCCCAAGAGTTTAATTTACAAGCAGTAGTTGAGTACTATTCTCGTAAAGTTAGATAATAATTTTGCTTATGCTTACCATTAGATTGTCTCGTTCTGGAAGAGTGCATAAACCTCATTATAAAATTGTAGTGGCCGAAAAACACAGACATGTTTCCAAAAAATTTGTTGAAGCAATTGGTTATTATAACCCTATTACTAAAGAGTTTAAAGTTAACTTAGAGAGAGCGAAGTATTGGTTGAGCTTGAATGTAGAACTATCTAACACTGTGAGAGCTTTGTTTACTAAAAATTCTGTAATTTAAAATAGTTAATAAGTAAAATTTTGTCTTATGTCACAACCAAGTATAGATGTCGTAGTTTTAACCAATTTACTAAAAAGCTTGGTTACCAAACCAGAAGAAGTTAAAATTACTAGGCAAATAGACGAAATGGGTGTATTGTTATCCATCCAAGTACATCCCCAGGATATGGGTATTGTTATTGGTCGTAACGGAGCTATGGCCACGGCTATTAAAACTTTAATGAAAGCTGTAGGCAAAGCTAATAATATGAATTTAAGGATTCGTTTTTTAGAACCTGATGGCAGTACCAGGTTTGTGGGTCGTCGTACTCAACCGGATTCGATGCGGTCAGGAGTTTTGGTTAGCAACAACCAAGAGGTTAGTTATACTAGCGATGCTAATCCATCTTTGGAGGATGATTTGAAAGATTTTGCTTTGAAATAAACCCTCTTTTTGTTAGTTAAACACCACCCCCATTTTGGGGGTTTTTTGTTTTAAACTTGTTTGATGAAAACTTTTAATATTTAAGCAAAAGTTGTTTCTAGATTTAACAAATTTCTAAACCAATAAGCATGTCAATAGATTGTTGGGTTAGTTTATCAGGTTTAACTTATTTTGGTAAAGACAAACTCGTTTTAATATGAGTTGATTATATTATAATTCTTGAATATCAAGATTTAATTTTATGTCATCAGATTTTAATGTATTTCAGATTTACTGTAAGTCTGTAACAACAAAGGCTAGGACAGGAGTTCTGTATTTACCACATGGTAATGTGTGTACACCTGCGTTTATGCCAATTGGCACTTTAGGTACTGTGAAGAGTTTAACTATGTCGGAGTTACTGGCTACAGGTGCTCAAATTTTGCTAAGTAATACTTATCACTTGTGGCTTAAGCCAGGTTTATCCCTTTTGGCTCAATTCCAAGGTTTACACCAGTTCAACAATTGGTCAGGTCCGATTTTAACCGATTCTGGTGGGTTTCAAATTTTCAGTTTAAGAAAAAATAATATTACTGACGAGCAAGGAGTAACTTTTACGGTCCCAGAAACTGGTGAAGTTAGGTTACTAACTCCCGAAATTAGTATGCAAATTCAAACTATAATCAACTCGGATATTGCTTTGGTTTTAGATTCTTTACCTCCTGAAGAGACTAATTATAACCTGAATAAGGAAGCTATGGAAAAAACTTTACGTTGGGCTAAGAGATGCAAGCAAGAATGGGTTAAATTACACCAAGGTCAGTGGATTGGGTCAACAGGTTATTTGGGTACTAGACAAAATTTACTCTTTGGAATTGCCCAAGGAGCCAGGTTTTTAGATTTACGTAAACAATCAGCAGAAGCTTTACTAGAATTGGATTTTCCAGGTTATTCTATTGGTGGTATGGCTATGGGTCCAGAACCAGAAGAAAGTAGATTAGCACAGGTAGATTTACAAACTTCAATTTTAGAAGAATACAAACCCAAACATTTATTAGGTGTTGGTACTCCCTTAGATATAGTTAAATTTGTAGCTTATGGAATTGATTTATTTGACTGTGTTTACCCTACCAGAAATGCTAGGCACGGGACTTTATTTTTCGAGTTAGATGATTTCACTTATACCAGTGAACGAATTTTGCATAAAAAATTTCTCTCAGACTCAAGTCCAATTAACCCTAAGTCTAGGTTTTTAGAACTCAGAACTTATTCTAAAAGCTACTTGCGACACTTATTTAAAACCAAAGAAGTTTTGGCTTATAGACTAGCTACTCTCAACAATTTAGAGTTTTATCATAATTTAATGTCTAACATTCGGTCAAAAATTGAAACTCAAGAGTTTGATAAATGGTGGCACAAGTTTACTTTTCAAAAAAGGCCCTAGGTTAAGTCGTAGCTCAATTTTTAGTAAACATCAATAATAACCAAAAGTAAGTTCTTCAAAAACGCTTTTAAAAAGCTAAAAGGCTTAGTTTAGTTTTGTATTTCAACTCAATTTGAAGTTTTTAAAAAACCAAAAGAATGTGATATTAAATCCTAATTTTAGGATTTATCTGAGTAAATAAATGTTTAGCTTAAATTTTTTAAAAGAAGATAACTTTAAGTAAGAGTTACTTGTTTCAAAAAAAAATTTTAAAGTTTGTTTGTTTAACTAGTTTAGTTTGAATCGTATCGAAACAACCTTTATTAGGTAACAAAAACACAAATGGTGGGCGATGAGGGATTTGAACCCCCGACCTTCTCGGTGTAAACGAGCTGCGCTACCGCTGCGCCAATCGCCCAAGCACAGAAAATAAATTCAGCTATTTAGCTGCTCTTAAGCTAAGAGCCAACGAAAAGATAATAGCTATTTGCTTTTTGTCAAGCCAACAAAAAAGTTATTGTTTAGTTTTTGAAGTGTTTTGCTTGGAAACTTTTAACTTAACTTTAGGGTTTTTGGTGTTTATTTTGGTTCTAGCGGTAGTTAACCTGGCTTGTTGAAGCGCTAATAGTTTTTTTTCTTCTGGTTTGTCCGGGTAGTCAATTTGGTCGATAAAAATAATATATCTTTCTTGTGCTTTCGATAACTCGGTAACATTTTTTCTAGAGCGCCATACTGCTGAAACCCGGTCTAAAAAAAAGTAGTTGTCTGCCATTTGGTGCAGGTCATAAGAAGTAAAACCTCCAACACCTAGGACAATTGTAGTTTTAGTTAAAGCTTTAATTAAGTAACTAAAATCACCATCACCACTCATCAGGACAAAAACATCAAATTCTGATTCTCTTCTTAAAATGTCGACTGTGATTTCGATATCCATATTTCCTTTTACCTTATGGTTTTGAAAAATTTTGATCGGTTTTTTGATAATTTTGTATCCATGCTCTTCTAGGCGTTCTAAAAACTCGATTTGTTTTTGGTCTTCTGCGTTGTAGGCTGTGTAAAAACCTAATTCTACATATTTTGTATTTTTGTTGAACCAGTTGTAAATTTGTTCAAAATTTAGATGCATTTTGGCTTTCAAAGCGGCATAATATAGGTTAGCAGCATCAATAGCTACGTAAACCCTTTGATTTTTAATTAATTCTAATAGTCGGTGAGTCAGGTCATTTTTAAAACCTCTCGATTTTGTTTCGTTGTCTTTAAGATTCATAAAAAACTACCTATTTCTTAACTCGAACCTTGAAAAATTGATAGAATCAAATAGAGTATAAAGTACATAAAGATTAACACTATTACCACAGCCACAGAACCAATTAAGATATTTTTAACCCAAGTTAAAATTGACGAAGCTACTCCAACAATAAACATAATAATACCCACAATTATGTTAATTACGATTAACCAAATGAGCAAACTAGTTATAAAAGCAAACAGTCTAATAGCTATTGGAACTAAGTTAATCGGATGCAAAGGTATTGGTCTGCCGTCAGGAGTAGTATTTTGGCATTTATACATAATTGGCAGCCAGTTCCCAGGATTCCAGATATTGGTTAAATTTGGTCCAGCATTCTTATCTTCTTTACTGATCCAACAGGTTTGCTCTGTGGGAACGTCTATTTCTATAGGGTTAAAGCTTAGATTGGTCATATTTGTGCTACCACTACCTCTAAGAGGAGATATTCTTAATTGATTAGGTGTTTTCATTTGTATTTTTAATTCTGTAATTATAGATCTATAATATTCTTCACTACTTTGTTCCCAAATCCAAGTATTACCATCAAATTTTGGTTTTCGATCATTGTGGTCCAGATATGACATTAAATTAGTAAATCGATCGAAATTTAAAGAAATATTTCTTGGGAAAACACTAAATTTTTCTTTCTCTGAAGAACATAAACTGTCTAAACTGTTGGTATTTTTGTCTAAAAAAGAACTTAAAGGATTATATTTTTCCCGAATAATACAGTCTAAATACGCTTGTCGAAATTGACCAAGAGTTTGCTGTGTTACGTGTATACAACTTATTACTCTGTCATCATTCCGAGTTTGAAACCATCCAGTAAGATGATTGGTGTTATTAGAAAATACAATTCCATGTAAACAATGGGCTACTTTTTGAAAGTTTTCAACGTTTG
>Ga0209018_1002312_pt1 | contig 13651 bp, 12 predicted proteins | sample YNPBryBLVA2012_FD_185814 | JGI IMG/M metagenome (GOLD analysis project Ga0209018, IMG submission 185814) | Anoxygenic and chlorotrophic microbial mat microbial communities from Yellowstone National Park, USA - YNP Bryant BLVA 2012 (SPAdes)... ...
CGTCGGTTTCCCCCTAGTCGCCGTAGGGCGACTTGGGGTCGTGGTAGCCGCAAATTCATTTGCCCGTGTCCGATTTGCCCCAAAACTGAAATGCACCCAAACTCAAAACCGGGGCGTGCGTAAAGTTGCTTGATAATCCTTTGATGTCGCCTCACCCCGCGCCGCTCACAAGATTCCCTCGCTTGCTTCCACCGCCCGCAAATTCTCCGCCGCGATTTCCGCGCGCTGCCCCGCGCTGATTGCCGCGCGGAACGCGTCGAGCGGATACAAGTTGGCATGTCGAATGATCGCCGCCGTGGCGGTGATGGCAAGCGATTTCTTGCTGGGTGGTCGCGCAAAGTTAAAGACGACCTTGCGCGCGCGCGTCTGCACGTGCGCGGCAATTTCCGGTATCACGTACACCGTTTGCGATTCGTCCATCGCGCGTAACTGACGCGGCACCTGCGACAGTCCTTCGGGGCTAAGCACAGCCAGCAGATCCGGCTTTTCGATGCCCATATACCAAATTTCTTCGCGACTCAAAATTACTTCCGATACCGAATAGCCGCTCATCACCGACACGGGATAATCGTCGCGCTGGGTTGCCCACAAGCCGCTCATCATTCCGCCGACCGCCAGCGCGGATGCTGTGGAGCGTACCTTGCCGCCAGCGGAACCGGCGAGAATGATGCGCGTCGTCTGCGCGAGCGCGCTGGCAAATCTTGTTTCGATGGGTTGGGATGTGGAGGTTGGAGATGGGAGATGGGAGATTTGCTCGCGGTACGCGCGCGCGAGTTCGGGATAATCCTGTTTTTGCAACACACCCGTTGGGAAATTCAAACGTTGCATCGTTTGCAGCAGCGCGGTGCGCGAAAAATCGTTGCCCGGCACATAGTACGCTGTGCACAGTTCCCAAATATCGAGTAACGCGAACCCCGGCGTTTGAATCGCTTCGGCGATGCGCGCGGATAACTCTTTGTCGAATGCCGTGCCGCGAAAAACGTACGCCGCGCCGTTGACCGCCACCGTCGCGCCGATGTCCAGCGGGCGTTCCAGATTGCCGCCGCGCGTGCTCGTCGTGCGCGCGCCATAGGGCGTGGCAACCGAGTGCTGCCCGCCGGTCATTCCAAAGTTCAAATTGTTGAACACCAAGACGGTGATGCCGATGTTGCGCCGTGCCGCACTGAGCAAATGATGTCCACCGATGCCCACGCCGCCATCGCCCATCAGGACGATCACGTGCAAATCGGGATGGGCAAGTTTGATGCCGGTGGCGTACGTGATAGCGCGTCCGTGCAAGCCGTGAAACGCGTTCACGTTGAAAAACTGATCGCTCATTCCAACGCAACCGATGTCGGTCACCAGCACCACTTGACGCGGATCGAGTTGCAGTTGCACCAACGCGGCGTTCAGTTGATCCAACACGAGCGCGTGCGAACAGCCGGGGCAAAAAGTGTATTTGCGGTCGGTAAGACGATAGGTGGTAATCACAGTACTCTACTCCTGTTGTGTTTCGTCAAAAGGTGTGTTATATTGAGCGCAGAAATCCGCCGCGCGGAACGTTGGGCGCGGCACTGTTTTTGTCGAGAGAAAATGAATCGCGTGATTGTGACCATTCACGGCACCGGGCGCACCCTGCCCGATTTTGGAACGTCCCAAGCGCAAGCGCTGGCAGAACACTTGGGGCATATCCCGCCGCACCGTTCGGTGTGGTGGGGCGATTTGATTGACGTGGGCGCCGTCGTCTGGCGCGCCGCAGATTGGGTGAACGCGCGCTTGCACACCCTCGCGCGCTGTTTCTTGGGGCGCCCCGCGCGTCATACGCCGCGCCTCGTCGCGCGCGCTGCCGATGTGCTGCATCGGTTGGTGAACGGCGTGGTGGGTGTGTTGGCGTACTTTGTCTTCCGTCGTCAACGCGCGCAAATGTACGAACGCTTGCGCGCCACGCTGCGCGAACTCACGCAACGCGGCGATGAGATTGTCCTCGTCAGCGAATCGCTCGGCTGTCTCATCGCCTTCGATGTGTTGCGCGCCGAAGCCAATCAGTACAACCTCATCGCTTGGGTCACCCTCGGTTGCGCGCTGCGGACGCTCGTCTGGAGCAAACAACGCTCCACCGATCTCGGCGCCATCACGCCCCAAAATGTCAAACAATGGTTCAACGTCTACGCGCCGCGCGATCCTGTCGCCGCGCCGATTGCTGCGGTGTTCCCTACCTACCCCATTCGTGACGAGTGTCTGGATGGTGCGCGCAGTCGTCGCCAAGCGCACAACTACTGGGACGATCCGCGCGTCACCGCGCTCATCGCACGCTTGCTCAAATAAGTCAAACGTGCCAAAGATGCCAAACGTGCCAAATCTTTTTGACATCTTTGGCAGGTTTGGCTCATTTGGCACATTTGATTTGGCTCATTGTATCATTCCGCGTTCCTGCCACTCGCGATCCGATTCAATATCGCGATCCAGCCACACACGGCGGAGCAAGACCAGGCGTTTTTCGCGCGCGTCACGCGGCAACGGCAGACGATTCGCCTCCAGACGTTTGATGAGGGTGATGACGAGTAACGCCACACTGCCCCACACGATTTCCATCGGCGCGGCAACGAGCCACGCCACAGGTGCGAGAAGCATCAGCGCGATCAAGCAACTCGGCGCGCCGTGATTGGCGATCCAACCGATGGCGATGATTGCCAGGAACAAGAGCGCGAGGCGCAAGTCCCACGCGAACAAAAGCCCAATCGTCGCCGCGACGCCGCGCCCACCTTTGAAATCGAGATAGAGCGACCAGTCGTGCCCTAACACCGTCGCCAGACTGATGAGCACCACACTCGTCCAATCCGCGCCAGCCAGGCGCGCCACAAGCGCGGGCAGCAGCCCCTTTGCCCAATCGAGCGCGCCGATGGCGACCGCCCACTGTTTTCCGAGCAGCACCCCCAGATTCATCCCGCCGACGTTTCCGCTGCCATAGGCGCGCAAGTCAATCCCCTTGCGCCACCGCGCGACGAAATGTGTCGGTGAGAGAGAACCCCAGAGGTAGCCCATCAGAATCATCACAAGCGTCTCAAGCATCTACGTCCTTCGTATGTGTTCGAGCGCTCTCTGAATCAGCGCGTCCGTAGCAAATGCCGCAAAGATCAGCAACGATGGCACCATCGGCACGGCATAGCGCGTGCTACCAAAGAAGATCAGCGCCGTAAGGTTCGTCGCGATGAGCGGCACGGTGAGAAGGGCTGCCGTCTCGGCTTCGCGCTGGAATGTCAGCGCGCAACCCCACAGCGCAAGCGCAAGGAATGTCACCCAAAGCGGATAAATCAGGCCATCGAAACGCGTCTCCATTGGACGATCGGCGCTGGAGATGGAGAGAGGCGACCATAGCCGCGCGAGTTTCTTCGGCAAGAGCCACACAAAGTCGGCAGGATGCGCAGTGATCCAATCGAACGCGCGTCGAATGTACTCGCGATCGCGCTCTGGTTCGCTGAGATTCGGAAGCCAGGGTGGAAACCCTTCGCGCTGTCCACCCATCGCATCGGAGTTGTTTGCGCCGTAGAAGACATAGCCACTGTTCGTTGAAATCGGAATAAAAGTGTCGAACACAAACCAATTTCGTATCGTCCAGGGGAGAATCGTCAGCAGGGTAGCCAGTAACAATATCCCCCAGACGCGTCGGCGCCCCAGTGCGATCCAGCCGACGCCGCTCCACAACAACACGGCGAGCAATGTGACGGGACGCACGAGTGTTGCCAGACCCAAAGCGATGCCTGCCCCAACGATTCGTGAAGATTGACCGCGTTGTATAAACAGCGTAAGCATCACCAAACCGATGACCCACAGAAACAGAAAGAGTGTTTCGCTAACGAGCCACGGGGAGATGTAGATGAAATAATGATAGCCCGCCGCGCCGAGACCGGTAAACCGCGCGATGCTTTTGCCGCCGACCAGTTCTCCCAGATACATCATTAACATTACAGCGAGCGCGCTCATCAACGCTTGCACGATTTGAACGATAAGGATGTTGTGTCCAAACGTCCAATACACCAAAGCCAGAAAGAACGGATAGCCGGGCGCGCGAAAAGCCGTTGGCTCTCCACCGATGGCGAATCCCTGCCCTGCGACAAGAGATTGTGCCAGCGCGTCATAGTCCACCGCATCGCCGCGTAGAGGATTGGCGAAGCCGGGCGCAAGTAACGGACCCAGTGTAATCCAGCCAAGGCGAAGTATCAGCGCAAAGCAAAATACTAACGCATACGTCGTTGCGCGACCGCTGAAACTAGTCATCGGCATAGAACACCAATCCCACCACATCCGGTCCCGTGTGTGCGCCCATCACCGGCGTAAACTCGGTGAGATAAAATTCCACGCATGGCACGCGCGCCAAAAATTGCTCGCGCAACCACAGCGCATCGTTCGGCACATCGCCGTGAAAAACGGCAGCATGCACATTACGCTGCTCCCCCACGCGTTGCACTGCCAGATTCAAAATCTCCTCCAGCGCGTGCTTCCACGACCGCGTCAGCCCTACGATGCTCACGCGTCCCTGCTTGAGATTCAAAATCGGGACGATGTGGAGTTGGCTCCCCAGCAACACCGCCGCCTCGCCCAGTCGTCCGCCCCGATGAATGTGCTCCAGCGTTTTCAGCGTGGCGAAAAAATCCACCCGGCGGATGACGCGCTCGGCTTCGGCAATCACCTCGTCCAATGAAGCGCCCGTGGTTGCCGCGCGCGCGGCCGCCAGCACGACGAATCCTTCGGCGATCGTCGCGGTGCGCGAATCGAGCACGCGAATCGGTACGCGCTCAATCTGTTCGGCTGCCAGGCGCGCGGTGCGCACGGTGCCGGTCATATCACCCGAAACGTGAATCGAAACAATCGCGTCGTACCGTTCGCCGAGTTCGGCGTACAACGCCAGAAACGCGCCGAGAGGAGGTTGCGTGGTGGTGGGATAGACGCGCGACTGACGAAAGCGTTTGTAAAATTCCGCCGGCGTCAAATCTATTCCATCGCGATACGTCTGACCTTCCCACACCAATTCGAACGCGACCTGATGAATCTCCAATGCGTGTTTCAGCGCATTCGGAACGCACGCCGCGCTGTCTGTAACGATTGCCAGACGAGCCATAGTGCCTCCTTTTCGCGCGCGGTCATCTAGATGACCAACTCGGCGATTTCACTCGGTTCGATCAACTCTCCATCCACGCGATTCACCCCCAGCACTTCAAGGCGCGAATCGAACAACAGCGCGACGCGCTCGATCTCCAGCCGATACTGACCAAAGTTCAATTCGGGTACGATGACGCGCGTGATGCTCGGCGGTCCCACGCGCGACACCGACGAGCGCGATTCGTCCCCCGGCTCCACCGACGCGGCGATGTTGCCGCGCAATGCCGCGCGCAACGATTGTTCGGGCAGGGGCCAGAGCGATTGAATCGTGAGCATCGAGACGCGCTTGCCCGCCGCGCGCGCCAGTCGTACCGCTTCGATGGCGGAACGCGCGCTAATGCCGTACGCGACGACGAGCGTGCGCGCGCCCTCCTGCGCATCGAGTTTCACCAACTCTAACTCGTCGCGATGCGCTTCGATTTTCTGGTAGAGGTGCCGACTCGTTCGATTCACGTTCGAGGGTTTCTTGGTCAGCATCCCGTGTTCATCGTGCATCGAAGTTGTGAGGCGCGTGAGTTGCGCGCCGCCAACCGGCGCGAACAGAGGCACGTCGGCTAACTTTTTGATGTGGTACGGTACGAACGTGCCTTCCTCTGGCGCCCGCGCGCGCTCGATGATGTCCACATCCTCGAACGTATCGGTCTCGACGGTTTGTTGCGCGGTGATCATCTCCTTGTCCGTCGCGATGAACACCGGCGCGCGAAAACGTTCCGCCAGATTGAACGCGCGCTGTGTCAGCGTGTAGCAATCGGCGATGCTGGCGGGACACAGCGCGATGATGGGAAAGCCGCCACTCGTGACCCAGCGCAAGAATTGCACATCGCCCTGCGAGACCGTCGTCGCGCCGCCGGTCGCCGGTCCCAGACGCATCACATCCACGATGACGAGCGGCACCTCGCCCATAATTGCCATACCGATATTTTCGGAATACAGACTGATGCCGGGTCCAGAGGTCGCGGTCATCGCCTTCATTCCCGTCATCGCCGCGCCGATGCACATTCCGATACTTGCGATTTCGTCTTCGCCCTGAATTCCGATGCCGCCCACGCGTGGCAGTTCGCGCAGCATCTTGAGCATAATCGGGGTTGCCGGTGTGATGGGATAGCCGGCAAAGAAATTGCATCCTGCCTTCAGTGCGCCACGCACCAGCGCTTCGGCGCCGTCCATAAATTCACGCATCCGTTACCTCATTTGCGATTTTTGATTTGCGATTTTCGATTGCTTCCATTCTACCGCGTTTGTAGAATTTCCCCAAATTGTTTGTCGCGTAAATCCGTGCTATACTCGTATGCGAAATCCTAAATCTTAAATCTGAAATCTTAAATTGGAGGACACAATGTTTCACGGCGAAAAAGTCACCCTCGGGCCCGTACAACGCGAGTATCTGCCCAAGTACGTCGAGTGGTTGAACGATTGGGAGGTGGCGCGCTTTTTGATGCCGGGCATTCCGTTCCCGCTGAACATCGAAGCCGAAACGGAATGGTTCGAGTCGCGCGGCAAAGACAGGGATAACATCGTCTTTGCGATTTTGACGCGCGCGGAGAATCAGTTGATTGGCAACTGCGGTTTGCATCGCATTGATTGGAAGAATCGCAGCGCGATCTTTGGCATTTTCATCGGCGACAAGAATTACTGGGGCAAGGGGTACGGCACCGACGCGACGCGCACCTGCTTGCGTTTCGCGTTCGAGGAACTGGGGCTGAATCGCGTCGAGTTGGAGGTGTACGATTTCAACACGCGCGCCTTGCGCGCCTATGAAAAAGCCGGCTTTCAGCGCGACGGCGTTCATCGGCAAGGTCTGTATCGCGAAGGCAAATTCCACGACGAAATCCTGATGTGCATCTTGCGCGACGAGTGGCGGGCGCGGGAGAGGGGAGGCGGGAGGCAGTAGGCGGGAGGCAGGAGGCAGTAGGCAGGAGGCGGGAGGCAGTGGTTAGACACGCCTCACGTTTCACGCATCACGTTTCACGCCTCACGCCTCATGTTTCGCGTCTCACGTTTCGCGTCTCACGTTTCACGCATCACGCAACATGCCACATCACTTTTTCACCTCAAAACTTCTCGCGTGGTACGCGCGGCACAAGCGCGATTTGCCGTGGCGACGCGACGCGCCCGATCCGTATCGCGTGTGGATCGCCGAGACGTTGCTGCAACAGACGCAAGCGGCGACGGTGATTCCGTACTATGCGCGTTTCCTCGCGCGCTTTCCGAACGTGCGCGCGCTCGCATCCGCGCGACTGGACGAGGTGCTCAAGGTGTGGGAGGGCGCGGGGTATTACGCCCGCGCGCGCAACCTGCATCGCGCGGCGCAGGAAATCGTCGCGCGGTTCGGCGGCGAAATTCCCGGCACGGTCGAGGAACTGTTGACGCTGCCCGGCATCGGGCGGTACACGGCGGGCGCCATCGCCAGCATCGCGTTTGGACGCGACGCGCCGGTGGTGGATGGGAATGTGACGCGCGTGCTGTGTCGCTATTTCAACATCACCGGCGATCCGAAACGCGCGCGCACGCAAAAGGAACTGTGGCAACGCGCAGAAAATCTCTTGCCGCGCGGACGTGCCGGCGAATTCAATCAGGCGGTGATGGAACTGGGCGCAACACTCTGCACACCGCGCCAGCCGCGTTGCGCCGCCTGTCCACTGGCGCGCGGCTGCGCCGCACAGCGACTGGAGATGCAAGACCAACTGCCCGCGCAACGCGCGCGGAAAAAACTACCGCACTATGACATCGCCGTTGGTATCATCTGGAAGCGCGGCAAGATTTTGATTGCACAACGTCCCGCCGAAAAGCTTTTGGGCGGGCTGTGGGAATTTCCCGGCGGACATCGCGAGAAAAACGAATCACTCGCCGCGTGTGTGGCGCGCGAGGTGCGCGAGGAATTGGGGATTGAAATCGCAGTGGGCGAGGAAATCGCGACGGTAGAGCATGCGTACTCGCATTTCAAAATCACGCTCCACGCGTTCCAGTGTCGCTGGGTGCGCGGGCGCCCGCGCGCGCTGGGCTGCGCGGCGTGGAAATGGGTCGCGCCGCGCGATTTGGCGCAGTACGCGTTTCCCGCCGCGAATCGCAAGGTGATTGCGCGGCTGGTACAAGTGGGGCGGTGATGGTGCTTTTCAACCGAAATGTCTGGACGAAAAGCAAAGATTTTTTGTAACTATCAGCCACTATTGTCATTGCGAGGCGTTTTTTGCCGAAGCAATCCCCAATGCGGTGTTGGAGATTGCTTCGTCGGCAAAAACCGCTTCCTCGCAATGACAGTGACTAGTTACGATTTTTTTCATTCACGAAAGACGCGAATGAACACGAAGAAAAGTAAAAATCTTCAAAATTGACGGAGACGTTCGAGAGAACGTCTCCGTCGTCGTTTACGGCGTGGGGGTTGTTGCCGGCAACAGCGTTGGCACAAAACCCGGCGGCGTGGGTGTTCCCGTGGGAGCGGGTGTTTCCGTTGGCGCGGGTGTGGGCGTAGGGATTTCAAAGGGCGGCTGATCCAACAAGTTTTGCAGCGACAATCCCAGCGACGGTTCCACCAAAAAGACGCGCGACGTTTCGCCGGTGTACGTGGCATAGTAGAGCGAGCCATCCGACGTGGCATTGCCGATCAAGAGTCCATACGCCGTGCCATCTTTCATAATCACTCGCGCTTCGAGACGCGCTGGCGCCAAGCCATACCGTGCCAAGTCACTCGTTTGAATGACGCGAAACAAGCGCAAATCGGACAGCGTGCTAGCCGTGCCGTTCGCCTTGTTGTTGTCGGCGGGTTTGTCCAGCGGCGACGTGACGCGCCAACCAGTTCCATCGCGCGTGAACGAGACGACGCGCGGGTAACGCAAATCGGTGATGACGATTGTTTGCACGTCAGCCACGTTGAGTTTGAACAGGTAGGAGAAGGGCGTCGCCGTGGGCGTGCCTTGGCGCATGCTCAGTTGTTCCGACGTGAGCGGCGATTCGACCCAGAACGCATACACCACGAGCGCCACGGCGACCGCCACGAGGATCAACGTATTGCGCGGTTTCACGATTATCGCCTCCTCCACCACACGAGCGCGCCGATGATCAAAATGGCGAGCGGCATCAGCAGGAAGCTCGACCAGAAGACCAAGGCGGTTTGTTCCGCCGTCAAGATCACATAGCGCGTGTCCGCCGGCTTGGCAGGGATGGCAATCAACGTTTCTTGTCCAGCGAGCCAGTGGAGCATATTGCCGAACAACATTCCGTTGCCGGATTGGATGCGCTGTTGTTGCCCGCCAACCGTGATGCGCGCGTTCAGCGTGCCATTCGAGATGAAATTCGAATTGCCAATGACGACCAGACGCGCGTTCTTTTCACTGCGCGCTTCCACCGCGTACGCGAGGTCGAGCGGTCCCTTCAGATCCTTGTCGTCGAACTTGGCGTTCTGCGCTTTGAGCGACGCAAAATCCGTTTCGCCCCACGATTGATCACTCGTCGAAAAGAGGACGGTGGGACTGCGCGAGGATTGCGCGCCGACCAGCGCTTCGATCGAGCGAACGCCGGGGAAGAAGGTGCTTTGCCCCACCAAGTCCTGCGTGATCGCGTGCGATTTGTAGGTGTTGATCACCGGCACTTGGGCTTGACCAAAGAAACCGAACTTGGGATCAACGACCGAATCGTTGCGGAGTGCCAAGCCCCATTCTTTCAACAAATCGTCCAGCCCACTTTGCGCTTGGGGGTCTACCATCACCAGCACGCGTCCACCGCTTTTTTCAAGATACTCTTTGATGTACTTGACTTCGGCGGGATCGAAAGGTTGCTTGGGTCCCGCGATGATGAGCGCGGTGATGTCCGAGGGCAGCGTCTCGGTCAACGTCTTGAGATCGAGCAACGCGACTTTATAGTTTTCGGCTTCCATTGCCGTCTTCATCAAACTATAGCCGTCGTTGCCGGTGTCTTCGGGACTGTGTTCGCCGTGACCGGTCGTAAAGTAGATGGTTGGTTGTTGTTCTTGCGAGACCTTGAGAATCGCGTTGGTGAAACTTTCCTCGTCGGTGCCGTAGACGTTCTCGCGACGTTTGCCGCGTTCAAAGACGATGGTGCCGTCCATCTGCACCTTGTACTCCTCCGCGATCTGCGGCTCGGCGTAGGGGTCAATGAATTTGTAGGTCAACTTGTCGGTGATGCGCGAATATTCGCGCAGCCGATCGCTTGCTTCTTGCTGGGATTGGATGTTTTCGATGGTGTAGAAACCAATCGCTTGAATCGGCTCTTTCAACTCTTGGAGAATTTGGATCGTCTTTTCCGAGAGAGTGAACTGCTTGTTCGATGTCACATCTTGGCGGATGTGATAGCGTTGTCCCATAAAGTTGATCACGCCTACGATCGCGATAAAGGCGATGCTCAGCGCGAGCGCGTTCGAGCCATAGCGCGCGGTGCGGCTGGTGACCGCTTGGCGCACCAAGCCAAACTTAAAGTAGAGGAACAGCAGAAAGAAAATGGCGCCAATCCCGACCAGGATGAGCAAGCGTTCGGGAGTTTGATTTTTTAGAATGAACAAGATTCCTGCCGCCACCCACAGCGCAAACGCGAGCGCGGCAAAGTAATCTGCCCAGGCATACAATTTTTCGCGCATTATCGCCACCTCTTGGTCTGCAACACTTGGGTTGCTAGGAATAGAAAAATCGCCACGACGCTCAACGCGTACACAATGTCAGTGGTGTCCACGACGCCGCGAAACAGATCGGTAAAGTGGCGCGGCAATGCCAAGTAGGTCAGCGCATCCGATAACGCGCCGACTCCAAAGACACTGCTCGACGCGTCGGCGATCCACAGCAACAGCAAAATGACCATGCTGATAAAGAACGCGATGATTTGGTTTTGCGTGAGCGATGAACCGAATACGCCAATCGCGAGATATGCCGCGCCAATCAACACAAAGCCCAGATAGCCGGTCAGAATGGGACCGTAATCTGGTGGTCCAAACACTTGGAGAATCAACACATAGTACAGCGTCGGCGCGAGGAGCATCACGACGAAGAGAATGAAACTGCCGAGGAATTTTCCTAGCACCACTTGCCAATCGTGCACCGGCGCGGTGAGCAAGAGCTCGATGGTGCCGAGGCGTTGTTCTTCCGCCAGCAAGCGCATCGTTAGCGCGGGTGCCATAATCAGCAAAACGAAAATCATATTGTTGAAGAGATTACGCAGTGATGCCTCGCGCGAACTAATCAAAATCAACGCAAAGAGATACCCCATTGCGACGAGGAACAATGCGCTGACCACGTACGCAATCGGTGAGACGAAGTACGCTTTCAGTTCGCGCAGAGTAATTGCCCAGATGTTTTTCATTGCGCCACCTCCTCCGACGTTGTCAGTTTCAGGAACACTTCTTCCAGCGAGAGACTCACCGGGCGCAATTCCAGCAAGCCCCAGCCGCGTTGCACGACCAGCGCGGCGATGTCCGCGCGGCGATCGGTGCCCAGATTCGTTTCGATTTCGTACGTGCCATTCCCTTTGGCGCGCGCGCTCAACACCCCTTGAACCTTTTCCAACTCGGTGGGAATTTCGGGCGCGGCGTTAGCGACTTGCAGGTAGATGTGTTCCGCGCCGCGCACGCGCGCGCTCAAACGTTCCGGCGTGTCCTCTGCCACAATCGCGCCGTCATTGATGATGAGGACGCGCGAGCAGGTTTGGCTCACTTCGGGCAGGATGTGGGTGCTGAGGATGACGGTGTGTTCACCCGCGAGCGATTTGATTAGATGGCGAATCTCGATGATTTGTTTGGGGTCGAGCCCGATGGTCGGCTCGTCCATAATCAGCACTTCGGGGTTATGCACGAGTGCTTGCGCGATGCCGACGCGTTGGCGAAACCCTTTCGAGAGTTTGCCGATGAGCGTGTCCGCGCGCTCGCCGATGCTGGTCATTTCCATCACGCGTTCGATGGCGGCGTCGCGATTCTCCACGCCGCGCAAGCGCGCGCAAAAATCCAAATAGTCCCACACCGTCATTTCGGTGTAGAGCGGCACGGTCTCTGGCAAATAGCCGATGCGTTTGCGAACTTCGATCGAGTCCTTGAACACATCGTACCCGGCAACGGTGGCGCTGCCCGACGAGGGCGGCATATAGCCCGTCAGGATGCGCATCGTAGTTGTCTTGCCCGCGCCATTGGGTCCCAGAAAACCGAGAATCTCTCCTTTTTGCACATCGAACGATACTTGGCGCAATGCCTCGAAATCACCATACCACTTGGATAGGTCTTGCACCTGAATCGTCGGTGTGCCATTCATCCGTGCATCTGGCATAACCAACTCCTTGGAATTTAAGATTTCTGATTTATGATTTCTGATTTATGATTTCCGATTCTGCCCACTGACCTCTAACCTCCAACTTCCAACCTCCAACTTCTAACCTCCAACTGCCAACAACATCTGAGATTAACAACAACAGGTGAAAACGAGATTAGACCACGATGAGAAACCTTTAAAGTTTCTCCAGCATTGTTAGCGCGCGCGCGATTCGGCGGAGCGTTCTTTCGCGACCCAGGATGCGGATGCTTCGCATCAGGGGGGGCGATGCGGTTTTGCCGGTGATAGCAACGCGCAGCGCGCCGAAGAATTGCAGATTTTTCATTCCCAGTCTTTCAGCGTCCGCGCGCAACTCGGCTTCGATTTTTTCTTCGTCGTCGAACGCGGCGTACTTTTCGAGCGTTGCCTGCGCGGCGTGCAGCGCAGCGCGCGCGGTTGCCGCCTCCATCCCTTTGCCAATCAATAGTCGCGTGTCGTACTCCACCTCTTCGACGAACAGAAAATCTACCAACGCGGGAATCTCGCTCAGTTTCTTGATGCGTTCCTTGACGAGCGGCGCGAGCAATCGCCGCGTCGTCTCGTCCGTCGCGGGGAGGAAGGGCGCGGCGCGCGCGGCAAACTCATCGTCCGAGAGCGCGCGCAGGTAATAGCCGTTCAACCAATCGAGTTTGGTCAAATCGAAGATTGCCGGCGCGTGTTCGATTTTGTCCAGCGTGAACAGTTCGATGAGTTGTTGGCGCGAGAACACCTCGGTCTTGTCGTCGTACGACCAGCCGAGCCGCGCGAGAAAGTTGAGTAACGCTTCGGGGAGATAGCCGTCGTTGCAAAATTGCATCACGCTCGTCGCGCCGTGTCGCTTGCTCAATTTCTTCTTGTCGGGTCCCAGCACGTTGGGGAGGTGCCCGTGCGGCGGAATGTCCCAGCCGAATGCCTGATACAGCAAGACGTGCTTGGGGAACGATGGAATCCAATCGTCGCCGCGCATCACGTGCGAAATCTTCATCAGATGATCGTCCACCACGACGGCGAGATGGTACGTGGGAAACCCATCGGATTTGAGCAGAACCTGGTCGTCCACGTTTTCATTTTCGATCGTCAGGTCGCCGTGAATGAAATCGTGCAGGGTGGTCTTGCCTTCGCGCGGGACGGCGAGGCGGACGACTTTGGGCGCGCCGGCGCGTTCGTACACCGCGCGTTCCGCGTCCGTCAAGTAGCGGCAATGATAATCGTAGCGTGTCTGCTCGCCGCGCGCTTTT
>Ga0209018_1002314_pt1 | contig 13648 bp, 8 predicted proteins | sample YNPBryBLVA2012_FD_185814 | JGI IMG/M metagenome (GOLD analysis project Ga0209018, IMG submission 185814) | Anoxygenic and chlorotrophic microbial mat microbial communities from Yellowstone National Park, USA - YNP Bryant BLVA 2012 (SPAdes)... ...
CCCCTCCCGCCCTGCGGGAGGGGGATCCAGGGGGAGGGCGGCGAGCCAAGGACCGGCGATCAGCCGCCGTGCGTGGAGATTCTGCGGCTCCTGCTCCTTCTCGGCGCAAGCCGGACGCAGAAGCACCCTCCACCCCAACCCTCCTCCCTCGCAAAGGGAGGAGGGAGGCTGCCCTCCCCCTTCCGCTCGCGCGAGGGTGAGGGCGGCCGGTTTGGAGTCCACGACCGATCCAACGCCTCAGCCCGGTCGGATCGGCCGAATGGTGGCCAAGCAGCACAACGCCGCAGCACACGACGACCGACACGCAGCCGGGCAGACCCATCCCGCCGCGAGGCCAACCCGACCAAGGTCAGACCGATCCGCCGCCAGAGTCCCGCTCTTTTCTCCAGAGCGGAAGCACGAAACAGAAACAAACGCCGGCCTCCGTGTTCCGAGCCTGGATCGAGCCTCCGTGCAGCTCGACGAGCGAGCGCGCGATCGACAAGCCGAGACCGCTTCCCCCGGATGCGCGGGACCGGGACGAGTCGCCTCGATAGAACCGGTCGAACACACGAACCTCCTCGCCCGGCTCGAGCGGGGCGCCGTCGTTCTCCACCGCGGTCTCCACCCCATCCCCGATTACGCGGACGGTGACTGCCACCTCGCTCTCCGCGTGCCGAGCCGCGTTGTCGAGAAGATTGTCCACCACCCTCCGCAGGTGGTCTGGATCGGCCCAGACGAGCCGTCCGCCGTCCGCTTCGATCGTCCAGCGGACGCCGAAGGTCCTGGAGGAGGCCGCCTCCATCGCCGCCCGAAGAACCTCGGCGATCGCAACTGGCTCGCGCCTGGGTTCGAGCTGCCCACAGTCGGCTCGCGCCAGCAGCAGGAGGTCCGAAACCAGGCGGGAGGCGCGGTTCGCCTCGGCTCCGGCGGTCTCCAGCGCCTGACGGTACTCCCCGCCGCTGCGCTCCCTTCGAAGCGCCACCTCCGCCGTCCCGATGATGTTCGCGAGGGGCGTGCGCAGCTCGTGGGACGCATCCGCCAGAACGGACCGCAGCCGATTCACCAGCTGCTCCCTCTCCCGATCGTAAACGGCGAGGCGACCAAGCATACGGTCCAAAGCCTCGGCCACTTGGCGCACCTCGATGGGAACGCCCGCGGGAATGTCCGACAGAGCCTGGCCGGGTGAACCCACCCTCGCCGCCTGATCGGCCAGCCAGCGGAGCGGCTCCGTTGCCCTCCGCGCCAAACCGCGGACAACTGCGAGGCCCAAGCCGAGCGCGACGGTGGCGACGGCCACAACCCAGACGATCATCGAGCGCATGTTCTGCTCGACCGGCCCAACCGGGATCGCGACCACCGTGAGGAGCCTCTGGCCGAGCGGCCCCCGAGCCGGATAGTAGACGGCCCGCAGCCGCAAGCCATGGAGGGTCGCCCACCCGTAGGCGACCCGACCGCTCCAGGCCTCGGCTTCCGGACGGGGGTCCGTCTCCGGCTTGCCCTTGGAAACAAGGTTCGAGCTGCGGGCCAGCAGACCCTCCCGCTCGTCTTCGATCCAGACGTACTTCTCGTATCCTGGGTGCCCGGCGATCTCCAGCAGCTTGGGGAGCGTGTCGTGCAGATGCACGATCCCCGTGTCCGTGGAGGAGGCGGCCTCCGTCGCGGCGATCTCCAGGAGGGCATGGTCCAGGTTCTGGTAGAGGACCCGCCGCACCGCCAGCCCCAACAACAGCGCGTTGGCGAGGGCGATCCCAAGGACGACGAGGGACAGCTGCGCCGAGAGCAGTCGCCGGTAGGTGGTCGCGCGGCTCATTCCTCCACCCTGAGGCGGTAGCCCGCCCCCCGCACCGTTTCGATCAGGTCAGGGTCCCGGCCGAGCTTGTTCCGAAGAGAACGAACATAGACGTCGATGACATTCGAATCCGGCTCCGTGCCGGACGACCAGAGGCGGTCCCACAGCGCCGTGCGGGTGACGACCTTGCCGGGCCGTTCCGCCAGGTGGGCGAGCAACTGGAACTCACGCGGGGATAAGGGGACCTCTCTACCCTTCCGGTGGACGCGCCTCGCGTCCAGGTCGATCGTCAGGCTTCCGAGGTGCAACACGCGCGCGGAGAGGGGCGCCTGCGACCTGCGGAGCAGGGCACGGAGCCTGGCGAGCAGCTCGTCGAAGGCGAACGGCTTGGGCAGGTAGTCGTCGCCTCCGGCGTCGAGCCCGCGAACTCGGTCGCGCACCGCGTCGCGCGCCGTGACGAACAGGACTGGCGTCTGGACTCCCCGACTCCGCCAGCGGGAACAGAGGGTGAACCCGTCGCAACCCGGAATCATCACGTCCAGGATCACCGCGTCGTAATCGCAGGCCGCCAGCAGCAAGTCCGCCTCCTCCGCGCTCTCGGCCACGTCCACCGCATAACCCTCCTCGGTCAGGCCCTGGGCAAGGAACCTGGCCATCGGCGCCTCGTCCTCCACAACCAGCAGCTTCACACGAGAAATGTACTTGAAAGCAAGGCTGCCATTCATGAAAAAACTTTCATGGAGCACTCACTTTCCCTTCATGCAAGGACTGAGAAAATGAAGGTGCGACGCTGAAGCGTCCCACACCCGCTACAAGGAGCAACGCACCATGAACAGTCTGCTGAAGAACACCTGCATCGCCGCGATCGCCCTCGCCCTGGCGACTGGCGCGAGCGCGGCGCCCGTGAAGACCATCGACAACCTGAAGAAGGCTTTCGCCGGAGAGACGACGGCGTTCTCGAAGTACACCCAGTACGCGGCGGTCGCCAAGAGGGAGGGCAACCTGTACGCCTACAACCTCTTCCGGGCCGCAGCCCGCGCGGAGGGCTTCCACGCCCGGAACCACAAGGCCGTCCTGGAAAAGTACGGGGTCAAGGACGTGCAACCCTCGAAGTACACCGGCAAGGTTGGCACGACCGCCGAGAACCTTGCGGACGCCCTCAAGGGCGAGAGCTACGAGCGCGACACCATGTATCCCGAGATGATCCAGACGGCGAAGCAGGAGGGAGCCATGGATGCCGTCCAGACGTTCACCTTCGCGGTGACGGCCGAGAAGGCCCACGCGCAGTTCTACGGCGAGGCGCTGCGGAATGCGAAGGCCGGCAAGACGCAGCAGCCGGTCGCGTTCCTCGTCTGCCCCCGGTGCGGCGAGACCTTCCGCGCCGACGCCCCGGCCTCCTGCCCCGTCTGCCAGACGCCGAAGGAGCGGTTCAACATCATCCGCTGAACGGACCCGGGCTGCGGTCGGCCCGTCGCGGCCGGCCGCAGCCTGCCGCTGCCAGACACCATGAAGAACTTTGAAAAGGAACCGTTGATCCTCGCCTTCGTGGCGGTTGGATTCCTGACGACGCTGGTCGAGGTTCGCTACCTCCATCGAGGAGCGGTCCGCGAGTACGCCGTCGCCTGGATTCCGACCATCTCCAGCGGCGTCGCGCTGCTCGCCTCTCTGGCCGGACTCGCACCCGGTGCCGTATGGAAGAAGGTCTCGGCGATCACCCTGGCGGTGGTGGCCCTCGCCGGTATGCTGGGCGTCTACTTCCACACCGAACTTCAGCCAGCGGCGTTCCTGCAACTCTTCGAGACCGCCCCCAAGGCGGCGCCTCAGGAGCCGGAGCCGGATGACTTCGCGGCTTTCGAGAAGGAGGCGGAGAAGGAAAGCGCCACCGCTGCCCCGGCTTTGGCCCCCCTCGGAATCACAGGCCTCGCCTTCATCGGCGCCATCGCCGCATGGCCGAAGGGATCGAGGAGAGACCATTGAGGCACCGGAGCCTGGTTGCCGCTCCGGAGCCTCTGCCCATCTGGGAACGGCTCGACAGTCTGCCGCCTCCATCCAGGACGAGACAGAGAGCGGCGCCGGTCCGCTGGCTTCGGGGGGCCTTGGCCCGCGCTAGACCGGTGGCAACACGGCAGCTCGGATGCTGGCGGCCTCAGACCTGGCGGAGGGCTACCGTCCGGCTTCGCCCTCCCGTCTTGCATCGCACGGGCCCCGTAATGGTGAACTACTTCTCGGCCCTTAGGGCTGGCAATCGGAACCAACTTGCCGTTCGGTGGTTCGCTATAGTTCGGTACCTTCAGGAGTCGGGTAGGGGCGAGCCAACTCATTCGGCGGCGACCCGGTTGGCTCACTCCTCCCCCGATCGGCGACTCTACCGAGCTTGATAGCAAGCGGGTCGGTCCATCCTGGCGGATCCAGGCTCCAGGCGATCCCCGCCCGCGGGGTACCCTTTCCACTGCCGAAGCCGGCGTAGCTCAGCGGTAGAGCGGCTGTTTTGTAAACAGCGGGTCGCGGGTTCGAATCCTGTCGCCGGCTCCAGTTTTTGGTTCCAATCGCTACAGACGCCGTAACTCCAAAGTACGCTCGCCCGCCAAATGTGGCTTGTCGTGTAGCCTAAGGAATCGGGGTTTTTCGTTAACCTGGGCCGCCGAAACGGGGAGGGCCGGAGCCCCCGCCGGACACTCGGCCCGCCGCCAAATCCGCCTCCCTTTTTTGGGCCCTGGAAGGGCCGCTTCCGCCGCGCCTCCGTCGTCAGGCGCTCGGTCAGGTCGACGTGTGACACCTACTCAGAGCGGGCCGAGCTGGGCGCGGAGGTCGGCGACGAACGCCTGGATCGCGGCGGCTTGCTCGGTCATGCCCGCGCCCCGGAACCCCTGCTCGGCGCCCTCGAAGCACGCGAGGGCCTCGCGGGCGGAGCCTACGTCGCCGGCCAGCTCTTCATGCGGTTGCTCAGGATGCTCGTGGTGCCGCTTCTGCTGGTCACCATGCTCGTCGGCATCGCGTCGATCGGCAGCAATCGGGCGACTCGGCAGGCTCGGGCTTCAGGCGGCAATCTGGATGGTCGGAACGATGTTCGTGGCGGTCGCGATCGGCCTGACGGCAGTCAACACTCTTCGTCCGGGAGCGGCGCTCCGCGGACAATGGGTTGCCGAGGAAGCGGACGCGGTGGTCGGCAAGATCGTTTTCTGCATGTCGTCCAAACCAACCGCGTCCAGGCCATCGCCGAGCTGGACGTGGTCGGCATCCTCTTCTTCGTGATTCTCTTGGCCGTCGCTCTCCTGAAGGTCGGCCCCAAGCGTGCGGCGCCGGTGCTGGGGTTCTTCGAGAGTCTGAACGCGGCGGTCGCGGTGATGGTCGGCTGGGTGATGGTGCTGGCCCCCTACGGCATCTTCGCGCTGGTGGCGCACACCATCGCGACTCAGGAGACCTCTTTCCTTGGCCCTCCGCTCAAAGGCCTGAGGCTCTCTGCGGTCGGCTTGGCGGTCCACTTCGCGTTCCAGCTCGCGATCCTGGCTGCTGTAGCGCGAGTGAACCCGCGAAGGTTCCTTCAGGACATGGGTCCGGCTTTGGCGACCGCATTCGGGACGAACAGCTTCAGCGCCACCCTGCCCGTCACTCTCCGGTGCGCGGAGGAGATGGGCGTGCCGAAGCGCATCTATGGCTTCGTGCTGTCCGTCGGTGCGACGCTGAACATGGACGGCACCGCTCTGTTCGAGGCCGTCGCCGCGATGTTCTTCGCCCAGGCCTTCGGGTTCGAGTTCGGCTTGGGCACGCTGATCCTGCTCGCCCTCACGAGCGTGCTGGCGGCCATGAGCGCGGCCGGCATCCCCAGCGCGGGTCTGGTCACGATGGTGCTGGTGCTCAGCGCGGTCGGCCTTCCGACCTCCAAGTTACCCCTGCTGTGGGCCATCGACCGGCCCCTGGACAGGATGCGCACCGTCGTGAACGTCTCCGGCGACGCGCTCACGTGCTGCATCCTCCAGCGCCTCAACCCCGACCCAGCAAACTCCAACGACCACGAGCCTGCCGCCTAGCGATGCCGAGTTCGGGCTCCTCCGGCATCTCCTGCACTGGGCCGGGGCCATGGCGCCGCGTGAGCTCAGGCTGCCTCCCTCCGCTACCGGACGGTGACGGCAGGCACAGAGAGCGAATCATCTGCGCGCCGACGGCCGGGAGGCGTCGGCGCGCCGTTGCGTCGGGGCCTCAGCGGCCCGCGTTCTTGCCGAGGGACTCGATCATCGTCGCCGCGTCCTCCAGAACCTGCGGGATGTCTTTTCCTCCGGTCAGCCTCCGGATGCGATCCGAAGCCGTCACCGGGTCGATCTGGTTGCTGCCGAACATCGCCAGCACCTTCTGGATCGCCTCCCACTTCTGCCTGAAGTTCTGCATCGCCGCGCCCGAAGCCTGGTTCTTCGGTAGGTTCCTCCAGAACAGGCCCAGCAGCTTGGTCTCGATGTCCTTGGCGGTGCCGCGGCTGTTCTCCTGCAGAGACGTGAGCTTGTCCAGGCCGGATGCCTCGTTGTGCCAGTTCTTGTAGCGGGTCACGTCGGCGGCCTGTTGCGACCAGACCTTTCGGATGCCGCTCTTGTCCCTGGACAGCCACTCGAGGTCCTTGTACGCCTCGGCGTGGGCGCTGGTGGTCACCGTCTCCCAGGAGCGCTTGGCGCTGCGCCCCGTGACCTGCTTGTACGCATCGTCCCATGCCTGCTGCGCCTCGGCCTGCCATCGGCGCAGGCTCTGAGGCTGCCCGTTCCTGCTGAGCGACGTCAGGCGACTCTCATCCAGCCCGATGTCGTAGTCCATTCCCACCGAGCCCTGGCTCGATGCGTTTCGGAACTCCTTCATGGGCGCGCGGTCCCAGCCCCGCCGGCTCATGTTCTCGTGGAACTTCGCCTCCACCTCGGCGTGCGTGGCGTTCATGTGCGCGTTGTAGGCCCTCTGCGACTGAGGGTCGCCGCGGTACTTTAGGAAGTTCTTGGCGTGCGGGTCCTCGTTCACCGCTTGGGCGGCTTTGGTGGCGCGCTCCTGCAGGCGACGGATCTCCTGAGCCGAGGCGCCGCTCTTCCCAGCCTTCGTCAGCGCCGCCTGAGCGTCCGCGAACGCCTTTGCCGTCTTCTCGCCAGCCGCCCGCCTACGGTTGAACTCGGCCAGTTCGGCCTCTGTGAAGGCCACCGCGCCCACTCTGCCCTTGGCCCAGTTGGCGGCCTTTCCGACGCCGTACTCGAACGCCTTGCCGATCACGTAGGCCGTGGCCGCGTTCTCCAGGGCCCCCTTCCAACCGGCGCGCTCGCCGTCCGGTCCAACGCGAACGAAGCCCCTCACCGCCTCGCTGGCGACGTAGGCCGGCGTTCCGCACCAGGCCGCCGTGCGCAGCACGGATTCCAGCGGGCCGCCCTCCAGGTAGCCGGTCGCCGCTTGGTAGGCGACCATGGCCGGCCTTCCTCCGAAGAGCGACAGCCAGAGGAGGCTGTCGTCGGCGGTGTCCTTCAGCCTTTGGGCCGTGTCCAAGCCGAACTGCGCCCAGGCCGCCTTCTCCTCGCTCTTGGCCTGCTCGCCCATGAAGTATCCGGTCGCCTTGTTGTTCAGAGCCTCGGCGACCTGCCGGATCTTGTCGAAGTCCATCGCGGCCATTGCCTTGCGGTCGATCTGCCGATCGATGAACCGTCTCGCCTCCTCGGCCTCGCCTGGAGGGAGCATGCCAGCCAAGCGCTGCAGCGACGCCTGTGCCCTCTGGAAGCGCTCCATCCTCTGCTGGTTGTCACGGATCGACTCCACGAACCGGGCCTGGGCGTAGTCGTCGAAAGGCGTTCGGCGGCTCACGATCTGGCCGGTGAGTGCGGACTGGATCAGGTCCTCCTCCGCGATGACGTCGGACCTCGCGTGCAGGAGTTCGAACTGCAGCTCCGCACGGCGCCGAGGGTCGGCCTCCGCGGCCAGCTCCTTCTCCAGGCGCTGGATGGTGCCCTTGATGAAACGGATGTTCTCCGCGTGCATCTTCACGGTGTCCTGCAGCGCCGGCGGAAGCTTCGACACGGGGTCTTCGCCGACGGCGACGTTCTCGGCAGGGACCGTCTCGAACACGCCCGTGCCCTTCGGGTTGAGCGAGGCCAGGATCGCGCGCGCCTCCCGCTGTGCGGCGGTGGCTTGGGCGTTCTCCCATTCCATCTTGCAGTTGTCGTAGCAGGCTCCGGTCCACACCTGGTAGCTGAACGCGATGCGGTAGCCCTCGCTGAAGACCCACCCCTCGCCTCCGGCGCCGCTGTACCCGGGGGTGTAGCCGCCACCCCAAGAACCCCGCCTCCGCCAGATGGCGTAGTCGGCGATCGAGCCTTTGAACTCGCCGATCGAGAAGCCGGAGACCCCCTCGATGCCACCCTGCTTGTCGAGACCGACCGCCATGTCGTTCGGCGTGAACCCTTGCGGCCGAGATCGGAACTTCTCTTGAAGCAGAAGCTGCGCCTCCGCGGCGCTCGCGGGCTTGTCGTTCGGACCGCCGATCTTGGCTGGGAAGCTCACGGTTACCTTGGCTGTCGCGCTGGCGGGCCAATGGTTCTCCTCCTTGGGCGTCTCCAGCTTCGTCCGTTCGAACTCGAGGCCACTGGCCGTCTTCGCGGTCAGCTTCCAACCTGCGGGGAGCTTTCCAGAGTAGTCCCACACGATCGTCTTCACGGTCTTCGGCGAATCGGCAGGCTTGATGGATCGGATCGCCGCCATGATGCTCTTGACGGTGGCGTCGTACTCGGAGGCCTGGGCCAGAGCCCGAGCCACGGGGTTTGGAGCGGCGGCGATCTCCCGGCCCTTCACCGTCAAATCCGCGGAGCGGGCCTGGACCATCTGAAGCGTCTCCCGCTGGCGGTCGGCGATGTCCAACGCCTCGCGAACGCCCTCCTCCGCGCCCAGGGACGCCGCGATCCGGGCTTCGAGCCACGCGGCGTCGAACTCCATGGCCGAGGTGGCCGCCGCAGCCCGCAGACCGAGCTGCTCCTGAACCAGCGGGATCAGGCTCTCGAGGTACTTCCCCGACTCGGAATCCGTCATGGCCACCATGGGCGCCAGCTTCGCCTGCAGCTTGGCCAGATCCGCCGCAGGCATCGGTCCCATCATCTCCCTCAGGCCTGCCGCAGCCACCCTCGCCGCGCCGTCCGGCCTGGTTCGGGCGAGCTCGCGCAGGTCGATCTCCGGCTGCATGGGCAGCGCGTCGACCGCGGGACGCTCTGGAGCCGGAAAGCTCGGAGCCGCCCAGAAGCGGTCGCTCGCCGCGAGGCCTTCGGACTTCGTCGCCCCGGTCTCGTCCACGCGAATCCACGGGACGGAGACTGCCACAGCGTCGTCCTTCGCCACGGCGTTCCCGGTGCCGGTGCCCGCTCCGTCGACGGGCGGCTTTCCATCCCCGCCTTCCTTGCCCCCTCCCTTCGTTCCCTTCGGGTCGGTCTCCTTCGGGGGCTTGCCCGAGAGCACGTCGTTGATCTTGTCCAGCTCCTTGGAGAAGCTGTCGAGCGCGCCCAGCAAACCAGACAGGAAGTCCTTCTTCGGCGCCTTGTAGGGAGGGTCCGGCAGTTTCAACGTGGCCAGAACCTGCTTTCCGGCGTCGGTCATCGGAGAGTCCGCCTTGCCGATGACCAGCGTCACGGTGAAGATCCGCTCGGCGTTGTAGGGGAAGTAACGGAAGACCGTCTCCTCGCCCTCCACGAACCGGGCTAGCACCGTGTCCACGCCGGCCAGCTTGGCGTTGCTCGCCTTGAAGCCGGCGGAGTGGGCCTCGCCCGTGCGCCGCGCCATTTCGGCGAGCTGGCGCTGGCGGTCCTTCTCGTCGCGGAACGGCGAGGTTTCTTGGGCAAGGTGCAGAGTGTGCTTCGTGGCTCCGGGCCGAGAGAGGATCCATCCGGCCCAGCCGAACACCGCACCCTCCTCGGGACCGCTCCAGCTCGCGTCGGGCGCGACGCGGAACGGGCCGACCGTCCTCTCACCCTGCAGGGAACCTGCCGCAAGCCAAGCCAGCGCCAGCAGCGGCGCAGCCAACCATGCGCGTTTCATCCGTCATACCCTCCCGGCTCATCGATGCATCCGCAGTCCTCGGGAGGGGCATGACGGCCTCTGCCGCCCAGCCTCGCCTTTGAACCCGGGATCAGAGCCGTCGAGGGCCGTCGATCGGGGCGCTGTTCCCGGCGCTTCGCTCCATTCATTATAGGTCCAAAAACCCAGTCCTTCTATGCCGTTGTCGGCGTCTTGCGCCAAGCGCCGGGTCTACGCTGCGACTGTGAGCGTCCGCACCCCAGCCGTCGCCCTTCGGCGCCACCCTTGCCGCGCACGTGAGGCGGTCCGGCTCGCAACATCCCGGGTCCCCGCAGTGCGGCACAAGGCGACTCCAGCGGCCATAGGAGCAACACGCCGATGCGAACAGCCACGTTGCCCCATCCCGAGACTCTCGCTGCGTTGCGGCAGCTCCAGGAAGGGTCGCCAAAATGGTCGTCAGCATGATCGCCTGCCTCCTGGCTCTCGCCCTTCAGGTTCCGTCCCCCTCGGGCTGGCATCCGATGCCGCTCGTCTCCAACGAATTGAACAGCCTAGGATTCTCCGGTGGCGAGGGCGGCCAATGGCCCCGTGCGATAGCGTGCGATTCGACCGGCACCTTCCTTCTGCTCGGCGTCGACGTGGGTGGGATCTACAGGAGCCTCGACTCCGGCCGGACCTGGGAGCCCGCCAACGTCGGCTTCCTCGGCCGCGGCGCCGCCGGGCTGGCGATCGACCCTAGGAACCCCAAGCGCGCCCTGGCCATCGCCACCAACACCTCCGTCTTCGAGCGCAACGGCGTGTACCTCACCGAGGACGACGCGGCCTCTTGGCGGCCCGTCTTCACGGCGGCCATCTCCGGCAACGAGTTCCGCAAGCAGGTGGCCTTCGTCCCGTCCCAGGGGGATGGGCGCTGGACGAAGCTGGCCCTCTGGTCCCGCGTCGCGAACGACCAGCCCTCCTACGGCAGCGCCAAGTCGGAGCCGGGACTCTACCGAAGCGACGACGGCGGACGAAGCTGGAGGCTCCTGCCGCGTACCGAGCGCTTCGGCGGGGCGATCCTCGAGCCTACGGGCGACGGGAGGATCTGGATCGGAACCCGAGATGGCCTCCATCTGTTCGATCCCGGAACCAACTCCTCCCGACTCGTGCGGAGCGGCGAAGTCACCGGAGTCTCCGCCGTCGCCTCGAAGCCGAGGTCGGTCTGGGTCTGCGGCCCCCGCGAACTGGCGGTGAGCTCGGACGCCGGCCAGACTTGGGCGAAGCTGGACATCGGCCCCTTGCTGCGGCCCGAGCACCGGCTGCGGGATGTAGCCGTCAGCCCGGCCGACCCTCGAAGAATCTGGATTTGGGCTGAGATGGAGCCCAACGACTGGAACTGGCCGCGGTTCGTGAGCCACGACGGCGGCCGCAGCTGGCGCGTGGCGGCCAAGAACAGCCTGGGAGCGTTCCTTCCGGACAACACCCGCCAGGGGATCGCCGTCTGGCACCCGAAGAACCCGAACGTGCTGTGGAGCCTGGGCGGAGACTGGCCCACCCGCAGCGACGACGGCGGAAGGTCCGTTCGCTACTCCGGCACCGGCTACGCCTGCCTGTTCGTGGGCGGCCGCTTCGCGCTCAGCCGATCCGACCCCGACGTGGTGTTCCTCGCCAGCCAAGACTACAACGGCGCCCTGACCACCGACGGCGGCGCCACTTGGACCTACACCAACGTGAGCGGCCATCCTTGGGGAGGCTTCGCGTACGGCGGGTACGCCCTGAACCAGAGTGTGCTGGCGGCGGGCGATGCCGACGGCTGGGGCGCGCCTCGCCGCCTCAAGGTCAGTCGGGACGGCGGCCGTACGTGGACCGACACCGGCTTGGTGAACCAAGGGCTGGATGCAGGCTTCGGCTGGTCGAAGGACCCTCGCGTTGCGTTCGTCGGGGACCTCCGAACGGAAGACCTCGGTGCGACCTGGGCTCGGATGGAGGGATGCCACGGCGTGCTCGCCGACGGCCCTGGCGGCGAGCTCTTCGGCGTGCGGAGGGGGGCCGCGCACAGCGTCGTGCGAAGCGACGACGGCGGAAGAACGTGGAGCGTGCTGTTCGACTGGCCCGAGGAAGTGACCGACCTCGCTTGGGATCCGACGCGGGGCAGGCTCTACTTCGTCTCGGGACTTCGTGCCCGCTTCTGGCAGCGGGGTGCGATCCAGGACCTCGACACGCCTACCGACGCAACCGGCCAACGCCGCGTGCGAACGGTGGCCGTCGACCCGAAGCGCCCCGAGTTCGTGTACGTCGGCTCGGCGGCGCACGTCTGGTCGTACGGCGCGTCCGTCGCTCGGTCGCTCGACGCGGGCCGGACATGGTCCGTGCTCACCCTCTAGGCCCCGTTGGCGACGGGCCAGAAGGACGGCGGCCGAGAAGCCGACACCGTCCGCGTGCACCCTCGGACCGGCTGGGTTTGGGTTGCCACCAGCTGCTACGGCCAGTGGCGCTATCCGCCGCCTCCCGGCCGCTGAGCGCGCCGGTGGATCGGCCAAAGCCGCAGGGCGTGGGCCGAAGCCATCCGCCGACTCAGACCTAGTGCGATCAAACCAGAATGCACAGAATGGGTCCGCGCCGTCTCAACACCCGCCAGGTGCATGGTGTCCGCGCGAAAGCCCTCGGAATGCTTCCCACCCACGGACCTCTCCAGCCGCGCACCCCGCTCTTCCCCACCCGCGAGGCGAAAGGACTCGCCCGACGGCTGCTCCTGCCGCTCCAGCCTCCATCCGGGCAGGCCAAAGACTGTATCTGGAGCGGGACTGCCGCAGGAGCCGAGCGGAATCTCGCTCCGGAGCCTCGCGGCAGACAGGCCGAGCGGAAGCAACAGACACAGAGCTCAGGGAGTGCGCCTCATCGTCCGTCTCCCCAACCCCCAGTTGGCTGAATGTCCTTAGGAGCCTCTTTCGACTCCAGCCTCCTGTGCGGTCGCGCGGACTACCATCTACGGGCACCCCTCTCTTCCAGGTGCCTCCCGGTGCCCGCCCTTGCTGGAGCGGGGCGTACGTGGAAAGTCGCGACAGACTGCTTGCCCGATGAGAACACCGTGCCACCATGCGCCGATCTGGCAGCCCCAAAGTGGCTTTCCTGTAGCGTGCGGCCTCGCGAAGGTCGGCGAGGCACCCTCCACCCTCGGAGAGAGCAGGGAGGTTCCGTCCTTCCCCTTCCCGCCCCGCGGGAGGGGGATTCAGGGGGAGGGTGTCCAAGACACGTCTTGGGCGGCCGTCCCAAAGTTAAGACCCCGAGATGCCCTCCCGCCGTCGGTGCTCCCCGGCCGGCACGCGGCCGACCGAGCCAGATTCCTGAAATCCACCCACCCCGCTCCCGGGTGGAGGCCGGGGCGCAACCTTCCCCCTCCCGCCCCGCGGGAGGGGGATCCAGGGGGAGGGCTCTTGGCCGGCGGCGTCTGGGATCCTCGGCGGGTGTCGCCGGACTTGCGCCGCCGCATGCAGCCTGGTCCTTCGGAAAAGCCACCCCAACAGCGCCCAGCGCACCCTCCTCCCCAACCCTCCTCCCTCCCAGAGGGAGGAGGTAGGTTCCCACCCCCTCCCGCCCTGCGAGAGGGGGATCGAGGGGGAGGGCGTTTGGCGCGCGTCCTTCTGCGATACCGTCTTGGCGTCCGAGTCGGCGTTCCCGGACTTCCAAGGCGCAGAGTCCACCGGCCCTACGGACGGGCGTCGCTTGGCCATGAGAGCCACCTTCCACCCCAATCCTCCTCCCTCGGAGAGGGAGAAGGGGGATCAAGGGAGAGGGTGCGGTTCACAAGGCCGCGCGCGCCGGAGACCGGCCTGGAGTGCCCGACGAACACCGATGCGACCACCCTGAAAGCCGAGCCGACAGCGACAGGAG
>Ga0209018_1002317_pt1 | contig 13629 bp, 11 predicted proteins | sample YNPBryBLVA2012_FD_185814 | JGI IMG/M metagenome (GOLD analysis project Ga0209018, IMG submission 185814) | Anoxygenic and chlorotrophic microbial mat microbial communities from Yellowstone National Park, USA - YNP Bryant BLVA 2012 (SPAdes)... ...
AGCTCGTCGAAATACGCCCGCGTCCTTTGCCGCCGCTTTTCCAAAACGAGCGCCAGCGCCTCTTCGTCGTGGCGGATCTCCCCGATCTCCCGCCCGGCTTCTTCCAACAGCCCCGCCAGCGGCGCGGGAACCGGATGCCGCAGGCTATAACGCACATGCTTGCCCGACTTGCGGTCCTCCACCAACCCTGCCTGCCGCAACTGCGCCAAGTGGGAACTCAGCGTGCTCTGTCCAATGGAAAGGATCTCCTGTAGCTCGGCCACAGCCAGTTCCTCGCGCCCAAGCAACCGGAGAATCCGCACCCGCGTCGGATCCGCCACCACCTTCAACGCTCGCAGGATTGACGCCATGAGGTGCCCTCTGGCATTATATCAATGTATCGCGATGAGTCGATGCCAAATCCTGTCAAGGAGCGATTGCCGATGAGCACGGACGTGATGAAGCCCCAGACGCTGCCCTACAAGGTGGCGGATCTGTCCCTGGCCGAATGGGGGCGGAAGGAGATTACGATCGCCGAGGCGGAGATGCCCGGCCTGATGGCGCTCCGGCGCAAGTACGCCGGGGAGAAGCCGCTGGCAGGAGTGCGGATCAGCGGCTCGCTCCATATGACCATTCAGACGGCAGTGCTGATCGAGACGCTGGTGGATCTGGGCGCCACGGTGCGCTGGGCGTCTTGCAACATCTTCTCCACACAAGACCACGCCGCGGCGGCGGTCGCCGCAGCGGGCATCCCGGTGTTCGCGTGGAAGGGCGAGACGCTGGAGGACTACTGGTGGTGCACCTACATGGCGCTGTCGCATGCAGAGGGCAAGGGGCCGCAGTTGGTGGTGGACGACGGCGGCGACGCGACGCTGCTCATCCACAAGGGCTACGAGATGGAGGAAGGCTCCAACTGGGTGAATGAGCCTTCGGAGTCGCACGAAGAGCAGGTGATCAAGGATCTGCTGAAGCGGATCCACGCCGAGAATCCGCGCCGCTGGCACGACATGGTGGCGGAGTGGAAGGGCGTCAGCGAGGAGACGACCACGGGCGTTCACAGGCTCTACAAGATGCATCAGGAGGGCAAGCTGCTGGTGCCGGCGATCAACGTGAACGACTCGGTGACGAAGTCGAAGTTCGACAACCTGTACGGGTGCCGCGAATCGCTGGCCGACGGGCTGAAGCGCGCCATGGACGTGATGGTGGCGGGCAAGGTAGCGGTGGTGTGCGGCTACGGCGAGGTGGGCAAGGGCTCGGCCCACTCCCTTCGGGCGTTTGGCGCGCGCGTGATCGTCACCGAAATCGACCCCATCACGGCTCTGCAAGCCGCCATGGAGGGCTTCGAGGTGACCACGGTGGAGGACACGCTCGGCCGCGCCGACATCTACGTCACCGCCACGGGCAACTGCGACGTCATCACGCTCGAGCACATGGAGAAGATGAAGGACCAGGCGATCGTGTGCAACATCGGCCACTTTGACAACGAGATTCAGGTGGACCGGCTGAACTCCGCCCCCGGCGTGATCAAGAAGAACATCAAGCCGCAGGTGGACTGCTACACGTTCCCGGACGGGCGCCAGATCTATCTGCTGGCCGAAGGGCGTCTCGTGAACCTCGGCTGCGCCACCGGCCATCCGAGCTTCGTGATGTCAAACTCGTTCAGCAACCAGGTGCTGGCGCAGATGGATCTGTGGAAGAACCGCGACTCCTACAAGCCGGGCGTCTACATGCTGCCGAAGAAGCTCGACGAGGAGGTGGCGCGGCTGCACCTGGAGAAGATCGGCGTGAAGCTGACGCGGCTGACCCAGAAGCAGGCGGACTACATCGGCGTCCCCGTGGAAGGGCCATTCAAGCCGGAGCACTACCGCTACTGAGCGGCCCGCCGGAGGCGGAAATTCCAACCGGGCGCCGTCCTTCCGGGGCGGCGCCCGTTGTATTTTCTCGCTTCGCTTACTTGGCCGGCTCGAGGATCTCGATGTCCTTGAACCAGACTTCGGTGGGCCGCTTGGCGCCGTGCGCCTGCAGGCCGATGACGCCGTCGAGCCGCCCTGCCGTGTCGTCGGGCAACTCCAGCGTCTTGACGCCGTTGATGTGGAAGACGATCCGGTGGCCGTGGAGCGACGCCGTCAGCTCGTTCCATTCGCCCGCATGGACCACGGCGTTGTCCTCCGGCCCGGTCACCCACTTCCGGCCGTTCGGCCCGGTCTCCCAGAAGCCGCCGGTGCGCGCTTCGGCGTCCACTTCCACCTCATACGCTGCGTAGTTTTGCGGGTCTGTGCGAACAAACACGCCGGAGTTGCCCTTGAGGATTTTGAACTTCAGCCGCAGTGTGAGGTCGCGGAAGGAGCGCTCGCTCAGCACCATGGCGATGCGCGGGTCGTCGTCCTTGGACCTCAGCCGGAAGGCGCCCTCCACGATCTCTGCCAGCCCGGCGCCGTTGTGTTTCCATCCCTGCCATGTGCTGCCGTCCCAGATGCGCCGCCATGCATGCCGCCCAAGGTCCTGGATGCGGATGTTGCGCCAGCGCACCTGCGCGGGGCGCTCGCCCTTGTAGGCGTGCACCTGGAGCGCGATGAAGCCGCTCTGGTCCATGGGGTCGGTCAGATGGGCGCAGGGCACGCCGTTGACCCACACGCGCATCGTGTCGCCGCGGGCTTCGATCCGGTAGTGGTTCCACTGGTTGTCTTTAAAGGCCTTCGACGCCGCCGGGTCCGAGGCGATGTTGTGCAGCCAGCCGCGCCGCGCCTCATCATAGATTCCGCCCGACGAGCCCGATTTCTCGTTGGCGATCTCCACCTGGTAGCCATACACACGCCCCTTGGGCACCTTGCGCGAGACCCACTTTCCGTTCTCGAAGACGAGGATGGGACCCTCGTCCGGATACCGGTGCGACCGGATCTGCACGCCGGAATTCAGCGCCGGGTCGGTCTTGGTCTCGAACTCCAGAATGAAATCGCCGTATTGGCGCTTCGTGCACAGGAAGCTGTTGGGGCTGCCTTCGGCAGTGGTGCCCACGATGGCGCCGTCTTCCACCGCGTAAGTCGCGTAGCCGTTGCAGACCTCCCAGCCGTTCAGGGTCTTTCCGTCAAACAGGGGGGTCCAGGTTTGCGCGCCGAGCGTGGCGCACAGAGAGAGTGCGAGGGTTGCAAGTCTCATGGCCGTCGCCCGCCATCCTACAGGATTTCGGATCCGGGCAGGGGCCTCAGGCGCCGGGCTCGGCGTCCTTGCCTGGCGCTACGGGCGCCGGGGCGCGCTCGGGGATGAGCCACGACAGCAGCACGGACAGGGTGAGCACCGTCAGGATGAAGGCCAGCGAGATGATGATGGGGATCTCATAGAAGCCCTCGATGACCATCTTGATCCCCACGAACACGAGCACAATGGCAAGACCCACGCGCAGGTAGCGGAACTTCGGGATGATGCCGGCCAGCAGGAAGTACAGGGCACGAAGGCCGAGAATGGCGAAGATGTTCGACGTGTAGACGATGAACGGGTCGCGCGTGACGGCGAAGATCGCCGGGATCGAGTCCAGCGCGAAGACCACGTCGGTGGCTTCGATGCAGACCAGCACCAGCAGGAGCGGCGTGGCGTACCGCGCGCCGTTTTCGGTGACGAAGAACTTCGCGCCCCGGTAGCCCTCCACGCTGCGGACAAAGCGCCGGAAGAGGCGGAAGACGGGGTTCTGTTCCGGATGCACCTCGGAACCGCGGTCCAGGAACAGTTTGGCGCCGGTGAAGATCAGGAAGGCGCCGAAGATGTAGATCACCCAGTGGAACGACTGGATCAGCGCCGCGCCGGCCAGGATGAAGGCGGCGCGCAGCACCAGCGCTCCCAGAATGCCCCAGAACAGCACGCGGTGGTGCAACTCCTGCGGGACCGCGAAGTAGGTGAAGATGACCACGAAGACGAAGATGTTGTCGACCGAGAGCGCCTTCTCGATCACGTAGCCCGTGAAAAACTCGAGCGCGTGCGCCTTGCCGAACCAGTGGTACACGGTGACGTTGAAAACCAGGGCGAGGCAGATCCAGAAGACCGACCACAAAAGGGCCTCGCGCGTGCGGATGACATGCACGCGCCGGTGGAACACGCCCAGATCCAGCGCCAGAAGCGCCAGCACCAGCACCGTGAATGCGCCCCACAGCAGCGGCGTGCCGATGGTGGCTTCCATCAACGCCCCACCTCGAACCGCCGTGCCGCGCAAGGCAAGGCCGGCGCCGCCGGAGAGCGGCCCAGACGGAGTGCCAGGCCTTCCCGGAGCGGAAGGCCGGAGGCGGGCTGCGAAAAGTGCGGGATGGCTCTCTCGATCACGGGAACACTCTCAGGATAACCCGGGCCGCTCGAACGGCTGAGGGAGAGAGCGGGGAGGTGCGAATGGTGGACGGCATGGGACTCGAACCCACGACCCCCGCGTTGCGAACGCGGTGCTCTCCCAACTGAGCTAGCCGCCCACGGTTCGTCTTCTTCAGTTTATAGCACTCCGGGCCGCCCGCGCCACGGGGGCTACAATGAATGGAGACACGCCGAAATGGAGCCCCACGAATTGGAACGAACGCTGGACAAGATGCGCCAGGACTGGGACGAGCGCGCCCGTGAGAACGCCCGGTTCTATGTGAACACGGAACGCACGGACTGGACCGACGAGGAGTTCTTCGAATCCGGGCGCCGCACGGTGCGCGAGGAGATCCTCACCGACATGATCAACATCTGCCAGGGCAAGGACCCGAAGCAGATGAAGGTGATCGAAATCGGCTGCGGCGCGGGCCGCGTGACGCGCGCCCTGGCGGAACTGTTCCGGGAGGTACACGCCGTCGATGTCAGCGGCGAGATGGTGGCGCTGGCGCGAGAGGCGCTGGCCGGCCTGCCCAACGCGCATGTCTACCAGAACAACGGCATGGACCTGAGCGTCCTGCCGCCCGGCCCGTACGACTTCGCGTTCTCGAGCATCGTGTTCCAGCACATTCCCAGCCGCGAGGTCATCGAGAGCTACGTCCGCGACGTGCACCGCTTGCTGCGTCCGGGGGCGCTGTTCAAGTTTCAGGTTCAGGGCGACCCGAAGGTGGAAACGGACCCGGACGACACCTGGCTCGGCGTGCCATTCACCGACGAGCAGGCCGCAGAGATGGCCGAGCGGTGCGGCTTTGAACCGCGCTACCGCCACGGGGCCGGCAGCCAGTATTTCTGGCTCTGGTATTTCCGGAAGTGAGGCGCCACCGTCTCCGGGCGCACGGCATTTCACTGGACGCGCCCCTCCACGGGGCTTATACTAAAAGGCACCTGACCGCCCTGGCCATCGATCCGCATTCATTCGCCCGCCGATGGACCGGCCATGCATCCAGATGATACGACGCGGATCGAAACGGCCCGAGGGGAGGGACTTGCGCCCCTTGGCGGCTCCCGATACCGCATCACCGGCCGGGTCGGCGAAGGCGGGATGGGCGTGGTGTACAAGGCGGTTGATGTCGAACTCGGCCGCACGGTAGCGCTCAAGTTCCTTCCACCGTCTTCGGATGCCCCCAACGCGGAGGAGCGCTTCCTGCGCGAGGCGCGCGCCGCCTCCGCCCTGGATCACGTCAACATCGGCACCATCCACGGAATCGAGGAAGACGGCTCGGGGCGGCGTTTCCTCGTGATGGCGTATTACGAAGGCGACAGCCTCGCCGGGCTGCTGGCGAAATCGGCGCAGCCGCTGTCGCAGGGGCAGGCGGTGAAGATTGCGACGCAGGTGGCCGAGGGCCTGCGGGAAGCGCACTCGCATGGCATCATCCACCGCGACATCAAGCCCTCGAACATCGTGCTGACGCGGCAGGGCGTGATCAAGATCGTCGACTTCGGGCTCGCCCATGTGCAGGGCGCCGCGCCGCTCACGCGCGAGGGCACGCAGATGGGCACGCCAGCCTACATGTCGCCCGAACAGGCGCTGGGCGGAGACGTAGATCACCGCACGGATCTCTGGGCGCTCGGAGTGGTGCTGTATGAGATGCTCACCGGCGAGCGGCCGTTCGAGGCGCCGTCGATCCCCGCCACGCTTTACCGCGTCGTTCACGCCCCCCCGCGGTCACTGGATCGCGTGCCGGCGCCGTTGCGGCCTGTGCTCCAGCGCGCGCTGGCCAAGGATGCAGCCGCGAGATTCACCTCGGCAGCAGAGTTTCTGGAGGCTCTGCGATCGGCTGGAGAAGCGCTTCCCGCGAGCGCCGCGCCACAGACCGGGCCGGCAGAAACGGGCGCTCCGCGCCGTTGGACGCGGCGGCGTGCCTGGATAGCCGCGGCCCTCGCGCTGGCTCTTCTGGCTCCCGCCGCCTGGCTGTGGCGGGGAGGCCGGCCGCCCGCGGCCGCTGCGGGCGGCTCCACGCCGTTTTTCACCACCGCTTCGGGCGACTACCTGAAAGCGGTCCGCCATATAAAGCGGTGGGATCAAGCAGGCAATCTCGACCAGGCCGCACGGCTGCTGGCGCAGTGCCTGCGGTCCGACCCGTCGTTTGCCCTCGGTCATGCGCGGCTCGCGGAAGTCTGGCGCATCCGATACGCATTAAGCCGCGACAAGGCGGCGCTGGAGAATGCAGCGCGCCATGCCGCCGAGGCCGTGCGCCTCAATCCTGACCTCGCGCCAGTGCAGGTGGCGGAAGGGCGCGTGCAGGCCATGCTCGGCAACGGCGACCTGGCCATGGCCGCCTTCGACCGCGCCCTGCGCCTGGATCCGAATGATGCCGAGGCCCACCAGGCCGTCGCCCGGCAATATGAGCGGCTGGGCCGGCTGGAGGATGCCGAGAAGGCGTTCCGCCGGGCGCTTGAGTTCGAGCCCGACGATCTGGCCGCGCACGACGCCTACGGCAATTTCCTTTTCCGGCAGAGCCGCTATGAAGAAGCCATCCGGGAGTGGCAGGAAATCATCCGGCTCGCCCCGGATCACACTCCGGCGCTGGTGAATCTGGGATCGGCGCTGTCGGAAACCGGGGGGATCGCCGAGGCCATCACGATCTACAGGCGGCTCGTGGAACTGAAGCCCGAAGCCATGGCGTGGACGAATCTGGGCACGGCGTACTCGCGTGCGAAGCGGTATGACGAAGCCGTTTCCGCCTATCGGAAGTCGCTGGCGATCCAGGATCGCGATTCGATGACGTGGGGCAACCTCGCCTTTGTCTACTCCTGGATGCCCGGCCACGAGAGGGAGGCTGGCGACGCCTTCACCCGCGCCATCGAGCTCGCCGAGGAGAAGAGGAAGCAGAGCCCCAGAGACGCATTTCTGCACAGCGATCTGGCCCTTTATTACGCCAAGTCCTCAAACGCCGCGCTCGCCCGCCAGAGGCTCGCCACCGCGCTCCAGCTCGCACCGAAAGGGCCGGAGATTCACGCCGCAGCGGCGGAAGTCCACGAGCTGCTGGGCGAACGGGGACGCGCGCTCGAACTTGCCCGGCAGTCGATCCGGCTTGGCTATCCACGGCAAAGACTGGAGCGCAACCCCGAGCTGGCCTCGCTGCTGGCAGAGGCACGGCTTCGCCAGAGCTTCTGAGCGCCGCGCCCGCCTGCCGGCTTCATTTCTGTAAACAAGCGCGACTGTGGCCTCCGCCGCGGGCACTGGAAGGCTATACTGAACGCCACGAGGGGCGCTGAGCCAGTCCTCCTTCGGGATGCCCGGCCGCGCGAATGGAAGCCGGGGTCCCGACCTGGAAGGAGGCCTGAATGGCCAGCTACAACATCCGCATCGACAGCAACGGCAACCCTGATCCTGCCACGCTGGACTGCAATCCGGGCGACAAAATCACCTGGACCAACGACTACTCGGCCGAACTGACCGTGTTCACGCTGCCCACCTGCGTTTCGCCGCAGAACTCGCCGGCGCCTCTGGCTGCCGGAGCCACCACGCAGCAGTACACCGTGAACAGCGGCGCCAAGGGCAGTTTCGACTATTCCTACAGCTGGCCTACGCCCAAGCGGGACACGCGCGGCGGCACGATCGACGTCAGCTGATTGCGAGCCTCAGGCCGCAGCTCGAAGAGGAGGCCGCGGGCGGTTCAGCCCGCGGCTGTCTTTCTGGCCACCACCAGCGTGAAGTCGTCCGAGCCGGAGACCGAGCCGGCAAACATGGCCACCGCCTCGCGCACCCGCGCGATCATCTCCTCCGGTGCGGCGGCAGCCGCAGGCGCCAGCGCCTCCAGCAGCCTGTCCTCGCCAAACTGCTCGCCCGTGGCCGGGTTCTCCGCTTCGGTCACCCCGTCGCTGAACAGAACGAGGACGTCGCCTTCTTCCAGTCTTGCCTGCATTTGCTCGTAAATCGCCTGGCGAAGCACGCCGAGGATCAGCCCGCCCCCCTGAAGCAGTTCCGCCCGTCCGTTTCTGCGCAACACGAGCGGCGGATTGTGCCCGGCATTCACGTAGGCCATCTTTCCGCTGGACGGATCGATTTCACACAGGAACAGCGTGACGAAGCGGTTGCCGGGGCAATGGTCCGCCGTGCTCCGGTTCAGGCGGCCCATCAGCTGCGCCAAATCTGGCTCGCCCTCCGCAAGCACCTGCAGGCGCGCCTGAAGGCTGGCCATCAGCAGCGCCGCCGGCATTCCCTTTCCCGCCACGTCGCCCACGGCAAGCATCCGCTTGCCGCCCGGGCGTTCGAAGAAGTCGTAGTAGTCGCCGCCGGCGTAATAGCAGGACTGGTTGAACGCCGCCACTTCGAGGCCACTCCAGCAGGGCGAGCCCGAGGGCAACAGCCCCCGCTGGATCTCCGCCGCCTGTTCCATCTCGAGCGAAACGCGGCGCTCGCGCTCTTCGATCTCGGCCAGCCGCGCGATCTCGATGCGCACGGCGGCGATGTTGGCCATCACCGTGATCAGGTTCAGGTCCTCGCGCGTGAAGGCGCGCGCGGCCCTGGCCGAATCGAGATAGAGCAATCCGATCACCTTCTCCTTGGTTTGCAAGGGTACTGCCAGAAGACTGCGCACGCCCTGCGAGATGATACTGGCCTGCATCCGGAGGTTCTGTTCCTCGCGGGCATCGCGGATCAGAAGGCTTTCCCTGCCCCGGAACACGCGCTCCTGCGCGGTTCGGCTGATCTGGAACGGCTTGCCCAGCACGGCGCGCGGCGCCAGTTCTCCGTTCTCTTCGAGCAGCAGGACGCCGCGCGCCGCCCCCACGGCCTTCGCCGCGAGGTCGAGAATGAGCGGCAAGATCTCGGCAAGCGACAGTCTGCCGGAGAGTTCAACGCCCGCGTGCAGCAACGCCTGCAAGTGGCCGGCCGAGCGCAACGGCAATTCGGCTTCCTCGCCGCGCTCGCCCGCGGAAGCCGGGATCAGGTGGTCGAGCCGGACGGCGATGGTGGCCGTGCTGGCGGCGCCTTCCTGCTGAAGGGGATGGGAGGGGAACTCGCCGCGCGTGGCGGCGTGCAACACGAAGGTCACGCGCCCGGCGCGCACCTGGTCGCCCGGCCGCAGGGCCACCGCGCCCTGGATAAGCACGCCGTTCAGGCGGGTGCCGTTCTTGCTGCCGAGATCGCGCACCTGCCAGCCGCCCGGGGCCGTTTCGAAGACGAGGTGCTGCCGGGAGAGGTCGAGTTCGTCCGGGAAGCAGATGTGGTTGTCCGGCGACCTGCCCACGCGGACGGCGGCGCCTGACAGCCTCTCGACGGCCGTGGTGCCGTCGGGCCTGTGGATGGCCAGCTCGAATTCACCCTGCATCGCTGCTCCTCCGATACCGCAGACGGCATGCTCCGGCGCGTGTCAAAGGAGGCCGGCCCGGGCGGGGCATGCACAATCCTGAACGCGCCGCTCCAGTCAATTTATGAGCGGCATGGTAACACAGGCGGGGCGGGGATTCGAGCCGGGAAGAATCACGGGGAGGAGCGCGGCGTCATGCGCCAGCGCCCGCCGTTGGGAGTGAAGGCGAGCTTGAGCAGTTCGTCGAGCGCATAGCGGATGTGCGCGCGGATGGCGGCGTCGGCGCGAAGCGGATCGCCGGAACACAGCTCTTCGGCGAGCTGCGAGTGGTAGCGCGGCGGCAGCGGATGCACCTGCGCCGCTGTGTCGGAGAGCCAGCTGAACAGCAGGTCCTGCTCGCGCTCGATCGCCTGCCTGAGCAGCGGGCTGCCGCCGATCTCGGCGATCCGGAGGTGGAACCTCAGGTGGTAACGCCGGACCGACAAGCGGTATTCACTGTCCGCCTGGAGCCGTTCCCAGCCGGCGTAGTAGTCGTCGAGTTTCTTCGCCATGCGCAGGATCTCCGCCCGTTGCGCCTTTGTCGCACGCTCGGCGAACAGGCGCGCGGACTGGCTTTCCAGCGCCTCGCGCAGCGTGTAGCGGTCGCGGATCTCGTCGCGGTCGGGCTGGCGCACGCGCGTGCCCACCCGCGGGCGGCTTTCCAGCAGCCCTTCGTTCACCAGCCGCTGGAGCGCTTCCGCCACCGGCAGCAGGCTCATGCCGAGTTCGTTGGCGAGGCGGCGGCGCGAGAGAGCCGCGCCGGGCGGATAGACGCCCTTCAGGATACGCTCCCGCACCAGGCGGTAGGCGCGCCGCGCCAGCGTGTCGCCGGCATGCGCGGGGTCTGGCAGCGGGGAGCGGCTCTCAGGATCCGCATTTTTCATGGGGGAAGCCAAGCGAATAGTCTACTTGACGAGGAAAGGCCACTTCCACACCCAGTGGTAGCCGAACCGCAGGACGAAAACCAGCGCCGTCGCCGCCGTCATTGCCGCCAGAGCCAGCACAGTCCAGGCGATTTTGCGCCACGGGAACTGCTGTCCTTCGCGATGCAGGACCAGCAAGTAGCTGGCGAACACGCCGACGAAGTAGAGCAGAATCATCGGGGCGGCGAAGATCGTCAGGTTGATGGCGTCGGGCGTTGGTGTGATGATCGCCGCCAGGATGACGATCACCAGGATGGCGTAGCGAGAGTGCCGCAGCAGGAAGCGGGGCGACGCGATCCGCAGCAAGGTGAGGAAGAAGATCAGCACCGGCAGCTCGAACACCAGAGCCACGCCCAGGATCACGTTGACAAACAGGTCGAAGTATTCGGTGAGCGAAATGTAGGGGCGCACGCCCAGGTTGCTGCCGATGCCAAGCAGGAACACCAGCCCGAAGCGGAACGCCACGAAGTAGGCGAACAGCCCGCCGAGGATGAACAGCCCGGCGGTGCAGAAGATAAAGGGCACAGCAAGCCGCCGCTCGCGCCGGTACAGCCCCGGCGAGATGAACGCCCACGCCTGGTAAACGATCCAGGGCGAGGCGAGGAACAGCCCGGCGAGGATCGGCAGCTTGATCCAGATGATCGTGAACGCCTCGGTGGGCGTCAGCTGCGCCAGTTCGGGCGGATAGCCAAGTTGCGTGAGGGCGGACACCGCCGGTCCGCGCACCGCGTCCCAGAGCTTGTTGGTGAAGACGATGCAGGCGACGAAGGCGATGCCCAGCCCCATCAGCGCCCTGATGATGCGGATGCGGAGCTCTTCGAGGTGCTCAAGGAAGCTCATGCGCAGCAGCTCTTCTTCCTCGTCCTCCGGCTCTGTCTTCGCGGGAGGCTCGGGCGGGGCGGGAGGCGGGGCGGGAGGCGCCGCGACGGGCAAGCTTTCCGCCACGGCTTCTCCGGCGGAGTCCGGGGCGGCGGATTCGGGCACACTGCGGCCTTCGTGCTCCGGAGAACTCTCCGGGCGCGGCTGCTGCGCGTCAGTATCTTCGGGCATCTGTTAGCGCGTTTCCCGTGTTGTGTCGCTGACTGCCGCCGGCAGCTCAACGGACCGCCGGTTCTCCGCTGGCCGCCTCCTGCGGCGGAGCGGGTTCGGCGGGCGGGGCCGCTTCCACCGGGGGCGAAATCTCCCCGGCAGCAGCGGTGGCCTCGGTTCCGGCGCCGACCTTGTCAGCGTCCTGGGTTGCGGAATCGCTTACCGGATTGGCATCCGTGGTGGAAGGCGTGTCATACGACTCGGGGTATCCATAGGAGCCGTAGTCGTAAGACGAGTCGTAGTTGTAGTCGTAGTTGCTCGAGTAGTTGTAATCGCTCGTCGTCTGGGCGAGCGAATCGGCCTCTTTCTTGATTTCAGCCGTTTCCCGCTCGAGGTTCGTCATCTCCCGCTGCCACGTGTCGCGCAGCTCGTTGGAAGCCCGGCGGAACTCGTTGATCGCCTTGGCGATATTGCGTCCCACCTCGGGAAGCTTCTTGGGCCCGAACAGCAGCAGCACCAACACGAAGATGACGAGGGTCTCTTGCCAGCCTAGCGGACCCATCCGGGGAACTCCTTTATTCCAGCCTACACCGATGATAGCGGAGGAGGCTGCGGGGGCTCAACCGTGCGCCGCTACAGCGGAAGCACCTCCAAACGGTCCGGATCGAACCGGATGCGGCGCTTCTCAAGATAACTCTGCACGGCGAGCAGCGGGGGCAGAATGGAGACCGCCGCCAGCCCCACGTCGCCGCTCGGACGCTTTCTCGACTTGCAGCAGTCCAGGAAGTTGCGCACGTGATCCACTGTGATGTCGCCGGGGATCTCCTTCACCTGCGGCTTTTCTCCCTTGCCGGCGGGCGTGAAGACATATTTGTTGCGGTGGACGAAAAGCCGTCCCCGCTCGCCGTGAACGGTGATTCCATACTCGCCCGGGATGCCATAGGCGTTCGACTGGAACAGCACGCTGAAGCCGTCGTACTCAAACAGCGCGTTGCAGGTGTCCGGCGCCGTCCGGCCGTCGCCGAAATCTTGGAAGATCCCGCCGGCAAAGACCACGGACCGGGGCGCGCGCTCGCCCATGTACATATGGACCACATCCATCCAGTGGTGTCCGAAGTCCGTCATTTTCCCGCCGTTGTAGTCGAGAAAAGCACGGAAATTCCAGTACTGCGCCGGGTCCCACTCCCTGTACTTCAACGGCCCCAGAAAGCGCGCCCAATCGAGGTTGGAGGGCTTTTCGGCGGGCTCGCGCCGCAAGGGCCGCGGCGGCCCGCTGTTCCACACCGCGTCGATATGCGTGATGCGCCCCAACGCTCCGGAGCGCACGTATTTATCTAGCGGCTCCAGATAGATGGGCCCGGAGCGCTGTTGCAAACCCACCTGGCAGACTCTCTCATTCACGCGCGCAGCCTTCACCATCAGCGGCGCCTCCTCACGCGTGCGGCAGAGAGGCTTCTCGACGTACACATCCTTGCCGGCATTCATCGCGTCGATGGCGATCTGCGCGTGCCAGTGATCCGGAGTGCCGATGAGCACGGCATCCACTTCTTTCAGCGCGAGCAGTTCCTCGTGCCTGGAGAAGGTCTTCGTCCCCGGCGCCTTCGCCTGCGCCTCGTCCAGCCTCCGGGCGTAGACGTCGCACAGGGCGCGCACCTCGCAATCGTCGAACTGCTGGAATTTCGTCATCACGTGGATGCCGCGGCCGCCCGTTCCGATGACGCCCAGCCCGATACGGCTATTGGCGCCGGCCACGCGCGAGTAGCTCAGCGCGGTGAGCGCCGCCGTGCGGGCGGCGGTCCGGCGTGTGATCCTCATCTGGTCTGCTCCTTCCCTCATGCCGCGGCAGGCCGGAGGCCGGCCGTGGTGAATCGCTTATTCTACTCCGGGGCGGCGCACTCCGGCACCGCCGGGCGGAATCGACGGTGTCCCACGCGTAGTTGAAAGTTGAGGCGGCGGTTCGCCCTTGATTCTCAATAGAATCGGGGTGATCAAACCTTGAAAAGGAGAACCGCCGT
>Ga0209018_1002319_pt1 | contig 13626 bp, 16 predicted proteins | sample YNPBryBLVA2012_FD_185814 | JGI IMG/M metagenome (GOLD analysis project Ga0209018, IMG submission 185814) | Anoxygenic and chlorotrophic microbial mat microbial communities from Yellowstone National Park, USA - YNP Bryant BLVA 2012 (SPAdes)... ...
ATCGTCGCGGCTAACCCCATCCTTCACGGTGAGATGATGGGGGTGATCAATGAGACAAGGGCCGATAGACAATGACCAATGACCAATGACCAATGACCAATGGCCAATGACCAATGATGGCGGGAGGCGTCATCCGTGGTCTGTGGTCCGTGGTCCGTGGTCTGTGGTCTGTGATCGGCGCTTACGGTTGCAGCAGCGGCAGGGTGAAGACGATCAACGACTGGCCAGCAATGTAGATCGCCCACACCAAGTCGCCCACCAACAGCCAGTTATTGTGGTGGAAGAGGCGATTGGCCAGGATGGCGTCGGAGATGAGGAACAGCAACGCGCCGACGGCGAGTAGGGTGAAGCGCCCGTCCTGCAGGGCCAGCGCCGCCGCTGCACCGGTCATCGCCGCCAGGAGTACCGTGTAGCCCAGCGCCCCGTAGAGCAGCACCGCTTCTTCCCTGGGGTTATAGGCGACCAGCCGCCACACGACGATCCCCAATAGCACCGCCACCGCCACTGCCGCTCCCCACGCGACCGGGTTTCTCAGCCCCAACGCCTGTCCTGCTTGCGCGTAGCCGATGATGTAGAGCACGTGGGCCAGGCCGAAGGCCACCATTCCCGGCGCCGGATGGAGCGGGAGGCGGATCAGGCGGGCCATCAGGATGTCGCCCAGAAAAGATAGCGCCATCCCGCCGCAGACCAGCCCTGCGTAGGCGACAAGGGGAGTTCCGGACGCCACACCGCGCCACAGAGCCAGCGCCGCCAGCACCAGCGCGGCCGAGTTGAGCATGCGTGTCCAGGTGGGACTGCGGTGCGCGCGCTCCGCATCCAGTCGGCCGAAGGCAAAACCCAGAATGAAGACCGCCGAACCGATGATCAGCAACCCATAGACCAGCACTGAGGTTGTCATTTCCCCCTCCAGGTGTTGTCTGAAGTCTGTGGTGCGTGGTGCGTGTTGCGTGTTGCGCAGTCTGCCCGCAACCCCGAGCGCAGCACAGCCCAGTAGGCCTCGAGCCGCTGCGCGCGCAATGGGCGGCGGTGACCGACCAGCCACTTCGCCCCTTCTACCCCCATCTGCCAGACGTAATTCCCCAACAGAAACAGCCGCAGGAAGCCGGCAACCGCGGGGCCGTGATACTTGCGGAAGTAGCGCACCTTGCTGGACTGGAAGTAGACGTGTCGGGCGGCAATGACCTGTTCGCTGCTCTTGCCGCGATAGTGGACGACCTGAGCGGTGGGTAGATAGACCACCCGCCAACCTGCCTGACGAAAACGGCGGCACCAGTCCAGTTCCTCGGAGTACATGAAATACCCCTCATCCAGCAGGCCGACCTGCTCGATAGCCGCGCGCCGGGCCATCAACGCTGCTCCGTCCACCCAATCCACATCCTGCACCGCATCGTCAGGCCGGTCCAGCATGTAGTAGCGCTCCAACAGCCGGCGTGGGGCGAACGGCTGTAGCCAGGTGGACTCGAACAGGGCCGTCGCCAGGGTGGGAAAGCGACGACGGGAGGACTGCACCGTGCCATCAGGGTTGAGCAGTTGGGGACCGACCACCCCCACGTCAGGATGGGCGTCGGCAAAGGCGATCATCCTCTCCAATGCGTCGCCCAGCACCTCGGTGTCCGGGTTGAGGATCAGCACATAGCGACCCTCAGCCACTGCCAGCCCGGCGTTGTTGCCGCCCGGATAGCCCAGATTGACCGCACTGGCGATCAGGCGAACGGCCGGGAACTCCTGGCGCACCATCTCCGCGCTGCCGTCGGAGGAGCCGTTGTCCACGACGATGATTTGGAGGGTGGAGGTTGAAGATTGGAAGTTGGAAGTTGGAGAATGGAGGATGGAGAGCAGGCAGCGGCGCAGGAGGTCGCGCACGTTCCAGCTGACGATGATGACAGAGAGATCGGTCGCCATCGCCGTGGCAGGGTCAGAACTGCCGACGGACAGTGAAGTCGGCCAATTCCAGCAGCGCCGTCCGGTAGGGGCTTTCCGCCAGCGTGCCCAACGCCGACCGGGCCTGTCCGACGTACTGGCGGGCGGTCTGCAGCGCCTGCTCAATGGCCGGCGAGGCAGCAATCGTCCGTACAGCCTCCTGGACCCTCTCCTCGGTGGGGTTCTCCAACACCCGGCGGACAGCCGGGTCGTCGGGGTGTTCGGCCAGATAGCACAGCGCCGGCAGGGTGAGCAGGCCCTGGCGCAGGTCGCTACCCACAGGCTTGCCCAGCGTTTTCTCATCGGCGACGAAGTCCAGCACGTCATCCACCACCTGGAAAGCCAGCCCCAGGCGCTCGCCATAGGTGCGCAACGCCCCTCCCGTCGGCGGGTCAGCAGCAGAAAGGAGCGCCCCAGCCTCGGCGGAGAGGGCAATCAGGGAGGCAGTCTTGGCGTAGATGCGCTGCTCATACTCCTGACAGGAGGTCAGCCGCTGCCGCCCGTCGAACAACTGGCGCACCTCGCCGTTGCAGATGACCATCAGGGTCTCGGCGAAGCGGCTCATCAACCGGATGTTGTCGGTCAGCGAGACCAGGTAGGCGGCGCGGGCGAAAACGTAGTCACCGGTCAGCACCGTCGCGCCAGGAGTCCAGGAGGCGTTGAGCGTGCCGACGCCCCGGCGGACGAGCGAGCCATCCACCAGATCGTCGTGGATCAGCGTGGCTGTGTGGAGCATCTCCACCGCCGCGGCAGCGTAGACCGCCTGTTGGGGGTCGGCGCCGCAGAGGCGGGCGGAGAGAAGCGTCAGCGTCGGGCGCAGCCGTTTCCCGCCACCACCGATCAGATGGTCCAGCGCTGCGCTGATCGCTTCGTGCTGATCGGCAGGGCGTTCGTGCAGAAGCGCTTCTGTACGTTCCAGGTCATCGCGGATCAGGTCGAGAAAGGGCAAGTCTACAGGTTGCATCGTCTGTCAACCACCTGTTCTGAGAGTTGCCGTGGTGCGGATGCCGAACAGCCGCTGAGCGTTCTCCGCCGTTGTGGCGCCGATTTCCTCCATCATTGCGCCGCGGGCCCGGGCGACCGTCTCCACGACGTAGCGGACGTACGCTGGCTCGTTGCGCTGGCCGCGGTGCGGCTCTGGTGTCAGATAGGGACAGTCGGTCTCGACCAGCAGCCGCTCCAGCGGGACCGCGGCCGCTACGGCGCGCAACCGGCCAGCATTGGCGAAGGTCACCGGCCCGGAGATGCCGATGGAGAAGCCCAGCGCCAGCACTTCATCCAGCCGCTCTGGCCCGGCAGCGTAGGAATGAAGGACGCCAATCCCCTGCGCCCCCGCCCGCTGCTCTCCTCCCTCCACCTTCCAACTCCCACCCTCCAACTTCCAACGCCGCAACATCGCCAGCACATCATCATGAGCCTCGCGGCTGTGGATGATCACCGGCAGTCCCAACTCCGCAGCAAGGGCCAGTTGTGCCTCGAACGCCCTTCGTTGCACGTCACGTGGCGAGAGGTCGCGGTAGTAGTCCAGCCCGATCTCGCCGATGGCGACCACCTTCGGCTGGCGGGCCAGGGCGCGCAGTTCGGCCAGCACCGCCGGGGTGACCGTCTTCGCGTCGTGCGGGTGGACCCCCACGGCGGCGTAGATGAAATCGTGCTCCTGGGCCAGCGCCACTGCCGCGCGGCTGGAGGCCAGGTCCGTGCCGACGTTGACCACCGCCGTCAGCCCGGCCTGTCGCGCCCTTCGGATCACCGCCGGGCGGTCGGCGTTGAACTGAGGGAAGTCAAGGTGGGCGTGGGAGTCAATCACTCCGCCAACCCCGCCAGCCTCAACCCCTCGTCCAACAGCGGTCTGACCCTGCTCCCATCTGTTGTCTCGCAGTAGACGCGGACGATCGGCTCGGTGCCGGAGAAGCGGATCAGCAGCCATCCGCCGTCCTCCAGGACGTACTTGTAGCCATCCAGGGTGACGATCTCCGTCACACGCAGGCCGGCCAGCCGTTCCGGCCGGGCGCCGTCCAGCCGCGCCTTCGCTTCCGGGCGTTTCTCTGGCGGGAAACGGGTATCCACCCGGTCGTAGTAGTAGGTTGCCCCTAACTTCGCGTACAGGTCGGCCAGCAGTTGGGAGGGGGACTTGCCGGTGCGCACCATCAGGTCGAGGAAGTAGAGGTTGCCCAGGATACCGTCCCGTTCGGGGACGCTGCCGCGGAAGGCATAGCCGCCGCTCTCCTCGCCACCGATCATCGCGCCGGTCTCCAGCATCTTGGGGCCGACGTACTTGAAGCCCACACCAGTCTGGTAGACCGGCACGCCGTAGATCTCGCCCAGCCGCTCCAGCATCGAGGTGGTCGAGAGCGTCTTGACGATGGCCCCCCGCTCGCCGCGCACTTCCAGCAGGTAGTAGGCCAGCAGGGCGTAGACCTGTAACTGGTTGACGAAGCGGCCGTGCTCGTCGCCGATGCCCATGCGGTCGGCGTCGCCGTCCAGGATGAGACAGACGTCGGCACCCAACTCCACCGTCTTGCGCAGGCCCACATCCACGTTGGGCGGGATCGGCTCCGGGCGGGCCATCTCTGGGAAGAGTGGGTTGGGGATATTGTGAATCTCCGTGACGCGGGTCCGCCCCCCTTCCAGCAGGCGGGGGAACCAGCCGATGCCGTTGCCCCACATCGGCTCGACCACCAGGTGGAAGCCGCTGGCCTTGATGCGCTCGATGTCCACCAGCCGGCTGATGTGGGCGATGTAGGCCGGGGCGGGGTCCCAAACCTGGATAAGGCCCCGCGCCTGCGCTGTCTGCAGGTCCAGCCGTGGCACGCTGTCGGCGGGAGGGATGGCGGCCTCGATTTCCTGCAGTCCCTCTGGGGCCACTGCCGCGCCGTGTTCGTCGCGCACTTTGAAGCCGTTATCGCCGGGCGGGTTGTGGCTGGCGGTGATGTTGACGCCTCCTGCCGCCCCTCGCTCGGTGACGCTGTAGGAGATGACCGGGGTAGGAGTCGGGCCGTCGGTCAGCCAGACGCGGAAGCCGTTGGCGGCCAGCACCTCGGCGGCGGCGACGGCGAAATCGCGCGAAGCGAAACGCCGGTCGTGGCCCACCACCACGTCCGCGCCAGCGTGGCCGTGGGCGGTCAGGTAGTGGGCGAACCCCTGCGCGCAGCGGCGCACGTTGTCGAAGGTGAAGTCGTCGGCGATGCGTCCTCGCCAGCCGTCGGTGCCGAAACGGATCGTGGTCTCCATCTGTTCCTCCGGGAAGGTCTTATGGCCGGTGCTCTCGCCGCAGCAACTCCAGGTCAGCATCCACCATCATCTTGATCAGTTCCTCGAAGGTGACGGTGGGCTCCCATCCCAGCACGCGACGGGCTTTGCTGGCATCAGCCACCAGCAGGTCCACTTCCGCCGGGCGCATGAAGCGCGGGTCCTGTTTCACGTACTTCTGCCAGTCCAACCCCACATGACTGAAGGCCACCTCGCACATCTCTCGCACCGAGTGGGTCTCTCCCGTGCCGATGACGTAGTCATCGGGCTTGGGTTGCTGGAGCATCATCCACATCGCTCGCACGTAGTCGCCGGCGAAGCCCCAATCCCGGCGCGCGTCCAGGTTGCCCAGGCGCAGTTCGTCGGCCAGGCCCAGTTTGATCTTCGCCACCCCGTAGGTGACCTTGCGGGTGGAGAACTCCAATCCCCGGCGCGGCCCCTCGTGGTTGAAGAGGATGCCGGAGACGGCGAAGATGCCATAGGACTCGCGGTAGTTGACCGTGATCCAGTGGCCGTAGACCTTGGCCACGCCGTAGGGGCTGCGCGGGTAGAAGGGGGTCTTCTCGTTCTGCGGCACCTCGCGCACCCGCCCGAACACCTCGCTGCTGGAGGCCTGGTAGAAGCGGATGCTGGGGTCAACGGTGCGGATCGCCTCCAGCATGCGCGTCACTCCCAGCGCGGTCACCTCGCCGGTGAAGACCGGCTGCTCCCAGGAGGTGGGCACAAAGGACTGGGCAGCCAGGTTATAGACCTCCTGCACGGGGTGGTTCTGAAGGATGGCGATGAGCGACCCCTGGTCGAGCAGGTCGCCGGAGACCAGGGTGATGCGGTCCTGGATGTGCTGGATGCGGGTGAAGTTGACGGTGCTGGTACGCCGCACCATGCCGATGACATCGTACCCCTTCTCCAGCAGAAACTCCGCCAGGTACGAGCCATCCTGGCCGGTGATGCCGGTAATCAATGCTGCGGGCATGTCCTTCTCCTGATGGTAATCTCACGGCTCCTCAGGGAACCCGTGTTGCAATGTCCCACATAACGACTAAAAAATGCAACTGTCTACTTATCCGGGGTTTCAGGTTTCAGGTTTCAGGTTGAAGGTTCTCCTTTCTCCACCCTGGAGCGCCAGTACTCCAGCGTATCCCTCAACGTCTGCTGGAAGGGAATCTCCGGCTTCCAGCCGGTGCGCCGCTGAAACTTCTCGGCGCTGCCGTAAACCACGACGGTGTCGGCGGGACGATAGAGTGCCGGGTCCACCTCCACGCGCACCTGCACCGTGGAAAGGGAGAGCAGGCTCTCGAGCAGGCCACGGATGGACTGCGGTCGGCCAGAGGCCAGGTTGTAGACCTCGCCCGGCTCGCCGTGGAGGGCGGCCAGGTGGTAGGCGCGGACAACGTCCCGCACGTCGGTGAAGTCGCGGGCCACGTCCAGGTTGCCCACGCGCACCACCGGCTCCTGCAACCCGGCCTCGATGCGGGCGATCTGGTGGGCGAAAGCCGGCACGACGAAACGGGGAGGTTGCCCCGGCCCGGTGTGGTTGAAGGGCCGCAGCCGGACCACGTCCATCCCGTAGGCCAGGTGGTACTGGAGCCCCAGCATGTCCTGTGTCACCTTGCTCACTGCGTAGGGGTTGCGCGGGCGCAAGGGACTCCCCTCGCGCAGTGGCAGTTCCTCCGGACACGGCGCACCGTACTCCTCGTTCGAGCCGATAACCAGGACGCGAGCGGACCGTTCGCCCTGTCGCACCGCCTCGAGCAGATTCAGTTGCATGCGGATGTTGGTCTCGAGCGTATCCCACGGGTCGGCGAAGGAGGCGGGGACATAGGACTGTGCGGCCAGGTGGAAGACCACCTCGGGGGCGAAATCGGCCAGCAAGCGGGCTGTCTCCTGCGGGTCGCGCAGGTCAGCCCGGACCAGGTGCAGGGACGGAAGGGGGTGAGGCTCCTGCACCGGCTCGGGGTAGACGATGCCCAGGATCTCCCAGGAGGTATGCGTCAGCAGGTAGGTACAGAGATGTCCACCGACAAACCCCCCGGCCCCGGTGATCAGCGCTCGCATCCCCCACTCCTCTCTGGATTCTCGGTTGGATTATACCCTACACCAGGCAGGGTGGCAACCCGATAGAACCACAAACAAGAGGAGCCGAACTGTCGGCTCCTCTTCAATGGGGGGGTGGGACGGGGGTGGGTTCAAGCCCCTTTAGCCACCTCGGCCAGTCGGGCGAAGGCCGGCCCGTCGCGGACGGCAAGGTCGGCCAGAATCTTGCGGTCCAGCTCTACCCCGGCCTGCTTCAATCCACGGATGAAGCGGCTATAAGAAAGGCCATGCTGACGGGCAGCGGCATTGATACGCACGATCCACAGGCTGCGCAGATCGCGCCGGCGCTGCCGACGATCACGATAGGCGTACCAATGAGCCTTCATCCACGCCTCGTTGGCGCGGCGGAACAGGCGATGGCGCGACCCGTAATAGCCCGCCGTCTGGCGGATGATCTTCTTGTGACGATAGTGAGTTCGGGTTCCCCCTTTGACTCTCACGGCCCTATTTCCCCTTCTCTGCCAGATAAGGTGCCAGTCGGCGCACTCGCTCTTGCAAAGCCTTCGCTTCGACCGGCAGCATCTCGTCGTACAGCCGCTTGGCGCGCGCGCTCTTGCGCCGCCGCAGGTGGGACTTGCCCAGTTTGGTGCGCATCAGTTTGCCCCTGCCCCCTTGGGTCAGGCGAAAGCGTTTGGATGTGGACTTATGGGTCTTGATCTTCGGCACGTCTTCCTCGCTCGCGGCAGCCCTACTTCTTCTTGGGCGCCAGGATCATCAGCATCGTCCGTCCTTCAAGGTCAGGTTCCTGCTCCACCACCGCCACATCCGCCAGTTCCTGAGCCACCTCTTTCAACTGCTCGTGGGCCAGTTCCGGGTAGGTGATCTCCCGGCCGCGGAAGCGGATGCGCACCTTGACCTTCATCCCCTCTCCCAACCACTCCCGCGCGTCCCTGATCTTCATGTCCCGATGGCTCTCGTTGGTCTTGGGACGCAAACGGATCTCCTTGACCTCGGCCTGCTTCTGGACCTTGCGGGCCTCCCGCTCCTTCTTCGCCTGCTCATAGATGAACCGTCCGTAGTCCATAATACGGACAACCGGCGGCTCGGTGTTGGGCGAGACCTCCACCAGGTCCAGCTCCTGCTCGCGGGCCCGCTCCAGCGCCTCGCGTACGCTCATCACTCCCAGGTGCTCACGGTTCGGGCCGATCACCCGTACCGCGTCCGCGCGAATCTCCTGGTTGATGCGGTAGGCTGCGCGCAGGTCTTTGCGAAACTTCTTAGGATGTCTCCTCTTGATGGTTGGTTTACCTCACCGGGTATGGATGAATCCTTCGACTGACGTGCGGCCAATCATAACATAAACGGAGAGAAGTGTCAAATCTCCTCCGCCTCCGCCAACGGGCGCAAAGCGACATGCAGGTAGGCGAAATCCCCCCGCGGCGGCATCAGGTCGGTCACCTCGACGATGCGATACTTCCGGCCACCCAGTTCCATCACCTCTCCCAGGCGGGGCGGGGCCTCCTGATTGAGGATGGCCCCCGGATGGCTCCTGCCAATGACCACGTAGCTCACCTTGTAGACCATTGGACTGCCTCCGCCTGAAAGTCACTCACAGGGAAAGATTGCGATGCCGTAACTTGAAGGAAAGGTCGCAGGCGATGTTGCGCATGACGATGAAACCGATGTGATGGTCCGCCTCGCACAGCGCCCAGAAGGCCGCGCGGGGCACGACGAACAGCACCGTGGGCTCCGTGATCGCACGGATGGTGGCCGAACGCGCCCCCTGGTCCACCAGCGCCATCTCCCCGAACACCTGCCCCTGGCCCAACTGCACCACCGGCTGCATCTCGGGCAGGCCCGGGGTGTCCACGATGCCACCGCTGGCGACCAGCACCTCGACCATCCCCTGCTGAACCAGATAGAGGTCGTCCGATGGCTCGCCAGCAGAGATGATCGTCTCCCCGGCGCTGAAGGTCGCCGTATGGCCGATGGAGACGATCTGTTCGATCTTGGCCTCCGGCAGGCCGGCAAACACCTCGCTGTGCCGCAGGAAATCGGTGATCTTTTCCATCCCCTGCCTCCATGACCGCTCAGGGTCACTTTTATTCTATCACAGAACTGAGAGAGAGGGAAGCAGAAACCTGCCGATGTTACGTCCCTTCCCTTTTCCGCCGCTCGCGAGTATACTTTGGGTAGCGGATGACCCCTCCCACTCCCTGTTCCGTGTTGCGTGGTCCGTGGTGTTTGCACCGAGGTATCGAGGATGGCAACCCAGACAATCCTGGTCGTGGACGACGAAGCGCAGATCGTCCGCCTGGTGCGTGACTACCTGGAAGAGGCGGGTTTCCGCGTGGTGACCGCCGCCGACGGCGCGCAGGCATTGGCCGTCGTCCGCCACGAGAAGCCGGACCTGGTGGTGCTCGACCTGCTGATGCCGGGGATGGACGGGCTGGAGTTCACCCGCCGCATCCGGCGGGAGCAGGACCTGCCCATCATCATGCTCACCGCCCGCGCCGACGAGACCGACCGGGTCGTGGGGCTGGAGGTGGGGGCGGACGACTACGTCGTCAAGCCCTTCAGCCCACGGGAACTGGTCGCCCGCGTGCGCGCCGTCTTGCGCCGCACCCAGGCCACGCCACGCCAGCCATCGGCCCTCCGCGCCGGCCCGCTCCTGCTCGACCCCGTCACCCACACCGTCACCCTCTTCGGACAGCCAGTGACGCTCACCCCCACCGAGTTCAGCCTGCTGGAGACGCTGATGGCCCAACCGGGGCGCGTCTTCAGCCGCAGCGACCTGCTGGAAGCGGTGCGGGGAGTCGCTTTCGACTCCTACGAGCGGGCAGTGGACACGCACATCAAGAACCTGCGCCGCAAGATCGAGCCAGACCCGGCCCATCCCCGTTTCATCCTCACCGTGCACGGCGTGGGCTACCGGCTCAACCCGGAGATAGAGGATGCGTAGCCTGTTCCTGAAGGGCTTCCTGGCCTTCCTGGCCGTGCTGTTCGTCGCTCTGGGGACGATGGCGCTGCTGGCCGGCTGGGCCACGACGAGGGAGTTCCGCCGCTACGCCCTGACCCACGGGCCGATGTGGAACGCGACGGTGGCCGAACTGAGGGAGTACTACGTCACCCACGGCTCCTGGGAGGGACTGCAGGAGCGGCTGCTGGCCATCGGCAGGATGGCACCACCTGCGCCGGGGATGGGCGGGATGATGCGCCCTGGGCCGCTGCCCTTCCGGCTGGCCGAGCCCGATGGGCGCATCGTGGCCGACACCTCCGGCCCGCCGCAAGGTGTCGCCGCTGCGGAGGAACTGGAGCGCGGCGTGTCCATCGAGGTGGATGGGCAGGTGGTGGGCATCCTCCTGCCCGCGCCAGGCAGCCTGGCCTTCCTGCCGCTGGACACGCCGCAGGTGCGCTTTCTGGCTCGCGTCCGCCTGGCGCTGGTCGTGGCGGGACTGGCAGGCCTGATCGCGGCGCTGGTCATCGGCGGGCTGCTGTTCCGCTCCATCGTCGCCCCGCTGCGCGGCCTCACCGCCGCCAGCCGGGCCATCGCCCGCGGCGACCTCGCCGCGCGCGCGCCGGTGCGCGGCCACGACGAATTGTCCGAACTCGCCCGCGCTTTCAACAGCATGGCCGAGAGCCTGGCGCGGGCGGAGACGGCGCGCCGCAACCAGACCGCCGACCTGGCCCACGAACTGCGCACCCCGCTCACCGTCCTCCAGGGGACGCTCGAGGCGATGTTGGATGGGGTCTATCCGACCACCCCGGAGAACCTGCAGACCGCGCTGGCTCAGGTACACACGCTCTCCCGGCTGGTCGAGGACCTCCGCCTGCTGGCCCTGGCCGACGCCGGCCAACTGACGCTGCGCAAGGCGCCGCTCGACCTGCGCCCTCTGCTGCGCGAGGTGGTGGAGGCGCACCGACCTCAGGCTCAGGCGGCAGGGGTCTCGCTGGCCCTCGAGTCGCCGCCGGCCCTGTCGCTGGTGCTGGCCGACGCCGACCGGCTGGTACAGGTGGTCGGCAACCTGCTGAGCAACAGCCTGCGGCACGTGCCGGAGGGTGGACACATCACCGTGCGCGTGACCGAGGCGGAGCGAGCAGTGCAGGTCGCCGTGGTGGACGACGGGCCAGGCGTGTCGCCGGAGGCTCTGCCGCGCCTTTTTGAGCGTTTTTGGCGGGACGACCCCTCCCGTCGTCGGGCGACAGGGGGCAGCGGCCTCGGCCTGGCCATCGCCCGTCACATCGTGGAGGGGCACGGCGGGCGCATCTGGGCCGAGCCTACCCCCGGCGGCGGGTTGACGGTCTCGTTCACCATCCCCGCCGCGCTGTTGGCTGCCTGAGTCACCAGACCTCCATCAGGCCCTGGAGGTCTGGGCAGGTCAAGGAGATAGAGATGCGAGAAATCCGCTGTCAACGGTGTCACCACATGTTCACCGTCAGCCGAGAGTGGGTCGAGACGGCGCTGAAGGAGATGGAGCAGAAGGGGCAGGACCACACCAATCTGGAGTGCCCCAAGTGCCGTCACACGATCAAGGTGCCGCGGGCCGACCTGGAGCGGATGCGCCCTCACTCTCCGGGCCAGGGTTCCAACTCTGGCGGCGCGTCGTCGAACCAGGCGGTGTAGAGGGTGGCGAAGGTGCCCTCCTGGGCCAACTCCTGCAATGTCAGATTGACCCGATCGCGAAAGGCAGAGTCGCCAGGGGGCAGCATCAACGCCAGCGGCACGCGGGTCAGCCGCACGGCGGTGACGAAGACTCCCTCGGTGGCATAGGCCGGGCCGAGCATATTGGCCCGCTCCCCCACCACGGCGAACACCTCCCCTGCCTGCAACGCGGCGATGGCCTCTTCCAAACTGGCTTTGGTGACCATCGCCACGGAGATGCCCGCTTCCCGGGCGGCCCGTTGCAGCGCGTCGGCACTGCCGGTGCCACTGACCACGGCGACGGTCTGCCCGTTCAACCCGGCGACGTCCTCCAGATCCACCCCCTCCTGCACCATCACCCCCTCGCCGGCCACGCAGGTGGTCAGGCTGAAGTCGGCCTGCCGCTCCGCCTCCTGGGTGTGCGCCATCCCGCCGATCAGCAGGTCGGCCTCGCCCGCGGTCAACATCCGCCGCCCCTCCTCGGCGGTGACGGGCAGGAAGTCCACCGCCGCACGGTCCCCCAGCCAGCGCTCGGCCAGGAGGCGCACCAGTTGCACCTCGTAGCCGGTTGGCTCGCCGTTGACGTTGTAGGAGGCAAACGGCGGGCGGTTGCTGACCATCGCCACGCGCAGCCGTCCCCGCGTCTCCAGCGCTGCCAGGGTGCCGGAGACCCGCTGCGTCTCCTCTGCCTGGGCCAGTGAGATCGTGGTCGCACCGGGCCAGGACTCGAAGGTCGGCAGCGGGTCGCCGGGGAACCAGCGGGCGTACAGCGTCTCGTAGGTGCCGTCGGCGAGCATGGCCTGGAAGGTGAGCGCCACCAGGTCGGACAGGCCCGGCTCGTCCTGGGCGAAGGCCGGGGCGACGGCGGCGCGGGTGTACTGGCCGACGATGCGGCTGCCCGGCACCATGCTCAGTCCACGCACCAGTCGGCGGCGCAGGTCGGTCACGGCGACCACCTCGCCGCTCTCCAGCGCCGCCAACGCCCGGTCGAAGTCGCCGTAGGCCTGCAACGTGGGGGTAAAAGGGACCACTGCGGCAAGCGCCGCCGCCGCGTCTTCACCCTCGACCACCCCTACCGGCAGGCCGGCCAGGTCACCCGGCGCGGTGATGGTTGCCCCCTCGGCGGCACGCACCAGCAGCGCGTGGCCGTCCCAGAAGTAGGGCGGGCCGAAGTCCACCTGCGCCTCAGCCTGACGGGTGTGGATGAGCGCCCCCAGCGCCAGGTCCACGTCCCCCGTCTGGATGTGCTGGGCAGCGGTGTCCGAGCGCACCTGGCGGAACTGTACCGCCTGGGGGTCGCCCAGCCAGCGGCGGGCCAGTTCGCGGCCCAGGTCCACGTCGAAGCCGGCCAGTGTGCCCTCGTCGGTGACGAAACCGAAGGGCGGCAGGTCATAGCGCACGCCCACCCACAGCACGCCGCGCATGCGGATGCGGGCGGGGACGGGGGTGCCAGCGGGGAAGGGGGTAGGCGTGGGGGTGGGCTGCAACGGAGGGACGGTGGGTGTGGCCGGCGCGCAGGCGGCCAGGAGGAAGAGCGCGCATGCGAGCACTGAGAGCAAGCGTTTCATATCTCCCATCCTGTTCTGCTTCGGTCAGGTTCGGTGTGCCAGGACGCCAGGCCTGGCGCGCAGCGCCCAGCGCAGGGTATCCCGCCCCGTAGCGGCGGCATCCCTATGCCGCCGCCGGTGGCCGCCAGCGGTCTTACCGTGGACACGGTGCAGGCAGGTATGGCGCAAGGACGCGCCACTCGTATCCCGCCCCGTAGCGGCGGCATCCCTATG
>Ga0209018_1002322_pt1 | contig 13615 bp, 7 predicted proteins | sample YNPBryBLVA2012_FD_185814 | JGI IMG/M metagenome (GOLD analysis project Ga0209018, IMG submission 185814) | Anoxygenic and chlorotrophic microbial mat microbial communities from Yellowstone National Park, USA - YNP Bryant BLVA 2012 (SPAdes)... ...
CTGCGACGGGCTGGCCCGTCCCCTCGGCCGCCTCCATCAGCGCGCCCAGTTGCTTGACGAACGCCTGCAACGCCTGCGGCTGCTGACCAGCGAGCGCTTCCGCGCAGCCCGGACCAGGCTGGCCCGCGCCGAGGTGGCGATCATGCGTCTGGGGTCCGGCGTCTGGTTCGCGCACTTCGCCAGGCGACTCGAAGGCCGCGTGTTCGCCTGCCGCCAGGCGCTGGCGCAATCATTCTGGCGCGCCGAGCGCCGCCTGCACGGCGCCACCACGCGCCTCCAGCGGGCACTGCCCATACAGCGCCTCAGCCGCTGCGACGAGCATCTGCGCCAGGTGGGGCAGCACCTGGCAGTCACGCTCCGGCAATTGCTGACGCACCGGCGGCGCCTGCTGGAAACCCGTCTGGAAGCGATCGTCGCCTGCGATCCGAAGCGCGTTCTGCGACGGGGCTACAGCGTGACGCGCGACGCGCGGACACGCGCGGTCATCCGCTCGATCCACCAGATCAGGGACGGAATGCGGATTGCGACGGAGCTGGCCGACGGGGAGTTCCACGCGACGGCCGAAGACCCGCGGCAGGGCCGGCTGTTCGAGTGAGCTGTAAGCCGCGGATTGCGAGGGTGGCTGGTACGACTCGCGAGGTCCGGCGTTCGGCACCCTGCGCGATAATCTTCCCCGATGCAATGCTTTTTTTCCCACTGCCCGAAAGATGAGTTATACTTTACTCAGTCGGTGCTCTGCACCGCGGTCGATACACATCGGAACTCGCTGAGAGTCCGCCGCGGATTGCGAGCAGACAGAAAAGAGCATAAAGACGCGGGCTCTCAGCGACTGTTGCGTGGACGCGGCGCCGCCCTCAGGGGCGCCGAGGATATATCTATCCGGCCCCTGTACGTCTGCCGGTAGAGGCACTCCGCGCCAAAGCCTGTGCGCGGTCGCAACCGCGCCGCAGCATCGGGGCGCAGTCTGCCCCCCGCCGGCCTCAGCTTTGGTCCGACCCCTCGCCTTCTTCGGGCCCACCCTCGCTGTCATGGCCTTCATGCTCGCCGGCGCCTTCGGCTCCGGAGGCGTCCTCCGTCTCGCCCTCCGTCGCTTGTGACGCGGGTGCCGACTCCAGCGCTTCCGCCGCCTTCTGCTCGCGGCTGGCCGTCAGCGTGTACATCTCCAGGTGACTCTTGAGCGTGTCCTGGAGCTCGTCGCCTTCCGCCAGCTCCACCGCCCGCCGCTGAAACTCGGCCGCCTCCTTCCAGCGGCCGAGGTCGAACAGCACCCGCGCATACGTGTCGACGACGCCCGCGTTCTTGCCTTCGCAGGCGTCGTACGCGGCCTGCGCCGCGCGCAGCGCCAGCTCCAGGTCGCGCTTGATCAGCCCCGGCCGCGAAACGATCTCCCAGGCGAACAGATTCATGACCCACGCGTCGCTGCTGCCCTGCTCGACGACCTTCCCGCCGATGGGGCCCGCTTCCTCCAGCTTCCCCGGCGTGCTGACCAACTGGAAGTACTGCCGCGCCAGCCCGCGCGCCTCCTCCACCCGGCGTGCCGCCGCCAGGTCGTACCTGCCGGCCAGCACTGCCTCGACGGCCTTTTCCAGCCCGACCAGCGGATGCCCGTGCCAGACGAGGTTGCCGCTCCTGTCGATCAGGAAGGCATAGGGAATGGTCTTGATCTGGAAGGCGCCCATGTACGCCCGGGCGGTCTTCAACTGGTCATCGAGCCCCACGCGGTAGCCCAGCTTGTCTCCCGCCTTGGCGACGAATGCCTTGACGTCCGCCGCCTTCTCCGTCGTCAGGCCCACCAGCACCAGACCCTTTTCCTCGTACTTCTTCTGCAAGGCGGTCAGACGGGCGACCGCATCGCGGCTGTACGGACAGGTCGTGGCCCAGAACTCCACCACATAAACGTACTTGTCCTTGCCGTCGGCGAGCACCACCGGATCGCCTTTGACCCACTCGCCGACGCTCAGGGGCGGCGCGGGCTCGCCCAGTTCGATCGTCCACCCCGGACTGGCCAGCAGGCCTGCCAACACTGCCGCCAGCGCGACTCGCAGTGCGTTCATGTCTCTGCCCTCGTCGCAGCTCCGGCGCGCCGGCCGGCCGACCGGCCCGCGAGCTGCCCGCCGCAGTGTAACGCCCGCCGCCGTGCCGCGCCGAGGAGGACCCGGCTCACAGCCACAGTTTGCTGCCGACCCTACCCGGGCGTTGCGGCGCGCCCCGCCAGCACATCCGCCAGCCGGCTCGCCCCCGCCTCCGCGTTGCGCACGATCGCGGCAATCTCCTCGCGCGCGGCGCTGTCGATATGAATACCCGCCGTGACGCAGACGGTGGCACCTGTCGCTGCGTGCAGCCGCTGCGCCGCAGCCAGAGCCAGCCCGTCCTCGCGGTGTCCCGGCACGCTCAGAACGTCCGCGAACAGCCCGCCGTCCGGCTGGCGGCCGGCCAGCGCCACGGCGCCGACATGCTCTGCTCCGCCACCGATGTGCACGTGCAGGTCGCTGCCGATCCGCTGCCAGGTGAACCGGACGCGCGTCCGTCCGTCGCCGATCTCAAACCCGTTCATCGATCCACGTCCGGATTCCAGCCTCGACCAGGAACCGCAGCCGGCCACAACGCCGGCTGTTGATCGCCGCGTGCACCCGCCCGCACCCCGGGCGTTTCCCGCAGCCGCACCCATGCCCGCCTGACTCCCCTTTCCCGCCGCCGCGTGGTATAACACCCGACGGCTTCACGCAACCCCCAACAGAGGTGTTTACCCATGAACCGCTCGAAACGCACGACCCGTCGGACCTTCATCAAGAGCGCCGCCGCAGTCGCCGGCGCCGCCGTCGTCGTCAGCATGCCCGGCTGCGCCGGGCCGGGCGTGCGGCGCAAGCCGCGCTATGTCATCCCGTCGCTGACCTCCCCGCGTCTGGAGAAGTTGCGCGTCGCGTTCATCGGCACCGGGGGCATGGGCGCCTCGCACCTGGAATCGACGCAGCACCTGGGCATCACCTGTCCCTGCTACTGCGACGTGGACACGGCCCGCATGCAGAAGGCCGCCGAGCTGTACCCCGACGCCAGGCCCTACCAGGACTACCGCCAGATGTTCGACAAGGAGCACAAGAACTTCGACGCGGTCATGATCGCCATCCCCGACCACCATCATTATCCGGCGACGGTCATCGCCATGCAGCACGGCAAGCATGTCTACACGCAGAAGCCGCTCGCGCACACGCCCTGGGAAGCGCGCAAGCTGGCCGAGGGCGCCGTCAAGTACAAGGTCGCTACGCAGATGGGCAACCAGGGCCACGCCATGGAAGGCTGGCGCCAGGTGTACGAGTGGTACCACGCCGGCTCCCTCGGCCAGATCAAGGAAGTCCACGTCTGGACCAACCGGCCCAGCGGCTGGTGGCCGCAGGGCATTGACCGCCCCGAGGGCGAAGACCCCGTACCCGCCAACCTCGACTGGGACGTGTGGCTCGGGCCGGCACCGGTCCGCCCCTTCAAGAACGGGGTGTATCACCCCTTCGTCTGGCGCGGCTGGTGGGATTTCGGCTGCGGCGCGCTGGGCGACATGGCCTGCCACACCATGGACACGCTCTTCGCCGTCCTCGACCCCGGCTATCCCACGGCAGTCGAGCCGGTCGCGATGACGCCGATGCACAAGGAAACGTTCCCCAACGTGACGGTGATCAAGTGGGAGTTCCCGCGCCGCGGCACGCGACCGGGTTTCACCGCCTACTGGTACGACGGGGGCCTGCGCCCGCCGGCACCGGCAGCACTCGAGCTGGACCGCAGCGTCCCGGAAACCGGCATGATCTTCATCGGCACAAAGGCGTCACTGCTGGTCACCGGCGACTACGGCGAGCGCCCGCGCGTTATCCCCGATGCCAAGCGCCGGGAGATCGGCCAGCCCAAACAACTGCTCGAACGCTCCCCCGGCCACATCGAGGAGTGGATAATGGCGGCCAGGGGCGAAAAGCCGATCGACTTCCCCAAGTCCAACTTCGCCTACGCCGGTCCGATGACCGAAACCATCCTGCTGGGCAACATCGCGCTGCGGATGGGGCGCCGCCTGGAATGGGACGGGGAGAAGATGCGGTTCACGAATGTCCCGGAGGCGAATGCCTTTGTTACCAAGCAGTACCGCGACGGCTGGAAGTTCGAAATCTGACGGGAAGCACGCCGGGGCGCGGTCCCGTCGCGGCCCGTTCAGCCCCGGCTGACCACCGTATCGACAAACCACCCGGCAGGCGAAACGCCCCCCGGGCCGCGGTCCCCGGCCCGGGCGGGCGGCGCTGTGCCCCGGCCTGAGCTTCGCCCCCGCCGGAAGCGGCACTGTCCGCCGCGTCCCGTTGCCGGACGCCCACGCCACTGCTCGCTAACATCCGCATATGGCCGCCGATGCGACGCAGGAACGAATCGACATTCGAATCCACGGGATGCATTGTGCCGGCTGTGCCAGCACGATCGAGGCAGCGCTGCGCCGCCTTCCGGGCGTCGCGGACGCCGCAGTGAACCTGGCCGCCGAACGCGCCACCGTCTACTGCTCGCCGGAGCACGCTTCCATCGACCCGCAAAGACTGATCGAGGCGGTCCGGGCCGCCGGCTACGACGCCACGCTGGCCGACGAGCATGCCCCCTGCATGCTTGAAGGCGAAGCGTCAGCCGCCGCACGCCGCGCCGCCGACCTCCGCCGCCAGCGCCGGCGCATCCTGGCCGCTGTGGTCCTCGGCGCGCCGGTCCTGGCAGCGCACTTCGGTGGCGGAAGAGTGGCGAGCCTGCTGGGCGGCGGCCCGCTCGCCCTTCACCTGCTGCAAGCAGCCCTCGCTGCCGTGGTCCTCGCCCTGGCCGCCGGCCCGATGCTGAAGGGTGCCATTCGGGCGTTGCTGGCCCGCAGCGCGAACATGGACCTGCTGGTCGCACTCGGCGCGCTCACCGCGTTTTTCAGCAGTCTGGCCGGCCTGGTGCGCGGGCAGCACGTGCTGCTCATGTTCGATGCCGCAGTGATGATCGTGCTCTTCGTCGCCGTCGGGAAGTACTTCGAGGCCCGCGCCCGCGGCCGCGCATCCGCCGCCCTCGAAACCCTGCTCGCCCGCCTGCCGCGTAAGGCCCTGCGCGTCGTCGATGGCCGAACCGAAGAAGTGTCGATCGACGCCGTCCGCCCCGGCGACGTGCTGCGCCTGCCCGCCCACGCCCCGATCCCCGTCGACGGCCGGATCATCTCCGGGCGTGTCGCCGTCGACGAGTCGATGCTGACCGGCGAGGCGCTGCCCGTCGAACGCGGGCCGGGCAGCCAGGTCCTCGGCGGTACGCGCGTCGTGGACGGCCTCGCCGACATGCGGGCCACCGCGACCGGCCGCGACTCCGCCGCCGCACGCCTCGCCCGCCTCGTCGAGCAGGCCCAGTCCTCCAGGCCGCCCTGGCAGCGGCTGGCCGACCGCGTCGCGGCCGTTTTCGTGCCGGCGATCATCGCCCTGGCGCTGCTTACCTTCTGCGGCTGGAAGCTCTGGGCCGGCGCACACACGCTCTTCGCCCTGGAGCGGGCGATCGCCGTGCTGGTCGTCGCCTGCCCCTGCGCCCTCGGTCTGGCCATCCCCACCGCAGTGCTGGTTGGGACGGGCGCGGCGGCCGAGCGCGGCATTCTCGTCCGCGACGCGTCGGCACTGGAAGCCGCCGGCCACGTCCGCGAGGTGCTGCTCGACAAGACCGGCACGTTGACCCTGGATCGGCCATCGGTCGCAAGCGTCGTCCCGCTGACTCCGGACATGACGGAAAGCGACGCGCTGCACCTGGCGGCAGCGCTCGAGCAGGTCTCCGAGCACCCCTTCGCCCGCGCCTTCGTGCAGGCCGCCCAGGCCCGCGGCCTGGCACTGCCCGCCCCGCACGACCTGCACTCCCAGCCCGGCTCCGGCCTGCGCGCCCGCGTCGGCACCCGCCACCTGCTGGTCGGCAGCGCCGCCTGGCTCGAACAGAACGCCGTCCCCACGCAACCCCACGCCGACCGCGCCGACGACCTGGCAGCGCGCGGCCAGAGCGTCGTGTGGCTGGCGGCAGACGGCCGCGCCGTCGCCCTCTTCGGCCTGGCTGACGCGTTGCATCCTGATTCGGCCGACACCGTTCGCGCGCTGCACCGCCTCGGCGTGCGCACGCGGCTGCTGTCCGGCGACCAGCACGCCGCTGTCAGCCACGTCGCCGACGCACTCGGCATCGACGCCTTCGAGGCCCGGCTTTCGCCGCAGCAGAAACTCGCCCGCGTGCGCAGCCTGGTCGACAGCGGCCGGCAGGTCGCCCTCGTCGGCGACGGCATCAACGACGCGCCGGCACTGGCCGCCGCCACCGTCGGCATCGCGATCGGCACCGGCGCCGATGTGGCGCGCGAGGCCGCCGACATCTGTCTGCTGGGGCACTCGCCGCGGCTGATCGTCCAGGCGATCCGCATCTCCCGGCGCAGCGCCCGCATAATGAAGCAGAACCTGTTCTGGGCCTTCGCCTACAACGCGGTGATGATTCCGGTGGCGATGCTCACGGCCCTGCCGCCGGCCGCGGCCACGGCCGCCATGATGCTCAGCTCGCTCAGCGTGGTGGGCAATTCGCTGCGGCTGCGCCGCGCACTCTGATCCGCGCCGGCAGCGCCGGACCTTTGCGCCCGGCGCCGAATCAGAGCCGCGACAGGTAAGCGCCGAACAGGACACTAGCGCCACGCCCCCCCCGCCGCCGCACCCGCGACTAAGGAGTCGTCCGGCCCCCGAATCGCTCAAGCGCTGCGCAGAAGATGCCGATCTAACCGGCAGCAGTCCGGCTCGATCCGCGTCCAGGGTGTCGCGGAAAAAGTGGCCGCCGGTCGCAAAAGGTAAACCTGTGGTCAAGCTCTCTGCCAGATGACGACAAGCGCCTAGCAGCAGCGCCGGCGGCCACTTCTTCTTGTCCTCTTCGTCCTGCTCTCTTTCCCGCCACTGCCCGGACGCCAGGCCCGGGCCGGCAGCCGTTACCCTGAGTGGCGGACGTTCAGCCGCGCCGGCCGCCCGACCCCCAGTTGCAGCGGTCACCGCTTTCCGCAATGATGCCCGCGAAAGTGAGGCTCCGCCGGCACCAGCTCCGGCTGCCCCCCAACCGGACTTCCCGAGGGCACGGATGTGAAGCATGGCATGCGTCTGGTCGCAGTTGCCGGCCTCTGCGCTGCCGCCGCCGGCTGCGCCGCGCAGAAGCATCTGGACCTGGCCCCGCGCACCGGCGGCAGCGCGTTTCTGTTTCGCCAGTTCCAGGCCTTCGACGGCCGCACGGGCCGACCGCTGAGCTGGAGCAGCCTCGTCCGTCGCTGCCGGCAGGCCGACGTCGTCCTGTTCGGCGAAGAGCACAACGACGCCGTCTGCAATCAGCTCGAAGCCCAGCTCCTGTACGCGCTGCTCGACAGCGACCGGCCGCTGGCGCTGGCCATGGAGTTTTTCGAGGCGGACACGCAGCCCACGCTGGACGCCTACCTCACCGGCCGGATCGACGAGCCTGACTTCCTCGATCTGACCGCCCGCCCGCCCGCGTATCTGAGGTCGCACCGCCCGCTGATCGAGCTGTGCCGCGCCGCCCACGTGCCTGTGATCGCGGCCAACGCGCCGCGCCGTCTGGTCCGCGATTACCGCGCATCCGGCCTGAGCTATGCTGAGTTCCGCGCCCGGCTCGATCCGCAGCAGCGCCGCTGGCTGCCGGCCGAGAACGCGTACCTGGCCGGCCCCTATCGCGACCGCTTCGCCCGGACGATGCAGGGCCACGCCGGAGTCGCCGGCCCGGCTTCGCAGCCAGCCCCGTCGCCCGAGACGCAGCCGTCCGCGCCGCCATCGCCGCCCGCTTCCACCGCCCCGACCGATCGGAGCGGCGAAACCTCAGCCGGCGACGAACGTACCGCTGAACCGGTGGACCAGGGAACCGCGGGATCGGAAGAGCCGGACCCGCAAACCACGACGGCCCCCGCGTCGGAAGCGCCGCAAAGCATGCCGGCCTCAGCACCCGCCGAGCCGACCTGGCACGACTTCTACCAGGCGCAGTTGCTCTGGGACGAGGCGCTGGCCGAGTCGGTGGCCGGCTTTCGCCGCCGTTTTCCACGCCACCGCGTCATGCTGGTCGTCGGCAGCTTCCATGTCGCCCACGACGGGGGCACGACCATCAAGCTGCACCAGCGCCGCCCGCACGACCGCGTGTGCACGCTCGTCTACCATCAGCGCCCCGACCCCGCCTTCGCCTTCAACGCCGACGACCGCCACGCCGGCGAAATCGTCGTCTACGGCCTTGCGCCGCCCGAGCCTGAACGCAGACCGGCGTCGCCGGCGACGGAACGCAGCCCCGGTTCGGCCCCCGCGTCTCAGCCTGCTACCGCTCCCACCACTTCGCAGCCCGGCAGCGCCCCCGCAACCCAAGGCCGCTAGCGCCGGGCCGCCCCCACGCCGCAGCGGTCGGTCCCCCGCGCCCCTCCGTGGCCCGGCCGCTTCGTCGCGCCTCCCGCTGCTCAGCCCGTCCTCACGGAACCGCGGGTACCGCCTCCTGGCGCTTCTCCGCCCCCGTCGCGCCCCCGCCCGGCGCCGTCGGGACCACCACGATCTGGAATCTCCGCTCCGGCGTGTAATACCTGCAAAACACGTCGCGCAGCTCGTCGGCGGTAAACGCCTGGTACGCCTCCTTCTCGCGCTTCAGCTCGTTCAGGTCGAGCTTATGCAGCTCGGCATGCTGGAGCTTCTCCAGCCAGAAGCCCGGCTCCTTCATGTCCGTGTCGAGGTTCTCCAGCACCTGCTTCTTGGCGTTCTCCAGCTCCTCCGGGCTGGGACCGTCCGTCGCGTAGGCCGTGAAGATCGCCTCGATCTCCGCCAGCACCTGCTCCGGGTTGTCGGGGGCGCAGGGAGCGCCGGTGACCACCACGCCCGTGTCTTCGTACGCCTCCGCCGGAGCGCTGCGCACGTGCAGCGAATACACCAGCCCCAGCTCCTCGCGCACGCGCTTGATCAGCCGGCTGTCCAGCGTCTTGCTCGCCAGCTCCAGGGCCCGCGTGTCGCGCACGTCGCGGATATGGCTGCCGACAAACCCGCACAGCACCACGGCCTGGGGCGTGACCGTCTCCACGCTGACATGCCTCTCGAACGGCCCCCGCCCGCGCTTCACCAGGCGCAGCGCATCCAGCACCGGCGCCGCCCGCGGGCGCGGCGGCAGCGAGCCGACGTAGCGCTCGATCAGCGGCAGCACCTGCTCCGCACCGATGTCGCCGACTGCGGCCACCTCGATCGGCGCCTGCCGGCAGATGCGCTCCAGCCACGCCTGCGCCGCCGGCAGCGACTGAGCACTGATCTGTTCCGGCGTCTTGACTGTCAGGCGGGGATCGTCACCGCTGATCACCTCCTGCAACGTTTTCTGCGCCACAAAGCCCGGCATTTTCATGCCTGCCTCGTAGCGCTGAAGCGACGTCTCCTTCCAGCGCGTAAACGCGGACTCCTCGATCCTGCCCTCCATCAGCAGCGCGTGGGCCAACTGAAGGCCGATCTCCAGGTCCTTGGGCGAGCCGGATACGCGAACCACCAGCGTGTCGTCGCCGACGGCGGCGCTGACGCGGATGTTCTTGCCGGTCATGATGTCGGCGATCTCGTTCGAGGAAAGCCGCCGGGTGGCCGCCTGACCGAACGCCAGCGCCGCCACCTCCGTGATATGCGCGTTGTCGGCCGTCTCCTCGATCTGCCCGCCCGCCAGGCTGATCGTCACCGTCACCTGGTCCTTCTTGTAGTCCATGAAACGGTGGTGCACCCGCGCCCCGTTGGCCAGCCAGCAGCTCGTGATGCCCAGCTCCTCGTCCATGGCCGACTCGACCACACGTCCCGGCTCCGGCAACGCGGCCAGCACCTCGGTCGCTCGCTGTTCCTCCTGCGGCGGCGGCATCTTCCTGGCCAGGGCGGCCCTGGCCGCCGCCAGCACCTGTTCGCGCGCCGGCACGCTGACGCCTTCCTTTTCCGGCATGGTGAGCACGTACGCAAACGTCTGGGGCGCGAAGTGCCGCGCAAATGCTTCGCTGACCTCGGCCAGCTCGATGGTCGGCAGCAGGCGCTGGATCAGCTCCAGCTCCTGCCGGGCCGACAGGAGCGGCTCGCGCTCGTTGACGCAGCGGTTCATCTGCATCAGCAGCGCCCGGGCGTTGCGGGTGGACTCCGTGCGCACCGCCCGCTCCGCCTCCGCCACCATCTCCGCCTTGGCCAGCTCGAACTCGCGCTGCGTGAACCCGTGGTCCCGCGCCCGGCCGATCTCAGTGATCAGCTCCTCGAGCATCGCCTCCCACTTGTCGGGTTCGCCCCGGGCCGTGCCGCTGGCCTGCAACGCCTCGTTGAAGAAGTCCGAGATGCTTACGCCCGCACTGTGGTAGCTGGCCACGCCCTGCTGCACCCGCTCGCGAAAACGCCGCCCCACGATCCACGAACCAAGCTCCTCCACCAGCTCGGTGCGCGCCTGCTCCACCGTGGTTGTCGGCGGCCGCCCCGGCTCGATGTTGTACAGCGCCACCTGACACTGGGCGTACTCCGGATCGGTCACCACGATCGCCCGCGGCCCCGCGAACAGCCGGAACTGCGCCCCGCGGTCCGCAAGCGCCGGCGCCTCCGGCCGGTACTGCCCGAACCACTTCTCGATCGACGCCAGATACGGCGTGTGCGGCGCGTCCCCGACCATCATCAGCGTCACCCGCTCCGGCCGATACCACGTGCGGTAGTAGCTGACGAACTCCGCCGGCGGCGCCCCGCTGATCACCTCCTCGACACCGATCGGCATGCGCTCGCCGAACCGCGAGCCGGCGTACAGCTCCGGCCACAGCTTGTCCCGGATGCGCTGCTGCGCGCTCATCCCGGCCCGCTTTTCCGCCAGAATCACGCCCCGCTCCTTGTCGATCTCCTCCGGGAGCAGCAGCGCGCGGAACACCTGGTCGCTCAGCACCATCAGGGCCTTGTCCACCTGTTCCACGTCGGTGCTCGGCAGAAAGATCATGTATGAGGTCTGCTCGAAGCTGGTGAACGCGTTCAGATCGGCCCCGAACTCCATTCCGATGCTCTCGAAATACGGAATCAGCGCCCCGGGCGGAAAATGCTCCGACCCGTTGAAGGCCATGTGCTCCAGAAAATGAGCCAGGCCGCGCTGCGCGTCCGTCTCGTTCAGCGAGCCCGTGCCGACGTGCACCATCAAAGCCATCTTGCCCGGCGGATTGTCGTGCTGCCGGTACATCCATGTCGCGCCGTTGGCCAGCTTGCCGACGATGACGCGCTCGTCGTGCGGCAGATCTTCCGCCGCCGCCCGCGCCCAGACGCCCAGCGTCGCCAGGGCCATCGCGGCCGCCGAAACAGGATGGAGCCTTCTCATGCTTGCACCTTCGCTCTCAACAGGGATGGGTTCCTTTTTCGACTGCGCTCCCGCGCCCGCGCGTCGCAGTATACCCGCCCCGCCACACGCCCCCAATCTGCCCGGGCGAGCGAAACCGCGCCCTGCCCCCGGTCGAGCCCCGGCGCTGCGCGCCGCCCCGTTGCGATTGCCTGATAAGAATTCAATCGCCGGCCGCCTGAACCGACCGCCATGTCGCAGCCACCCGGCCCCTACTGAACCGGCCCGCCGCAATGCCCGATGTACGGCCGGGCGACTGTTGCACCCCGCGCGGGCGCCTGGGCGCCAGGAAAGGGGGGTGCGCTTCACGCAACACTTACTCACGCAGGAGCCAGTCATGTCCTCGCTGAAGTACGTTGCACTCGCGGCCTGTCTCTTGTTGGTCGGCTGCAATGCCCCGGTCGGCCTCGACCCCAATGGAATCAACCCGACCGACGATGACGCCGACCCGAACGCGATCCCCGATGGTGAGGACGGAACGCCCGAGCCGGACGGCGACGGCGGCGCCGTGCTCACCGGCCGCATCCTCCCTTCGCAGTCCGCCAAACGCGCGCCGCGCAGCCAGACCGCAGACCTGACCTACATGGTAGTCGCCCAGAGCGACGCCACCGGCGAGCTTTATCGGGCGACCACCGACGCGACCGGCGACTTCCAGCTCGCCCTCCCCGAAACCGAGGCCGGCAACGCGCTCATGGTCACGATCCTCGGCCCGGACGGCCGGGCCGTCGGCCCCGTCCTCTTCGGCACGGCCGGCGAGGACGGACTGACGGGTCTGGCACCGGCCGGCGACGTGTCGCTGGGAACCATCGTGCTGCCCGATGACCCCACCGCGACCCCCATCGAGCCAGGAGCCGACGCCGATGACCTCAGCGGCTTGCTCGACCCCGACTTGGCGGCCCGGCTGGACGCCAACGGCGTCCCGATCGGTCTGGCGTCGCACGGCAAGGGAGACGAAGCTCTGATCGACGCCCCCGCCGACGATCGGGTCGTTGACAGCGATGAGGACGGACTGATCGACATGCTCGACGCCGACGACGACGGCAACGGACTGGTCGACGACTTTGACACCGGCGACGTCGCCGGCGGTGGCCCGGCAGACGTCCACGTCAATTTCTTCATGAACCTCAAGATTCAGGCGGAGGAGGCTGAAACCTATTACAGCGGGACCGCCGACGAGATCGCCGCCGCCCTGGCCTTCAACACGATCGTCACGCTGGAGTGCATGACCGAGCCGGGCGCTACCCGTGCCATCACCGCCGTCCACGCCCTGGAAACCCCCGGCCCGGCCTACATGCCGGACGCCGACGTGATGGTGGCGGAGGAAAGCGGCGATACCTTCGCCAACTGGGCCGGGCTGGACTACGCCTTCAACGAGGCCACGGACCGCTTCGAGGCGTTTGTCCGCCCCAACGCCGTCATGGACGCCGGCGATACGTTCACCGTGCAGATCGCCTTTGACGACGGCACGACCGCCCAGTACTCGCGGATGATCAACTACGTATTCAAGAACATCCCCAAACTCTTGCAGTATGGCCAGCCGGGAGCACTGATCGACTTCGACGTGACCGATCCCGACATCGACGGCAGCCCCACTCACCCGATCCCCTTCGACGGGACGCAGGACCTGACGCTGGTCTTCAACCCGCCGCCCGATGAGACCGGCGCCTACCTGACGGCGCTGGATTACACGTTCCAGTTCTTCTACTACGCCGCCGACGACGGAAACACCATCGACAGCGCCGACATCGACGCCGATGCCACCTGGCCGGACCCCATCCCCAACTTCGAGGGCACGACGTTGTGGGTCGACAACGCCGATCTTGAATTGTCGGCCGCCGGCACCTACAGCGTCACGCTGCCCAAGGAGCTGTTCCCCGACGTCGTTCAACTGGTCGGCGGCGGAGAAGAAGCCGTCGGCGCATACAAGATTGACATCACCGCCGAGTGCCCCAGCGGCAACGCGGCCATCATGCTGGTCTTCCGGAAACAGTAGCGCTCCGGTACTCTGCGCCGCCGGCTCCGGGGGCCGGCGGCGCATCGTTTCTGGTGCGGCGGGCACGAATTCAGTTGCGGCTCGCTTCCCCGGCCCGTCAAGAGCCGGGCCGCCCGCTCTGTCCCCAGCGCCCTCCGCCGACGGAGAAAAGGACGCCCTCTGACCTTCCCTGCGGCCCCGGCACACGGGCCATGCAAGGCGCGACGCCGCGCTAGCGCTCCTTGTACTTCACCGTGCACCCGAACGGCGGCGTCTTGGCCA
>Ga0209018_1002323_pt1 | contig 13613 bp, 13 predicted proteins | sample YNPBryBLVA2012_FD_185814 | JGI IMG/M metagenome (GOLD analysis project Ga0209018, IMG submission 185814) | Anoxygenic and chlorotrophic microbial mat microbial communities from Yellowstone National Park, USA - YNP Bryant BLVA 2012 (SPAdes)... ...
ATGATATGGGTCGCTGGGCGTAGCCCCACATTGGTTTCCCATAGCTTGCGTGGCGTAGCCATGAATCTTAAGGCGACAACCTTAACCTACCTAGCTATACACATCCGATATTGAAAAATTCAACAACACCTTAAGACAGCAAATCGGGCACCCTGCGATGAAACATTATCCCTGGGTTATGGTGTGGTGGGAAAATGTAACAAAGGCGTTACAATGGGCGTAGGGGAGGTAAAACGATGGATTGGCGATGGGATCAGGCAATTCGGGATTTGCTCCAGCGGTGTGGCGCCCAGGCACGGCAGATGACCCAAAGTGGCTTTACGGTGATGGAAAAAGGCCCCGCCGACTATGTAACCACGGTGGATCAGGCGTTGGATCGGGAATTTACCCGGCATTTCCGCCAGTGGTTTCCCCAGGATGGGCTGATTACGGAGGAAAACCCGGATTCCCGCCACGCCTACGCCCAAGGTTCCCAACGGTTGTGGTGCATTGACCCCATTGATGGGACGGATGATTTTGTCCACCATCGCCCCTATTATGCGCTGATGATCGGGCTGTTGGAACGCTACCAACCCACGGCGGGCTGGGTGTATGCCCCGGTTCTGGAACGGATGTATTGGGGAGGGGTGGGGCAAGGTTTGTATCAACAACTACCTGATCATTCGATTACGGAATTGCCGAGCAAGGTGCCGGAACCCCCCTCCAAGTGGTACTGCCCGTTGGTGATTGGGGACAAGGACCGCCGTCGCTACGGAGCGGCATTGACCCGGTTGATCCCCGGGGTGGATTTCCAAAGTATGGGCAGTTTTGGCCTCAAGGTGGTGGAGGTGATTCGGGGGCGGGCGTTGGTGTATCTGTACTTCAATCAGCGGGTGAAAATCTGGGACACCGTAGGCCCCCTCGCCCTCGCCCAGGTCGCTGGTTTGACCTGCTGTGATTTGGGGGGCAACCCCCTCCGGTTTGACCCAGGGGCAGTGGATGTGACGACCCTCTGTCACCAGCAACGGATTTTGGTGGGCTGGCCCGATGCCCTGGCGAAATTATTGCCTTTGATCCAGGAGGCGGTACAGATCACAGAGGCGGTCTAAGCCAAATCCGCAGGCGGCCCGGACAACTGCAACAGGTGATTTTGTACCCACAATTGCAGGTCACTGCGCTTCAGTTCCGCTCCCAATTTCGGCCCCGCTTCTTCCCAAAAAATCACACTCTCCACTGGCTCCATCCCCAACAACTGAAAAATAATTTGCACCACCGGCACCGGTAAGGCCATCAACCAGGGGTCCTTGGGCATGGGAATACTATCGGTAGCGTCTTGTAAGGTGCAGTACGCATAGAGTATGGTACGTTCAGCCCCATCCTGATTGGCCCAAATGCTGGTCTGCCAACGTTTGTCCAATGTCTGTACAATATAGTACTGTTTATGCCGAAAATTTTGGGCGATATTCAACAGCAACGGCCCAATCACCTGCACCAGTTGCGCCGTGTTGTCCCCCTGGGGAGCCTCGTCAATCAGTTTTTGCAGTTGTTGTTCTAGTTCCATTGGGGTACCTGGGGATACTGGGCTGGGATTGATTGATGATTAATTAATGATTTCTACTGTAGAACACCTGGGGGCAGGTTTGCCTAATCCGCCAATTCCAATTCTGGCAAATTCCAAAACGGCCCACTCAAGGCGGAAAATGCAATGCCCTTGACCCGATTTCGCACCGCCTCCAAAGCCAAATTATTCACCAAATAAATAAATGGTAATTCCTCTTGGGTTAGGGCTTGAAATTCTCGATAAATTGCCTTGCGTTGTGCCTCATCTATCGTTTGCGAACCCCGGATCAACAGGTCATCAATTTGCAGTTCCCAGGGATGCACCGACCAATTTTTGAGTGGGGGTTGTCCGGGCAAGGAACCTTGATTAAACGTATGTAAACTGCCCCGGCTGTACCAGATATTAAAACCGCTGTGGGGGTCAATGCCACCGCCCCCAAATCCTCCCAGATAACAATCCCAATCCCGGGTTTTATTCAACCGTTCAATATAGGGATTAAAACTCATGGTTTGCACATCCACCTGCATCCCCAATTCAGCTAAATCCTGCTTAATTTGCGCCGCCATGGCCGGACGAATCCGCCGTTCAATATTGGTCAATAAAGTAAATTTTACTGGGTTGCCCTGGTCATCCACCAATTGTCCCTGGGAATTCAATTGAAACCCCGCTTCGGCAAGCAATTGCTTCGCGCGATTGGGGTTGTAGTGATAAACCTTCACTTGGGGATCGTAGTAGGGATTATCCGGGTGCAGGGGAGAATTTTGCAACACCCCCAAACCACGAAAAATCGTATCCCGCATCCGCTCTCGATTAATCCCATAAGCCACCGCCTGCCGAAACTTGCGATTATTAAACCAGCGGGATTTGACCGGGTCAACCAAAGGCACCCCCTGATTATTTTGGGCACGGTTGAGATTAAAGGCAATAAAGGTACTCAAGGTTTCTGGCCCGGCATTAAAAATGGTAAAATTCCGTTTTTTAGACTCTTTTTTCAAAAGTTGAAATGCCTCCGGCGTGACCGAGATGGCATCCAATTCTTGAGACATAAACCGCAGGAGTTGGGTATCGGTAGATTCAATAATTTGCCAGATGATCCGTTCAATGCGGGGTAAATTTTTCCCCTGTTCATCCTTTTTCCAATAGTAGGGGTTGCGGCGAAAAACTACCCGTTGGCTGGGGGTATAACGCTCCATTACATAGGCTCCATTCCCGACAATTTCCTGCACCGGGGTATCAATGCCCCACATGGAAAGAAAACGGGGATTGCCTTGGGCATCGAGGGTTTGAATGGCAGGGCGCAAAACGTGAGCCGGTAAAATGGGAATACCCCCCACAAATCGCAGAAAAGGGGCAAAGGGTTCGGGGATGCGAAATTCCACCCGCCGGGAATCCAGGGCTTTGACCGTGGGAAAGGTGCGGCTTTGTCCCACTCGTAAAATATCTTGAATGCCGGAAGGAATTTTGGGGTTAAGATAAACTTCTTGATAGGAAAAAACCACATCGTCACTGGTTAGGGGTTTTCCGTCCGACCAGCGTAAATTATCCCGTAATGTAAAAATAATTTGCTTTTGATCGGGGCTGATTTGCCAGGATTCGGCTAGGGCAGGTTCCAATTCTAAAGTGAGACCGTTGGTTTCCAATAGCCCTTCGTAAATAAAGCCAAAAACGCTATAAAATGAAGTGTTGAGGGGATAATTAAAAGTTGCCGGGCCGGAGGGGGTGGCTAATACCAATTGGGGCACTTGGGCGGTAGCATTTCGCAAGGTACAGGCGGTGAGGTTTCCACCGAGTAATCCCAGGCACAAACACAAGGCGAACCATTTTAACCATTGCCGTTTCCAGGTTTTCCCCCGAATCATGAACTTATCTTTCTCCAGTGCGTCTGAGTTTAGGATACCTGTGTGGAGTCGCAACGGCTATGTTTGACCTGGTTTTGGTCAGCCTATTGGGGGTACAACCAGCGGTTTTGTTCCTCAGTCAAAGTTTTTTTTCAGGACAAACCAACCCCTACAGCGACCCATCCCAGGGCTATCGCCTGCGTTTGCCGGTGGAATTTCAACCGACGGGTGTGGGTTCCTGGTCAGGGCCGCGTTTTCCCACCCCTACGACCATTTATGTCCACACGGAACCGATGGCGGGGGCGGCGGCGGCGTTTAATGTCCATTTCAAAAAATATAAGGATGACCCGCTGTACACCAATGTGATGCCGGTAACGATTCCGGGGGGTCAAGGGTTTCGGGCGGAGGAAGTGGTGCGTCCGGGCAAAGCCCCCGATGACCTGCACCGGTGGTTTTTGTTTGTCTATGCCAACGAGCGGGTTTATACCCTGGGGATGACTGGACCATTGCGGGCATTTCAGCAGGGAATTTTGCCGCCGGTGTATGGGGCAGTGATTCATTCTTTTGAGGTTTTGCCCCGTTAACCTAGCGTGCATTGCCTTAGGATGACCATAACAGAATGCCGGTAAAAAAGGAAAAACCGATGCGCTGGGGCTGGCACATCATGGTGGGGGGTGGGATGCTGGGCTTTGTTCTAACGGTGGGGCTGGGTTCCCTGTTACCCCGGCGGTGGGGGTTGCCTGAAGTGACCAATTGCCCGATTCCCATTTATCTCCAGGGGGGAGCGATTCACACGGATGTGATTGTGCCCCGCCGCAATGCCTATGTGGATTGGGGGGAACGTTTGCCTTTAGCAAAAATTGGTGCCCAAGCCACGGCGTATTTAAGTTTTGGGTTTGGGGAACAGCATTTTTACATGGGGGAACCGGGTTCCCTGCTGGTGCGCTGGCCGGATGGACTGCGGGCATTGCTTTGGGCAAATTCCAGCATCGTGTTTGTCAATCCCATCGAAGAGATACCCGCCACTGCCCAGTGCATTGGCTTGACCGCCTCCCAATATAGGGAATTGGTGCAGTACATTGAAAGTTCCTTCCGGCGCAATCCTCAAGGGGAATTGATCCCCCTGGGGCGGGGGTTCCAACCCACTGGGCAATTTTTCCTGGGACAGCCAAGGTACTCCCTGCTGTTTACCTGCAACCATTGGACGGCGGCAGGGCTGGATCGGGCGGGGGTGGCGACCCCACTTTTACCCCTCTTGAGCCAAAGCATCCTCTGGCACAGCCGGAGCGCCTGTCCCTGTCCTAAGTCACTAACTCTTGAGCCAGGGCATCCTTGACCCGTTGCGAACGGATTTCCCCCCCGTGCGTCACACAGGCACTCTGGATAATATCGTCGGCAAAATCCAGATTCAGGTGGTGATCCTGGATGAGCAAATTCAGTAAATTCGATATATTTTTGCTGTACATTTGGCTGGCATGAATCGGCATGGAAGCGGGTAAATTCACTGGACCAATCAGGGTTACCCCCCCTTTGACGACCTGATGTCCCGGCTCCGTACCAGCACAATTCCCCCCCTGGGGTGCCGCCAGGTCAATGATCACACTGCCGGGTTTCATCTGCGCCACCATCTCTTCCGTGACCAACAGGGGTGCCCGTTTCCCCGGCACTTGCGCCGTCGTGATCACCACATCCGCCCGCACCACATGGTCATGAATCAGTTGGCGGGATTTTTCCTTGCTCGCTTCCGAGACCTCCCGGGCGTATCCCCCAGTGGCTTCCGCTGATTCCTCCAGCACCACCTCCACGAACTTGGCTCCCAGACTTTGCACCTCCTCCTTCACCTGGGGGCGAATATCAAAGGCTTCCACCACTGCGCCCAACCGCCGGGCAGTGGCAATCGCCTGCAACCCCGCCACCCCCGCACCGATGATAAACACCTTAGCTGGGGGAATCGTCCCCGCCGCCGTGGTCAGCATGGGGAAAAATTTGGGTAAATTTGCCGCCGCAATCAGTACCGCTTTGTAACCCGCCAGGGAGGCTTGGGAGGACAGGGCATCCATTCCTTGCGCCCGGGACGTGCGGGGAATCATCTCCATACTGAAGGTCGTGACCCCCCGTTTTGCCAAATCCTTGACCAATAGGGGACGACCAAGCGGGTCAATAAAACTAATCAAAACCGCCCCCGCATGGAGCAAATGCACCTCCGTTTCCTGGGGGGGAGCCACCTTGAGCACCACCTCCGCCTCCGCCAACAACGCTAAGGGGTCACTGACCACCTGCGCCCCCGCCTCCTCATAGGCATGGTCAGGGAAGAACGCTCCCTCCCCGGCTCCTTTTTCCACCAGCACAGTCAAACCCTTTTGTACCAGTCGTCCCACGGTTTCGGGAACCAAAGCCACCCGGGATTCCCCCACCTCACGCTCTTTGAGTACTGCCACCCGCATAGGACTTGCCGCTCCCAAACAAAATTGATAACTCAGTGTGACACAATCCCCTGGGAATCTCGCCCAAAAATGCAGGAAATTTTCAGGATCACGGGTGCCCCCCAAACCCGCTGGTTCTGTCTTAAAATGCCATTCTGTATCATTAGCATCAAAATCAAGTACCCCCCATTCCAGGTGGCGCCCATGTCCTTTGTCGGTCTCCATGTCCATACGGAATACAGTTTGCTCGATGGTGCCAGTCAAATTCCCCAGTTGGTGGAACGGGCGGTAGCGCTGAATATGCCTGCCATTGCGATTACCGATCATGGGGTGATGTATGGGGCAATTGAATTGATTAAACAATGTCGAGAACGGGGGATTAAACCGATTATTGGCAATGAAATGTATGTGATCAATGGGGATATTACCAAACAGGAACGTCGTCCCCGTTATCACCAAATTGTCCTGGCTAAAAATACGGAAGGTTATAAAAATTTGGTCAAACTGACTACCATTTCCCACCTGCGAGGCGTGCAGGGCAAAGGCATTTTTTCCCGTCCTTGTATCAATAAAGAACTGCTGGCGGAATATCGGCAGGGATTGATTGTCACCAGCGCCTGTTTAGGGGGAGAAATACCCCAAAAAATTCTCCAGGGGAAATATCAGGAAGCCCGGGAAGTTGCCCAGTGGTATCAAAAGACCTTTGGGGATGATTTTTATTTAGAAATTCAAGACCACGGTTCCCCAGAAGACCGGCTGGTGAATGTGGAAATTATTAACATCGCCCAAGAACTGGGGATTAAGTATATTGCCACGAATGATTCCCACTACATTTCCTGTTACGACGTGGAAGCCCACGATGCCCTTTTGTGTATTCAAACCGGCAAACTGATTACGGAAACCAAACGCCTGCGTTACAGCGGCACCGAATACCTAAAATCCCTGCAGGAAATGGAGCATCTCTTTCGGGATCATTTAGAAGATGAGGTGATTCAAACTGCCCTGAAAACCACTTTAGAAATCGCCCAAAAAATCGAACCCTATAACATTTTAGGCGAGTCCCGTTTGCCGGAATACGATGTCCCTGTGGGTCATACGGTGGATACCTATTTAGAGCAAATGGCTTGGCAGGGTTTAGCTGACCGCTTGGGGGTGAAACGAGACCAAATTCCGGCTAATTATAAAGACCGATTGGTTTATGAATTGAGAATTATTCAGCAACGGGGATTTTCCGGTTATTTTTTAGTAGTGTGGGACTACGTGAAATATGCCCGAGACCATCAAATTCCGGTGGGACCAGGACGGGGTTCGGCGGCGGGTTCTCTGGTGGCGTATGCCCTGAGAATTACCAACATTGATCCGGTACATCACGGGCTATTATTTGAACGATTTTTGAACCCGGAACGCAAATCCATGCCCGATATTGATACGGATTTTTGCATTGATAATCGGGACCGGTTGATTGAATACGTCACCCAACATTATGGGGAAGAACGGGTGGCGCAAATTATCACCTTTAACCGCATGACTTCTAAGGCGGTTTTGAAGGATGTAGCCCGGGTTTTGGAAGGTATCAGCCATCGGGAAGCGGATCAGATGGCGAAATATATTCCGGTATTTCGGGGCAAACCTGCCCGCCTACGGGAAATGATTGGGGATGAAACCCCCGCCCCGGAATTCAAAACCCGGTATGAACAGGAAGAAAAAGTGCGCCATTGGCTGGATTTAGCCATGCGGATTGAGGGGGTGAATAAAACCTTTGGCGTGCACGCCGCTGGGGTGGTGATTGCCCCCCAACCCTTGGATGAATTGGTGCCCCTACAACGGAATAATGACGGGGCGATTATTACCCAATATCCAATGGAGGACATTGAATCCCTGGGGTTACTGAAAATGGATTTCCTGGGGTTGCGCAATCTAACCTTAATTCAACAGGCAATTAAACTCATTCAAAAAAATCATGGGATTCAGATTGATTTGGATCATTTACCTTTAGATGACCCTAAACCCTACGAGTTATTATCCCAGGGGGAATTGGAGGGGATTTTCCAATTAGAATCAGCGGGGATGCGGCAGATTGTCCGGGATTTGAAACCTTCTAATATTGAGGATATTTCCTCTATTTTAGCTCTCTATCGTCCGGGACCTTTGGATGCGGGTTTAATTCCCAAATTCATTGACCGAAAACACGGGCGGGAAAAGGTCGAATACTCCCATCCCATGCTAGAGCAAATCCTCAAGGAAACCTACGGGTTAATTATTTACCAAGAACAAATCATGAAAATTGCCCAGGATATGGCGGGATATTCCCTGGGGCAGGCGGATTTATTACGGCGGGCGATGGGGAAAAAGAAACCTGAGGAGATGGAAAAACAACGGCAGGTATTTTTAGAAGGTGCCGCCAAAAATGGTATCCCCAAAGCCATTGCTTTAGATTTATTTGAACAGATGCTTTTATTCGCTGAGTATTGTTTTAATAAATCCCACTCCACCGCCTATGCCTATGTCACCTATCAAACCGCCTATCTGAAAGCCCATTTCCCGGTGGAATATATGGCGGCTTTGTTGTCTTCCCAAATTGGCAATCAGGATAAAATTCAACGCTATATTGCCACCTGTCAAACGATGGGGATCGAAGTAGAACCCCCAGATATTAACCGATCCGATATGGATTTTACCCCCCTGAAAGATAGCCGGAAAATTCTCTTTGGTTTAACAGCGGTACGAAATGTGGGACAGGGGGCGGTAGAACATATTTTACAGGTGCGACAAACGGGTAAGTTTTCATCTTTGGCGGATGTCTGTGACCGGGTGGACACCGGGGTAGTGAACCGGCGGGCATTGGAGGCGTTGATCCAGTCGGGGGCGTTGGATAAATTGCACCCCAATCGTCATCAAATGATGATGGATTTAGAATTGCTTTTCGACTGGGCAAATCGTCGGGCAAAAGACCGAGCGATGGGGCAGGCGGACATTTTTAGTTTATTGGGGGATAGTGTCAATGAGACCCCTATTTTATCGGCTCCCAAAGCCCCACCGGTGGCGGATTATTCGTCTCCAGAAAAACTCAAATTGGAAAAAGAATTGCTGGGTTTTTATATCTCTGACCACCCGTTAAAACCCTTAGTACAACGGGCACAGGTTTTGGCTCCCATTAGTTTAGGTCAGTTGGAACAGGTAGAGGTCAATCGCCCGATTATTGCCCTCGCTTTGATTACCCAAATCAAGCCAATTACCACCAAAAAAGGTGACCGGATGGCGGTGGTTATGTTGGAGGATTTGAGCGGCAGTTGTGAAGCGGTGGCGTTCCCCAGTGTATTTGCCCAGATTGGGGATTTGTTGCTCCCAGAACAGCCCCTCGTCCTCTGGGGTCGGCTGGATCAACGGGATGAACAGATGCAACTGATTTTGGAGGATGTGCAGCTGGCACAGGAGGCTCGGATTCTCAGCCTCACCTTGACCGTGGAGCAGGCGGGAGACATCCAAAAGCAGTCCCAACTGCGGGAGATTCTGAAACCCTGGTGTGGGGAAATGGCGAAAATACCAGTGGTGGCGACGGTTAGCCATCCCTTGCGACCCATCCAGGTGCGCTTTGGCTCCCAATTTCGGGTGCAAAACGGGGTTGAAACCGCTCAGGCGTTGACCCAGGCAGGTTTTCCGGCGGAATGTCAAGCCTTGGTATGTTGAATGACCACGCTAGTCAATTTGGGAAATCTGAGTTCCAAAAATGTGGGCAAATTTAGGAAGCAGATTGGCATTTTTGCAGGCAGACGTGATCCCCGATTTGTTTATCCACCCGCAGAATGTGACCCACAAGCCAATTGGCTAACTGCTGGTGAATTTCTAGTGCGACTTTTTCATCAGCTTGGCTGGCACGGTAACGCTGTTGTAAATCTTGAAAAATCTGGACAAATTGTAGATGCGCCCGCTGGTTGACCTCTGCCACAGGACATTGGTGTTGTGCCGCCACCGTTTCTTCGTGAGCAAAGTGCCACTCGGCGTAGTATTTCATAAAAGAAAGGAGTTGTTTAATCGCTCTCGTGCCCTGACCCATTTCAATCGCATCCGCCAGGTCATTCACCGCCTGCACCAATTCCCGATGTTGGGTATCAATGCTGGCAACGCCCACTTTTAGGGATTCATTCCACTCAAAACGGGGTAAATTAGACATTTGAACGCCTCCTAAAAACCATAAAAAAATTTTCAATCGCTATTTAGGCGACATTCTTTTTGCCTTTCAAAAAGGTCAACAACCCTTGCAAAAATGAATGGCTAACCCCTGTCATCGGAACGGTTTCTACTTCTTGACGAAGCGTTGGTTGCTCATCGGAAGTGGTGGTGATCGCCGCTACCTCCTCAGCAATACCAATCACCATAAAACGGAAACAAATTTTTTGAATTTCTACAACCGGCCGTCCCAAGGTGGTAGCAATTTGTTCAATGGAAAGGGTATCCCCAATATGCTCCCATACCTGCCACTCAATCTGATTCAAGTGATAGGGCAATTCCCGATTGATCAAGCTGATTACCGTTGAACTAGGTAAAGGCAGTTTATCCAGTAGGGGTGTCCAGTTCCGCAGAGACCGCAAACCCGCTAGGGCAATTTCCATCGGTTCTGCCTTGAGACCCGTCATTTCCTCATAGGGTAAGGGATAATTGGCATCAAATTCAAACCAAGCTTCTTTAATACTAAATAACTGGGGAATTGGGGTAAGTACCTGTTGCTTAAACAGTAATTTTAGCTGTTCCCCATCCAAAGCACCCTGGGTTTTCAAACACAATCCTAAGGTGCCCTTCGACGGACATAATTGAGAGATTTTCTGAATCGTTGGAATCCGCAACCACCCCCGTTTGGCAATCAGTTGTTGTAACTCCTGCTGGTCAAGGGTAGTAGTGGAGGTCACAATGTTGCCATGATGAAAAAAAGTATAGTATTCCGAGGCGAGGGGCAGGGAAGAAATCTCATCACCCATGTCCATTGGCCTAATAGTTAAACGGCCAGTTTTTTGACCTTGGGAGAGAAACCGAAAAATTTCCCCGAGGGAAAATTCGGAAAGATACCCGGTAATTTTCATGACTAGCTCCTAAATAACTCATGGACATCAAATGAAAGCATCTTTGTTTAAGCGATTTAATTCCGCCATCTGCTCCTGGGCGTAGGCTTCAATTAATGCTGTGAGTGCCTGAGCAACCGAGGGGATTTCTAAGGCATTGACCGTCACCGTCGGGGGACGATTGTAGGGACTCAGATACCCCAGGGCCACAAGAATTTCCTCCATTGGCCAAGCCGCCGGGTTATCCGCATGACTCAAGCCAATCAACATGGGAATTTTCGACCGATGACGCATAAACGCCAAAATCCGGCGGGCGGCACGAAAATCCTGCGGACGGTGAGAACTCACGAGCAAAATAAACGCATGGGCTTTGCGAATGAGAATATCCCACATAAAATCAAACCGTTCCTGCCCCGGCGTGCCATATAAATGCAGTGCCACGTTTTGCCCAAACTGCAACCGGCCAAAATCCATTGCTACGGTTGTTTTGGCTTTCAAAGTTGCGGTTTCATCCGTGGCCTTGCGATCCGTATCCACCGCTTCAATTTCACTAATGGTACGGATAAAGCTCGATTTACCCGCCCCCACCGGCCCCGTAACCACAATCCGCATAATTTCCATAACTGATAGTGCCCCCTATTAAAGACCAATAGGTTGAGCCAATCCCAGCAGTTGTTTGCGGAGTTCTTCGATCACATTTTTAATTTCTAAATTGATAATCCCCAACTTGGCATTGCGGTCCGTGAGCACCAAAAACACCGCTTCTTCAGTGCAACTGGTGAGAATCCCGTAACCTTTTTGCCCTTCCACCAAAATTCGCTCAATTTCCCCACGATTCAGTTCCCGACCGATGCGTTCCCCCAGAGACAACATCGCCGCCGACATGGCCGCCACCCGTTCATCATCCATCCCTGGTGCCAAACTGCTGGCGAGGGACAACCCATCGGGAGAGACAATCGCCGCCCCTTGCACATTGCCGACATTGGCCACAAACTCTTGCAGTGTCATTTCCAACTTGGTTACATTAATCGCCATAGGAAAAACCTCAACGAAAAAAACAGCATGAATCAGTAGTTAATCAATACCTAAACCCCGGCTATACCGTCTCTGCTCCCTTCGCAATTAAGCGTTGAAACAGCGCTTGTGTCCAGCCCGTTTCTTTGAACAGGGCTTCTGACAATACCTGGGCATGGGCCTGCTCTATAAAGGCCAAATCAATCATGCAAATTTTGCTCAGGGCATCACTCAGGGCTTCTGATTTCTGATCCCGACGTAACTGTTGCCTGACCGCCGTGACCACCACTGCCATTGCCGGAACAACGTGCTGAGGCCCAATACCAATTCGCACGTGTACTAAACCAATTTTCCAACGGGAATCCGCATAGGCTTTGCTCCAGCCATCAATACCCGTAAACATCTCATGAAACCATTCAGTAAACGTTTCTCTCAGGCGATGGATGCGTCCTTCTTTGGCATTGAGAATGGCATTCATCTCCTCATCTCGCCCTAAATAATCGTAAAAAATATCTGCCATTTGGGGGGCAACATTTTTACCCCAATCTGCTTCCTTAACCAGCAAATCCTTATCCTCCGCACTTAATTGAACCCGTCGCATGATTGTTTCCATAAAGCCTAGTGGTTCCATACTTTGCTCACCTCATTTTCAAGGACAAACTATTATCCAATAGAGTGCTTTCGACTAAATTTATGCTAGGTGAACTTTTAGGGAATTGTAAACGGTGATCCTACGGACACTTGCCCCAAAATTGTCTTTTTAGAATTTATTTACAAATGCTTAGGGATTACCGTCACTGATGCTCAATCGAAATGTGTTATTAACTACAATTATTCACCCAGAAATGCAAAACCACATAGCACTTTCACATCACTCGGAAGAGAATCTATCTCAAAATAGCGTTTACAAAGGGTTTGTAATCATGTTTTTACTCATAAATTATTTGATTTTTGTAGTACAAGAAAAATAAGTAAAATATAAAAAAAGCCTTTCCCGCCTCTGTAATAAAATCCTTACATAGAGATACTTTTACGGATAGTGCTTAACATAACTTTTGAACGAGATACGCTTCTAAACACTTGTAGCGTTGTGATGGAGATGTATGTTTACGGAAATGAAATCATAGGGTTGTTCTGACATTATCATGAATCCTATTCCTAAAAATTCAGGGTTTGTCTTGTTCTCAATCGGATCAGGCACACCAGCGGTCGGATCAGTTTGATGATTTTGATGGACAGTTAAAGCTAATTTTTTCACAGTAGTCAACCTATTACGTTTAATGAAATATGCCATGCTCAGGATAATTACGGAAAAATACTGCTTTTCATCAAAACCAACGACCGGAATCACTTCATCAATCAAGTCCATTTGCAATACCTCCGGCACAAACCCCGCCCCAATGCCTTGGATTTTGTGGGGCTCCGGTACCCCCCTGGACAGGACGGTTCCCAGCCGTTCCCTAACTTCTGGGTATTGCTGAATCCACTCCATCAAGTACTCGCTCAGACCCATTCGCTTTCACATTTCTTTTTACACGGCTTCTTAGGTGATTACCCTACGGCAAGTGGGCTTGCAACTGTATCCCATAAGTACTTAAAAGACTGTATCTCAACTCCCAAATGCTTTTCCCAAAGGAGTAAGAGAAGTTACAGTCTATTTATCAATTAAAGGATACAAAAAGCCTCCATCATTCTCAAGGCTCAGAATAATTGACTCACGGCAAGTGGGGTTCAACTGTATCCC
>Ga0209018_1002324_pt1 | contig 13613 bp, 11 predicted proteins | sample YNPBryBLVA2012_FD_185814 | JGI IMG/M metagenome (GOLD analysis project Ga0209018, IMG submission 185814) | Anoxygenic and chlorotrophic microbial mat microbial communities from Yellowstone National Park, USA - YNP Bryant BLVA 2012 (SPAdes)... ...
GCCTGGGCCTGCACCGGCGCGATCCCGAAGTCCTCCACGCCGGGCAGGACGTAGGCGCGGCAGCGGGCGAACAGGCCGGGCAGTTCCCCGGCGGGCACGCGGCCCAGGAAGGTGACCGTCGGGCCGGCCAGCGCCTCCAGCGCGGCGCGCTCCCGCCCGTCCCCGGCGATGACCAGCGGCAGCCCCAGTTGGGTGAACGCCTGCACGGCCAGGTCAATGCGCCGGTAGGGGATCAGTCGGGAGACGATCAGGTAGTAATCGCCGTGGGTCGGCGCGGGCTGGAAACGGGCCGTCTCCACCGGCGGGTAGATGATCTCCGATTCTCGCCCGTAGAAGCGGCGGATGCGCGCCTGTACCTCACTGGAGATGGCGATGAACCGATCCACCCGTTGCGCGGCGCGGTAGTCCCAGCGGCGCAGCAGGGCCACCAGCGGACGCAGGCCGGCGCGCAACGCCGGCGACAGCCCCTCCCGCGCCGCGTAACCGTCGAAGTCCCAGACATAGCGGGTGGGGGTCAGACAGTAGCAGATATGGGTGGCCGCGCCCGTGCGCACGGCATGGCAGAAGCCGGACTTGTTGCTCAGCACCACGTCGTAACCGGAGAGATCGAGCCCGGCGAAGGCCAGCGGGTAGAGCGGCAGGTAGGGCTGGTGGTGGCGATAGATGCCCGGCAGGCGGTCCATCCAGGTCGTGCGGATATCCCAGGCGCGGTAGGCGGCGGGCATCCCTTCCGGCCAGTACATCGAGGTGTAGATCGGGGCAGCGGGGAACATGGCGACGAGTGTCTCCAGGACATCCTCCGCGCCGCCGATCTGATTCAGCCAATCATGGACGAGAGCGAGCCGCATCGGTGGTACACGGGGGTAGGAAGTGGTTGCTGCTCCATAGCAACTGCTCACTTTCTTGCAGGTTTGGGCGCAATTGGCAGCCAGAAGCGCACTTCAATGTAAAGAACAGCGGTGGGAAACTGGAAGGCCATGCTCACACCTCTGCCTCGATTATACCACACAAATCTCGTCCCCCACGGCCACCTCCCCCGCCTCCAGCACGCGGGCGAAGATGCCCTCACGGGGCATGACGCAGTCTCCCACCGCCTGGAAGACGGCGCAGCCGGTGTGGCAGGTCTTGCCGATCTGGGTCACTTCCAGCAGCGCGCGGCCCACCCGCAGCCGTGTGCCCACGGGCAGGGTGTACAGCACCAGCCCCCGCGTGGTGATGTTCTCGGCGAAGCTGCCCTCCTGCACATTCAGCCCGCGGGCGCGCATCTTTTCGATGGACTCCTCGGCCAGCAGGGAGACCTGGCGGTGCCAGGGCCCGGCGTGGGCGTCGCCCTCCAGCCCCCATTCGGGGCGCAGCATCGCCCGGCCGACGTTCTCCTTGGCTGTGCCCTTCCCCGCGCTCGTGCACACCGCCACCACCTGCCCCACCAATCCCTCGCTCATTTTCCCTCCACCTCTTCACATCCCCGCATCCCCGCGTCTCCGCGTCTCCGCATCCCCGCATCCCCGCGTCTCCGCGTCTCCGCATCACCGCGTCTCCGCGTCCCCGTTTCCCCGTGTCTCCTCTTCCCACTCCCCACTCTTCCCCCCGCTCTTGCGCAGCAGGTGGATGTTCTGGATGCGCATCCCGCGGTCAACGGCCTTGCACATATCGTAGATGGTCAGCGCGGCGACGCTCACCGCCGTCAGCGCCTCCATCTCCACACCGGTGACCCCCGTGCAGCGCACCCGCGCTGTGATGCCGACCACGGCGCGGGCCTCGTCGAACGAGAAATCCACTGCCACAGCGGTGATCGGCAGCGGATGGCAGAGGGGGATCAGTTCGGGGGTGCGCTTGGCAGCCATCACCCCGGCCACGCGGGCCACGGCCAGCACGTCCCCTTTGGACAGACCGCCGCTCTGGATCAGCGCCAGCGTCTCCGGGCGCATCCAGACCTCACCCGCGGCCACTGCCTCGCGCACGGTGGCCGGCTTGTCGCTCACGTCCACCATCCGCGCCGCGCCGCGCTCGTCCAGGTGACTGAGACCCATCGGCATCACCCTCCGATCTGGGACATCGGCAGGCCGACCGGCATGGACTGATCCGCCAGGTGGTGGCGGCGCGGCTTGGCGATGACGGCCTGCTGGAAGAGCTGGCGGATCTGCTCGTCGTCGGCGCCGGCCCGCAGCAGCGCGCGCAGGTCAATCGCCTGGTCGGAGAGCAGGCAGGGCAGCAGCCGCCCGTCCGAGGTCAGGCGCAGCCGGTTGCAGAACGGGCAGAAGTGCTCGGTCACCGGGCTGATGAAGCCGATCGTCCCCGCGGCGCCCGGCAAGCGGTAGTAGCGGGCCGGGCCGGCGCCTTCGCCCTGGGCCGGCGTCAACGCGCCGAGGGCCGCCTCGATGTGGGCGCGGATCTCCGCCGCCGGGATGACCCCGTGGTCCGACCACCCGCTCCCGCCTTCTTCGTGTGGGTGGGCTGCGGCGCCCAGCGGCATCACCTCGATGAAACGCACGTGCCAGTCGGGTTGCAGCGTCAGGCGGGCCAGGTCCACCACCTCGTCGTCGTTGACCCCGCCGACGACCACGGTGTTGATCTTCACCGGGCGCAGGCCGGCGTCCAGCGCCGCTCGCCGCCCGTCCAGCACATCCTCCAGCCGTCCCCAGCGGGTGAGCTGACGGAAGCGCTCTGGCCGCAGGCTATCCAGGCTAATGTTGACCCGCCGCAGGCCGGCCCGCGCCAGCGGCCCGGCGTACCGGGACAGCAGCACCCCGTTCGTCGTCATCGAAAGGTCGTCCAGGCCAGGGATGCCGGCCAGTTCGGCCACCAGGTCAACGATCCCCTGCCGCACCAGCGGTTCGCCGCCGGTCAGGCGGATGTGGGCAAAGCCGATGTCCACCGCCACCCGCACGACGCGCGCGATCTCCTCATAGCTCAGGATGTCCTGATGCGCCAGCGGCTGGACGCCCTCTTCGGGCATGCAGTAGACGCAGCGCAGGTTGCAGCGGTCGGTCACCGAGACGCGCAAGTACTGGATCGGACGGTCGTAGGCGTCGCGACAGGACATGCTTTCTCCGTCCGGCAAGTATACCATGCCCCGTTCCGGTTGACAAAAGAGGCCTCCCCTGGTAGAATGGCCGCGCATGGCCCGTTCGTCTAGCGGCCGAGGACATCGGCCTCTCAAGCCGGAAACAGGGGTTCGAATCCCCTACGGGCCACAGAGGGACTTCCGAGGTCTTGGACTTCGGAAGTCTTTTCATTGACAAATGCCTTTCCTGGGCGTATACTTCGCGGTCAACCAGCGTTCCTTGTGGACCTGAGGTGCGGGAGTGGAGATGGTCGAATCGCCAGCCCTCGACATCGAGCGGGTCCTGGCCCAGGTGCGGGAAGAGGCGGGCCGCGACCTGGTGCGGCGGGCCTACGAGTTCGCCCTGGCCGCCCACGAGGGGGATTTCCGCGCCTCCGGCGAACCGTTCATCCAGCATCCCCTGGCGGTGGCCGACCTGCTGGCCGGTCTGCACATGGACGCGCCGACGCTCGCCGCCGGGCTGCTCCACGATGTGGTCGAGGATACCCCCATCCCCCGTCAGGAGATCGAGTCCCGCTTCGGCCCCGAAGTGGCGGGATTGGTGGACGGGGTCACCAAGTTGCTGCAGATCAACCGCATGGGACGGATCGGCGATGAGCCGTGGGACGAACGGGATCTGGAGAGCCTGCGCAAGACCTTCATCGCCATGGCCCGCGACGTGCGGGTGATGTTGATCAAACTGGCCGACCGGCTGCACAACATGCGCACACTATCCCACCTGGAACCGGCGCGCCGGATGCGCCTGGCCCGCGAGACGATGGATATCTACGCCCCCCTGGCCAATCGGCTGGGCGTCTGGCAGTGGAAAGGGGAGCTGGAGGACCTGGCCTTTCAGGAGCTGAATCCCCGCGCCTATCAGGAGATCGCCGGCGAACTGGTCGGACGACGGGCCGCGCAACAGGCCACGCTGGATCAATATATCGGCCAGCTCCAGTCCCGCCTGCGGATCGAAGGGCTCCGCGCGCGGGTCACCGGCCGCGCCAAACATATCTACAGCATTTACCGCAAGATCCAGCGCAAGCAGGTGCCCCTGGAGCGCATCTACGACATCCACGCCGTACGGGCCGTCGTGGACTCGGTGTCCGATTGTTACCACGCTTTGGGCATCGTCCATAGCCTGTGGGTGCCCATCCCCAGCGAGTTCGACGACTACATCGCCGCTCCGAAGGAGAACGGTTACCAGTCCCTGCACACGGCGGTGATGACCCGCGATGGGACGCTGGAGGTCCAGATCCGCACCCAGTACATGCACCGCATCGCCGAGTACGGCGTCGCCGCGCACTGGTTGTACAAGGAGGGGGCGCGGCACGATCCTGACTTCGAGCGCAGCGTCGCTGCCCTGCGCGCCCAGATCGAGGCCCGCGGCGAGGACGAGGACGCCCGCGAGTTCGTCGAAGCGATCACCGACAGCATGTTCGAGAGCCGCGTCTACGCCTTCACCCCCAAGGGAAAACCGATCATCCTGCCTGCCGGAGCCACGGTCCTCGATTTCGCCTATGCCGTCCACACGGAGATCGGCCATCGCAGCCGCGGGGCCAAGGTCAATGGGCGCTGGGTGCCGTTGGACCACGTGGTGCAGACCGGTGATCAGGTCGAGATCGTCACTGCCAAACGGGCCGTTCCCAGCCGGGACTGGCTCAACCCCGACCTGGGGTACGTCAAGACCGCCCGTGCGCGGGCGAAGATCAAGCAATGGTTCCGCCGCCAGGACCGCGAGCAGAACATCGCCACCGGGCGGACGATCCTGGAACGGGAGTTGAAGCTGCTGGGCCTGGCGATTCCTCACGAGACGGTGGCCGGGCTGTTCGGCTACGACAAGGTCGAGGACTTCCTGGCCCGCCTCGGCTTCGGCGACATCCACGTGCACCAGATCGCCTCGAAGATCACCGACCTGCGCCAGCCGGAGGCCGATACTGGCGGGCTGCCGTCGGCGCCTCAGCCGGCCGAGGTGCCCCACGAGGTTCACGTGATGGGCACCGGCGGGCTGCTGACCCGCCTGGCGCGCTGCTGCAACCCCCTCCCCGGCGAGCCGATCATCGGCTACATCACGCGGGGACGGGGCATCACCGTCCACCGGCGGGACTGCCCCGGCGTGCTGAATATACGCGATCCCGAACGGTTGATCGAGGTCGGCTGGGGCGTCGAGAAGCTCACCTTCCCGGTGCCGATCCTCGTCCTGGTCTACGACCGTCCGGGCCTGATCCACGAGATCACCGGCGTGATCAGCAAGGAGGGGATCAATATCACCTACATCTATCAGACGGAAAAAGAAAGCCACATGGCGGTCTATCTGACGATCCAGGTGACCGATGTGGGACAGCTCAGTCGGGTGCTGCAGCGGATCCGCGCGCTGCCTAACGTCATCGAGGTGCAGCGGCTGGCGCGCTGAGGCGGGCCAGTTTGCGGTACTTGACCGCCTCGTAATAGGCCATCAGCAAGCTGAGCCGCAGGCCGTGTAGCCCATCCCGCATTCCCCGCAACGTCACGAAGCGGTACCAGAAGTGGCGCAGCGCCTGCGCGTAGGGGGTGTAGAAGCGGGGTCGCACGCCCTCGTGGAAGAGGATCCCCGCGTCATAGTCGGTGTATCTCCGTTGCCGGGCGACGAAGTCGGCCAGGTCATCGTAGTTGTAGTGGATGAGCGGGTTGTGCAGCCGACCCGCCGGCCCATCAATCACCGCCACCTCGTGGACCGGTCGCTCCCAGCGGGCCCGTCCGCGCCGCACCAGGCGCATTTGGTAATCGGGGTACCAGCCGGCGCCCAGGGTTAGCCGCCCGAAGATGTAGTTGTGGCGCGGCACCGACCAGGCCACCTCCGGGTAATCGCCGGCGGTGACCTGTCGCACCTCCGCCGCCAGCTCCGGCGTGGCCCGCTCGTCGGCATCCACGAAGAAGATCCACTCCGACTCGACGCGGTCGAGGGCGGCGTTGCGCTGCCGGGCGTAGTTCTCGAAGGGGTGTTGGAGCACCTCCGCCCCGGCCTGACCGGCCAGCTCGACCGTGCGGTCGCTGCTGAAGGAATCGAACACCACCCGCCGGTCGGCCCAGGCCAGGCTGGCCAGGCAGTCCTCGATGTGGCTTTCCTCGTTCAGCGTCAGCACGACGGCAGCGACTGGTGGCCTTGCGCTCATCGTCATTCCTTGTCGGTAACTGCCAGCTCACCCTCACGCAGGTTCGGAAGAGACCGGGCAACGAATTGGAGTGGCTATTGCAGTGCGATTCGGGCTGCCGACTGCGCCCAAACCTGCGGGAGGGTGAGCGGTTACTTGCCGGGCCGCCCGCTGGAGGCTAGACTGCAACACCCGCCCAGGCAGACAGCACCTCCTGGTAAGCGGCGGCCCATTCGGGGGAGGCGTGGCGCAGCCGCCGGCGCAGCCCGTTCCGCAGCAGCGCCCGCGCCAGCCGGTAGACCCACGGGGCATGGATGCGTCGGTACAGCCGCGCCCGGCTGGTCCACAGGTTGACGAACGAGGGGATCGGTACCTGGGCCGTGGAGCGTCCGGCGTGATGGACGACGCGGGCGGCGGGCGCGCAGACGGCCCGCCAGCCGGCCTGTCGCATCCGCCAGCACCAGTCAATCTCCTCGCAGTACATCCGGTAGCCCTCGTCCAACAGCCCGGCTTGCGCGATGGCCTCCGCCCGCACCATCATCGCCGCGCCGAGGGGGTGATCCACCGCGAAGGGGGCCTGCCCCTCGTACAACCGGCGCGGGTAGCGCCCGTTCAGCGGCGTCTCGTAGAGGCGGGGTGGGAACGGGAATAGCTCAAAGGCCAGTTGCACCAGCCCGGGGAAGCGGAAGGCGGAGGGTTGCAGCGAGCCGTCGCCGTAGAGCAGGCTTGCTCCGGCCACGCCGACGTGAGGATCGTCCCGCAGCGCCGCCCGCAACGCCGCCGTCGCCCCGGGCAGCACTTCCGTGTCGGGATTGAGCAGCCAGACGTGTGGCGTGCTGCGTGATTCGGGTGGGGTGCTCAGGATGGCCCGCAGGGCCAGGTTATTGCCGGCGGCAAAGCCCAGGTTGCGCTCACTGGCGATGAGGCGGACGGCGGGGAAGTCGGCGGCGACCATGGCGGGAGAGCCGTCCGTCGAGGCGTTGTCCACCACCCAGACCGCGCTGTCGAGGCCAGCGCGTTCCAGGTCGGTCAGCAGCGAGCGCAGGCAGGCGGCCAGCAGCTCGCGCACGTTCCAACTGACAATGACGACAGCCAGGTCCGGCATGCTCGTTGTCCCGGCCTCTGCCGTTCTTACTCTAATCCCAGCACTTCGATTATCCGGCGATCCAGCCGGCGCGCTGCATCGCCCGCCGATAAGATGGACTCCCCCTCTGCCGGATAGAGCACGAATATCACCCCCTCCAGCCGTTCTCTGCGAAACATGACCATCTCCCAGCGGATCCGCACGTTGTCCATCAAGACCACTACCCTCTCGCCACCACGTGTCTCACCGATATCCTCCAGCTCTGTCAGTTCCGCTTCCTCCAGGACCTCGATTCTCTCGTCCTGTTCACACCATTCCCTCAATGGCACCCCGTCCTGTCTGAGCGATACATCGAACCATGCCCGTTCCGGGGCCGTCGCCAGCAAGATGATGTATCCGTACAGTATCTCGCCATACGCCGGTGCCCGGAAGATGAACTGCCCCTCTACTTCTTCTTCACCCTCACCCACGAGTGATTCCAGGTCGGATGGGATGAATCCCTCGAACGGAACTTCTTCGAAGCCAGGTGGCAGGTCTTCTAACCTCAGGACGGCTTCGGAGATGCCTTGCACACGCTCCCACGTGGGTCGCGGCGTCGTAGTCGGTGGCCGTGCTGTCGGTTCGGCGACGACGGTGGGCGCATGCTTGGCAAGGGTCTGTTGGGCATTCGTGAGTAGGGCGCACGACAAGAGGGTCAGGCAAAGCAGACAAAGCACGGCGGCCAGGGGTTTCCCTGTCATCTTTTGCTGTTCTCCAGTAACTGCTCACTTTCCCGCAGGTTTGGGCGCAATTTGCAGTCCAAATCGCCCTTCAATGGCGATTCCGATTCGTTGCTCGGTCACTTCCGAACCTGCGGGGGGATGACTTGCGAGCATACAACGAGATGCCACCGTTGTCAAGCCGCGCCGATCGGGTGGCCGTCATGTTTTTGCGTCCACCCGGCTCGGGCCGGTCTCCAGGCCGCGTCCGACGTCGCCAGATGGTGGTGCGGTTGGAGACCGGCCACAGCCTGGGCAATTACGATCGGACGACAGCGTAGGCTGTGCTGTACGGATCCGATCCCATAGCCGGACCAGCAGGTCCGTCAGCCCCAGCGCCGCGACGGTCAGGGCGACCAGCGCCGGGGCGCCATAGCGGGTATGGCCAACCAGGCCAATGCCCCAGCCGAGGAGGATCCACTGCCCACAGAAGAACGGCGTAATCCGCTCACTCCAATGGTAGAACAGGCGAAAGAGCGCGTTCGGCCGCACACGGTGGACCAGCCAGTGGCACACGGTCAGCCACACCAACACCCAACCGGTGAAGGCCATCACCGCGCCAGGGCCGCTGCGGAAGTAGTCGCCGAGGTGCACCGCTGGCCGATCCAGGATCAGCCAGCCGCCGGTCAGCAACAACAGCAGGCCCACGCCTGCCGTGCGGCGGAACAGCGCATCGCGCTCCGGGCTGGCGACCAGCCATGTGCCAAACGCCAGCCCGGTGAGGGGGTAACTGAGCCACGGCAACAACGGGAACTGCACCATGTCTCCCGTGCCCCACAGCAGTTCCAGCCCCCTGTCCAGCAGAGGCGCGCCGCTCATCCGCCCCCACAGCAGCGGTGCTCCCAGGGTCACCGCCGCTGCCAGCAACAGCCATGCCCATGGCCGGGGAACAAGGGAACGCACGGCAACGATCAGCGCCAGCGAGAGCGCAGCACAGTGGAGCACATCCACCGCCCAGAACAGATCGGCTGGCGTGTGGAACGTCAGGTCGCGTGGGCCGATGATGCCAAGCTGCAGGCCCAGAAAGGCCGGCAGGGTGCCGCGCAGGAAGTTCAGCGCGTAGGCCAGCAAGAGCAGAGTGCCCGCCCGCCGCAGGGCCGCGCGCGGCGAACTGCGCCGGGAGAACGGCAGGGACGCCCCCATCAGAAACAGGAAGACCGGCGCGGCCAGCGGTCCGCCCAGGAACCGGATGGCCGCGCCGTAGAGAGAGACGTTGGCGGCACGACTCCCGTACAGGAGCAGGGCGTGCACGGCCACCATGCCGGGCACGCCCATTCCCCGCGCCAGGTCAAATGACCGCACTCGCTCGCGGGTTTCGGTTACCACACACTGCACTCGAAGTACAGCCACGGCGATTGCGGGCCGTGATTCCCCGCGTTGTCAATGGCCCAGACCGCCCAGCGGAGCGGGTGCTGGTACTCGTGCGGCGCGGTCCATTCGGTGACGTCCAACGACGTGCCATAGACGATGAAATAGGGCGGGCTGCTCTGCCATTGACTGCCATCGTACCATTGCAGGTTGACCCGGTAGCCCTGAATGCCGCTGGGATCGGAGACCGGGTTCCACTGCAACACGACCGTGCCGCAGATGAGCGTGGGCTGGTTCGGGTCCAGGCTGCCCGGGCCGATGGGCGCGGGGGCGGGCGGTGGGGTCGTGTCCCGCGGCGGCGTCGGCGTGACACAGTAACCGGTGACGTTGATGGTCAACGTGCGGACGTCGTGGGAACCGTCTCGCAACAGGACATCCAGGGTGTGGCTCTCCGAGGCGCAGGGGCAGACCTGATGACTGTCCACGCCGGCCACGCCCTGTCCGTCGAAGTAGACTCCCGCGACCTCTGCCGTTTCCCAGTGGATGGTAGTGCAGGTGCCGGCCGGAACAGTCGTGGCGTCGGCCCAGAAGTTGATGTAGGCTGCAGAGGTCGGCATGGGGGTCGGGGTATCGGTGGGCCGATGGGTGGGGCTGGGCGTGGGCGTGGGCGTGGGGGTAACCTGTAAGACGACCGTCGGCACCACGGGGGTCACCCACAGAGGGGGCGTTGACGTGGGCTCGCTCTGGATGGGCACCGGGGTGATCTGCGGGGATACGTGGATGGTGATGGATTCGGAAGTCGCTTCTTCTCCGGCGTCTGTGACGGCACGGATCCGCAGTTGGTGCTCGCCGGGCACACCGGAGATCCAGTTCGCCTGCCCGAACCACAGCCCACCGCCCGCGCCCTGGCTCGTCATCTCGACCGTCATAGGCAGGGCGTCATACTCGTCCACCTGCAACCACATCTGGATGGTCAGGATCTCCGGCCCGGCGGTGACGCGCCCCTGCACCGTCACCGACTGATCGATCCCGATCCACGCGCCGTCCAGTGGGTTGTCTATGAAGACCCCGCTGATCGGGCCCGCTTCTTCTCGGTTGTTGTAGTACAGGCTACATCCAGAGAGCACCACGGCCAACAGCAGCGAAAGCATCATCATCAGGCGAATCCGTTGTGCGCGCATCTCCTCCTCCTCCGGCCTAGTGGCAGGAGCCCTGACAGACCTGGTAGTAGAGCGTAAAGTTGTGCGCGGCCCCCTCGCTCGTCACCTGCCGATTCTCGCCGTTCCAGTCGTCGCGGGGATGGTCGCGGACAACGCGCCCCAGGTCCACCGGCGGGCCGACCCGGTCCGGCATCCCGTAACACTGCAGCGAGATCCGCAACACCACTTCTTCCGTGGTCAGGTCCAGGCTCCGATGCTCGCCCAGGCTCCATGTAGCAGGTCCTTCCCTTTCCAGAGATTGCCCCTCCCACGGCAAGCGCGCCGGTGTCAGACCCTCCACTTCCAGGTAGCAGAAGACCCCCACCCAGTCCTGGTCGGTATACAGCCGCGGGCCCACGCGGATCTGCACCTCCACCGGTGAGCCAACCACCGTGCCCTCAGGTTCCACGAAGCCTGGACAACCCAGAACGTCGCCGGAGATGTGGGGACATCCGTCATCGGCGTCCATCACCCCGTCCCCGTCGGAGTCGGTGCAGGTAGAGGGACGGAGCTGGCACCAGAGCGGCGACGGCCCCTCCCAGATGATTCTCCCTCCACCCTCGGGGGTCAGGGAAGGGCATCCCCCCCGACCAGCGGGCCCGGCCTCGTTGGGGCAGCGGTCGTCGGCGTCCAGCACGCCATCGTCATCGGAGTCGGTGCAGACGGGCGATTGGATTCCCTGCAGGCGCAGCAAAGTACAGAGCAATCTTCGTTGAGCCTCGGCGATGTTCTCGATGTTCGGGCACCCATCGCCAGGGCCGGAGGCCACCGGACACGCATCCTGGTCATCGGGCATCCCGTCCCCGTCCTGATCGTCGGAGTCCACGAGGGGACAGCCCCCATTCTCCTCTGGTCCGGCCAAATCGGCGCATGGATCCTGATCGTCTGCCACTCCATCGCCGTCCCGGTCTCCGCTCTCGCCGGGGCAGCCCAGGTTACCGGCGGGGCCAGGCTGATCGTCGCACTGGTCCTGGATATCCTCCACTCCATCGCCGTCCTGGTCGTTTCGGGCCGCTTCGGGGCATCCCTGTCCCTCGAAGGGGCCGGCCTGATCCGGGCAACGATCTTCCCCATCGGCGATCCCATCCCCATCCCGGTCGGCAGGTTGAGGACAACCATCGTTCTCGGCCAGGCCGAACTGATCCGGGCAGCGATCCTGACTGTCCTGGACCCCGTCGCCGTCCCGGTCGGTCGCCGTATCTGTGGGGCAGCCGCGGGCCGGCAGCAGGCCCGCCTGGTCCGGGCAGGCATCCTGCTCATCGGGCACGCCGTCCCCGTCGCGGTCCGCTGCCTCCACAGCCTGGATGCGCACCGCCGCGACCGCTGTGGCCCCCTGGCGGTTGTACGCCTGGGCGGTCAGGGAATGGTCGCCGGCAGTGTGGGGGGTCCAGACCCAGACCGCCTGCGTCCTGGAGGACATGGCCGGCATATCGCCGGTCAGTTGTCCATCGGCCCATAGTTGCAGACGGGTCAACAGGCTCTCAGGGGAATCCGCCCGCACCTGCACGATGACCGGGGCGCCGACGCCGACCTGGGTGCCGGGGGCCGGACTGACGATCGAGACGGTGGGGGGCGGCGCTGCCGTTTGCCGTCCGCCGAGGAACAGCAGGAGCACCGCAGCCAGGAGCAGCAGGAGACAGGCGACACATATCCAGACTACAGCCGTCAAGGCACGCAGACCTCGCTCGCTTCTCATCACGTCCTCCTTCCGCCCTCGTATCTGCCTACCACTACCCTCCCGCAGGTTAGAAAGTGGCAGTCAAGAGGGCAAACAGCTCATTGCAGCGCACTCCAATGCGGAGATTGCGCCCAAACCTGCGGGAGGGTAGGCAGTTACGATTTCTCCGTGTCCTCTGCATGCTCTGCGGTGAGGGAGATATTTTTCAGCACCTTCCCCCGCCAGGGAGGAGATGAGGTCAGGAATTCCTCATCACCAGCGGCAGGTAGACGCGGTACTGGGCCGCCGCGCCGTACCAAAAGCCGCCGAGCAGCGTGTAGGAGCCGCCGGAAAGCGCCCCGGCATCCGCCTGGCCAGCCGTGCTGCCCAGAGCATAGCCGCCGCCCGTACTGAAGGTGTACCCTCCGCCGTCTATCGTGTTCCAGGTCAGGTCGTAGCCGCCGCCGGACTGGGCCAGGGCGACGGAGGCCGGCAGGGAGAGCAGGGCGGCCAGGAGCAGGAGGCGTGAGACGTAAGACGTGAAACGTGAGACGTGAGACGTGAAACGTGAGAGGTGAAACGTGAAACGTGAGAGGTGAAACGTGAAGCGTGAGCTGTTCATCGCCCGCCTCCTACCAGGCCACTTCCACCGTGCGAACGGTAGCCACCCAGCGCACTGTATCACCCGTATCCCCATTGACCTGGACATGGAGAGCACCCCCCGCGTCGGTCTCGACATCCACTTCCCAACCGGTGTCGTCCTCATGGAGAGTAGATACACTATGCCACTCGGTCAGGGTTCCTCCTACGTTTTCCACCACGCCGGTGATGTAGTAGCCGTTTGACTTGCCGGCTTGGGTGCGACCCACCACCAGGATGTCAAAGGCCATCGTGTGTCCAGATCGAACGAGGATTCGGTAGCCCGATCCGTCCAGGAACAGGTTATGCCAATCGTCGTCACTGGTTGTGCCTCGCACCACATACACCGAGGTCTGCGCATCGCCGGCATTGGCGAATTGGCCGCTGGCGTAGGCCATCTGGCCGTAATCCGCCGCGCGCGCCTGAATCCCACCCGGCACGGTGGAGCCCTGACCATTGGCGATGTTGCCGTATCCACCACCCACGGTGGCATCCCACGGGCCGGTCACCTGGTTAAAGACACCGCCCCCGATGGTCGCATTACCGCCGCTGGCGGTATTGCTGCCGCCTCCGCCAATGGTAGAATAGTTGCCGCTGGCGGTGTTATCTGCGCCTCCAGAGACGGTGGCGGCATTGGCACTGGCGGTGTTTTGCCATCCCCCGCCAACGGTGGTGCTCTGCTGACTGGCAGTGTTTCGATAGCCTCCACCGATAGTGGCATAGGGCTGATCCGTTGTCGAGCCGCCGAGCCCGATTCTATTTTCGTACCCTCCTCCGATGGTTCCGTAGTCATCGGC
>Ga0209018_1002325_pt1 | contig 13604 bp, 10 predicted proteins | sample YNPBryBLVA2012_FD_185814 | JGI IMG/M metagenome (GOLD analysis project Ga0209018, IMG submission 185814) | Anoxygenic and chlorotrophic microbial mat microbial communities from Yellowstone National Park, USA - YNP Bryant BLVA 2012 (SPAdes)... ...
GTGACTCGTTCTGCGCGCTCCCCGTGCCCCACCTCAACGCGCTCAAAGAGAGTATCGTCGACTGACGCCATCAGCCGGACCCTCATCGGTCTTCCTGAGCCCGCCCCTTCAGCCAGCACGAGAAACCCGCTCGAATACCTGCTGGACCGCCTCTGCGGCAACAACCTCCACGTATTGTAGAAGGATGTTGATCGACTCTTCGCTCGCCATGCGATGTGCTCCCTCCACCTCATGGCGTTCCAGTTTCGCTCCCGCCAGCACGCAGGAACGCCAGGTGCCAACTCTGATCGAATCCGATCATCATAGTCGAACCTCGCACACAACGCCCGACACATGCTGGCCTGCAACGAAGTGCATGCCACCGCGTCGGCGATGCCCCGCCCACCGCGACCGTCGTGCCAGGCCCGGCACCACGCCTGGTAACACGGTCAGCACGCCGGATCCCGCGGTCATCCGGGCGCAACGCTCGATTACCTTGCAGCGACCGTCTCCTGCTCCTCCCTCGGGTCGACTCCGTCGGACGATACCCTGACGTGCGCGCGGTCCTGTCCACGATCGCCAGCGCGTCCCACGGTGACAACGGTACTGCCTGAATCGCAGCCAGTAGTTGCCCACCATCGATGACCGACGGTTTCGAGAGCATGGCAGCCTCCCACCTGGCCGAACCGCTGCTTCGACGTTCCTGTCAAGGGGACGATGGCCTGAGGCCCGAACCGCCTGCGCGTTGGAGATCCACGCGCTCGGGCAAACGCAGTGTGAAGACGGACCCGACGCCCTCCTTGCTGTCGACGGACACGTCGCCACCCATCATTTGGCAGAAGCGCTTGGTGATCGCGAGGCCGAGGCCCGTGCCGCCGAAACGCCGGGTCGTGGACCCGTCGACCTGCGTGAAGGGCTGGAATATGCGGCTCACCTGCTCAGGTGTCATGCCGATCCCCGTGTCGCTGACCCGGAACGACCACCACCCGCACCCGTCGGCTTCGCTCCGCTCCACTTCCAAGTCGATGTGACCGTGCTCCGTGAACTTGGCAGCGTTGCTCAGCAAGTTGAGCAAGCATTGGCGGACCTTGGTCGGGTCCGCGTACAGGGTCGCGCCACCGCAGGGAACTCTCGATCGCACGACATTCCCTTTCGCGCGTGCCGTGGGTTGCACGGTCAAAACCGCTTCCTCGACGAGCGCGGTGACGTCGATCGTGTCGAGCACAAGCTCCATCTTGCCGGCCTCGATCTTGGACAGGTCTAGGATATCCTGCAGGACGGCAAGCAGGTGGCGCCCCGCGCTCCGGATGCGATCGAGGTCCACCGCTGCCTCGGATTCGCCGGCTTCCTCCAACAGCATTTCGCTGTACCCAATGATGGCGTTCAACGGCGTCCGCAACTCGTGGCTCATGTTTGCCAGGAACGTGCTCTTCGCGCGGTTCGCCGCCTCTGCCGCGTCACGCGCCAGGCGTAGCCGCGCTGCCGTGCGCTCGTGCTCCGCCAACTCCGCCTGCAGCGCGGCGTACAGCGTGGCATTCTGGAGTGCCACGGACGCCAGCCCCGCAAAACGACCCAGCGTCTGTAGTTCGCTCTCGCCAAACTCCATGTCCCGGTCCAGACGCACCATGCCGATCACGCCGACGACCTCCGACCCGGAACGCAGAGGCACCCCCGCAACCGCTCGCAGGTTCACCCCGTCGAAGTCCTTCGATCGGTCCGCCCAGGACCGGTAGTCCGCCACCTGGATGGCGCCGCCCGTCTGCCACACCCGTCCCGCCAGCCCCTGTCCCTTCGACGTCTTGTGACCGACGAACGAGGCCATCACCCCAAGTCCCACCGCCATCGTCATGACACCTTCGCCGGGCCGGCCAAGGTACACGTACCCATGCTCCGTGCCGACCAGCGATGCGGCCCTCGAGACGATGTCGTGCAACAGTTCGTTCAGGTCGAGGCGTCTCACGAGGTTGAGCGTGGTCTCGTGCAGCGCGCTCAGGTGCCGATTCTTGCGCGACAGCTCCTGTTCTCGATCCTTGCGCTCGTTCATCTCTTGCTGCAAGCGCCGTTGCTGTCTGAGATCGCGCGCCACCAAGACAATGCCGACCATCACGCCGCGGGCGTCGGCTACCGGTCCGACCGCGACCTGCGCCGGGATGGTCTGGCCCCCCGACGTCGCCAGGTCCAGCTCCCACGTCGCGTCCGCACGCGCCGACAGGACCGTCGCTACAGCATCCTGCATCGCGCCGCTGTTTCCCGCGAGCAACGTCAGTTGTCGCCCCACCAGCGTCGACTCTTCGTACCCGAGCAGATCCCGGACAACGTGATTGACCTTCACGACCCGGCCATCAAGCTCCGCAAGCACGATGAGATCGCTGATCTTGGCGATTATCTCGTCGACCGCGACCTCGAGCGTAGGCGTCTGCAGCCGATATCGCACCAGCGAACGCCACGCCCCCAACAGCCATACCACGAGCACCATCTGCGCCACCGACGGCAACGGCACTCCCATCGAAGGTAGCGCAAAATCCGTCACCGTCAGGGCAAGCGCGGCAACTAGCGTTGCGTAGGCGATCCGCCTGGACCGTGCGCGATCGCGTTCCGTCGGTGCGCTGCGCCCATCCTGCCATAGCGACATCATGCCCACTGCCATCGACCCGAGGTAGTACGCGAAATACGCCACGTACCAGGGACTGCTGCTGTTCTGCATTTCGACCGTACCCAACGGCCCGGCCTCGAACCCCGACGCCAGGAACGGCCCAGTCCACGCCCGCCACAGGAATGCTGTTCCTGGCAGGTACAGCGGAATCAGTACCCAACGCCGCCGGGTCAGGCGCGCCCAATGGGAGATTGCCAGGAAGAAGTGAAGCGCGACAGCCGGAAAGATGCAGTAGCCCGACGCCGCCACCCGATACCAGAACCAGTGGGTCGAGTCGGAACCTGGCGGGTAGATGTGCGCGTAGGCGAACGCCCAGACCGCCAGCGCCCCGCACAGCGCGACGAACAACCGGTGCACCCGTGAGTGCAAGGCCAACCGCGCAGCGCTGGCCGCCAGCAGAACCGACGCACCCGAGGCAAGCACCGAGAGGACCGACAGGACGTTCATGGTGTCGACGTCCCAGCATACGCGGCGGCGGCGTTTCCTCCATAGGCTGGAACCGCCTTCCAACCCGGAGGCGCGGGGCACCGTCCGAATACCCTCCCGGCTGTGTCTCCGTCCGATTCTTGACGCTCCGGCCATCCCAGCGTCGAAATCATGGCGCCCCGTCGCCTCGCTCGACTCCGCGATCCCCAACAAGGCCTCGTCATTGTGATCGAGCGCCCGCCCCTCCGCATTACCGCTGGCAGGGCATGCGCTGTGCAAAGCCATTCCCCGGAGTCCAACGTCCACGCCCCTCCCAGGCGGCGGACTCCAAACCTTGCCCACGAGGTTGGATCATGCTCGAAAACGCCGTCGTTGAGTTCCTGTCCGTCATGCAGGGCGACACCGCAGCCCAGGCTACCGACGCAGTCCTGCTTCCTCCTGAGCAGTCGCTCGCGTTTCTCGCGTTTGTTGCCGCCTTCAGCCGATGGCGTACCCCGGTCGTCGAAGCGTCAAACTGACCCGGCCGCCGCAACCATGACCTGCCGGCAAACGTGGAGCGCGGCACCGGCAGCCGTCGCCCGCGACCCGCAAGCGTCGCCGATGCTGACCTTCCCAGGGCGAGCCGCTCGACAGCGACGCAAGCATGACCTCCCTGGATAGCGCCACGCGCTGGGAGGCGTCGAAACGTCCGTCAACATGCCTGCCCGCACGGACGGCCGGCAGATGGTTCAGCGGATCTCGTCGGGAGGTTCCTGCGTACCCTCCAGCAACGCCTCGCGTCTTGCCTTCAGGTCTTCATCGAGGCGCGCAACGATTTGGGGCAGCTTGTCCATCAGGCGCTTGGGTGCTCGACGGACGCCGGCCTGAAACAGTGCGTGCACGAGCCAGGGGAACACCGCTGTCACGTCGGCATGCACGTACATCGACGAGGTTGCGACGCATTCGGCGCTCACCTTCCCCCATGTGTGCCCTTCCCCGGCAGGGCAGGACGACAGCGCGCCGTTGTCCACCGGGTCCACGCAGAACTGCAGGTCGATGTCGAAGCCGCGGGCGTCTAGTTCGAAGATTTGCGAAAGCGTCGGCTCCCCCTGCAGCGTGTAGTTCTTCGGAACCCCGCCGCCCAGAATCCACACGGCGGTCTGACCCTCATTCTGCGCATACCACTGCACGGCGGCCATCGTATGCACGTCCGCCGCTACATCGAGAGAGAAGCCGAACGAACTCCCCATGGCCGCCCGAAGGCGGACCGCGTTGAGGAAGATCGATCCATCTTGCGGAGCACCCACGAAGATCGGCACCCCCTGGGCCCAGGCAGTGGCCAGCAGCGAGTGCTGGTCAACCCCAATCCGCGATTCGATTTCGTGTAGTCGCTTGCCGAGCAGGTTGTGGAACTCCACGGTCGTCATCGACCGCTGGAACTCCGGTTGCACCATCAGCCAGCCGAACAGACGATCCGTCCGCAGGAGCACATCCTCGGTGAACGCAAGATCGTAGATCCGAATGATGCGCGCCGCGCGAAGCATCGTGTCCCCCGCGTCCGGTGCTATCTCCCGGATCCGATAGCCGAGCGTCCGATGCGCGTCATGATACAGGTTCGCCCCCGTCGTGGTGAGCACGTCGATGATGCCGCGTTCGATCAGCGGAACAATGCACGAGCGGTGTAGTCCTGCCGGCGTCATCGCGCCAGACATCGTGCAGAACACGGTGTGGCCGCCGGACGCGGACTCGCGCATCAACCGGGCCGCTTCGCGAAGCTGACGGCCGACGAAGGCGGGGAAAGCAAAGGACAGGAGTTCGAGGCCGGTTTCGTTTCCGGTGATGGCATGGGGCCGGACCTCCGGCGACGACTCGAATGCTTGCACGACTTCGGACGCAGGAAGGTCGGGGCGCATGGCAGGATTCCTCTTGGTTGGGGTTGGCGCCCGGCGGGCGCAGGCCATCGTTTGCCACGGCGCGGACTGCGCGTGCAAGACGGTTCGACGGGTGGAGTTGGTGCCGTCTCGCGGTGCCCGTGATGCTGCGGTGACCACGGAGGCAGGGACATGCCGGACACCGTCGTGTGCAGCATCTGCAAGATGAACGATCTCATCAGCGAGGAGTCGCGCCAGCGAGGATACTGCGCCGAGTGCCAGCAGGCGTTCGGATTGTGGGCGCATGCAGCGCCCAGCCCCAGACCGATTCGCCCCTGCGCGAGGTGCGGCCACCCATATCTGGTGCGCTGCCTTGTCCGCGAACGCGGCTGCACCGGCGGCCAGCGTGCATCGCGCATGCTCGGGCCGTTCGACGCCACCTTCCATCGGGTGACCAAGATGCGATTCCTCTCGAACCTGCCCCACCCTCGCAGCGAACCCGACTTCGACCACCCCGCAGGCGTGTTCGAAACCCACATCTGCCGATCTTGCGGCTTTTTCGACTGGAATGTCTCACCTCCGCCCGACATGCCCATCGGACCGGAATTGGGCACCGAGCTCATCGACGCGACCTGGACCCTCAAGGTGCGCCGCCGCTTGCAAGCACCCCACACGAAACCAGGTCGGCGCGCAGCCGGGCAGCGTCGGTGAACTCGATGGCGTGCATGCCGATTGCCCGGGCACTCATGCAGTTGACAACACGATCGTCGACAAACACACAGCGCGAAGGATGCACGCCGAGGCTTTGCGCAGCGTTGCGATAAGCCGCCGGGTCAGGTTTGCGCAAACCAGTTCTGCACGACACGAACGTCCAGCGAACCCACCTCGACAGGTTCACCCGATCCTCGATCATCCGGTACCACTCCGGGTAGTTCGACAGCACATGCATCGGAACTCCCGCACGCAATAGCTCGTCGAGGAGCTGCCCGACCCCGTCGATCAACGCATACGCTCGGTGCATGGTCCGCTTCAGCCCCTCGTGGTCATACGAGCGGCCGTCGCTGAAGAACCGAGGCAGGAACTCGTCTTCCCCGATCTTCCCCAGCTCGAACTCGATCCATGCAGTAGGGTGCTTCTGCGCGATCAGAGCTTCCAACGTGAGCCCGAAGAAGGCCGGTACCTCCACGAAAAACGGATCGTGGACCAACGTCCCCATCACATCGAGCAGCAAGAGCCGATCGCCAACCACGCCGCGATTCTAGACCACCCAGCCTGCCTGCAGACCACCGGCGCGTTGGTCGCCTCCCGCTTGTTCCGCGCTGGGAGTCCGCTCAGTCACGGCTGCCCACGCAAATGCCAATCCCGTCCGGCAGGCTCGTCGACCCTGCTTGACACACGCCGCTGCCGCACTCGTCCGAGTTGGCATGACAGAGGCGCAGGCACGTCATCGTGGCGCGCGAGCACACAAAGCCTTCTGCGCAACGCAGCATGCTATCATCACAGGCTTGCCCTTCTCCCAGGGTGCCGGGCGGCAGGCACGCCAGGGTACCGTCGTTGCGCACGACCGTGCACACGGTGCCTTGCGGGCACTTCTCCGCGTTCGGCTGCGGCAGCAGGATGCAATCCGCCCCAGGCACGCATACCGGAATTCTGACCTGTAGGGGCGGTGTCGCAAGCAACGCGTCGCGCGACGACTCCTCACTGCACCAGGTTCCCGCCGCGCAAACGTCGGGACCCGCACAACAATAGGGCCTGCACACGCCAGTCGTCTCGTCGCCCACGCAAGCCAGTCCCGGTGCGCAATCCGCCGACGACACGCAAGGATCATCGTCGACGCCGGAGCCTGCAGGCATGCATACGGACACAGGGACCTGGGCGGCGCCGGCAACCACCTGGCACGAGGCGTGGGCGGGGTCGTCGGGCCCCGGAGCCGGTGCGGGGTATGCGCCGCCCTTGTTGTAGGCGACATCGACTGCGGCATCGTGCGGCACCGCCTCACCTTCGGGCGCCGAAGCGTCGGTCCCCATGCCGGCGTCCGGCATTGCTCCGCTGGCGCCGCACGCATGCGGGTCGTCAGGTAGGCATCCGATACCGCACAGCAAGCTGACCGACGGCGCTTCCTGGTTCGCGTCCACATGGCCGACGTCCGTCGACACGTCCGAGCTGCCGCTGTCCTTGCCCGCATCGCTGTCGAAGCAGGAGTCTCCGCAGGTGGCGCCGGGGCCTGCAGCCGTATCCACGGACGTTGCGCCGCAGGCGCATGCAGCGATTGCGAGCAGAACGCAGAGACTGCCGGAGAGCTTTGAGCCCAGGGACAGACGGACGGCCAGACGCAGGGGTTCGGAGGAGCCGCGAAGATCAAGTTCGGACATGGCGACAAGGCGAGGCACTCTGAAGTCTACCACGCCATCATTGTGTTCCAAGCGCTGTGCCAGGACAAAAACCCCGGCAATAGGCCACTTCGGCGGGGCGCACCCTGACAGCGATGTCGCGGCCGGCAGAATCCGGCCACCCGTCAGACGTACCTGCCGGAGGGCGTGGCGGGCCCTCCTACCGCACCTCGACCGTCTTGACCACCGCGTTGCCAGCCGCGTCGAACGCCCGCACCGCCACGATATGGGATCCCGGCGCCAGCACGGCAGACAGGTCGACATCGTAGGTCTCGGCTTGCTGGTCGAATACCCCATCCTGCGGGAAAAACGGCGTCCATTGCTTTGGTTGCGGATCGACCGAGAAATCGAAGCGAGCAACCGGCCCGACGCCGTCGACCGCACGCCCGCGAATCCGGCGGCCGTTGGCGGTGACCTCGAGCAGCGGCGGGGTGTTGTCGACGAGGATCGTGCCCGACTCGAGAGCGTGACGGAGCACGTTGGCGGGCGGGTTGGCGAGCTCGTCGCTAGCCTCCACCCGCACGCGGTAGAGCCCTTCCGGCAGACCCGAGGTGTCCCACTCGTAGCTGGTCTTGGTCACAATCTCGTCTGCGGGCAGCATCGCGCGCCATACGGTGGAGTTCTCGAATCGATAGAACAGGCGGTAGCGCAGCTTGTCGTTGTCGGGGTTGTCGACCTTCCACGTCAGCTTGACCTTCGAGCTGGCCGACGGGGGCTCGTCGCCTGACGACGGGATGTCGCTCGACTTGGACGACGGACTCTCTACTCCCACCGACGTGACGACTGGGCGCGCGTTGTCCGTGACGAAGAACAGCTCGATGCTGCGAATGATCGCTGCAGGATCACGGGCGAACCGAGCGCGAACCTGCACGAAGCGTCCAGGCGGGCTGGCGACCTTGCCCGGTGCAGCCATCGCCGGGCTCCACGCGCTCCACGTGCCGTCGGGCTTCTCGGTGTTGCCCGTGCGCGTCGACAACTCCACCGCACCCGACGCTCGCCAGCTCAGCACGCCGAACGTCGCGCGAATGCCGGCATCCAAGGGCTTGCTCGTCCACACTGCGTCCGGTCCGCCAATGGACTTGACCTCATGAAACACCGCCGGGTCGCTGGTCGCAACGAACCGGTGGCCTCCCGCCATCACCAACGCGCCCACCTGCCGCTCGTCCGTGTCGGCCATGAGGACCGACGTGTGCGCATCGTCCACCGCATAGACCTTCCCGGTGTCGCCCGTGCCCACGTAGGGCATGCCGTCGTCTCCGATGGCAAGGGATTGGAACTGCTCCTCACGCACGTACAGCAGCTCCTCCGCCCGTCCGGTCGCGTCGATCCGGGTCAGCCGTCCCTTTCCCGGCTTGGGACGCTGCTTGCTGGTGTCCACCGGATCCGCGGGGGTGGCCGCATTCGATCGGCGGGCCCGCGGGATCGCAGGCGGTGCGTCGTATTCGTTGGAGATGACGAACAACCGTCCGTCGCGCGCGATCGCGATGGCCTGCACGTCGGTTCCGGGGAAGTCGTGGAGCACGGAGCTTCGTCCCGGGCCTTCGATGCGGTACAGTAGCGCGTTGCCGCTGGAGCCCGCGTAGAGCACGCCGGAGGGATCGACCGCTAGCGACAGGATGTGCGCCTCGTCGCTGTCGTAGTAGACCTGCGCGCCGCCGCTCTGGTCGATGCGAAAGATCTTGCCGTCAGGGCCTGTGCCCGCGAACACCGCCTTGCCCTTGGGGTCGAACGCCAGCGCCCACACGTGCTCCGTTTGAGGCAACGCCACCAACAGCGATGCCTTGCCTTGCTCGACCTTGTAGACCTTGCCGTTGGGAATCGTGCCCGCAAGCACGTTGCCCTTGGCGTCGACCGTCAGCGACGTCACCGCCATCTCGCCCGTGGTCGCATACTCCGATACCTGCCCCTGGGCCACGCGCAGCACCTTGCCTTCGTTTCCCGTGCCGAGCAGAACGGAGCCGTCGCGTAGCACCAGGGACGACCAGACCGTCGTGGCGTTGCCGAGCGGCAGCTTGCCAAGCAGCAGACCGGCACGCACACGGCCCAGCGAGTCGACACTGGTGCCCTCCATGTCGCCGTTCTTGAGGTCGTCAAGGCTGTCGAGCCGGAAGCTGCGCGTGCCGACGGCAGCGGCACGATCCGCCGGCAGCAAGGCGGCCATGCAGGCCAGCGCAGCGAGGGACAATGAGAAGAACGTTCGCTTCATGGGTGGTAGTGGGCTCCTAGCGCATCACGTGACGGACATGGACCTGCACGGAATCGTCACCAGTAATGAACTGCTGCACGGGGATGATGGTGCGTACGACGGAGGGGACCGCCTCGGGCGAAACGCTCGACGACCGCGCTCTCAAGGTGGCGAGCGCACCAGGGGGAAGATGCGTTGCCACGTTGCGACGGAAGGCGACACCCTGGCCGCCGACGGAGACGGAGGCGACGAGCACGTCGGGCGCATAGCTGAGCCTGGGTAGCGACGCGATGAGGTCGCCGACGTTCTCGGGGCTGGGCACCTCTGGAATCTCGTCGGAGCCGGCGACCAGCTTGATGTCGACGGTTTCTCCGGCGAGCTCCCTGGGGATGTCCACTTCGACGACCCGGGTCTGCTCGGGACCGGCGAAGGGCTGCAAGTGCAGACGGATTCGCGCCTTGGATCCTGCGTCGACCTCGGGTTCGAGGGCCTCGGCGCCACGCAGGACGAGCAGATCGCGCGCGAACTTCACCGTGACCTTCGTGTCGACGGCTTGCAGATCGATCGGCTCCCACGGGTTCGACAGCAGCGCCCCGACGGCACGAACCGCAAGCGATCGCAGGAACTCCTGCCCGCCGGGCGTGCCGCCGACCGCCACGCCGAAGTCCTGCACGGTCACCTTGCCGTACCGCGCAATGGTCAAGGTGGTCTGCGCCTCCCACGTCACGTCGCGTTGCTCACGGGTGGTCGAGTCGACGGCAGTGCCTATCGCCACGGCCATGACCAGGGGGGCGAGGAACCTCTCGTGCGCGACCTCGATGTTCCAGCGTGGGTGGGGTGCGCCCTCGACGCCCGCGATCTCCACATGCAGGGGGAACATCGGAGGATCGACGCTCGAGTCCACCACGATGGCGGCCTGGCGATCGTTGATCAGCGATCCGAGAGGCCGCACGGGCTCGCTGATCTTGAAGCTTCGCATCTGGGAAGCCAGCACCCAGTGAACCTTCGAGATCGTGGTCGGAAGCCTCGACACGCCACTGTTCATCATGGGGTGGCCGAACGCCAGCAGCCGGTTACCCGAGACGCGTGTGACCGTCCCGGTCCCCGTCAGCGAGATGTCACCTCGCGCTAGCTGTACACCGATCGCACCGCCGTCGACGAAACGTGTCGGTGCGTTCGGGTCCTGTACGGTCGACCCACCACCGCCCTGCAACGGCTCAATCCCCAAGGGGCCGAGCGTGGATCGCAGCATCGAAATCGCGCTTTCCTGCACACCGCTGACCATCAAGGGGGTTGCGATGGGGGTGAGCGCCGCGCCGCTTCCGGTCGGAACAGGGGCAACCGACGAAAGCTGGCGAGCATGCGTGGTCAAATCGTAGTCGAGCAGCGACCCTGCGTAGCGTACGCCCGACGCGTTCGCCGACGTACGTGCGCCTCGCCCCCGCGGCGGGCTCGCAGGCCCGAGCGGTTGCAACAGGATTGCCGGGATCGGCCGCGCAAGCTCGTCGAGCATCGAACGAATAGGCGTCACACCCGCAACAGGCTCGGCACCGAACTGCCAGCCGTACGCGTACGCGCCGATCATCTTGCCGTCGACGAACACCGGGCTGCCGCTCATGCCCGCCACCACCTTCGCGGCTTCGAGACGAGGGTGCTGCGTCTTGACCAAGATGAGATCCTGGTGCGGCAGAAAGTTGCGTAGCACCCCGATGATCTCGACCTCGAACCGTTCCGGTTGCGTGCCCGAGAACACCGTCAAGCCGTAGCCCTTGGTGCCTGGACGCAAGGTGGTGTGGTCGAGCAGTACCGGCGCTCCCGCATCGGCAGCGTCTGCACTCGACTTGGTCAAGGGAAGGCTCGATACGACGATCAGCGCCGAGGCAACGAGAAGGGGTGAACGAATCCTGGACACGATGCTGGAGCATAGCCGAACATCGGCCCGCCGTCGGGCGTCATTGTCGTCCCATTCGTCGGCAACCGTCGGGTTCGAGGTTCACCATGCTCGATGTCGTTCTCGTCGTGGCAGTCACCCTGTCGTTTGCCTGGGTCGCGACTGCCCACGCGGCCATCATCGCCGGGTTGGTCCGCAGGCGCTGGTACCGAAGAGCGGCAGCAGCGCTTTTCGTTCCTGTGCTCGCCCCGGTCTGGGCCTGGAACCTCGGCATGCGCAAGCGTGCCCTGACCTGGATCGCCGGAGCCACGCTCTACGCCGTCAGCTTCATCGTCTCGTGGTCGACGGGATGACCCCGGCTGCCCTGCCTGGACGCGCTTGCGCTATCTTGGCGGGTATGCGCACCGCTGCTTCCCCTCACGCATCGCTTGGGCGCGCCGCATGGTGGCTCGCCACCGCCTTCGCCATCATCTCTTGTTCCGCCAACACGTCCAGCCCTTCCTACAGTGGCGGACCCGCCGGGAGCGGTACGGGCGGGGCAGACGTCGGCGGCCACGGCGACGGGGGAACGGGCGCGGTGTTCGACGCCGCGTCGGACATCGACCCGGACTCGTGCACACCCCACTGTTCCGGCGACCACCGCAGCATTCTGGGCTGCGGCGACTCGGTCGTGCAGTCATGCGCCCTGACAGACCTGTGTGTCGAAGCACAGTGCTTGCCGGCGTGTCAGGCTGCGGCGCAGCTACGATCGAGCGTGGGATGCGAGTACTTCCCGGTGATGATGCAGGGCTACCTGCTGTCGTCCGGTGGATGTTTCGCCGTCATGGTGGCGAACACCTGGCCCGCCGCCGCGCATGTCTCGTTCGAGTTCAAGGGCGCGCAACTCGACCCCTCGCTTTTCGGCTCCTTGCCCACGGGGGCCGGCACCGATCTGAAGTACGGACCCTACGACCCCGCCGCCGGAATCCCTGCCAACCAGGTCGCGATCTTCTTCCTCGCCGGCCCGGACAGTACCGGTAGCGGCGTCGAGTGCCCCTGGAGCTCCCCGGCCATCACCGGACCTTTTGCGCAGGTCAGCGGCACCGGCAAAGGCGACGCATTCCGCATGACCAGCGACGTACCCGTCGTCGCCTACCAGATCCTTCCCTATGGCGGCGGATCGGCTGCCGAAACGGGCGCGTCGCTGCTCCTTCCGACGTCGGTCTGGGACACGAACTACGTGGCGGTGAATGCCTACGGCAAGAGCAACGTCAACACGCGCCCGTCCCTCAACATCGTGGCCATGCAGGATGGCACGGAGGTGACGATGGTTCCGAGGGTGAACGTGTCCGGGGCCGCCGGGATTCCCAGCACGGACGCCAACCATGTGATGACGGTGCAGCTCGACCGTGGGCAACATGTGCAGATCACGCAGGTGGAGGAGCTTACCGGCAGCCCGATCCAGAGCAACCATCCGGTGGCGCTCATGGCCGGGCACGAGTGCGCGCAGATCCCGAAGGACAAGCAGTACTGCGATCACGCCGAGCAACAGATCCCTGGAGTGCATGCGCTCGGCAGCGAGTATGTCGCCGTGCCCTACCGGCAGCGATCGAGCAAGTCTGAACCATGGCTCTGGCGCATCGTGGGAGCGGTCGATGGCACCACCCTGATGTTCGACCCGCCCTCCGCGCACGCAACGCAATCGATCGGGTTCGGCGATGTCCTCGAGTTCCAGACGTCCGGGCCGTTCGTGGTGCGCAGCCAGGACAGCGCCCATCCGTTCCTGGTCGCCGCCTACATGACCGGCTCCCAGACCGTCGATTCAGGCTATGGCGACCCGGACTTCGTGCGCATCGTCCCACCCCAGCAGTATCTGCAAAAGTACGTGTTCTTTACCGACCCGACCTATCCCGAGACGAACCTGGTGATCGTGCGTCGGAAAGGCCCTGGTGGATTCGCCGAGGTGGACCTCGACTGCCTCGGTACGGTCAGCGGGTGGATACCCGTGGGCACCGACGGCAGCTTCGAGTACGCCAGCGTCGACCTGGTTCGACACGACTTCGTGCCCCAGGGCGCTTGCGACAACGGACGACACGAGATGTCGTCGGAGCAGCCCTTCGGCTTGTGGGTGTGGGGGTGGGGTACGCCGGAGACGGGCATCCACACGCAGAACGTGTCCTACGGCTATCCTGCCGGCGAGAGTGTGCTCCAGCTCAACGACGTGTACATTCCGCCCGTGCCGCGGTGAGAT
>Ga0209018_1002328_pt1 | contig 13593 bp, 10 predicted proteins | sample YNPBryBLVA2012_FD_185814 | JGI IMG/M metagenome (GOLD analysis project Ga0209018, IMG submission 185814) | Anoxygenic and chlorotrophic microbial mat microbial communities from Yellowstone National Park, USA - YNP Bryant BLVA 2012 (SPAdes)... ...
TCCGAGGCCCGCGCCCACGGCTACGAGGTGGTGGTGGCGCACACCGATTACGATCCGGAGCGGCTGGTGCGCAGCGTGCGGCTGATGATCGGGCGGCGGGTGGCCGGGCTGGCGGTGGTGGTGTCCGAGATGGACGCGTCGCTGATCAACGAGCTGAAGGCGGCGCGCACGCCGTGCGTCTTTTACGACGTAGGCAAGCCGCAGGAACGGATGACGAACATCCGTGTGAACTACAGGCACGGCATCGAGCGGCTGGTCGAGTATCTGCACGACCTGGGGCATCGCCGCCTGGCGTTTGTGGGGCACCATTCGACGCTTGGCCCCACGAGCGAGCGCGAGCTGGCGTTTCTGGACAGCGTAAAGAAATTCCCTGAAATGGAATGGCGCACGCAGGCCGACCGGGACGGGTTCGATGGCGGGCGCATGGCGGCCCTGCGTATACTGGCGACCGGCTTCAGGCCCACGGCGGTGATCTGCGTAAACGACATGATGGCCGTTGGCGTGATGCGGGCGTTGCGCGAGAAAGGGCTGCGCGTGCCGGACGATGTTTCCGTCACGGGATTCGACAACATCCGGCTGGCGGAGTATTGCGAGCCGCCGCTGACCACGGTGCACATCCCGCGGGATGAGATCGGGCGGATGGCGTTTGCGGCCTTGATTCCCCACAAAGATCTGCCCAGCCTTTCCGGGCAGGAAATTGTCATCGAACCCGAGGTCGTCCTGCGGGCTTCAACGGCGAAAGCCAGACCCTGAAGCGCTCTTCAGTCCTTGATAAACCCGTAATAGCGGCCCAGATAATACGGAAGCAGAAACACGGCCCCGTCGCCGAGCCACCGGCCCTCGCCGCCCGTGTCGAGCTGCCAGGGGTCGTGGTTCCAGTGGCTGAAATAGCGCTCGTCGGCCGGGATTACCTTTCCGTTATTGCGGCGGCCAAACGGCTGCTTCCGGTTCTCGCGCATGAAAGCCGGCAGGAGAACCAGATCCTTGCGATGGCTGTTGCGGTGGGCCCAGTCGAACCGGTCCAGCGGGATGCGTTCGAGCGTGTCAATGGCATCTTCCAGCCAGCCTGAAGGCGGCGTCAGGTCAATGGCGCCGAAAGCGTCTTCGAACCGGGCGCCGCGAGACACCGCGGCATAGAGGAAATTGAACAGAGGATTCATTTCCGGCATTTCGTTTTCGAAATGATGGCGGAAGCCGAGCAGGTATTTCATCCTGAGATCCTCGTCCTTTTCGTAGCGGATCAGGTTGAAATAGTTCATGAAAATCATCTCGTCGTCGCTCTGGTTGCCGCCGCCCGGCCCCTGGTGGGACTTGACGATCATTGCATTCATGGCATAGCCGTGGCGTTCGACGAGGGCCCGGCAAGCGCGGTCGTATCGCGGGTCTCCGGTGATATGGTGCGCGGTGCGAAGGTAAGAGAGGATGCTGAGCGAGTTCAGCCCCCGCTCCTGCCACCAGTCGCGGCTGTGATTGAGCTCGTCGGGGCCGAAGACGGCCCAGCGCGTGGGCTTTCCGTCGTGATCAACAAGCGAGTAATTGTGGACGAGCAGGTGATCCGCAATCGCCGCCACGTGCTCCCTGACCTCGCGCTTTTCTTCGTCGGTGCGGGCCACGAGGTCGTAATAGAGGCCATAGAAGAAGAAATGGCCGTCCAGTTCATCGGAGCTGGTGTCCGTTTTCCAGTACCATTTCCCGTCGGCGCTGAGCGGCCACCGGGGAACTATAATCTTCCAGAGACGGTCGGAGGCCTGGCGGCGCCGGTCCCGCTCCGGGGAATCGCGGAGGTTGGGGTCGGGGCCGGATGCCGGGAGAATGGAGCGAGCGACAAATCCTTTTGGCGCGGGATGGGAGCCGCCCCGAGTAACAAGCGAGAGGAACCGGAGGGCTTCAAACGTCTCTCTGGCCCGGCGCCGCGCATCCTCGCTTCCGGTAGCTGCAAAGGCAAAGCACTCGCCGGCCCCATACATTGCCGTCCACAGTCCGTCATTGTCGCTGTCGGTCTGAACCCATTCGGACGGGTCTCCCGGCCGGGCGGTCATCACCGGATGAACAAATTCGTATGGCGTCCGGCGGTGCCGACGGTCGATTTCTTCTTCGAAATAGCGCGCCTTTTGCGCGAACGTCATCGGCTTTCTCTCAATTCTTGAGACGCCGCCGGCCGTGGCAATCCAGGCCGTCCCGCTTCCGTCGGCGGCGATCGCGCGAACCTCGTCGTGGGGAAGCCAGCGGCGGCCCTGGCGGTACGACCAGTGGCGGCCGTCAAAACGAATGGCCCCGATGCGGGTCCCAAGCCAGATGGAACCGTCGGCGGCAGCGGCGATCGAAGTGAAATCATCGTAGGGCAGCCCCTCGGCGGGCGTCCACAGAGTCCACCTGGCTCCGTCGAAACGGCCGACGCCCTGCGGAGAACAGAACCAGAGCCGCCCCTGCCTGTCGAATGCGACGCCGCGAACGTCGCGCACGGCCCAGCTGCGCACGCCGTCATCGGGAAAGAGCCGCTTCCAGCCTCCGCCCTTCTCCTTGAGGAATAGTCCATCCGGGCGGGCATCCGCCACCGCGCCTGCCGTACTGACCGCCCTTTTGGCCGGCGGGGGAACCGTGGCGGAGGCGGGCGTCCACCGGGTTCCGTCAAACCGGGCGATGCCGGCAGAAGTCAGCGCCACCGGCTTTCCTTCGCGGTCCAGCCAGATTTGCCGCACGTCATTCGACGGCAGCCCGTGGGCTGTTGTGTACTCCGTGCGGATTTCTGCCAGGAATTGATGCGCGAGACATGGAAGCCCGGCCGACAAAACAACCAGAAAGCAGAGCAACAGACGACGTTTCACGGATGAATTACCTCGAATTCATAGATATTCTCCGAGACCTCCCGTCCGCGGGAGTCGACAATTTTCGCGACCAGGCGATGCGGGCCGGCCTTGTCAGGCGTCCACGCGACGAGCGTCGCCGGCTTCACTGAATCGGCCTCGAGGTTCACCGTGGCCGACCCGCGGGACGCTTCCCCGGACGGGCCAAGGATTTGCCACCGCAGCTCGAGCCGCGGGAAGTCCGTCCAGAGGTCGTTCACCGCCCAGAGCTGACAGCGAAAGGGGGCGCCGACCTGCCAGCGGTCCCGGTCATACTCAAAGAGGGCCGCGACGGGGGCAAAGCTGCGGCGAACGGTGTCGTAGACCTTTGTCGGACGCCTTTCGAAGTCGATGGCCGCCATGGTCACCGAAGGCCAGATGTCAATGGCATGGAAATGAAGAATTCCGCCGGCGCCCTCGGCCTTGCGGCGGCGCATCCTCTCGATCGCCAGCTGGAACAGGCGCGAGACATAAGCCTGCGTGCGCGGGATGAACTCTTCCATCGTGGTTCCTTCCGGGTCGCCCCACGCGCGCAGGGCCTCCGGGATTTGCAGGCGGCGCCATTCCCACTCCTCGCGGTATTTTGTGAACGGCCATTTGCCGTCCATGAACGTCTTCAGGGTCTCGTAATTCGGCAGCGCCGTAGCCCCGAGTTCGGAGACGAACACCTGATCGAGCTGCGCGTATTGCCAGATGCTGCCTCCGTACCAGCCGTAGTAAACGTGACTGTCCCCGAAGCGCCCGGTGGAACGAACCACGGGACGGCGCTGCGGGTCGAGGAAAAACGGACGGGCGGCGAGATGTTTGGTCAGGTCGCGGTAGTTTTCGAAGTCTTCCTCGTCGCTGGAGGTCCAGAGGGCGACACTCGGGTGATTGCGGACATACCGGAGATGGTTGTCGTACAAGGAGGCGGCGCGAACGGAGAAATCCCTGTCATGCGGATACCATGCCTCGAGGAAGTCCTGCCACACGAGCACGCCGCGTTCGTCGGCCAGCTCATAAAACTCGGGGTTGGAGAAATGGCAATGCAGGCGGATCATGTTCACGTTCATGTCGAGCATGAGATCCATGTCCCGCATGTATTTCTGTCTGTCCATTTCCGACAGAAAAAGATGGTAGTAATAGTTCGTGCCGCGGATAAACAGTTTTCGCCGGTTCAGCCAAAAGTTCCAGCCGATTTTCTCGATTTCCCGGATGCCGATGCGGAGAGAGCACCCGTCGACGGCCCGGCCGGCTGCATCGAGCAGGCGTATGTCGAGACGGTAAAGATTCGGCTTGCCCGTGTCCCACGTCCACCAAAGACGAGGTTCTTTCACAGGAATGGCCACGCGCGGTGAAAGCGGGACGACCACCTGGACCGGTTCAGCGCCCGAAAAGTTCGCCGGCGACAGCGTCACCTCCCAGCGCGAGCCATCCTCCGCATCCTCTGCCTCGAGCTCGAGCTGCACTTCCGCGCCTTCGGCCACAAGGGGAGTGTTCACGGCGACGCCGCGGATCCTTGGACCTTCGCGCGCCCGAAGCCGCACGGAGCGAGTGATGCCGACCGCCGTGATGTCATCCGGCTTCTGGTCTACCGCCCCGTAGGCGCCCTTGATTGTGTACGGGCGGTGCTTCCAGTAATAGTGCACCGGCGTCCAGACACGAACCAGCAGCTCGTTGCCGGCAGGGCGAACGAAACCGGGAGGAATTTCGACGTCCCAGGGGTCAATATATCCCTCATGCCTGGCCAGCCACTTCCCGTTCAGATACAGATCGGCGTAATAATCCGTGGCGTCAAATTCCAGAAACAACCGTTTCCCGGAAAAATTCGAAGGAATTCGGAAGGATTTTTTGTACCACCATTCTTTCGAGCTCACCCACTCGGCGGCCCGTGTGTAGATTTGCGAAGGCTCCAACCACTGGACGTGCGCCGTACCCGGGACGCGAACCGTTCTCCACCCTCCTTGCGGCGGCCCCTGGCCTTTTTCGGCCCACATCAGTTGCCACTCGCCGTCGAGAGGCAGCGTCAGGGGCTCGAACGGCGCAGGCGCGGCGTGGCGGACCTCCTGCCGGACTTCTCTGGCGGCCGGCTCACGAACTGCGGGCGGAGGGCCGGCAGCCGGCTCGGCCGTGACGAGGACCGGTTGAACGAGAACGCGGTATTCGCGCCTGGCTTCAAGGACGGTTTCCCTTCCTTTCCATGCGGGAAATGTCACTGCGATTTCGACCGGCCCGTCATCGGCCTCCGCGATGAGGCGGCGCGAGCAGGCGCCGCGCCAGTCGAGCCGGGGATCCACGGCGACAATGCCCAGAGCGCCGTAGTCGTCGGAGTGATTGTAGTAAACGATGTGTCCGCCGGGCAGCTTGCGCCAATCGCGCACGCCCACCCGGCTGAAGGGCGGCTCGCCGCCGCCCGGCCCGGTCGGCCAGCTGTATTCGCTGCCGTCCGTGCAGCGGTCAAATGGCACATAGGGGCTTGCGGAGATGCTGGCGAAGCGGAAACCCTTGCGGGCTTTCCACCGGAACGCCGGGCTGCCGGCGTCCCAGACGATTTCCCAGGTCTCACCCTTGCGGGCGAGACGGAGAACGCCTCGCAGTGGACCCGCCTCGGCGATCTCGACACTCTCGAACGCGCCGGCTCCGCCCAGAGTCGTCCAGCCTGTGTTTGGACCGTCGACGCCGGGCACGGGCGCAGGCAGCGCCCGTGCAGCATCGGGCGAGTCCTCGTGGATGTCGCCTGCCAGAGATTTTGCGTCTTCAGGGGTCGTTTCGACCAGATTCAGACGCCTGTGTTCGGCCGCGCGCAACGAGTAGACCTCGACGAGAGCGGCATCCCGCGTGTCGATGACGGCACGAAAGTGCTCGTTGCCAAACTCAACTCTTTGCAGGCCGATTTTTCTGGCAATCACCGAGCCCTGAAACGCGGCAGGCGCGGCGGCGCAGCAGGAGACCGTGTAGCGGGGCAACTCGCCGGGCATCACGGAAACGGGCAACAGGAGGCGCCCTCCAGCCACCTGATGGGGTACTTCCCTTCCCGTGGCGTCGGTGACGGTGAAGCCTCCCTGAAGGCCCCCGAGACGTTCGAGCGGCACGGCGGCAATCTCGCCGGTGCGGCGGTAAAGGCCGGTGGGTTCCTCGATGCGGATTCTCCAGACCTGCGCCATGAGAGGCGCGGAGAGAAGAAGCAGAGCTGCGAAGGGTCGCATGGGAGAAAATGTCCAGCTCTCGTCCGGAAGAGGCGCAAGTTGCTTTCCCGAATACTATATCGTAAGCTGGCTAAAAACTGAAACAATTTTTCACTTTCAACAAGGAGATGCCATGAGCCAGCTGGCCATCCTCGGCGGCGAGCCGGTGCGCAGGAAGCCGTTCTCGCCGTGGCCGCAGTATGACGAAGCGGATCTCGCCCGGATCCGGCGCACGGTGGAGAGCCGCCGTTGGGGCGGGTTTCCTTACCCGACGCCGCTGGCGCAAGATTTCTGCGCGCGTTTTGCGGAATTCCAGGGGGCCCGTTATGCTTTGCCCGTGGTCAACGGAACCGTGAGCCTCACGGCGGCGTTGATGGCAGCGGGCGTTGGTTTCCGCGATGAGGTGATCGTCCCTGCCTACACCTGGGACGGCACGGCGACAGCGGTCCTGGCGATGGGCGGGGTGCCGGTGTTCGCCGACGTGGATCCGGACACCTACTGCCTGGACGTGGAAAGCGCCCGGCGCGCGATTACGGAGCGGACCAAAGCGATCATTCCGGTCCATCTGGCCATGCGCTTTGCCGACATGGACGCGCTGATGGCGCTGGCGCGCGAGCACGGACTTCGCGTGATTGAAGACTGTGCGCACGCGCACGGGGGCGCATGGAAGGGCAAGGGCGCCGGCTCGATGGGCGACATCGGCTCGTTTTCCCTCCAGGAAAGCAAGCTGATGACCGCCGGCGAAGGCGGCCTGCTGACGACGAATTCGCTCGAGTATTACGAGGCGCTGCAAACGGTGATCAACTGCGGCCGCGCCTCGATGACGGATCGATACGGGCGGCGGATGCTGGGCCTGAACTACCGGATGACCGACCTGCAAATCGCCCTGCTGTTCGGGCAACTGGAGCGTCTGCCGGAGCTGCGGGAGCGCCGCGCGCGCCATGCGGCGCTGCTGGAATCGTGGATCCGGGACCTGCCCGGCGTGCAGCTGCTGCCTCCGCAGCCGGCGATGACCGCCCCCACCATGTACTGTTATGTGTTCCGGTACCGCCCTGCGCCGGACCGCCCTGCGCCGCACCGCGACCTCTTCGTGGCGGCGATCGAGGCGGAAGGCGTGCCGTGCGACGGGCGTTTTTACGAGGCGGTCTATCGCAGCGACCTCTTCTACGCGACCCCTGCCAACTGCGCGCAGCTGGACAGCGATTATTCCGGCTGCCATTGTCCGGTGTCCGAGCGCGCAGCCTACGAGGAAGCCGTCTGGCTGTTCCAGTTCTGTTTCATCGGGGATGAGGAGGACGTGCGCGACATGGCGCGCGCGATCGAGAAGGTGGCCACGCAACTGGATGCGCTGGCGGCGGCCGACCCTTCCCTGGCCGGCGTGAAGGCGATGGGGCGCGCACAACGCGCCCGGTTCGAGCGGAACAAGAACTACTGACGCACAGCTCAGCCGAGCTCGGCCTCGATGGCCGCGGCGATGCGCCGGGCACGTTCCTTCACGCGCGCGGCATCGGGGCCTTCCACCATGACGCGGGCCAATGGCTCGGTGCCGGAGAACCGCACCAGCACGCGGCCTGCATCTCCGAACTCTTCTTTGGCGGCCCGGATCTCTTCCTGTACCCGCTCCAGTTCTTCGAGCGGCCTCTTTTCCCGGAAGCGGACATTGACGAGGATTTGCGGGTAGACGACGAACTCGCGGGTGAGCTCATCCAGCGTGGCGCCCGTCTGGCGGGCGATGGCGGCAACGCGGAGCGCCGTCAGCAACCCGTCGCCGGTGGTGGAGAACTGCCGGAAAATCACGTGGCCGCTCTGCTCGCCGCCCAGAGGCAAATCCTGACGGAGCATTTCTTCGAGCACGTACCGGTCGCCGACCGCAGTCCGCAGGAGCCCGATGCCACAGGCAGCCAAGGCGCGCTCCAGGCCGAGATTGGACATGACGGTGGCCACGACCGCGCGGGGCCGCAGCGCCTTTCCGGCGATCAGCAGGACGTGGTCGCCGTCGAGGATCTTGCCGGACCGGCTGACCAGAATGCAGCGGTCGGCGTCGCCATCGAAAGCAGCGCCGAAGTCCGCGTGTTCTTCGAGAACCCTCTGCCGGAGTCCTTCCACATGAAGGGCGCCGCAGCCATCGTTGATGTTGCGTCCGTCGGGGGCGCACGCCATCTCCGTCACGCGCGCGCCCAGGCTCCGAAACAGCGGAGGCGCGAGCCGGAAGGAGGCCCCGTGCGCACAATCGACCACCACGGACAGGCCAGACAGCGCAGCGCCGGCGGATTCCCGCAAATACTCGAGGTATTGTCCGGCCAGGCCGGGCGTATCTGTTACCGGAAATCCCTTGGGATTTTCGGGCGCCCGCGGGAGAATTTCGAAAATGTTTTTCTCCAGAGCCGCTTCCTCGCTGTCCGGAAGCTTGAACCCGTCGTGGGCAAAGACTTTCAGGCCGTTGTCATGATAAGGATTGTGCGACGCCGAGATCATGACGCCGGCGGAAAAGGGCCCGGTCCGGGTGAGAAAGGCGACTGCGGGCGTTGTCACCACGCCTGCCGAGACCGGCTCCGCCCCGGCGTCCCTCAGCCCCCTGGCGACAATGGCGGCCAGTTCCGGGCCGGACTCCCGGGTATCCCTGCCGATGAGGACGCGGCGCTCTCCATGGCGGAGGGACCATTCCCCCAGGGCGAAACCCAGAGAGTAAACCGTCGCCGGATCGAGCGGCGCCCGCCCGGCGACGCCGCGAATGCCGTCCGTGCCAAACAGTTTCCGGCTGCTCAACGATGCCTCTCCTTGGCCCGGGCGGGGCGCGGCCCCGCCAGCGGGGCCAGTTCGAATCGGACCTCCACCTGTGGCGAAGCGGTGAAATGCGCCTGGGGATCGCCGGCAAATGCCGTCGTCACGGCCCGCCCCTCTTTGGCGTGAATCTTCAGGTCAATTGGATCCGTGTGCACGCTGTGAATGGAATCCAGTCTGCTTTTCGGGCCGGAAAGCGTCAATCGGGGAGGCGAAACAGACCACGAAGCCACGTGGAATCCGTCGGGAATATTCTCGAATACCGGGGTCACGGATACTTCTTTTGTGACGCGCGTTTCTGTCCGAATCTGGATTTGCGAGGGGATGGCCCGTTCAAGCACCACTCCGGAGGGCAGCGAAACATTGGCGCGCTGGATGGAGAATGTCGTCAGCCCGGGGCGGCGAATGTTTCTCAGGTCGAGAATCACGGGAGCCGGGGAGGCCGCCACGCGGCTCAGCAAAGGGGAGGGACCGCGCACGATGAGGCGCACTTCCTCCACAAGGTTCGGCCCGATTTCCAGATCCGTCGGAATGTTTCTGTACTGGACCGGCACGGAAATGGCGGTGGTCAATTCACGCGAGCCGCTGTAGACGAGCCAGAGGATGAAGGCCAGGGCCAGAGACAGCAGTTTGAGGCCGAAGTTGTGCGAGACGAACCGCATCACCGCCGCGCCCCCTCTTTCGCCGCAGCAGGCAATGCCACCCGGCCGAGCCGGGCGGGCTGGCTGAGCCGTTCGGCGAGCCGTTCCGGCGAGAGATCCGTCTCCAGTTCGCCGCCTTGGGCCACGGAAATCACTCCGCGCTCCTCGCTGACCACGATTGCCAGGCAGTCGGTGTCCTCGCTGATGCCGATGGCGGCGCGGTGGCGCGTGCCGAGGACGCGCGAAAGTTCGGGGTTCATGGTAAGGGGCAGGAAGCAGCTCGCCGCGGCGAGGCGTCCGCCCTGCACGATCGCGGCACCATCATGCAGCGGGCCGCCAGGCTGGAAAATGGCCAGCAAGAGGTCTCTGGTCACGCGGGCGTCAATCGGCACGCCGCTTTCGATGAAAGTCCGCAAGCCGACCTCGCCCTCGATCACGATCAGCGCGCCGATCTTGTGGCTGGCAAGGTGCGAGACCGCAAGCACGATCTCCTCGGCGACCTCGCGCGATTCCACACGGCCGCCGAACCCTGCCCACTTCCTTTCCCCGATTCTTGTGAGCATTCGCCGGATTTCGTTCTGGAACATCACAATCAAGGCGAACGCCGTGTAAGGGGCCATGGCTTCCAGCACGGAGCGAAGCACGGTGAGCCCCAACATGACGGCGAGGGCGTAGGCGGCAAAGACGATGGTGATGCCCGCCAGAATATTGGCCGCCCGGCGGCCGCGAACCAGCAACAATACCTGGTAAATGAGCATCGCCACCAGCAGGATGTCCAGCAGGCTGGTGAACGTGAGCCGCGGCGCGGCGCTCATCACATCTTTCAGGTATTGCGGCAATCCTCTGCCCTCCGGACGGCCGGTTCCGGCCCAAATTATGAGTGTAACGAATGATTCGTCGCGGCACCGGCTGTTTTTCGCGGCAGCCGCAGGCGCACGACGGCGCCCCCTTCCGGCTCGTTCCCGGCCTCGAGGGTCCCGCCCAGCGACTGCGCGAGGCGGCGGGAGATGGCCAGCCCCAATCCGGTGCCGGCGGACTTGGTGGTGAAGAAGGGCTCAAACCCTCTCTGGAGGGCCTCTTGCGTGAAGCCGGGACCATTGTCGCGGACCTCGATCAGGACGGACCTTCCGGCGGCGCGGGCGATGACGGTAACCGCGGGCCGGCCGCCATCCGCGGCCGCCTCGGCGGCGTTGCGCAACAAATTGGCCAGAATCTGTTGCAGGAAATCCGGGTCGGTTTCGATCTCGGCCTCCGGGGGGATGCATTCGAGCTGCCACAGGATGTCCGCCTGTCCGGCGGACCGGCGTTGCAGCTCCACTGCCCGCTCAAGGAGCGGGCGCAGGGCGACGCGCGAAACCACGGGCTGGCGCGGCCTTCCGTAAGCGAGCAGGTCGTTGACAAGCCTTTCCAGCCGTCCGGCTTCGCCAACGATGGGCGAGACGAGCGGCCTCTGCGAATCCGGCAGCTGCTCTTCGATCAACTGGGCGAAGCCCTTGATGGTCCCGAGCGGATTCCTGATCTCGTGGGCCAGCACCGCGGCCATGCGGCCGAGCTGCGCCAGATGCTCGAGTTCAGACTGGAGCAGCAGCGCCCGCTGCCGGACAAGGAAGGCCCGCCACAGCAGCAGAGAGAGCAGCGCCAGCGCCACGGAGGCAGCCGCCGAAACCGCCAGGTTCCGTTGGGCGGGAAAAAGGATGAAATCGGCCGAATCCGCCCAGACGTCGATCTGCGCAATGCGAAGCTCGCCTTCCTGGTGAAAGGGCGCCCACCCGCGCAGCATCCTCCCCTGCGGACTCTCGATATCCTCGATGAGGAACAGCTGCCTGCCGTCCCACAGCGCGTCGAGACGGTCTCCGGGGATGCGCTTCACATGAATGCGAAGCCCCGCCAGGGCGGGCTCTTCCTGCACAAGCAGATCGAAGATCAGCTCCGGGTCGGTCCGCGGCATTCCTTCCAGCCGCCCGGCGATGGCGCCGATGCGGCTTTGCAGATAGATCCTTTTCTGTTCCTGCTGCATTCGAAGCGCAGACCAGGAGCTCCACAGAAGCACCGCCGGAAGTCCCGCCCCCAGAACAAGCAGCAACAAGGCCACCATCGGGCCGGAAAGACGAGTTGCGGAACCGCGGGCGTCGAAAGAATCCATGCAGACGATGCGCGAGGCAAAGCAGAAATTGCGCGCCGGCGCCTTTCAGCAGCGGCTATCGTATTGAATCACAGCGGACTGCCATTGGTCACCTGCATGCAGGGCTCCACGGATGGGAAGATGCAGGAACTTGCGAACCGGCTGGCGGGCGTGACGAGGCCAGACCAGCCCGGGCGGCGAAAGGCCGGGGAACGCCCCGGCAAGGGGCGATAATGAGAGGAGGCGCGGCATGCGGGCGTTGACGCTGATCCTGATCTGCCTTGAGGCGGCGAGCCTGGCACAGCCGGTCCCGCCTGCGGGGTCGGCCGCACTGGCCTCTGCGGAACGGGTGGAGATCCGCGGCGTCATCGAAAAGGTCGAGATAGCGCCGGGCCTCGGAACGCCATTCCTGACGGTGAAGACAGATCAGGGCGTGGTGAGAGTGCAGCTCGGCTCGATGAGATATCTGATGGAGCAGGATTTCAATCCGAAGGCGGGCGCGTCTGTAGTGGTGAAGGGATTCCGTGTGAACAAGGATGTCATCGCCCGCCGGATCGAGCTGCCGGGCGAAAAGAAGACGCTGGAACTTCGAACGGACGACGGCACTCCCCTGTGGCGCATGGGCCGCTACGGGAAGAAAGGACGCTGAACAGGCATGAGGCGGACAAGACTGGCACTGTTTGCGGCATCGCTCGCCCTGGTTGCAGGGCTGTGGGGACAAACGAAGGAACGAATCCGGAGCCTCCAGGAGAAACTGATCGCGCCCTGCTGCTGGAGCGAGAGCGTGGCCAGCCACCGCAGCGAGATCGCGGCGGAAATGCGGGCCGAAATCTCGCGGATGGTCGCCGAGGGCAAGAGCGACCGCGAGATCCTGGATTACTACAAGGCGAAGTACGGGCCGCGGATCCTCATGGAGCCTGAGGGCGAGCTTCGGATGTGGGCATACACGATTCCCGTCGTGGCGGGAGTCAGCGGGCTGGTTCTCGTCGTATGGCTGATTCGCCGCATGCTGGCGCCCGGGAAGGCGAACGTGGAGGGCGGCGCCGCCTGAGGAGCCGCGCAGCCTGGGAGCTGCGCCGCAGGAAGAGGCGCGCCGACGCAAGACGAGTCCAACAGAGGATAACCTCTCCTCTCCGGGTTGCCATCCGGCAAGACGGCTTCGGGAAACCACTCGACGCGTCAGTAGCGGGGAGAGCCGGCGCTGGCCGCCCGCAGTTGTTTCCGGGCCCGTGCGAGCCGGGTCCGCACCGCTTCTTCGCTGATGCCCAACAGTGCCGCAGTCTGCCGGGTCGACAGCCCCTCCACCACGCGCAACCGGAATGTTTCCGCAAGCAGGTCCGGCAGATGGGCGGCCGATTCAAAGACGCGATGAAGCACCCGCCGCGCGTCCGTCGCTGACTCCCCTGCGGCAGTTGCAGCGGGGCAATCTTCCGGATTCCCGTTCATAACGGGATCCCCCTTGCGGCTCCTCCGCTCCATCAGCCAGGCGTTTCTCACGATGCGTTTCGCCCAGGCAGCCACGCTTTCCGGCCGGCGCAACTCCGGCAGATGTTCCAACGCCAGCAGCAACGCCGCCTGGGCGATGTCCTGGGCGTTGCCATCGCGGCCGCAGAGCCGCTCGGCCTGTTCGCGGATGATTGGCGCCAGCAGCGTGAATAACCGTTCTCGCGCCTCCTGGTTGCCGCCGCGCGCCGCGCGTACCAGACAACGGCCCTCCCCCGGCGAGCTGTGCTCTCCCTTCAGGCAGCGGGCTTCACACCAGGACATTCGCACCTCTTTCTACCACATCGCTGGCCCGTGCCAAAGCACGGCGGGCCGGCGCGCCCCGGTACCTATAATGGAGCTTGCGTGCAGGCGGCGGGCAAGGTAAGGTTACGGCCATGAAGCGCGTGCAAGTGATGATCGACGAACCACTGTTGCGCCTGCTGGACGAGGACGAAGAGGTCCGTGCGCTGGGACGTTCCGCCGTGCTGCGGCGCGCGGCACTCGAGTACCTGAAACGGACGCGCGGTCGTCGGGTCGCCCAGAGATACCGCCGCCTG